>Ga0247727_10000017_pt1 | contig 354867 bp, 327 predicted proteins | sample WisWelCaveWW1625_FD_202498 | JGI IMG/M metagenome (GOLD analysis project Ga0247727, IMG submission 202498) | Biofilm microbial communities from Wishing Well Cave, Virginia, United States - WW16-25 | ecosystem: Environmental > Aquatic > Deep subsurface > Groundwater > Cave microbial mat...
TCCAGCAATTGCGCTTTCCAATGCCCGACCTGATTCGGATGCACGTCAAAACGCTCGGCCAGCTGCACCACGGTCTGGTCGCCCTGGATCGCCGCCAGCGCCACCTTGGCCTTGAACACCGCCGAGTGGTTACGACGCCCTCGCTTGCTCATGGTTCTCCGCCTTGCGGAGCGATATCCTCGCTCGCATTAGGCGGAGTCGCCACTTATCCCGTTGTCTCAATCGGCGGGACCACTTCTGAGAGCCGGCCGAGGGAATCGAAGAGGTCGTTGCATGAGGTGCTGAACTGAAGACTTGAGTTCCGCGATCTCGCGGACAGGTTCTCTATTGGGACCGGGGGCGGCGACTCGTCTCGACCGCGAAGCCAACCATGAACCGGACAGCGATCCGTGTCCGCGTGGTCGAAACAGCCAGGAACCTGAAGAGTTGACAACAGGGCTCGCCATCAGATAGCGCCAACGGGAGACACCGCACTCGGTGACGGTCTGGTTGCCGTATTTCTCGGTGGCCAGGACCCCGAACTCATAGACCCGGTTCGGCTCGAGGTACTGCTTCGGCTCCAGCATGCTGGTTTCCGACTTCGAGAGGTCGGCGTTGGTCTCGAAGTGGATGTTGGTCTGCTTGAATGACTCCGGCCTGGCAGCCGCGGCAGGGGTCGCCGCTGCCGTCAGTCGGCGAGCCACTGCCCGTAGAGCTCCGGCCGGCGATGCCTCAGGAATAATTGACGGGCGTGCGAGGTCGCGGTGGATGCAAGATCGACCTCGGTGTACAGGATCTTTTCGATACCGCGCCCGGCCCTGGTCATGACGGAGCCGTCTGGCGCGCACACGAACGACTCGCCCGCGAACTCGAGGCGGTCCTCCCGGCCGACGCGATTGCAGAGCGCCACGTAGTAGCCGTTCTGGAATGCCGCGACACGCATCTCGGCTTCATACAGGCCATCCGGCCATTCGCCGACGGCGCCGGCCTGCGGCACGAGCACGAGGTCGGCGCCGGCGAGCGCAAGCGCGCGCATGTACTCGGGGAAGTGCCGGTCGTAGCAGATGGCCACACCCACGTTGCCGGCGCGCGTGCGAAACACCGGCGCTCCCTTGTCGCCCGGCGTGTAGTAGCCCTGCTCGTGAAAGCAAGCGTACTCGGTGATGTGCACCATGCGCGTGACGCCGAGCAGTGACCCGTCGGCGTCGATCACCGGCGACGAATCGTAGGTCGTTTCGTACTCGCGCTCGAACAGGTTCAGCACCACGACGATGCCAAGCTCCCGCGCTTTGTCGCGGAACGCCTGGACCAGCGGGCCGTCCAGCGGCTCGGCGAGACTGCGAACGTCGCCGGTCGCAGGATGCTGCGGATGGAACCACTCGAAAGCGAGCTCAGCGTAGCAGGCAAGCGCGGCCCCGCTTCGCGCTGCCACCTCGAGGTTCGCGAGCCCACGGGCAATGTTCTGCTGCTTGTCCCGGGTCGCGCGCTGCTGGATGAGGGCAATTTTCACGCTAGCTCAGTCCCTGGCTGACGCCATTTTGCGACGCAGTGTACTAAACGCAGCGTCGCGCCGCGTCGAGAATACGATGGTAGTCGATCAGTCGTGAAGGAGTGCCGAATATGAACTTCACGAAAATTGCGACGGGCATGATCCTGCTGTTGGTCGCCGGTGCTTCCGCGCAGGGAGCAGCCAGGGCCGAAGGAAACCTCTCGGCCTATCGCAGTGGTGCGGCGGCAAGTGGCAACATGGCCGGGACAGCGGATGCCAGCGCCGGCTCGTCCGCGGCGAGCCTCGAGCAGGGCACGGAAATCAGCGCCACGCTCACGAAGCCCGTGGATGCCGGCAAGGCGAAGCCTGGAGATCCGGTCGAAGCGCGCGCGGCCAGGAACATTCGTTCCGGCGACGAGGTCGTGGTGCCGCGCGCGAGGCGAAGCGTGATAGCCGCTGACGCGGGCCGTTTCAGCCACGCGCCGCCGCGGGAACTTCAGCTCGCGGCTCCGCTGAGTTTGCGCCTCGGAAGCGTCCAGTCCGGACGCACGAAATGGCAGGTGTAGCCGCCAGGATTCCGCAGCAGATAGTCCTGGTGCTCTGGCTCGGCCTCCCAGAAGTCGCCCGCCGGCGCCAGCTCGGTCACGACCTTGCCGGGCCATAACCCGGATGCGTCCACATCTGCGATCGTGTCCTCGGCGACGCGGCGTTGCTCGTCGTTCGTGTAATAGATCGCCGAGCGGTAGCTGGTGCCGACGTCGTTGCCCTGGCGATTGCGCGTCGTGGGGTCGTGGATCTGGAAGAAGTACTCGAGGATCTGCCGAAAGCTGATCTTCGCGGGATCGAAAATGATTTCGACGGCCTCGGCATGGTATCCGTGGTTACGGTATGTTGCATTCGGCGTGTTGCCGCCCGCGTATCCGACGCGGGTCGCAATCACGCCCGGGTATTTGCGAAAGAGGTCCTGCACGCCCCAGAAGCATCCGCCCGCGAGCACTGCGCGTTCCTGCGTCATGGCTTGTCTCCCACCTGGCTCAACCAGGCTCCGTAGCCCTCTTTCTCCATGTCGTCCCGATGAATGAATCGGAGCGAGGCCGAGTTGATGCAATAGCGCAGGCCGCCACGGTCGCGCGGCCCGTCGCTGAAGACGTGTCCCAGGTGGCTGTCGCCGTGCGCCGAGCGCACTTCGGTCCGGACGATGCCGTGACTCTCGTCCGACAGCTCCTTGACGTTGGCGGGCTCGATCGGCCTGGTGAAGCTTGGCCATCCGGACCTGGAGTCATACTTGTCGATCGAGGCGAACAGCGGCTCGCCCGATATGACATCGACGTAGATGCCCGGCTCCTTGTTGTGCAGGTAGGCGCCCGTGCCCGGCGGTTCGGTGCCGCAAAGCTGCGTCACGCGGTGCTGCTCCAGGGAGAGCTTCGAAATCGCTGCGGGGTCCTTGGCAAACTTGCTCATTCCTGGCCTCGTGTCGTGAAGCTTACTGGATGATCAGACCGGGGGAAGGGTTGGCTTATTGCACCTTCGTGGACAGGTACGCGCCGCCGTCGATGCCACGATACGCGCGGCGATGGCGATGGCGTTCAGCTTCCAGGCTTGGTCCGCCGACACCCCCGCTGCCCCCACGTCCAATTCGGGTCCCCAGTCGGGCTGGAAGTCGACGGACGCGCTGAAACTGCACCTCATCAAGCAGTCCCTCGCGGTGAAGCCGGTGAACAACTATTACCACCCCGTCACCCTTAAGATCGTCGGCCCCATCACGAGCTGACCGGCGTCAGGTCAATCCGGGGCAGGTGCGCGGCGCCGGCACCGCAAACAAGACATCAGCAATCGATCAGGAAGGACTCGACTTCAGTCCAGCTTCTTCAGGTACTCCGCAGCCGTCGTAGCTTCAACGTTGGTGTCCGTATGATCGGCGATGAGCTGGCGAAAGGCGACGAAGAACTTCGCACCCTGCGGGATGCCGAGCTTCTTGAACGCCGCATCCAGTTTCTCGCTCACTTCGGCCGTGTGATGCGCCGGCTGCAGGATCAGGAAGTCCCACGACGCGCCGCCCTGGTGCACGAAGAGTTGCCGCGGCGCCAGTCCAGCTTCGGCATTGGCCTGGTCGTAGAGTGCGATCTGGCGCAGGAATTGCTCGTGCTTGCCGGGCGCGATGCGGTAGATTTCGATGACCATGTCCTTCGAGTCCGCGAGCGCGGGGGCGGTCGCAAGTACGCCTGCGACAAACGCCGCAGCGATGAAGCCACCGATCATTTCGCGCCCAGCACCAGTGCGGCATGAACGCCCCCAGCGCGCTCGTGACTCGCCGTGGCGGTGAATGAGGTACCGGCGGGCGCCGCGACGATCCAGTCGGCGAATGCGCGATCGGGCGTGCCGGGAGTGTATCCCCACCAGGTGGCCATCGATCGATGGGCGGTGCGCCCGGAGAGCTGACCGAGCCTCTGCGAAGCCTCCCCTTCGACGAGCTTCGCGCCAGGCGGCAAGTCGAGCTTCACCGATACGCCGGCGACGACCTGCTGGTCCAGCGCCTGCTGTGATCCATGGGTCGGGAGCCAGCCGCTATTCTCGACGACCAGCCGCAATCGCCACAAGTCCTCGCCGACCGGTTCCGCCGCGAACGATCGGATGGAGAGACGCGGCGTAGCGAGGCCAAGATAGATGAGCCAGTCACTGTGCGGCGCGACTTCGCGTTCGAGCCGGTCGAAGGGCACGTTGTACCAGTAGCGGATCAAGTCGAAACCGCCGATTTCCACCGGCCCCAGCTGCGGGTGCCGGAACGGACGCCAGGCGACGAAGCCTTCGCCGTCCAGTTCCTTATCGTTCCAGCGCAGTAGCTTCAGCTCGTCCTCGACCGGGTGGAAGCCCCAGAGCCAGGCAGACGCGGTCGAGTTCGAGAGGTCGATGCCCGCCGCCTTCATCGGGTTCCAGAACTCCGTGATGAACGAGTAGATACCGCGCCGGTTGTAGAGCCAGCCGAATGCGCTCGGGATCTGCCGCTCGCGATCCACGCTGCGCAAGTCGAGATACGAGATCGCGTCATATCCAGTCAGCGCCGCCGCATGCCCGGCGAGCGTCTCGATGACGAGCCGGTCCGCCTCGGGCACGCGCTCGTTGAGGTTCACCGGCGGCGTCAGCACCAGCCCGCCGAAGGTGTGGCAGGTGACGTGCGCGACGATGTTGGGGCGGCTCGCGATCGCCGCGACGTAGGCGGCGACCTCCGGCTCCGAGGTCGGGTAGGCGCCTTCCGTCGGGCTGACCGTCGAACCGCGATCGCCCGGGAAATTGGCGCCGAAGTCGAGCGCCTCGAACTCGGGCTCGTCGCCGATCGTGACGCCATCGTAACCCTCGATCAGGCCCTCCGGCAGCACGCGCCAGTAGTCGCCGCCGGTCTCGTCGGGAGCGCGCGGAACCAGCAGGCGCGGATCTTTCGCGTATGGCTTCCACGGCCCGTTCGGGTCGCGCAGGCGCATGAACACGGATCGGCCGTCGCCGTCCACATCGCGGTGGATGATCCCCGGCTCCGGCACGGCGCCCGGCCAGGGTCGGTCCACGGAGCGGATGGACCGCCCTTGCTCCAGCGTCGCATCGACGCCGTCTGGCGTCATGCGCGGCAGCACGTACACCGTGCGCGTGTCGAGCAGGCGCGTCACGCGTTCGATCCTGCCGTAGCCGTCGAGTAGCCGGTGCACGAAGTGCAGCGCCGCGACGCCGCCCGCCCATTCCGTGGCGTGCATATTGCCGTCCACGACCAGCGCGGACTTGTCCTGCGCCGGCCCGGTGGCGCGGTTGGTCAGCGTGAGGAACCAGATCGAGCGGCCGCGCGGGGTCGTGCCGATGCTCTCGAGCTGCACGAGCTCTGGGCGTGCCCCGGCCCACTGCCGCAGCAGTTCCGTCAACTCGTCATAGCGCAGGATGCGGTCGAATGGCAGCGGCGCGAGCGGCTCTGCGCCGGCCGGGCCGCAGAGCGCGAGGGCGACAATCAGCGCGCCTGCCGCCCTCGCGACCACGGCGCTCAGAACTTGCGCGTCACGCTGCCCGTCACCAGCCGCCGCGTACCGTAGAAGCAGTTGGAAGGGCTGTCGCATCGGTCCACGAAGATCTCGTCGGTGAAGTTGCTGGCGTTCACCGCGAAGCGCCAGGTCCGCGTATCGTAATGCAGAATGGCATCGTAGACCGTCACGGAGTCGCTCTTCCACTGGTTAGCGCCGTCGCCGAACATCGTGCCGCGGTGGCGCAGGCCCAAGCCGAAGCCGAAGCCGGCAAGTGGCCCGTCCTGGAAAGTGTAGTCGGCCAGCGCCGAGAACAGCATGTCGGGAACCGCCACCAGCTCGTTGCCGAGATTGGTGCCGGTGGTCTTCGTGACTTTCGAATCGATGCTGGTGAGGGCCAAGTTGAAGGTCAGGCGCTCGCGGATGCGCGCCGCCAGCTCGAGCTCGATACCCTGCACCTCGACTTCACCCTCCTGCACGCTGAAGAACAGGTTGACCGGGTCCGGCGTCAGCACATCTTTCTGCACGATCTGGTAGGCGGCGAGCGAACCGAACACACGGACATCTTCCGCGAGCGCGCGGCCATCGTACTTGATGCCCGCCTCGATCTGATCGCCGGTGGTCGGCTTGAACGGCTCGCCGGCGAACGTCGCTCCGCTCACCGGCTCGAACGACCGCGCGACCTGCGCATACGGCGCGAAGCCATTCGCGAACACGTAGTTCACGCCCGCGCGGTAGCTGAACTCCTCGTCGTCCTGCGTGCTGCCGGTCACCGGATCGCGCTCGACCCAGTCGTTGCGCGCATTGAGCGTCAGGACGAAGTTGCCGAGCTTGAGCTGTTCCTGGGCGTAGATGCCGATCTGCTCGCGTGTCTCGTTGATGAACGTGAACAGCGCCGCCGGCGGGATGACCGCGTTGTACACCGGGTTGAACAGGTCGAGCTGCGGGGCCAGGCCGAAGCCGAACTCGGAGAAGCCATCGTACTTGCGGTAGTCCACGCCGAACAGCAGCGAGTGCTCGGCGCCGCCGGCATCGATCTCCAGGTAGCCGCGCGTGTCCACCGAGAGCGAGTCGATCCGCTCATTGAACGGGAAGTCGAAGCGGTTGACCGTGCGGTAGTCATCCGGCACGCCGTTGAAATCGTTGTCCACCAGACCCGCGCCGAACACCGCGCGCGAATCCACCTTGACGTCGAAGTACTTCAGATTCTGCTGGATCCGGAAGTTGTCGCTGAACTCGTGGGTGAAGTCGTAGCCGGCGCTCCACTGCTCGCGCTTGAAGAAGTTGTAGCCGGTCTCGCCGAGATTCCTGCCGACCGGTACGGTCCCCAGCGGGTTGGGCAGCTGCGTGCCGAAGGCCGGCAGGAAGCCGGTGCTCTGGTTCGCGAGGTCGTCATCCTGGTAGTTGGCGAGCAGCGTCAGCCTGGTGTTGTCGCCGATCAGGAACTTCACGGCCGGCGAAATGAAGATCCGCTCGGAGGTCAGGAAGTCCACCTGCGTCTCGCGGTCGCGGTACAGCGCCGTGATGCGCCCGCTCACGCGGTCCGACAGCGGCCCGGTAAAGTCGCCGCCGATCTGCCAGCTGTTGTACTCGCCGGCCTGCAGCTCGATTTCGCCGCCGAACTCGTCGCCCGGGCGACGGCTGATCATGTTCACGATGCCGCCCGGCGGGGTCTGGCCGTAGAGCACGGAAGCCGGGCCCTTCAGCACCTCGACCGACTCGGAACCGTAGAGATCGGTGCCGGTGTTGCTGACCGAGCCGATCGGCGCCTGCACGCCATCGATGAACTGCACCGGGTTGAATCCGCGCACCTGCAGCCAGTCGTAGCGCTCGTCCGGACCGAAAGCCTCGCCGGTCGCGCCGGCGGAATAGCGCACGGATTCGTTGAGGCTGGTCCAGTTGAGCAGGTCGATCATGTCGCGCGAAACGACGCTGACCGACTGCGGCATCTCCACCAGCGGAATGTCCGACTTGGAGGCGGAGCTGCCGTCCTTCGAGACGTAGCGCGGCGCGCTGACCACGATCGGTGCCAGTTCCTCGCGGCTCCCGGCGGTCCCTTCCTGGGCCAGTCCCGTTCCCGTGACCGCAGTGCCCAGCAGGATGATCAAAGTGTGTCTGCAATCCATCGCGTGCTCCCCCTCGTATGCAATCTAAGTCCCGACCCGGCCCACGCATTCGAGCAAGGGTCGCATATCGTCGCGTTCAGGCCACGGCCCCGGGATCGCCCCCGATGCCAGGTTGCCGAAGGACCTGCGCGAGCCATTGCGAGGCGTCTGCCAGGGCCTTGTTGCTGACCGCGGCGGCGGACATCGCCTCGATGAAGCTGTGCGACGCCCCGCGATAGACGACGCTGCGCATGGGCACACCGGCGGCCTGCAGACGGCGGCCCATCTCGATGCTCTGCTCCGCGAGGATGTCGCACTCGGCGATGGCGAGGAATGCGGGCGGCAGGCCCTTAAGTGTCGCTATCAGCGGGCATACCAGCGGGTTCTCCGCGTCCTGGTCGCCGCGCATGTAGTTCCGCCAGTACCCGGCCATCTCTTCGCAGCCCAGCATGTAATCCGGGCCGCCGTAGCGGCGGCAGGCGATTTCGGAACAGTGCGCGGCAAATGCGCCGTAGTTGAGCACCATCGCGCGCAGCGGCGGCTCCGCACGCCCCGCGCGCCGGACCAGGCAGGTCGCGACGCTCAGATTGGCGCCGGCCGAATCGCCGCCGATGGCGAGTCGGCGGGCGTCGACGCCCAGCTCGTCACTGTTTTCCGCCAGCCAGCCAACGACGTCGACGACCTGCTCCAGCGCGACCGGAAACTTGCGCTCGGGCGAGAGCGCGTAGTCGATGCCAATCACGCAGCATCCGGCGCGTGCGGCGTACTCGCGCATCACGCGGTCGTGCGTATCGATGCTGAAGAGCGTCCAGCCTCCGCCGTGCATGTAGACGAGGCCAGGCAGATTCCCCGGCGCGGGCCGATGGACGCGCACCCGCACCGCGCCGTGGCGGGTCGGCAGTTCGAGGTTGCGGGTCTCGGCCATGGCCGGCCCGCCCCGCGTCCACGGGGCGCGCGCTTCCTCGGCCCAACGTCGGGCCTGGGGCAAGGCGACGCCATCGGGCCCCTGCCGGCGCGCGACCAGCTCGCCGATGGTGCGGGTGAATTGCCGGATTTCCGGGTCGAGATCGCGCCCGTTCGCAGATTCCACGGCCCCGCGCGAGTCATTCATTTCCGCATCCTCGGATCGGAGCGCGCGCATCGCCGTCGCCGGGCGATCATTTGTCATCGTGACCGGGCCAGATTAGGCTTGCCGCATGGCCCGCAGCACCCGGGGAGCTGACTATCAGGACGTCCCGCGTCCGGTCGCCGCCCTTGCCGACGAGTATCCGCCCGGCCACCACGACCCCCATCACCATCACAAGCGCGCGCAGCTCATTTACGCCTGCGCGGGGGTCACGGTGGTCATCACCGACCAGGCCAGTTTCGTCGTCCCGCCGCAGCGGGCGGTGTGGGTCCCCGCGGGAGTCGAGCACGAAGCCCACATGCGCGGCCATGTGTCCATCCGCACGCTCTACGTCGATCCCTCCGCCTTTCCGGATCTGCCGACGACCTGCCGCGTGATCGAGGTGTCCTGCCTGCTGCGCGAACTCATCATCGAGGCCTGCCGCATACCGATCGTGTACGACCTCGCGGGCCGCGACGCCCTGGTGATGAAGCTGCTGATGACCGAACTTATCGCAATGCCGGCAACACCACTCGACGTGCCGATGCCGCAGGACCCGCGCCTGGTCAGGGTCTGCACCGCGATCCTGCGCGATCCCGGGCAGAACGAGCCGCTCGACGGCTGGGCGCACATCGCGGGGATGGGCCGGCGCACATTCACGCGCACCTTCCGCCGCGAGACCGGCGTCAGCTTCGCGACCTGGCGGCAGAATATCCGGCTGATGGAGGCGCTGTCGCGTCTCGCGGTCGGCCAGCCGGTCACGACCGTAGCCTACGATGTCGGCTACAACAGCCCGAGCGCCTTCACCGCCATGTTCCGCCGCGCCTTCGGCCGCGCGCCGACGCAGTATCTTGCCTCGATACCGGGCGCGAAGCCGCCGGACCATCATCACTGAGAGCACCGTTCAGCGGCCGGGATTCAGCTCCCGCATCCACGCCAGGAGCTCGGCCGACCCCGCCGCGCCGACCGCTTTCGTGATCTCCCCGAACTCGGAATCCCGCTCGTCCTGGCCGAGCTTGAACCTGGCGCGCTGCTCCACGACCTTCGCCTCGAACGGGACGATCATGCGCTTGAGCGTTTCGTAGCGCTCGCCCATCTCCGACGGGTGCCAGGCGAGGGGGCGGCCACTCTCCATCGCGCCAGCGAGATCGTGCAGGTGCGCGTCGAGCCGCGCCGGAGTCTTGTCGAAGTCGATTGTCACCAGAAACTGCACTACCGCGTAGTTCCAGGTAGGGGCCCAGGTGCGGTTGCTCAGCCAAGAAGGGGAAATGTAACCGTGCGGCCCGCTGAACAGGATCAGTGCGCGCGCATCGCGCTCGAGTGCCGCATGCAGTGGATTGGAGCGCGCCATGTGGCCTTCCAGCGCCTCGATCCGCCCGCCGCCGACGCGCGGCCGCAGCGGCAGCGGTGTGGCGCGGAACTCGCCGCCCGCGTCGGACACGAGCCAGGCCAGCGGATGTTCGAGCACGAGTCGCAGCACCTGCTCGTCGCTCTTCGGCGCAAAGATGTCCCTGCGCGCCGTCATGCCTTGCTCCCGCGCCCGAGTGCCGAGTGCCGCCGGCCATAGCCAGCATAAAGCGCGGCGCCCGCCGCAATGTAGATGCCAAGAAAGATGGCCATCAGCGGCTTGCCCGAAGCCGCCTGCAATCCGATGTCGATCAGCACGGGCAGAATCATGGCGATACAGAGCACCATTGCGGTCGCGGGAATGTAGCCGATCCAGGCGCGCCGGACCTGGAAGCCGCCGAGCGGCACGCGAAACGGCCGCGGCAGCTCGGGCCGCCGCGAGCGCAGCCACATCGTGCAGAAGCAGACGGTCGCGAAGGCGAGGCCCGCGCCAAGACTTACCAGGTCCGCAAGCATCGCGATCGGGAAGAACGCGGCGCAGACCGCGGAAATGGCACCAAGCATGATGATCCCGCGATACGGTGTGCGGAACCGCTCATGCACGCGGCTGAAGGCAGCGGGGAGCATGCCGTCGCGCGACATCTGGAAGGTGATGCGCGACTGGCCGTACGCGTTGACGAGCAACACCGACGCAAGCCCCATCAGCGCGCCCACCTTGACGAACACCGCAACACCCGGATGCCCCATGCGGTCGACCGCGACGGCGACCGGATCGGCGACACCGAGTTCACGGTAGGGCACGACACCCGTCAGTACGGCGGCTACCGCCAGGTAGAGCGCGGTGCAGACGAACAGCGCACCGAGAATGCCGACCGGCATGTCGCGCTGCGGATTGCGCGACTCGGATGCGGCCGTTGAGACCGTCTCGAATCCCAGGTAGGCGAAGAAAAGGATCGACGCCGCACGCACGATGCCGGGCCAGCCGAATGAGAACTCACCCTCGTGCGGCGGCACGAATGGCTCCCAGTTCGCAGTATCGATCGCTCCGATGCCGACCGAGATGACAACCACCAGCACCGTCACCTTCACGACCACCAGGAAGGCGTTCGCGCCGGCGGACTGGCGCACGCCCGCACAGAGCACGGACGTGACCGCCGCGATCGCGAGCACGGCGAGGACATTCAATGAGAAACCGTCCGTCCCGCCGACCAGCGGTGCGGCGAGGTACGGCGGCACCACCACGCCGAAGTCGCGCAGCAGGCTCGTGAGGTAGCTCGAGAAGCCGACGGCCAGCGTCGAGGATGCGAGCGTGTACTCCAGCATCAGGATCCAGCCGAGCCCCCAGGCGAAGACCTCGCCGATCGCCGCGTAGCAGTAGCTGTAGGACGAGCCGGACACCGGCATCGTGGAGGCGAGCTCAGCGTAGCACAGCGCAGTGAGCGCGCAGGCAGTGCCCGCGAGCACGAACGAGATCATCACTGCCGGGCCGGCGAAATTCGCGGCGGCGGTGCCGGGCAGCACGTAGATGCCGGCGCCCAGGATGCAGCCGATGCCCAGCAGCACGAGGTGCAGCGGGCCGAGGGTCCGGCGCAGGCCATGCGAGGTGGCGTCTGCCTGCAGAGCCTCGATGGACTTGCAGGCAAACGGGCCAGTCAGATCGCGAGCGCCTCCGGCCATTGTCGCCACCTCGCAGGAATCGACATTTCATAGCAAGGACCCGCGCGGCGAGGTGCCTTGCGCGGGTCCGAATTCATCGCACGCGGGCCACGGCCAACTATATTTCCCGGCGCCCTACCCGCGGCGTCGCGCGTCTGCTATTTAGTCACCGTCACACCAAACGAGGAAGTGTGCCATGTCATGCAGATGGTTGGCGGCGCCGGTTGTCGCGGCGCTCGTGGCGATGCCGGCCGGCGTCGCGAATGCGACCGGTCTCGTCACCTGCGATTCCGGTTCGCCGGATAGCTGGCAGCCGCAGGAGAAGCTGGCTGCGAAGTTGAAGGAGAAAGGCTGGGACGTCCGTCGCATCAAGGTGGACGGTGGCTGCTACGAGGTGTACGCGCTCGACGAGAAGAGCGAGCGCGTCGAGGCCTACTTCCACCCGGTGACGCTGGAGCACGTGCCCATCCCCGGCCAGTGAGCGCGGCCGCTCCGCAAGCTCCGCCGCGCATGATCCCGATCTGGGACCCCGCGGTGCGCGTCCTGCACTGGTCGCTGGTGCTGACGGTCGCCGCGGCCTGGCTCACCCGCCATAGCCCGGGCCGCTGGCACGAATGGCTCGGTTACGCGACGCTCGCAATCGTCGTGGCGCGCGTGGTCTGGGGATTCATCGGATCGAGCCATGCGCGCTTCGGGGACTTCGTCCGGTCCGCACCGTTCGCGGCCGCATATGCGCGCGCCGTCTGTTCCAGACGCGAGCGGCGCTACATCGGCCACAACCCGCTCGGCGGGTGGATGGTGGTCGCACTCCTCGCGCTGGTGGCACTGGTCGACGCGAGCGGCTGGCTTTACACGACGAACCGCTACTGGGGCGTCGAGTGGGTCGAAGAGCTGCACTCGACGCTGTCAGACATTCTGTTCCTGTTCGTCGCGCTGCACATCCTCGGCGTCGTCTACACGTCCGTCCGCCACCGCGAGAACCTGCCCGCCGCCATGCTGCATGGGCGCAAGCGCGAGTAGAACGGGACCTCGGTGATTTTCATGGTCGGCGCCCGGTGGTCTTGCACCGGCGGTTCCTGTCCGCGTGGCGGGCGTGAAATGACCGGGATCCGGGCTCAGTCGTCCGCGTCGGCGAGCGGGGCATTGAGCAGCGACTTCTGGCGCTCCCGGGCGGCAGCCCGCTTCAGCTCGTCGACCTCGGCCAGATAGTCGGCGATGTCCCGATTCGGGACGACGCGTTCCGCCCCGAGCCGCACTTGCGGACCGAGATCCACGCGGTTCACGTCGCCGTCCTCGACTCCGATCGCGATGACCCACGCGATGGCGCCGATCACGAGAGTCGCGGCGCCAGCCAGCGCCAAAGCCATGCGGCGCCCGTAATGGGTTGCCTGTCGCAGATGCAGGTACAGTGCGAACAGTGCCGCTCCCCCCACGACGGCAACGCCGATCTGGACGAGCACCGACCACTGCGCAGCGAACGCCACCAGACCGGCCACCCAGTAACCCCAGGCGCAGAACGCCGCGCCAATCGAAGCGATCGTCACGTGGACTCGAACCTGCCAGCTTCCATGGTTCAGCTTCGTCGTCAGCGCCCAGAGGCCGGTCCACAACGCAATCAGTCCGAATACAACGAGCGTCGCCTTGGTGACGCCGCGGAGCATCGACGATGGCGCATTGAGCCACTGCAGGAAGCCGCCATAGGCGATGCATGCCGATACGCCGGCGGCCGCGAGCAGCGTGCGGTGCCGGCGCACGAAATCGCGCCGGAAGACGCGTTCCGGTCCGATCGGCGTGTGCCGTGTGCGCAGGCGCAGCCGCGTGCGTCCGACGATGACCTCGCCTTGTTCGACGATTACGCCGGTATCCGCCGGGACCAGCTTGCCGTCGACGCGCGTTGCGTTTCGTGCGCCGAGGTCCCGCACGCTGACGCGTCCGTCCTCCAGCAGCGTCAGCACCGCATGCTGCGGTGCTGCATGTTCGTCGTCCACGACGATGTCACAGCCCAGGTCACGGCCTACGCGGCATTCGGCGCCGGCGCCCGTGTAGCGCTGCCGCAGCAACGGCTGCCGATGCGGGCCGATCTGCTCGATCAGCATCACGGCGTCCACTGCAGGGCTCCCAGGTAGCGTTCCATGATGCGCCTGCCGGACTCGAATGCGACGCCCTGGAGCGCGAGCCAGCTCACCAGCGCCTGCTGCGTGTCGTCGATGCCGACGACGGTCACGTCGAAATCGTAGAGACCGGCGAACAGCCGGTACTGGCGCACGCAGGTCGAGATCCGCGCATCGAAGCCGTCCAGCGACACCAGCGCGTCGCGGCAGGCGAACGGCGCTACGTGGGCCGAGGCGCCGGCGCGGCGCGGGACTGCGGCGACACGGTTCACCTGCCGTTCAAACTGCAGCGGATGCATGCCCACCGATTGCAGGATCCGGTGCTGCATGGACAGCCCGGCCACGTTCAGGCCGGACTGCACCACGATGCGGGATTGTATCGAGCAACTGACGGTTTCCACGCGTACGCGCACGTGCGGGCTGCGCTCGTCGACCGTGGTGCATGCGACGTGCGGCGAAATCTGCGTCGGCAGCACATAGCCCCGCACCGTCTGCGTGCCGGCCGTATCCGGCCGGGCTTCCAGTACCTCGGCCTCGTAGGCGAGCGCCTGCGCCGTCACGCGCTGGCGCAGCTGCTGCGCGCTCACTGACTGGGTCAGCGGCTGCTTGGCACGCGCCAGCAGCGGCGGAATGTGTCTGGCCGGCACGACGAAGCCGACCAGCTGCCGGCCACTGACCACGGAGACGTTGACTCCGTACACGCGGCCCCTCCTGTCCAGCGCGGGTCCGCCCGACATGCCGCTGTTGATCGCGCCGGTGTAGTGGATGCGCTGCACCGTGCTGTTCTCGACCAGCCCGTTCGCCACACCCTCGGTGATGGTCAGGCCGAGGTTCAGCGGAAATCCGATCGACCAGGCGCGTTCGCCCTGCGCGGGAATCTCGCTGCGCAGCTTCAGGGACGGCAGTTCGAAGTCGTCGGCCGCGACGATGGCGAGGTCGTTGGGTACGTCAATGGCGAGGACGTTCAGCGGCCCTTTGCGCCCATCGCTCGCCAGGTATTCCAGCCGGTACTGTCGCGGGTACAGCACGGCCTGCGCCACAACGTGATAGTTCGTCACGATCCGGCGCCCATCGTCGACGGCGAAACCGCTGCCGTGGAATGCGCTCGATTCGGACTCCTCGAAGAAACCGCGAATCTGCACCACGGCGTCGCGTGCCGCGTCGAGGCGGACTTTCGCGTCGCCCGAGAGTTCCTGGCTCGCGATGTCGGCATCGACAGTGGCAGCGTCGACCGTGTCGGCGTCCGGCGCCTTCTCTTCCGGCGACCTACCAACCGGCACCTCAGCGGGCACCGGGGGCGCCTCCGCCGCTGCAGCGGCGCCGGTCGCGGATCCGTACAGCCACAGCACGGCAACGAGGCGGGCGATTTTCAAGTCCATGAGAGGAGTGTATGCCAGCGGCGGCCCGGGCTCGTCCCATGAGGCAGTCTTCCGTGCCACAATTCTCTAATGACCCCCGACGCCCTCTATGGTTTCCACGCGGTTGTCACCTTGACGCCGTGAACTCCTTCGTCGGAATCACCGACTCCCACTGGTTTGATCTGCTGCGCAGGCAAACCGGCCTGGAGGAGGTCAACTTCTGGCAGCCCGGGGGCAATCGCCGATTTCAGGCGCTTTCGCCCGGTGAGCTGTTCCTCTTCAAGCTGCACAGCCCGCGCGATTTCATCGTCGGCGGAGGTTTCTTCGCGCACTCCAGCCTGATGCCGATCAGCCTGGCATGGTCGGCTTTTGGTCTAGGCAATGGCGCGACCTCGCTCGCCGAAATGCGCCAGCGCGCCCTCCACTATCGGAGAACCGAGACCGACTCGCGCGAGGATTTCACAATTGGCTGCATCCTGCTGACCGAGCCGTTCTTCTTGCCGGAGGAACGCTGGGTACCAGTCCCCGGCAACTGGAAACCCAATATTGTGCAAGGCCGAGGATACGATCTTTCAGTCGAGCCTGGTGCCACGCTCATTCGGCAGATACAGAATGCCGTAAAGAGCCAAGAGGTGCTGGAACTCGACCGGCCACGCTTCGGCCAAGAAATTCTCATCCGGCCACGTCTCGGCCAAGGCACGTTCCGGTTGCTGGTTACAGACGCCTACGAGCGACGATGCGCGGTCACCGGTGAACGTGTTTTGCCCGTACTGGAGGCTGCACACGTGCGCCCGTATGCCGCCGGCGGCGAGCACCGCCTGGAGAACGGTATCCTGTTGCGCAGCGATCTTCATACGCTGTTCGACCGTGGCTACCTAACGATCACTCCGGAACAGCGTGTCGCCGTTAGCAGGCGACTCAAGCGGGATTTCGAGAACGGCCGCGACTATTACGCGCTGGGCGGACGGCTCGTGCGCCCGCCTGCCCGTGGTCACGCTGCCGTCTCGGTCGACAACATTCGTTGGCACAACGAGAGCCGGTACTTCGGAAACTGAGGACGCGCTTATCCGGTTGGCTTCGGTGACCGCAAGATCTCGTGTGCAGTGGGATTGGGACCTTTGGTCGGTTCGGTCATCAGCATCAGCGCCCGCAGGAATGGCGCACCTGGCCAGAAGCGCCGATTGAATCGAAACGTGTACTCATTGAGGTAGGCCTGCAGGTACTGCGGTTCGATCCGACCTTGGTGGGTGCCCTCTAGCCAGGCGTCGATAACCGTCCCAACCATCGGTGTACACAATGGCGCCACGCTCGACCTCGGATTCGACGAACCCGGCCAGCGAATCGGCCGAGGCATCGCGCACCGCGCGCAGCCGCACCCGACCACCAGCACCGAGCCAATCTTGTGCAGCATCTGAAACGCGGTCTCGTAGCGCGTCAGTCCAAATTGGCGCTGAAACTGCAACGCCGAGATCCCCGGTGTCAGCGTCGACACTAGGTACGCTGCATGAAACCACGTCGACAGGTCCTGGCGAGTTCCTTGCAGAATCGTTCCGGCAGTCAGGTTCACCTTGTGACCGCGCGCGCACTCGATCAGTCGACGCCCCTTCAGTGGCCAACTCCGCTGCTCGCCGCAGCGCGGGCAGCTGAACCCCTTTGGAAATCGCACCCGATACAGGAACTCCTCGCAGTCAACTGCCGTCGCGAACTGCGTCGGCAGTTCCCGCAGCGACTCCGGTGGTCGCAGCGCCCGCGCCAGGCGGATTGGGTCAACCCTCGACATCCCAAGACGCTACATCTTGTATGCACCGAAGCCAACCGGATAAGCGCTTCCGCGGAAACGTTTTCTGCGATGCTCCAAGGACAGGCGACACAATAATTGTTAGATGAGCAGGGATGCGCTCCTGGAGCACGCGAAAACTCGTTGATTCGTCAGCCCGGCGCGCTCCGTGTCACCTTCGCCGCCCATTCGAGCGCTCCCGGACTCGCGGCCCAGGTGCTGCGCATGTCCTCGCGATAGAGCCAACCGCGATCATCGCCGTCTAGGCTGACGCCGTGCTCGCCGAGAGTGGGCCGCGCAATGCGCTTCTGCACCAGGAAGCGCGTGACGCGCGGGCTTGCCCGATGCGCGGATTGCAACGCCTTCGTCGCGCTTTGAGCGCGGCCGAGCCGGTACAGCGCCAAGGCGAAGTTGAAACCCAACTCGGGCGAGGCGTCGTCAGGATACGCCTCCACCAGCCGCAGGCAGGCGTCGGCGTCGCCGGTCTTGAGGTAAGCGCCCGAGAGCCAGCAACGCAGGCCGTGGTTGTCGTCCGGATTGAGCGCAAGCATGCGCTCGGCGAGTTGCTTCGCCGCGGCCTCACGGCGGGCGTGCATTTCGAGCTCGTGCAGGCGAAACAGCGCGCGCAGAGCCGGACGGTTCGTGGTCAAACCCCAGAGCAGGCGCGCCGGCGGCACCGTCGGCGGCGCATCTGCAAGCGCCCGCTCGAGGATCGCGACGCTGCGTTCGAGCAGTGGTCGGCACAGGCGATCGACGACTGGCGGCTGGTCGCACTGGCGGTGCAGCATCGTTGCCGTTGCGAGATCGTCCAGCACGTCGACGCTGTCGAAAGCTTCCGGCTGGTGCTCGAGAAGCTGCATCCACCGTGATTCGCTCGCCGGTTCCCACGGGTTTAGGTCACCCCATGGCAGCGGGTGCACCGAGAATGGCTTGCCGAGCGGAAACACGCGGCGCCAGCGCTTTTCGATTTCGGCAATGGTCTCGGGCGCGACGAGCGTAACCACCGGTCGCTCGTCCGGTGGGGGCGGCACCTCGTCGTCAGGCAACGATCCGGGGGACGCGCGTTCGAACTCGGCCAGTTGTCCCTGCAATTCGCCAACCGTGCGCTCGATCTCGGACTCGACGACACCCATCTGCCGCAGCCGCTCCGCCAGCGCCTCGACGCCGGTCTGCGTGGAATCGTCATCGCCGGAGCTCACCGTGTAGACGGGCAGCGGCCGCGACCGCACATTATCCAGCCACTTTGCCAGTCGACACCCCGCACCGCGCTCCATATCGAAGGCGATATTGCTCATCGCGCGGACCGGGTCCGCGGCAACCTGTTCATAAAACTCCAGGGTCCGAGGCTCGAGATCCGCGCCGGTGCGACGAAGCTGCCGGAGAAAGAATCCCGCGCGCTCCCGCGCCTCGTCATTGCGGCCTTCACTCATCAGCAACTGCACCTCGAGCAGGCCGAGCGCCGTGTTGCCGGGATCGTCCTGCTGTGCGTCACGGAACGCCGCCCAGGCGGCGCCGGGTTCGCCGCGATCCATCAGGATGCAGGCGAGGCGCTGACGGGCCGCTGAGCGCAACGGCGAGCGCAACGCGTCTGCGCCGATGCGCTCGAGGAGCGCCCGCTTGCGGCGTCGGGCGTTGCCACGCGCGTCATAGGCATCGCACAGCAGATCGAGCGCGTGGGCCGCCAGGTCATCCTCGTGCTGCAATGGTTCGGCGAGCATGGGCTCGATCAGTTCGATGGCGGCGTCGGGATGGCCCGTCTCGATCTCATCGGCCGCGCACTGCAATATAGCCTCGCGAGGCAGGTGCCCGCTGCGCAGCGCTGCTTCCCGCGTCGGTCCCCTCAAAGCGCCCAGCACGAAAGGCCACAGCAGTTCGGTCGTGAACGGCCCGAGCGATGGGGCGCGCGCGCAGCAATGCTTGAACTTCCGGCCCGAGCCGCAGGGGCAGGGCGCGTTGCGGCCCGGCTCGGGAATGGGCTCCGTCCGAAAGCCGCGGCGTGGCAGTGGCATCGCGTTCCACAACGTCAGACCGAGCGTCGCCGCCAATGCATGTCGCATCTCCTGGTCCCGTGCGAGCTGGGATCCCGGCGCAACGTACCGCTTCAGGTTCGTGCGCAGCCAGTCGAGAAACGGCGCGGGTTGCTGCAACTTCATCGCCGCGTCAGCGGCGCCCGCGAGCAGTGCCGTCAGATCGAGCTGGTCGGATTCGGGGGTCCTATTGGGCATGTCCGCGATTGTGGCGCGGTCTCGGCCGACAGGCCAGCGCTGCCGGCACGGTTCGGGCGTGGCGATTTGTTCGCGAGCGGTGCTGGTTGCGGCACTTGCGGCCGCAGGGTGCCGGGAGAACCTGCCCGCCTGGATGCTGCATGGGCGTAAGTGCGGAAAGGAGAGCGAAGATCGTTCGGGTTAAATACACTATATTCGTGTATATTCTGAGAGCCGAGTTTTCGACGATCCGATGAAGAATATCACCGTCACACTCGATGAAAAGACGGCCGCCTGGGTACGGGTCCACGCGGCCAAGCTGGGCAAGAGTGTCTCGCGCCTGCTGGGGGAGATTCTCCACGCACACATGCGCGAATTCCGCGACTACAACGAGGCGATGCGTTGTTTCCAGGCTCTGAATCCACGCGATTTCGAATGGCTCAACGGCCAGCGCCCCATGCGCGAGGACCTGCATGACCGCTCCGGTCTTCGTTGACACCAACGTCTTCGTTTATGCGCTGCATTCTCGCGAATCGCTGAAGCAGCCTATGGCCAGGGAGTGGCTGGATCGCGTGTGGCGGGAGCGACTCGGCCGCACCAGCATCCAGGTGTTGAGCGAGTGCTATGTCACGCTGACGCGCAAGCTCAAACCGAGTCTTGCGGGAGCGGACGCCTGGGATTACGTGCGCAGCCTGCTGCCCTGGCGCCCGCAACCGATCGACGCGGAACTGCTCAGCCGCGGTCGTGAGATCGAAGAACGATATTCATTGAACTGGTGGGACAGTCTGATCGTCAGTGCCGCGCAATTACAGGAATGTTCGGTGCTGCTCACCGAGGATTTGCAGGACGGCACCGTATTCGGCGGCGTCGTGGTTCGCAATCCGTTCGCCCTGAGAGCCTCCGACGAGCTCAAGGCCCATAAGCCCGGCGGCTTCGAGCCACCCGCGTACCCGCGCCGCGGCCGTCCGAAGCGCGCGGCTCGATTACTTGAACGGCAGCTGCGGCCGCGCGTGTGAATAGCGCGCGTGCGGGTGCGAGCTCTGCGCAAAGACCTGCCGGTTGCGACTCCTGATTGAGCCGATCATCCGGGGCAGGGCGTTTGCTAACCGCCCTTTCTGAGTTGCCGAAGCTTCTCAATCGCCCTCAACTGCGCCGCCGCCCTGGCCAGTTCCGCCTGCGCCTCGGCGATCTCCATCGCCCCGACGCGATCGCGCAGCATTTCTTCCGCTCGCTGCTTCGCCGCCAGTGCTGCGGCTTCATCCAGGTCTTTCGCCCTCGCCGCGGTGTCAGCCAGGACCGTGATCTTGTGCGGCTGTACTTCGAGCGCGCCGCCGCCGACCCAGAACAGCAGCTCCTCCCCGCTCTCCGTCTGAACCCGCACTTCGCCGGGCTTCAGCGTGGTGAGCAATGGCGCATGTCGCGGCGCGATGCCGACCTCGCCACCCGAGGCCGGCGCAAACACCATCGTGGCCTCACCCGAATGGACCTCGCCTTCGGCGCTGACGATGTCGATGTGAATCGTGTTGGCCATGATCAGGCGAGGCTCTTCGCTTTCTCCACGGCTTCTTCAATGCCACCCACCATATAGAAGGCCTGCTCGGGCAGGTTGTCGTACTCGCCCGCGATGATGGCCTTGAAGCCGCGGATCGTCTCCTTCAACGAAACGTACTTGCCGGGTGTGCCGGTGAACACTTCGGCGACATGGAAGGGCTGCGACAGGAAGCGCTGGATCTTGCGCGCGCGGTGCACAGTCAGCTTGTCTTCTTCCGACAGCTCGTCCATGCCGAGGATGGCGATGATGTCCTGCAGTTCCTTGTAGCGCTGGAGGATTGCCTGCACGCCGCGCGCGGTGTTGTAGTGCTCCTCGCCGATGACGAGCGGGTCGAGCTGGCGGCTGGTCGAATCGAGCGCGTCCACCGCAGGATAGATGCCGAGCGATGCGATCTGCCGCGACAGCACCACGGTTGCATCCAGGTGCGCGAAGGTCGTCGCCGGCGAGGGGTCGGTCAGGTCGTCCGCCGGCACGTAGATCGCCTGCACGGAGGTGATCGAGCCGGTCTTGGTCGAGGTGATGCGCTCCTGCAGTACGCCCATTTCTTCCGCAAGCGTCGGCTGGTAGCCCACGGCTGAGGGCATGCGGCCGAGCAGTGCCGAGACTTCCGTGCCGGCAAGCGTGTAGCGATAGATGTTGTCGATGAACAGCAGCACATCGCGGCCCTTGCCACCCGCCTGTTTCTGGTCGCGGAAATATTCCGCCATCGTGAGGCCGGTCAGGCCGACGCGGAGACGATTCCCCGGCGGCTCGTTCATCTGGCCGTAGACCATCGCGACCTTGGAGTTGGTCAGGTCCTTTTTGTCAATGACGCCAGATTCCATCATCTCGTGATAGAAGTCATTGCCCTCGCGGGTGCGCTCGCCAACGCCCGCGAACACCGAGAGGCCGCTGTGCGCCTTGGCGATGTTGTTGATCAGCTCCAGCATGTTGACGGTCTTGCCGACGCCGGCGCCGCCGAACAGCCCGATCTTGCCGCCCTTGGCGAAGGGAACCAGCAGGTCGATGACCTTGATGCCGGTTTCCAGCAGGTCCTGGCCGCCGGTCTGCTCAGCATAAGAAGGCGCTGGGCGGTGGATTGGCAGGAAGTCCTTGCTCTGGATCGGGCCGCCCTCGTCCTGCGGCTTGCCGAGCACGTCCATGATGCGCCCGAGCGTGCCGACGCCGACCGGAACCGTGATCGGCGCGCCGGTTGCCTTGACGCCGAGTCCGCGCTTCAGGCCCTCGGACGAGCCCATCGCGATGCAGCGCACGATGCCGTCGCCGAGTTGCTGCTGCACTTCGAGCGTCAGGTCCTGCTCGGTGAGCTTCAGCGCCTCATAGACCGCCGGAATTCCCTCGCGCGGGAACTCCACGTCGATCACCGAGCCGATGATCTGCACGATCTTGCCGTTAACCGTCTGAGCATTCGCCATCTGTCTTTCCTTTCGCCTAAACCGCTGCCGCGCCGCCGACGATCTCCGAAATCTCCTTCGTGATCGCGGCCTGGCGGGCCTTGTTGTAGATGAGCTGCAGCTCGTCGATGATCTTGCCGGCGTTATCGGTCGCGCTCTTCATCGCGACCATGCGCGCGGCCATCTCGCAGGCCAGGTTCTCGATCACCGCGCGATACACCGTCGATTCGATGTAACGCAGCATGTAACTCGAAATCAGCTCGTCGGGCGCGGGCTCGTAGATGTAGTCCCAACGCTCCTGGAGATCCGCGGCATCCACGGTCTCGGCCGGCAGCAATTGAAGCATTCCCGGCTTCTGCGTCATCGTATTCACGAAGCGGTTGCTGGTGACGAACAGGCGGTCGATCCGCCCGTCCCGGTAGAGCTCGAGCATCGCGTCCACGCCGCCGATCAGGTCCTTGATGTGCGGCTTGTCGCCGAGATGCGTGGTGGATGCGACCACCGGCAGCTTCAGCCGGCGGAAGAATTGCATCGCCTTGCTGCCGATCAGGCAGAGGTGCAACTCGACGTTCTTGCCCTGCCATTCACGGGCGGCCGTCAGCACCTGCTTGAACACGTTGACGTTCAGTGCGCCGCAGAGGCCGCGGTCCGAGCTCACCACAATGATGCCGACCGACTTGGCCTCGCGTTCGATCAGGAACGGGTGCCTGTGATTCGGGTTCGCGACCCTCAAGTGCCCGATGACGCTTCGGATCTTGTCGGCATAAGGGCGCGCGGCCTTCATGCGCTCCTGGGCTCGACGCATCTTGCTCGCTGCGACCATTTCCATGGCCTTGGTGATCTTCTGCGTGCTCTTAATGCTCGCGATCTTGACCCGGATTTCCTTAGTGCCGGCCATGCTCGCTTACCAGGCTCCAGTCGCAAGAAAATCCTCGCAGATCTTCCTGTAGCCGGCCTCGACTTCCTTGCTGAGCTCAGGCTTGTCGTTGACCTGCTTCAGGAATGCCGCGTGCGTCGTCTTCGCGAATGCCTGCAGCGCCTCCTCGAATGCGACGATCTTCTTGCGGTCCACCTTGTCCATGTAGCCGCTGTTCACCGCGTAGATCGAAAGCGCCTGCTCCGCAACCGAGAGCGGTGCGTACTGTTTCTGCTTCATGACCTCGGTCACGCGCTGGCCGCGTTCAAGCGCGCGACGGGTCACTTCGTCGAGGTCCGAGGCGAACTGCGAGAAGGCCGCAAGTTCACGGTACTGCGCGAGCGCGAGCCGGATGCCGCCGCCCAGCTTCTTGATGACGCCGGTCTGGGCGGCGCCGCCGACGCGAGACACCGAGATGCCGGCGTTCATCGCCGGGCGAATGCCGGCGTTGAAGAGATCGGTCTCGAGGAAGATCTGGCCGTCAGTGATCGAGATCACGTTGGTCGGCACGAAGGCCGTCACATCGCCGGCCTGGGTCTCGATGATGGGGAGTCCTGTCAACGAGCCGGTCTTGCCCTTGATCTTGCCGCCGCTCACCTTCTCGACATATTCGGCCGAGACGCGCGCGGAGCGTTCGAGCAGGCGCGAGTGCAGGTAGAACACGTCGCCCGGGTAGGCTTCACGGCCCGGCGGACGGCGCAGCAGCAGCGAAATCTGCCGGTAGGCCCAGGCTTGCTTGGTCAGGTCGTCATAGACAATCAGCGCGTCCTCGCCCTGGTCCATGAAGTATTCACCCATCGCGCAACCCGAATAGGGCGCGATGAACTGCATCGAGGCGGGTGTGGAGGCCGAGGCCGACACGATGATCGTGTGCGCCATCGCGCCGTGTTCTTCGAGCTTGCGCACCACGTTCGCAATCGAGCTCTGCTTCTGGCCGACGGCGACGTAGATACACTTAACGCCGGTGCTTTTCTGGTTGATGATCGTGTCGATCGCGAGCGCCGTCTTGCCGGTCTGGCGGTCGCCTATGATCAGCTCGCGCTGGCCGCGGCCGATCGGCACCATCGCGTCGATCGCTTTCAGCCCGGTCTGCACCGGCTGCCCGACACTCTTGCGCCAGATCACGCCCGGGGCCACGCGCTCGATCGGCGAGCGCTTCGCCGTCTTGATCGGGCCCTTGCCGTCCAACGGCATGCCAAGCGCGTCCACCACGCGGCCGAGCAATTCGGGGCCGACCGGCACTTCGAGGATGCGGCCCGTGGTCTTGACGGTGGCGCCTTCGCCGATGTGGCGGTATTCGCCGAGCACGACCGCGCCGACCGAATCCTGCTCCAGGTTCAATGCGAGGCCGAAGGTGTTGTCCGGGAATTCGAGCATCTCGCCGTAGGCGACATCCGCGAGTCCGTGCACGCGGCAGATGCCGTCGGTCACGGACACCACGGTGCCGACATTGCGCGCCTCGGTCGCGGCGTCGAAGTTCTTGATCCTGGCCTGGATCAGGTCGCTGATTTCGGAAGCCTTGATGGACATGTCTCTTTCCTTGCCTAATTCGTCAACGCCGAGGCCAGCCGCGCCAGGCGGCCTTTCAGCGATCCGTCGATGACCAGGTCCCCGGCGCGCACGATGGCGCCGCCGATGAGCGTCCCGTCGATGCGGGTATGCAAGCGCACTTCGCGGCCGAGGCGCTTCACGAGCGCCGCCGCCAGCTTCTTCTGCTGCGGCGCTGCGATCTCGCGCGCGGCGATGACTTCGACGTCCACGACGTTCTCGACTTCGGCGCGCAGGATCTCGAACTGTGCCGAGATCTCAGGCAGGTGCCCGAGCCTGCGGTTCGCGGCCAGCGTGCGCAGGAAATTGCGCCCCGCTTCGCCAGCGACCTCACCCGCGACTTCCGTCAGCAGCGCCACCAATTGATCGCCCGTGACATGCGGATTTCCGATCAGGCGCGCGACGCGCGAGTCCGCAGCAGCAACCGCGGCCGAACCCAGGAGCTTCGACCAGGCGGCAAGCTCACCCGCCTCGCGCGCGTGCGCAAAAGCGGCACGCGCATAGGGCCTCGCGATGGTGGCGCGGTCAGCCATGCGTCTGCGCCTGCTTTTCCACTTCCGCCGCCAGTTCGTCCAGCAGCGCCGCGTGCGCCTTCGCGTCCACTTCGCGGCCGAGGAGCCTGGAGGCGCCGGTCACGGCGAGCGATGCCACTTCGCGCCGCAGGCCGTCGCGGGCGCGGGTCTGCTCGTTGCTGATCTCGCTCCGCGCAGCCGTGATCAACCGCTCGCCTTCGGCGAGCGCGACATGCTTGGCCTCGCCCACCAGCTCATTCGAGCGCTTGTGCGCGATCTCGACCACCTGCGCGGCCTTCTGCCGCGCCTCCTGCATGATCGCTTCCGCGCCGTGGCGCGCATCGGCCAGTTCCTTCTGGCCCTTCTCGCCCGCGGCGATGCCGTCGGCGATTTCCCTGCGGCGGTCGTCGATCGCGCGCATCAATGGCGGCCAGATGAACTTCATGCAGAACCACACGAAGACGATCATCGCGATCGTCTGACCGATCAGAGTCAGGTTGAAATTCATCGCACCGTCTCCCCGGCGCTCAGCCGCCCAGCGCGTTCCGCAACTGCCCGATGAACGGGTTCGCGAATGTGAAGAATAGCGCGATACCCACGCCGATCATCGCGACCGCGTCCAGCAACGCGACCACGATGAACATCTTCACCTGCAGCATCGGCGCGAGTTCCGGCTGCCGCGCCGCACCTTCGAGGAAGCGTCCGCCGAGCAGGCCCATGCCGACGCCGACGCCCAGCGCGCCGAGGCCGATCAGGATCGCCACGGCGATCGCGGTCATACCAATCACAGTTTCCATCACTAGTCTCCTGGTCGAAAAACGGTCAATGACTCTCGTGCGCCAGACTCAGGTACACGATCGTCAGCATCATGAAAATGAAGGCCTGCAACACGATGATCAGCACGTGGAACACGGCCCAGGCGAAATGCAGCGGCAACTGCCAGATGCCGAGCAAGGCGATCAGCAGGAAGATCAGTTCGCCGGCGTAGAGGTTGCCGAACAGCCGCAGCGCCAGCGAAATCGGCTTGGCGAGCAGCGAAACGCCCTCCAGCACCAGATTGAAAGGGATCGCCGCCCAGTGATTGAAGGGGGTCAGCGTGAGTTCCTTCGTGAACCCGCCGATGCCCTTCATCCTGATGCTGTAGTAGAGCGTCAGGATGAACACCGAGATCGACATCGCGAATGTCACGTTGACGTCGGTGGTAGGAACCACCTTCAGGTACGGGACGCCGGCCTGCTGTGCCACCCAGGGCAGCCAGTCCACCGGCACCAGGTCCATCAGGTTCATCAGGAACACCCACATGAACAATGTGAGTGCGAGCGGCGCAATCAGGTTGCTCTTGCCGTGGAAGGTCTCGCGGACGCTCTGGTCCACGAATCCGACGATCATTTCGACTGCAGTCTGAAGCTTTCCGGGAACACCGGTGGTCGCGCGACTGGCGACCCTGCGGAACATGATCGTCAACAGCAGACCGAGCGCCACGGCGAAGAACATCGAGTCGACGTTCAGCGCGTAGAAATTGCCTTCGCAGTGGTTCCAGACCCACTGGCCGTCCGCCTTGCAGACAGTCAGGTTCTGGAGATGGTGGACGATGTATTCGCCGGATGAGTGTCCCGCTTCCGCCATGATTCCTTAGCGTCCCCTGTCGAACACGAGCGCCACCGGCAGGGCCAGCAGCGTCGCGATGAACCCCGCGAACAGAAACTCCGGGTGCAGCGGCCTCAATATCGCAAACACTGCGGCGAACATCAGCGCCGCTATCGCAAGCTTTCCGGCCACGCCGATCCAGCCCGCCTGCAGCAGGCTCTTCGCACTGCTGCCGGCCCGCGGCGACATCAGTCTCGCCGCCAGAAACGCGTTCGGAACCACTCCGATCACTCCACCCAACAAGGTGGGGACAGCGCGCTCCGAACCAAGCCAGATCCAGACGATGCCTGCGAGCATCAACGCGGTTCCGGTCTGGGCCAGCAGAATGTTGCGGACGGTTTTCATGCACCCGGCTCCGGCAACAAAAACGCCACGTGGCCCCCAGCGGTCCGTGGCGTTTTCACGCTTCGCAGCAAGCCGCGCGGGCGGCCAAAAACCGGGCGGCATTATAGAGGGCGCCACCCCCGGTTACAACGGGGGAAACCCGAAAAATCCTTGTTCTTATGCGGTCTTACGTGTGTCTGGGGCCGCCGCGGCGCGGCTCAAACGGTAGACCGCGCAGTAGTCGCCGTCAAAGCAGCGGCGCACCACGAATTCGAAGCCGAGGCGCTCGTAGAAGCGGCAAGCGCGCAGGTTGTTGTCGCGCGGATCCACGAGCAGGGCGGTGACGGAAGGGTCGGCGAAGCTGCGCTCGATTGCCTGGCGCATCATCTGCGTGCCGTAGCCCCGGCCGAGGGAGTCCTTCTCGCCGATCCAGATGTCGATGGCCCGGTTGCCGGCGGCGATGCCACCCCAGTACTGCGTGTCCTCGCGAGCGGGATCGATGATCTGGACGAATCCGATCGGCTTGCCGCCGACTTCGGCAATGAACTGCTCGCGCCATTCTGGCCGGCGCGAGAGTTCCGCCTCCCAGCCCCAGTCGTCGCCGGCCGCGGTGACGACATGGGGCTGACGATGCCAGTAACGCAGCAACTCGAGGTCTTCGGCGTTCGCGCGCCGAAGCGTTACTACCCCCTCTACGGCCGCCTTCGGTATCGGGTCAACTGCGGGGTTCAGGCTCACGGCAGACGTCTGCTCTCCCGCGCCTCCTGCCGGTCCCGTCCGGCCCCGTTGCCGGAACCCTTTCTGGACGACCGCAGCACGTAACGATCGGTCGGCCACAGTTCGCGCGGTGAGGTGTTGAACGCGGCTTGCTCGGAGTTCAGGTAGCGCTCGAAGATTTCCTGAAGGATGTGGCGCATGGCTTCAGGCCCTCTTTGCGGTGACCACGAGTTCGGGCAGCGCCGCGATTGCCCCCGGGACCCCGACTGTTTCCAGCTGCCCGACTTCGATGCTGCCTTCCGGCGCCGACGCCAGGTGGGCGCGGTCGAAGATCAGCCCGCTGACGCCGACGATGGCCGCCGCCAGGACGGCACTCAGGTTCCAATGGATTCCGAATCTGCTTGTTTCGTACATGGCTCGCTCCTTCAGTGGGTGACACTCTGGAGGAGCGGGTCAGGACGAACAAATGGAGGTTTTGAACCCCGGTTAAGCGAAACTAATCGCTGGCCGGCGGGCCCGTAATCGGTCGTGGTACGCCAGCCTTCGGCCGGGACGTTCAACCCCCGGAATTGCTGGAGTTTCGGCTCGCCGGGTTTCTTCATGTACGGCGTGCGCTCGAGGACCAGGAAGTCCTGGTAGCGTTTCATGCAGGCGTGAAACGAGCCGGAGGCTGTCCACCATTGGGCGCAGGCGCCTGCCTCAGGAGACGGGCTGGTCGCAGGTGCCGATCTTCTTGCCGGAGAGCCTGATCATCATGGTCATGCCCTCGGCGGTCGCCGTGATCAAGCCCGTGTAGGAATCGGGTCCGTCCCAGGTCATCTCGCCGGTGCCGGTCATCGGCATGTCGCCACTGCAATGCATCGCCCAGGTCGCCTTGTTGCCGACCCGCCTGAACTTCGTAGTGACGCAGGTCGAGTCTCCGCCCGGCGGCGGGTTGGTCCACTCTGCTGCGGCGCAGACCTTGAGCGTGGTCGGTGGCGGGCTGAACGGCATGCCTTCCATGACCATCTGCGAAGTGGTCTGCCAGAGGACGCCCGGCGGATCGGCCGCGCGCACGGGCGTGAGCGCGAGCAGCAGGAGCGTTCCGGCGGCGATGGCGCCGCCATGCGGGTGCTTAATCATGTGTTTCCCCAATGTGTTCGTTCATGCCTTCAGCTCATTCTTCGTACTCTTCGTCGCTCCGATCGTCTGCGCAGGCGTCTCTGGATTTCGAGCTGCCGAGACTTTTCAACCCAGCTTCATGCTTCCTGTAGAAATCCACATTGGCTTTCGAGGCGCCGGCTGGCAGCTTGCCGCCGGGCTGGCTGAGTGCCCAGACGGCCAGACCATTGTGAATGATGGACCATGAAAACACGACGTACTCGCGCGTCGTCATGCCGGCGGACTGGATCGCCGCCTTGGCACTGGGCTGCGCATTGAGTCTTGCGACCGCCTGGTCGATCGATTGCGAATCCGAATCGTCGTCGTCGCAGGTTTCCTGCAATGCGGCCAGATTCCGGGTCGCCTGCACGTACCTGGCGAGGCTTGTCTCGGTAAGCGTATAGGCGAACACTTCCTGAGTATCGCGGTCCTGCGCAATGGCGGAACCTGAAACGAACGAGACGATTGCGAAGGCGGTCAGCAGCGCGACTTGCAGTCGAAAGGTTTTTGACATAACTACCCCCTGACGCTTGCCTGATTGCTGGTGTCGGCGGTCTTCAGCGGATGTGGGCGAGGATTCCGTCCAGCTCGTTGAGACTGTGGTAGCTGATGACCAGCTTGCCCTTGCCGCCGCTGCCGTGGCGCAGTTCGACGGTTGCGCCCAGCTTGTCCGCCAGGTCATTCTCCAGGCGCTTGATGTCCGGGTCTTTTCCGGGCTCGCGCCGTGACTTGTCGCCGGCCGCGGCCCGCGCCACCAGGCGCTTGACGAGGGCCTCGGTTTCGCGCACCGACAGGCCCTTTTTCGCCACCAGCGATCCGACCTCCGTCAGTTGCCGGCGATTGTTCAGTCCGAGCAGCGCGCGGGCGTGACCCATTTCCAGCTGCCGCTGCTCCACCAGCGACTTGATCTCATCCGGCAGTTCCAGCAATCGCAGCAGGTTCGAGACCGCCACCCGCGAGCGGCCGACGGCCTCGGCGACTTTCTGGTGGGTCAGCTCGAATTCCGTGATCAGCCGCGAGAGCGCGAACGCTTCTTCGAGCGGGTTGAGGTTCTCGCGCTGGATATTCTCGATCAGCGACATCGCGACCGCGGCTTTGTCGTCCACGCGGCGGATGACGGCGGGCACGTCGGCGAGGCCCGCGATCTGCGCGGCGCGCCAGCGGCGTTCGCCGGCGATGATTTCGTAGCGCTGCGGCTCGCCGGCGGTAGGCGCGCCGAGCGGGCGCACGACGATCGGCTGCACGACACCCTGGGCCCGAATCGAGTCCGCGAGCTCTGCCAGCGATTCCTCGCGCATGTCCTGCCGGGGCTGGTAACGGCCTTTTTCGAGCAGGTCCACGGGAACATGCGTCAGCTGGTCGCGCGCCATGGGCAGGCCGGATATCGGGCGCGGCGAGGTTTGCCCGAGCAGCGCCTCGAGGCCGCGCCCCAGGCCTCGTTTCTTGTCGGTCATCGCAGTCATTCCTGGCTCCCCGGTTGTCGAGTGTAACGATTGCCGGAGGACAATTTCACGCCGGAATGAATAGCCGTGCAACGCAGCCACTGCGGTCGGTCCGGTTCTGCAGTGACAACGAGCCGCCGTGGGCCTCGGCAACCTGACGGGCCAGGACCAGGCCGATGCCACTGCCACCGGGCTTGGTCGTGAAAAACGGTACGAACAGGTTGTCGGGATTGGCGACTCCGGGGCCGCCGTCCTCGATCTCGAACACGACGCCGTCCCTGCCGCGCAGCGCGCGCAATTCCACGGCTTCCTTGGCTTCAGCCATTGCCTCAACCGCATTCCTGACGAGGTTTATCAAGGCCTGCTGCAATTGATCGGCGTCGGCGCGCAGGGTCAGACCATCGGCGGCCGCATGTTGCACCCGTCCCGCCGGCTGTACGGCGGCGACCTGCCGCAGCAGTGCCGACACGTCGCAATTCGCAATGGTCGGCTCAGGCATCCGCGCAAGCTCGCTGTAGCGCGACAGGAACCGGCGCAGCGATTCCGCACGCTCGGCCACCAGCGCAAGGTTATGCGCCAGCTCTCTGCGCTCGGATGCCTCCGGCGCGCCGGCCGCAAGCGCGTCGCGGCTGGTTTCGATCACCGACTTGATCGGCGTCAGCGAATTATTGAGTTCGTGCCAGATCACCCGGATCAGCCGGCGCCAGGCACGCCGCTCTTCCTCGCGCAGGGCCTGGCTGAGATCAGTCACGACCAGCAGGCGGAATTGTCGCCCGCCTTCGTGGAAGGTCTCGCGCATGACCTGCCAGCGCCCGCTGCGCCCCGGGAAATGGTGCGATTCGCGGCTGACCGGCGCGCCCTCCAGGAGGCCGGCGATGCCTGCCTCCGTGGCGGACAGATCGATCAGGGCGTCCGGATGCCGACGCAGCAACTCGCCGGCTGCGCGATTCGCGAGCCGGATGCGATCGTCGCCGTCGAATGCGAGCACCGCGACGTCAATCTCCGCGAGCACCTTGTTGAGCAGGGCCGAGGCTTCGAGTGCCTCGAAGCGCTGTGACCGCAATGTCGCACCGAGGCGGTTGGACTCCACCACGACGTCTCCGAACGCATCGCCTCTCCTCCCGTGCCGGCCTCGAATCGCGTAGTCGCCGCCCCGCAGCGCTTCCAGCAGATTCGCGATCGCTCGCAGGGGCTCAACGGTTGCGCGGTAAATGGCGATCGCGAATCCGATCCAGACGCCGAGGATCACGACGACGACCAGCCGCTGCACGGAATCCGGGAGCGGTGCGTCACGCAACAGAATAAATGCCAGCAGGATGGCAGGCACGCCGCCGGCGAGCGCGAGCAGCACAATGCGCGCCTGGAATGGCAGCCCCGCGCGCCGTATGACCGGCCGGGTTCGCAGCGGTTTGCGCGTTTCCAATTCCTGCGTCACGGCGCCGGAGTTTGCGCGTTCGCCGCGCATCGCGCCAGTTGCAGCGTCCTACAGTTCGTCCGGCTTGAGGCCGAGCTTGTCCAGGCGCCGGTACATCGCGCTGCGCGACAGCCCGAGCGCTTCCGCGGCGGCAGCTACGCTCCCGCCATTGCGCTTGATTGCGGAGCGAATCAGCGCGCGCTCCGCGTCTTCGAGACTCATTTCCTCCAGCGAAGGCGGCCCGGCCCTCGCTGCGGACAGGCGCAGATCGGCCACGCCGACTTCTGCACCCGTAGTGAGCAGGAGACTTCTTTCGACCACACTGTTCAGTTCACGCACGTTACCGGGCCAGTTGTACTGCTGGAGCGCCACCAGCGCCGCCGCATCGAAGCCCCGCACGTCGCGTCCATACTGCGCCGCCTTGCGGCCCAATGCGGCGGTCGCCAGCTCCATGATCTCTTCGCGCCGTTCGCGCAGCGGCGGCAGGCGGATCTCGACCGTATTGATGCGAAACAGCAGGTCCTCGCGGAAGCGGCCGTCCGCGATCATCGCAGGCAACTCCGCGTTGGTCGCGGAAAGCACACGCACATCGGCGCGCTGCGTGCGCGAGGAACCGACCCGCTCGAATTCGCCCGTTTCAAGCGAACGCAGCAATCGCGCCTGTTGCGCCGGCGGTACGTTGCCGATCTCGTCCAGAAACAGCGTGCCACCGTCGGCTAGCTCAAAGCGGCCGGTGCGATCGGTCTTTGCGTCGGTGAATGCGCCCTTGACGTGCCCGAACATCTCGCTTTCGAACACGGATTCCGGCAAGCCGCCGGCATTCACCGAGATGAATGACTTGTCCGCGCGGCCGGACCAGTCATGGATCAGGCGCGCCAACAGGCTCTTGCCGGTGCCCGGTTCACCAGTGATCAGCACGCTTGCGTCCGACGGCGCAACCTGACGCGCCAGCCGCACGACCTCCTGCATCGGCCGCGAACTTGCGATCAGATTCGCGCCGTCACTGGCGCGCAGGATCGCATTCTCGTCGGCGAGACGACGTCCACGCTGGTGCGCCTTCGCGAGCGCGACCTGGTTACGCAGCACGGAAAGCAGGCGCTGATTGTTCCAGGGCTTTTCGACGAAATCGTTGGCGCCGCGCTGCATCGCCTGCACCGCCAGCTCGACGGTCGCCCAGGCGGTCATTACGACAACCGGCAGGTCGGGATGAAGCTTGCGCAACTGATCGACGAGTTCGAGGCCTTCCTCGCCGGAGGTCGTGTCGCGCGTGTAGTTCAGATCCACGAGCGCGACGTCCACGGACTCGCGGGCGGCGACGTCCAGCACGCCGGCCGGCGACGTCGCGGTCGCGACCTCAAGTCCTTCGCGCCTCAGCAGCAGCTTCAGGGCCGAGAGGATGTCTGCCTGGTCGTCTGCGATGAGTATCCGCGGCTGCATCAGGCAGGATCGTGCACGGCCCTCACTCGTAGCGCAATGCCGCCGCCGGATCGATCTGCAGCGCGCGCCGGGTCGGCGTCAGCGTCGCCGCAATCGCTACCGCGATCATCACGGCCACTACCATACCGTAGATGCCGGGATCGTAGGGACTGACGTCGCCCAGAATGTCGCCGAGGCTGCGGCCCATCAGCGGCAGCAGCGTCATGCCGATGGCGACCCCCAGCAGGATCTGCACGCCGCTCGCGCGCATGACCATGCGCAGGATGCGCTTGTCGTCCGCGCCGAGTGCCCGCCGCACGCCGATCTCGCGGGTGCGCTGGCCGACATGGAAGGCGAGCACGCCAAAGAGGCCGGCGGCGGCCAGCACCAGCGCGACGCCTGCGAACACCGCGAACATCGTGCCGACAATGCGGAAGCCCGCGGTGCGGATCATGCGCGACTCGTCGAAGGTGCGGAGCCAATAGAGCGCCAAGTCCGGGTCGGTCTGCGCCAGCGCCGTGCGGATTGGGGCCACCAGCGAGCGTGGGTCGCCTTCGCCGCGCACAACGATGTGCATGAAGCGCTCGGGCCGCTGCAGTACCGAGATGTATGCGCCCTCGTCGATCGCGCCGTCCTCGTCCATGATGACGTCCGGAACCACGCCGATGATCGTGAACCACATGTCCTCCTCGGCGAGGTCGTACTTGATGCGCGCCCCGAGCGGTGACTCGTCCGGGAACATGCTTTTTGCCATGAACTCGTTGATCACGATGGCGGGCATCGAGTCCCTCGTGTCGCGCGTATCGAACAGCCGTCCCTGCACCGGCTTGGTGCGGAACGTGTCGAAGTACGACGGGCTCACCGTCACGTGGTTGACGAACGGCTTGGTCGAGACGTCGCCGTAGTCGCGTCCCTCGACGGAGACAGGCCCGTCGCCGGTACCGTGGCCGGGAAGCGCGTTCGCCACCGTGACCGACTGGATGCCTGGCTGCGCCTGAATGCGCTGCACCAGCGTGTCCCAGAACCGGATCTGATCCGCGCGCTCCAGGTAAGTGCCGACGGTCAGGCCGACGCGCGCCGTCATGATGTCGTCGGTCTCGACCCCGACGTCCGTGGACGTCGCATTCAGTACGCTCTTGGTCATGAGCGCGGAAGTGCCGAGCAACAGGCAGGCAAGCGCGACCTCGAATACCACCAGCGTCCAGGCGATCTTGCCGATCGCGTGGCCGGTGCCGGTGCGGCCGCCGTCGCGCAAAAGTGCGTCCAGCGAAGGCCGCGAGGCGCGGATCGCGGCAGGCAGCCCCGCGAGCAGCGTCGCGAGCAGCGCGGCCGCCACCGCCACGGTCGCGGCACGATAGTCGACCGCGAATCGCCACCAGCTCGGGCTGTCATCCATCAGGCGGAACACCACGAGCTGCATGCCGTCGAGCGCGATGGAGGCAAGCAGCAGGCCGAGCAGCGTCGCGAGCGCGCTGATCACAAAGCCTTCCGCCAGCATGTGGATCACCAGGCGGCCGCGGCTCGCGCCCAGCGCGGAGCGCACCGTGGTCTCGCGCACGCGGTACGCGGAACGGGCCAGCAGCAGGTTGGAGACATTGGCGCACGCGATCAGCAGCACGAAGCCGACCGCGATCAGCAGCGTCCAGATGAGCGTCGCACCCTCGTCACCGATGAAGCCGGCGGCAATCGGTACCAGCTCGAAATTGCCGTTGAAGGCCTGCGCACCGGCCTCCGCCTTGATGGCGGCGGCCACCGGCGCAAGCTCCTGCTGCGCTACGTCGAGGCTTCCGCCCTCGCGCAGCCGACCGAACACCGAAACGTCCACGGCCTCCCCGCGCGGCAGACGCGTCGCGTCCTGCTGGTTCGCGACCCACAGGTCCGCGGTGGACGGGAAGGTGAAGTCCTCCGGCATCACGCCGATGACCTCGGACGACTTGCCATTCACCCGCACCGTCCTGCCAATGACATCGGGATCGGCGCCGAAGCGTTCTCTCCAGAGCGCATGACTCAGGACCACTACCGGTGCCGCGCTCCCGATCGTGTCGCGCGGGAGGATGGTGCGACCGAGTTCGGGCGCGACGCCGGCCACCTCGAATATGTGCCCGTCGGCAAAACCGCCATCGTAGCGCTCGGCCTGGCCGTCGCCGGTCATGTAGGCGGTTCCCACGTAGATGCTGCCGAGAGGCTCGAACTGCGTCGCGGCCTCGCGGACCTTCAGGTAGTCCTGCGGCAACATCGAGTCGTCGTAGTCGCCGGGCGTCTGGCCGTCGATCGTCGCGATCGTGTACAGGCGATCCGCGTCAGGGTACGGCGGCGGCTTCATCATCACCGTGTCCGCCGCGCCGTACATGAAAATCACGGCCCCGAGGCCGAGACCCAGCACGCCGACGGCCAGCGCCGTGAATGCCGGCGCCCGCGCGAGGCCCGCGATCGCCGCCCTCATTTCTTCGATGAATCCGCGCATGTGACTCCCCTCAGGCCTTGGCCGCGCGCCGTGACGACAGGTCGATCAGCGTGTTCTCGTCCACGACGCGGCCGTCGAACAACTGCACCTTGCGGTCGGCGTAATCCGCATAACGCGGGTCGTGCGTGACCATGCAGATGGTCGAGCCGTCGCGGTGCAGTTCGCGCAGCAGGTTCATCACGGCTTCGCCGTTGCGCGAATCCAGGTTACCGGTCGGCTCGTCCGCCAGCAGGATGGAAGGCTTTCCCGCGAGCGCGCGGGCGACCGCGACGCGCTGCTGCTGTCCGCCGGACAGCTGCGCCGGGTGGTGGTTGACGCGATGCGACATGCCGACGCGCTCGAGCGCGTGCAGCGCCGCCTTGCGACGCTCGTCGCCGCCCATGCCATGGCGGTAGGTCAGCGGCAGCTCCACGTTCTGCTGCACCGTCAGGTCGCCGATCAGGTTGAACGCCTGGAAGATGAAGCCGATGCGCTCGTTGCGCACCCGTGCGCGCGCCACCGGCGCGAGCGTCGTGACGTCGTCGCCGCCCAGCAGATAGCGGCCCTCGGTCGGCGCGTCGAGCAGGCCGAGTAATGCGAGCAGCGTGGATTTGCCGCAGCCGGAAGGCCCGGAGATCGACAGGAACTCGCCCTTGCCGACATCCAGGTGAATGCCGTCGAGGGCATGCGTCTCGAGATCGTCGGTGTAGAACACCTTGGTCACTCCCTCGAGGCGGATCATGGCGTGCTGCTGCATGTTGTCGTTACTCCGTTGATGTCAGTCGATGACCAGGCGGTCCTTGCCGGACCACTGCGTCGTATCCGCGAGCGCCACAATGTCGCCGGGCTCGAGGCCCTCGAGCACGACGATCTGGTTCACGGATGCCTTTCCGAACTTCACGGGCACGCGCTCGGCGACCCGGTCGCCGGGCTTCGCGCGGAATACGGTCGTTGCGGACTCGGACTGCGCGCCGACCGGGCGGCCGACGAAGCGCACGTTCTCGAGCGTCTCGATCGAGATCGTGCCGTCGACCGAGAGGTCAGCGCGCGCCTGCGAAGGCAGGGCTTCATCGAAGTCGACCTCGACCCGCACCGCGCCGGCGACGACCGCCGGGTCCACGCGCACCACGCGCCCGCGCAAGATGCGATCGCGCATATCTATGCTCGCGGGCAGGCCCGCGGCCAGGTCGCGCGCGTCGAGTTCGGGGATGCGCAGCTCCGCGTACAGCGTATCGGGCTTCGCGACGCGGGCGACATTCGCGCCCGGAGCAAGCTGCTGGCCCTCCTGCACCGGCACGCTCTGCACGACACCTGCGATGCCGGCGCGGACCTGCAGTGAATCTGCGGCGAGCCGGCGCTCCTCGAGCGCGCGCTCGAGCTGGCGCAGCCGTGCCATGCGCGCCTGCAGCTGTGCCGAGACCGCCGCGTCCAGCGCCGCAAGCCGCTGTTCCTCGATCTGCGCGCGTTCCGCGAGCTGCGCCGCGAGGATCTTCGAGCGCGAATACTGGAGCTCCGACACGGCGCCGGTCGCGAATGCGCGCTCCTCGGCGACCGCCTGCAGCCGCGCCGATTCCGCGGTGGCGCGGGCTTCCGCGAACGACGAGCGCCGGTCGAGGCGCTGGCTTTCCAGTTCGAGCCGCGCGGCCGCGTACTCGGCGCGCGCCGCCGCTACTTCGAGTTCGGCGGCGTCCGCCGTGCGCTCGACCTCGGGATTGGAGAGCGCGACGATCACCGTATCAGCCTCGACGGTTTCCCCGGGGCGCACCAGCACCCGATCCACGCGCGCGTCCACGCGGGTCGAGAGCCAGCGCGCCTCGCGCGGCTGCAGCACGCCGGGCCCGCGTACCTTCCTCTCCAGCGTGCCCTGCTTCACTTCGTCCAGGTACAGCTGTTCGCGCGCGACCGAGGGCGCGCCCGGTTCCAGGCGGGCGATGCCAAAGGCGACGCCAGACAGTGCGATGAAGCCGCCGACGACCCAGGCGAGTTTCATGCGCTTGGACTGGTCTTTCAGGCGCGGTCGATCCATCAGGGCGCTCCGAGAACGAAATTCATCAGCTGGCCGGGAATCGTGCCCAGGCGACCGTATGCCGTGCCTCAGCTGCGCGAGCCGTCGGCATCGGCCGCTTCGGAACCGGCGAGCAGCACATTGCGGCTGCCAATCACTTCAACTTCCGGCAGCACGGCGACCGCCAGGTTGCCGACCTGCAGCGTCTGCAGTTCGCCGACCTCGACCACACCGCGCGGCAAGCCGCCCGCGTGGCCCTGGTCGAGCGTCAGGCCCGAGAGCCCGACGATGACGATTGCTGTCATGGTGGCGGCGACTGACTGGTAATTGCGATAAATGGCGTTCATGGTTGTCTCCTCATCCTCAGGCTGCGCGGTGTGCGTCGCAGCTCCTGCCATAGAAATAGCAAGGATCGTGCCAAGTCGCCCGTGACCTACCTAAGCTCTTGTTTATGTTAGTTGTTCAGGATCAGGCGCCACTGGCCCGGTTGCGCGCCAGGGGACCCCTCATCCCGCTCGCGGGACGCAAGAATTGGGACGCGTCCCGGATCCGGGACGGCTCCGTTCAGGCTTCGGCCCCGATTGCGGCGTCGGGGAATTCGATGCCTTCGGAGCGGCGGATAATCTCGCCGGCGAGCGCGAGATAGGCGAGCGCGCCACGCGAATCCTTGTCGTGAAACAGCGCCGGCACCCCGAAACTCGGAGCCTCGGCGAGGCGCACATTGCGCGGGATGATGGTGCGGAATACGCGATCGCCAAAATGCTCGATCAGCTGCGCCGACACGTCGTTGGAAAGATTATTGCGCGGGTCGAACATCGTTCGCAGGATTCCCTCGATCTGCAGGCGCGGATTGATCGAGTCGTGGATCTGCTCGATCGTTCCGACCAGGCCCGAAAGCCCTTCGAGCGCGTAGTACTCGCACTGCATGGGTATCAGCACCGAATCCGCCGCGGTCAGGGCATTCACCGTCAGGATGTTGAGCGCCGGCGGGCAATCGATGATCACCAGGTCGTATTGATCGCGGATCGGCGCCAGCGCCTGCTCGAGCCTGTGTTCCCGCCCGGCAGGTGCCGCGAGCAGCCGCACTTCCGCCGCGGTGAGATCCTGGTTCGAGGGCAGCAGCTCGAAACCGCCCGGATCTATCGCAACGATCACGTCTTCCGCGCGGCACTCGCCCAGCAGCACATCGGTCGCCGAGCGTTCCAGCATGCGCTTGTCCACGCCACAGCCCATCGTGGCATTGCCCTGCGGATCGATATCCACCAGGAGCACCTGGCGCCTCGTCACGGCGAGCGAAGCGGCGAGATTGACGGCGGTCGTCGTCTTGCCGACGCCGCCCTTCTGGTTCGCCACCGCAATGATGCGCTTCATGTACTCAGGCTCTTTCCAGCTCCACGATACAGCGCTCTGCGGCGAGGCCGGGAATCCGGACCTCATGCACCGCTACGGCCCGCCAGGCCACCGGCAGCTCCCGTATTTCGGCCGCCGGCCGGCGGCCCTTCATGGCGAGCATCCGGCCCCCGGGCGCGCACAAGTGTCCGGCAACCCTGACGAATTCGCCGAGTTTTCCGAGGGCACGCGCCAGCACGCAGTCGAATGGGGCGGGTCCCCGCCAATTCTCCGCGCGCGCCGGGATGACCTCGACATTCGCGAGGCCGATGAGCTCCGCCGCATGCCGGACGAAGCGCGCCTTCTTCGCGGTCGCCTCGATCAGCGCGAACCGGCGCTCCGGATTGATCAGCGCGAGCGGCAGCCCGGGGAAACCCGCGCCGGTGCCGACGTCCGCGATGCGCGCGCCCTGCAGATACGGCTGCGGCGACAGCGAATCGAGCAGGTGTTTTCGTACCATGTCCGCCGGGTCGGTGATCGCGGTCAGGTTGAATCGCCGGTTCCATTCGCGCAGTTCGCTGGTCAGGCGCAGCAGCGCTTGCGCCTGTGCCGCGCCAAGCGCGATGCCCATCTCGCGCGCGCCCACGACCAGCGTCTTCTCCAGAGGATCCGCGGGCACTCAGGCGATCTTCACGACCGTGCGTCCCAGCACGCGGCCCTTCATGTAATCGTCGAAAGCGGAGGGCAATTCGTCGAATTCGATGGTCCGCGTCAGCAGCCGGTCAAAATGCCGCGGGCGCAGGTCGGATGCGAGACGCTGCCAGACTTCGAGACGAAGATCGCGCGGTGTCGACGAGGAATTGATGCCGAGCAGATTGACGCCACGCAGGATGAAGGGCAGCACGGTGGTTTCGAGTTTCGGACTGCCTGCAAGGCCGATGCTCGCGATATTGCCCCAGAAATCCATGGTCCGCGTGAGCCAGGTCAGCAACTCGCCGCCGACATTGTCGACGGCGCCGGCCCAGCGCACTGCTTCCATCGGCCGGCTGCCCAGGTCTATTTCCTGGCGGCGCAGGATGGTCTTTGCGCCAAGCGCTTTCAGGAACTCGTCGGCCTCCGGCTTGCCGCTGACCGCAACCACTTCGTAACCGCGGCCAGCCAGCAGATCGACTGCGATGGAACCCACGCCGCCGCTCGCACCGGTCACGACGACCGGCCCTCTTGCCGGACTCTGGCCATTGTGTTCCATACGATGTATCGCGAGCGCTGCCGTGAATCCCGCAGTGCCTATCACCATGGCGTGCGACAGGTCGAAGCCCTCCGGCAGCCGGATCACCGAATCGCCGGCAACGCGGGCGTACCCGGCGTAGCCTCCGTCCACCGTCTCGCTGAGACCGCAGCCGGTGACCAGCACTTTTTCGCCCGGCTGGTAGCGCAGGTCGCCTGAACTCGCAATTTCGCCCGCCAGATCGATTCCGCCATTCAGCGGATAGTGGCGCAGGATCCTGCCGGCACCGGTCGCCGCCAGCGCATCCTTGTAGTTGATGCTCGAAAAGCGCACGCGGATCAGCACCTCGCCGGGCGTGAGCTCCTCGGTGCTCATGGTCTCAAAGCCGGCCATGATCTTCTTGTCCCGCTCGTGAATCCTGAATGCACTGAACTTGCTCACGCGGAATCCCTGTCCAGCCACACCTCGATGCCCTGGCAGTTCAATTCGACGTCGTCGTCCAGCAGCCAGTGCCGTTTCCTGTCGTCGCCCGGAAAACCATGTTCATCGAGCCAGCGTGACAGCATGGCGTACATGCCGCTGCGGAGTTTCGGTCCGCGATCCGGCGCATCCGCGTAGCGCTCGCCGAGGCTGGCGAAAGCGCGCACCCGGGTCTTCATCTCATCCGCCAGGCGCTCCAGGTCCCGGACCTCGGCATAGTGCGTCAGGTAGATCGCCTCCGGTTCGTAACTCATCAGCCGGTCCACCGAGTTGCAGAGGGCCTCGGGGTCGAAGTGCACCGGCGTCGTGGTCGGCATGATGAATTCGCGCCCGTTCACGTCGAAATCGCGGTACGAGATGCCAAAGGTGTCGCCGGAGAATATCCGGTCATGATCGCGATCCACGACGCAATAATGATGCAGGGCATGGCCCGGCGTATGAATCAGCTCCAGCGTGCGTGAGCCGAGCACGATCCGCTCCCCATTTTCCGGCACCAGCATGCGCGCTTCGTCGATCGGCACGATCTCGCCGTACAGCGAGCGGTAGCGCTCCTCGCCATAGACGGCGATCGACCCGGCGATCAGCTTCGAGGGCGCGGCAAGGTGCCGGGCGCCGCGCGGATGCACGACGCAGCGCGCGTTCGGCAGGGCCCGCATCAGCACGCCTGCGCCGCCGGCATGATCCAGGTGTACGTGTGTCGTCAGCACCCAGTCCACGTCCGCCGGGTCGATATCCTTGATTTCCAGCGCGCCGAGCAGGTTCGGCAGCGAGAGCGTCGTGCCCGTGTCCACGAATGCGGCGCGGCCTCCGTCCACGATCAGGTGCGAGGCCGCGAGCCGCGGACGCACATAGTCCGCGTCGATCGCCGTGATGCCGGCATCGAAATCGGTCAGCTTTGCAGAGATGTCCGCGCTCATCGCCGCCCATGATCGCACGGGCGCGCAGATGCCTGCGAGGCTAGCGCTTCGGCGTCGCGAGCCCGGGCTGTCGCGCATAATAATCGGCGAGCATCCGGATATCGTCCCGCGTCAATTGGCTCGCGAAGGCCGTCATGACCGGATTCCGGCGCTTGCCCAGCCGGTAGTCGTTCAGAGTCTGCGCGAGGTAGTCGGCATGCTGGCCTGCAAGCGTCGGGTTCTCCGGCAGCGTGCCCACCCCGTCTTGTCCATGGCAAGCGGTGCAGGCCGCGGCTGTCGCAGGTATCTTGCCGGGGGGACTTGCGCCGGAGGCAGCGCGCTGCGGCCCCTGGAACCAGGCTGACAGATCGGCGCGATCCTCTGCCGACAGCGTGCTAGCGAGTCCCTGCATCGTCGGATGCCAGCGCGTGCCTGCCGCGTACTCCGCGAGCGCCGCAGCGATGTAGGTCGCGCTCTGGCCGCCGAGTTTCGGCACGGAATACTTCGGATAGGCGTTCTTGTAGTTCTCGATGCCGTGGCAGCCCATGCACGTATATGCGATTTCGCCGCCGCGTGCGGCATCGCCGGCCCCGGCCGGCGCCGTCTGCGCCAGCAACCCGGAGGCGATGACCGCAATGATTATTTTCCGGGCTGGCAGCATTTCCATGGCGGCGGAATACTAAGCGGCGCAAGCCCGAAATTCCACCGCCGCCGGGCTCACAATGCGTCGGCGATGTCCTGCATCAGGCCATTGTCGCGCGGTTTCACCGTCGGTGCGTAACGCTGCAGCAGCCTGCCGTCACGACCGATCAGGAATTTCTCGAAATTCCACTGGATGTCGCCCGGATGCCCGTTCGCCGGGTCCGTCAGCCAGGCATAGAGCGGGTGCCGCCCGGCGCCATTGACTTCGAGCTTTGCGCTCATCGGGAAGGTGACGCCGTAGTTCGCCGAGCAGAAGGCGTGGATTTCCCGCTCGCTGCCGGGCTCCTGCGCGCCAAACTGATTGCAGGGAAAGCCGACGACCGTAAAGTTCTCGCTCGCGAGTTCTTCCTGCAGTTCCTCGAGCCCGGCGTACTGGGGCGTCAGGCCGCACTTGCTCGCGACATTTACGGCAAGCACGACTTTCCCTTTCAGGCCGGCCAGCAGGCCTTCGCTGCCGTCGATCGCATCGAGATTGAATTCAAAAAAGCTCTGCATGGCATCCTCCCGGAACCGGGCTGCGTTCCTTTTTACACTTTTTCGGGTTGCGGCAGCCAGACCGTGACGATCGCCCCGCCGCCGTCGCGATTGGAGATGCTGAGCCGTCCGCCATGGGCATCGACGATCTCGCGGCAGAGCGTCAGGCCAAGCCCGGTGCCCTTCGGCTTGGTCGAATAGAACGGCAGCAGCGCGTCACGCAGCACTTCCTCCGAAAGTCCGCTGCCGCGATCCGCGACCTCGATCGCAACGCCGCCGTGGCGTTCCTTGACGGCAAGCGTCACATCGTCCTCGCGCGAACCCGACTCGATGGCGTTCTTGACGAGGTTGATCAGCACCTGCTCGATCTGTGGCGCGTCGAGCCAGGCGTCCGTCGCCGGCAGCGGCTCGACGATGCGGAATGCCATGCTGTCCTTGAGCCCCAGGAGCAGCGAGCGCCAGGCCGCGGCCGCGGGCCGCGGCCGCGGCAACTTCGCAAACCGTGCATAGCCGTCGATGAAGACCGCGAGATGCGAGGCGCGCTCCTCGATGGTTGAAAACACCCGCCCGAGGCGCTTCGGATCCGGCGTCTGCGCCAGCGTCTGCCCGGAATGGGCGAGCGAGGAAATCGGCGCCAGCGAATTGTTGAGTTCGTGCGCGATCACGCGGATCACCTTCTTCCAGATCGCCACTTCCTGGGCCGCCATCTCGCGCGTCAACTGCTTGAACAGCAGCAAGCGGTGCGGCTGGCTGTTCAGCGTGAATGGCCGGTTGCTGAGGTGAAAGATCTCGGCGTCTGCGCCCATCTTGACCGTGAACAGCATGTCGGCGCCGCTCGCAACCGCTTCGCGCAGCGGCTGCGGCGCCTGTTCCAGCAGGCTCGCGAATTTCAGCCCCTCGATCTTGCGGCCCTGGTGGAACAGCTGGCGCGCCGCGATATTGCCAAATACGATCGCATCCAGGGCATTTGTCAGCACCAGGGCAAGCGGTGTGGTCTGCACCACCGTGTCGAGCAGCAGTTCACGCTGGTAGAGATCGAGCCGCTCGCGGCGCAGGCGCTCGCCCAGCGAGTTGTACTCCGTCGTCAGGTCACCGACTTCATCGCCGGTGGATGCCGTCACGCTGACGCTGAAATCGCGGTCCTTCAGGCTGCTGATGCCGTCGGCCACGGCGCGGATGCCGCGGCTCCAGCGATCGAGCGCGCGTCCGGTCAGCCAGATCGCGGGCGGCAGCGTGACCAGCAGTGCCGCTGTGCCCGCAAGCCAGGACGAATCGAACAGATGATCGAACAGCAGCGTGACCGCCGCGACCATGGCGGCCGTCAGCAGGACCACCATGGCGACGCGGCCGGCCAGCGACCGGCGTGCGCGTGGTCTGCCGGTCATCAGCCGCTGGTGGCGGACGTGCGGCCCGGATCGACCGGTGTCTTGAGTCCGAGCTTCTCCATGCGGCGGTAGAGTGCCTGACGCGACAGGCCAAGGTCACGCGCGGCGTGGGCCACGACTCCGTCCGCCAGCAATAGTGCCCGCTCGATGGCCTGCCGGTCGATGTGCGAGCCATCGGCTGGCCCCGGCGCGACCGGCAGCGCCAGCGCCTTGCCCGTCACGACGGCATCGACTGACAGCAGGCAGGCGCGGTGGACCGCGTTTCGCAGCTCGCGCACGTTGCCGGGCCAGTTGTAGCGGGTGAGGGCGCGCAGCGCATCCTGAGACAGCGTGAATCCCGGTTCCAGGAAGTGCCGCGCCAGCGGCAGGATGTCGTCCTGGCGCGCGGCGAGCGGCGGCACCTCGAGCTCGATGACGTTCAGGCGGTAGAACAGGTCCTCGCGGAAGCGCCGGTCGCGGATCAGCTGCGGCAGGCTCGCATTGGTCGCGGCGATCACCCGAACCTTCGTGCACCGCGTCGTGTTGGAGCCAAGGCGCTCGAACTCGCCGGTCTGCAGTACGCGCAGCAGCGTCGCCTGGCCCTGCGCGGACAGGTTGCCGAGTTCGTCGAGGAAGATGGTCCCGCCGTCCGCGGCCTCGAAGCGGCCGGTGCGCGCCTTTGCGCCGGTGAATGCGCCGGTCTCGGTGCCGAACAGCTCCGCTTCCATCAGCGTGTCGGGCAAAGCGCCCAGATTGACCTTGATGTACGGCCCGTCGCGCACCGCGGAATTCGCCTGCACGATATCGGCGATGATCTCCTTGCCGGCCCCGTTCGGGCCGCTGATCAGCACCGGCACGCCCGCATGCGCGATGCGCGCGGCGGTCGAGGCCAGCGCGTGCATCGCCTCGCCCTCGTAGACCAGGCCCTTCAGTTCGAAGCGGCCGGCGAGTTCCGCGCGCGCGGCGGCGCGCTGGCGGCGGATCTCGCGGTTCTCGGCACGCGCGGTCTGCAGGTCGAGCAGGTTTCGCACCGTCGTCAGCAGGCGCGCGTTGTCCCAGGGCTTGGCGACGTAATCCGCAGCGCCCGCCTTGACGAGCTCGACCGCGGTCTCGAGGTGGCTCCACGCCGTCAGCAGGATCACCGGGAGCTCCGGATGCTGGTGGCGGATCCGGCGGAACAACGCCACGCCTTCCTCGCCCGAGGTCGCTTCGCGGCGGAAATTCATGTCCTGAACGACCAGATCCACCGGTTCGCGGGCGAGCGCGTCGATCCCGGCGGCGGCCGTATCGGCGCCGATCACGCGCGCGCCGTGCATGGACAGCAGCACTTCGAGCGCCGTGCGCACGGCCTCGCTGTCGTCGATCACGAGTACGGTGCGCTCTCCCAAGCTGTCCTGAAGTCCCTGGTCCTGCTTTTCCTTCATTGGCTTGGATGCAGCATGTGGCTGAACGGTTGCAATACCTCCACAGTCTAGATCGTGCGGCTCGCAACTGCGGGCGAAATTTCCGAGGCCCGGCGCGCCGGCTGCCACGCCGCCAGCAGGCCGATCAGCCAGATGCCTGACACGCCGCCCACCAGGTAATAGAGGTCGAGGCGCGGCAATTCGTACTTGAGCGATATCCAGTACCCGATCGCAAGCGCCATGCCGCAGCCGGCGACGACCCCGGCCGTCGTGACCATCCAGTTCTCGACCAGAAAGTGGCGCACGATGTCCAGGCGCCGCGCACCCACCGCGCGGCGTGTGCCGATCTGGCGCACCCGCGTGCTGACATTGAAAGTCGCGAGCCCGAAAATGCCGAGCGCGGTGATCGCGATCAGCGCGCTGGTGATGCTCACCAGGAAGATCGCCATGTTGCGATCGTCAAGGTAGGACTGACGCGCGAATCGTTCCAGCGGCCGGACCCAGCGCAGCAGCCGATCAGAATTGCTGGTCGAGAGATGCTCCTCGACCGTCCGCATCAGCGCGGCCTGGCGGCCGGGCTCCGTGCGCACCAGATAGACGGCTCCCGGACCGCTTCGGATGCGGGGCACCAGCATCACCTGGCTGACCTTGTCCCAGCCCACCCACGAGCCGTGCATCGTCTCGATCACGCCGATGATCGTCGAAGGACGATTGAGCCCGTCGTAGATGGTCCTGCCGAGGGCATCGCCATCCGGCGGGTACACGGCCTTGGCCAGATCCCTGGTGATGATCACCTGCGGCGCGAATTCCCAGGCGTCGGTGGGCGGCAGGATTTCATGCGCCTCGAAGCCGCGTCCGGCAGCGAGCTTCACACCGAGCGCCTCGATTGCCTGCTCGTCGACCTCGAAATTGTTGGCGGGCTCCCCGCTCTGCTCCGGAGTACGCGGCTGCGCGGTGAAGCCGTTCGAGCTGCCGCTGCCGGAGAGTGGAATATTGCTGACGAGCGACGCGGCTGTTACGCCCGGCAGGTCGCGCAAGTAAGCCAAGTCCGCCCTCCAGCTCGCTTCGTAGTCGAAGTTCTTGGTGAATCCGGCGGTCGCGACGACAAAGATGTTCTCCACGTCCATGCCATGCGGCCGGTTGATCTTGTCCACCCGCTGCTTGACGACATAGACCGCGTTGACCAGCACCGCGAGCGCGATCGCGATCTGCAGCGCGACCAGCATCGCGCCGGTGCGGTTGCGCCAGAGGGCGGAGGCGATGGGACGGATGTTCCAGGCTGTCATGTCATTGTGCCTTCAGGTAGATGGCCGGTGGTATGCGGCCGATACGCCACGCGGGATAGAGCCCGGCGGCGATGGTGGCAAACAGGGCGAGGGCCAGCGCCGTGACCACGCTCGTGACATCCACGTGCGCGATTGCCTGGGTACCGCCGGTGTCGGTGGGGTCGAGGGTGTACAGGGCGCGCAGGCCGACCAGCATAATGCCGCCGAACGCGAGCCCGAGAATCGAGCCGATGCCCGAGATCACGCCGACTTCGACCAGGTGCTGCATGAACACCTGGCGCCGGCTCGCGCCGAGCGCGCGGCGCACGCCGGTGATCGCGGCGTTGTTCAGGAACTTCGCGAGCAGCAAGCCCACCGTGTTCAGCAGGCAGACCGCGAGAAACGCGAATGCAAGCCCGACCAGCACGCGGTCGTCGTTGCCGACGACGCGGTTGTCGATGAGCCACTGATCGACCTGTGTCAGGCGGTTATTCAGCGGTCGCTGGAAGCGGCCCGCTTTCTTCTGCTCCATCGCGTAGCTGTCGATGAAAGCCTGAAAGCGCTGGCGGGTCCCGGCGTCCGGCAGTTCGACCCACATCTGCAGCCACACCAGTTCGGAGGCCAGGAAGTCCTGGAAAGTGTTCACCTCTTCCTGCTTCCAGCCGTTGGTGTTGCCGGCGCTCCAGATCTCGAACTGCGGCGTCCAGCCGAACGGAAGGTAGACATCCTCCCCTTCTTCGAGACTGCCATTATTGAGGTCGTAGAAGGTCGGCAGCGGCTGCCAGCGGTCGCGCACGCCAACGATGCGGAACTCGCGGTCGTCCCAGCGGATGCGGCGTCCGACGCTGTTCACGCCGCCGAAGAATTTCTCGTTCATCGCGCGCGAGATGACCATGACCGGCTCCGGCCCCTGGTCCGCCGACTCGGACCAGCCGCCGCCGTACTGGAATGGCACGTCGAACATGGCGAAGATATCCCCGGTCGTCATCCGGGTCAGCGCCCGCTCGGGCTTGACCGACCGGTCGTCGAGCGACAGCACGCCGATCGCCTTGTGCATGATCAGCTTGCGCTTTGGCATGCCGGATTCCATCACCGCCATCGCGTCGCGATAGCTGAGCTGCCATGGCGGCAGTTCCGGTCTGCGGTCGTCCGCAGGCTCGTTCGGGTCCCAGGCGTCGAGCGTCACGGCGTAGAGCACGTCGTTCTTCCACCAGATCGGGTTGCCAGACATCGCGCGATACAGCGTCAGGGTCATCACGCAGACCGCGATGCCGAGCGCGACCGCGCCGATCATCAGCGCGGTAAGCCCCGGGTTTCGACGCAGGTTCCTGAAAGCCAGCTGGAAGTAATAACCAAGCATGTTCCGCCCTCCGTGTCAGGCCGGCGCCATCGTGACGGCAACCGGCGCAACACCCGCATCCGTCAGCAACTCTTCATTGCGCGGCTCATAGGGTCTGAAGTCCGAGATCTGGCCGTCGACGATGTGGACGTTGCGGTGCGCGCGCCGCGCCAGTTCCGGATCGTGGGTCACCATGATCACCGTCGTGCCCATCTCGTTGATCTGCTCGAGCAGGTCCATGACCTGACGCGCCATCAGCGAGTCCACGTTCCCGGTCGGTTCGTCCGCCAGCAGGAATCGCGGATCGCCGGCGAGCGCCCGGGCAATCGCCGCGCGTTGCTGCTGCCCGCCCGAGAGCTGCGACGGCATGTGGTGCATGCGCGAGCTCAGGCCGACGAGTTCGAGCGCGCTCACGATGCGCTGCTCGCGATCTTTCTTTGCCAGCCCGCGATAACGCAGGGGAACGTCCACATTGTCGAAGATGTCGAGATCGGGGATCAGGTTGAAGCTCTGGAAGATGAAGCCGATCTTCTCGTTGCGGAGCCTCGAGCGCGCCTCGTCGGAGAGGCGGCTCACATTCTCGCCGTCCAGACAATAGGCGCCGGTGTCGAAGCTCTCGAGCAATCCGGCGACATTCATGAATGTGGTCTTGCCGGAGCCAGACGGCCCGGTCACGGCGACGAATTCGCCGTCGCCGACCTTCAGCGAGATGTCGCGCAGCGCGTGCGTCTCGATCAGGTCCGTGCGGTAGATCTTGCTGATGCCTTGCATTTCAAGCATGTCGGTTTGCTCCTAGCCGCCAATCGTGAATTCAGGGACGTTGTTCATGTCGCCCGCGCCGGAGACGATCACTTCGTCGCCAGGCTCCAGGCCGCTGATCACTTCGATCTCGCCCACCGATGCCGCGCCGAGTTCGACCGGCGTGAGCACGGCGCGGTTGCCGTCGGCGACGTAGACCGCGCGGGTCATCGGGCCGATATCGGGACTGCGCTCGAATTTCCGCGCCGTCGCGCGCTGCTCGATCACGATGCGCACCGAGCCGCGCTGGCTCTGGCGCAGGCCGGGCGGCTGTGTTCCTGCGAACTTGACGCGACCGGTCACCTGGCCGGAGCGCACTTCCGGCGAGATCGCGGTCACTACGCCCGTATGCTGCGCGCCGTCGAGCGAAATGGAGGCCTCCATGCCGGCCTTGATGTCGCGGGCATAGACATCGGCGACCTGGAACTCGACCTCGAATACGGTCAGATCGACGACCGTCAGCAGCGGCGCATTTTCGGCGACATTGGCCTTCTCTGCGGCGGCGAGATTCGAGACCATGCCGTCCACCGGCGAGCGCACAGTGAGTTCGTCGACGCGGCGCCCGAGATTCGCGACCACGAAGCCCTGGCGGTCGCGTTCGAGGCGGCGCGTGCGCAAGTCGAGATCGAGGCTTTCACGCTCCAGGCTCGCGGTCTGGGTCGCATGTTCGTAGCCCAGACGCGCCGCTTCGCGCTCGTCCTGCGCGCGGCGCAGGTCGCGCTCCGCGATTGCGCCGCTGTCCCATGCAGCCTGCGCGCGCTGCAGTTCGCGTTCGGCGGCGCGGATCTTCACGTTGGCGAGATCGGACTCCTCCTGCGTGCGCAGCTTCTGCCGGCGCATCTCGATGCCCTGGCGCTGCAGCGCGGTGTCGAGGCTCTCGAGCGTCGCGCGCTCGCGCTGGTATTCGTTCTCGAGCGTCGGGCTCGCCAGCGTTGCCAGGACCTGGCCGGTCTTGACCGTGTCGCCGGCGCGCACGTGATAACCGATGTTGCCGGGCGCGACGGCGAAGAGCGTCGGGCTCACGGCCGCGACCACCGTGCCCTGCGCGGAGACATCGCGCACGAACGGGCCCTCGGTGACGGTGACGATACGCAGCCGGTCGCGCGACAGCACATGTTCGGAGGCGCTCCAGCCCCGGATCAGGAGCGCGAACAGGACGACGAGCGCGGCGCCGGCACCGAGGCCGATCCGGATCATCTGGCGGCGACGGTCCGCTACGGCTTCGACCGCAACGTCCTGCGCCTCGGTGTCGCGGATCGCCGCCACGCCAGCGGGCGAGTCGCTCCGCATGCCTGCCGACAGCAACGGTCTCAAGTTCGCGATCTTCATGGCTTTCGTAGACCCACAGCCTCTACCTTGCAACGGCCGTGCCAATTCGGCCGGGCTGTCCTAACTGATTGATTTGTTTCGAGTCAACGGCCGGTTCGCATCGAAGGCAGGCGCACCGGAAGTGTCCGCGGACAGAGCGCCGGACAGCATCTCGGACAGAGGCGCCGGCGTGCGGGGCTGGGGCCCCAGCCCCGCATACGGCGCTACTCAGCAAGTGAAAGGTCCTTGCTGTACGTCACGTTCATGACGTTGTCGTACCACCCGCTGACACGTGGCGCGACCAGGTGCTTCGAGACGTAGAAGTACAGCGGTATCAGCGGCACGTCCTCGAGCAGCTGCCGTTCCGCCGCGGCCAGATGCATCGCGCGTTCATCGCCGGTGGCGCGCGACGCCGCGGCGAGCGCGGCGTCATAGGCGGCGCTCCGGTAGCGCGGCAGATTGATGCCGAAGCCACCCTTAAGCACCTGAAGAAAGGAATAGGCATCGTTGTAGTCGCCAATCCAGCTGCCGCGGAAGAGCAGAGCCTCGCGCGCATCGATCGCTGCCTTCAGCACGCGGAAATCTTCCGAGCGCAGGCTCGCCTCGACGCCCAGCGTTTCCCTCCACATCGCCGTCACCGCGAGCGCGATGCGATCGTGCACCTGGCTCTTGCTGGTGCGAAGCTCGATCCTGAGCGGCTTCCCGGTCGAGTAGCCCGCCTCAGCATAGAGCCGCCTCGCTTCGGCGACGCGTGCCGCCGGATCGAGCAGGGCCCAGCCGAATCGCTGCGGTAAATAACCGGCGACGCCCTCCGGCACCCAGCCGTGCGCGGGGCGCTCGCCATCGCCCAGCACCTGCGTCGTCAGCGTTTCTCGGTCGATCGCCATTGCGAGCGCCTGCCTGAGCTTCGGCGCATTGCGAAACGGCGGCAGGTCCAGCGCGTAGCCGTAGTAGTACACGCCGACATGCGGCGCGGTGTGCAGCTGTCCTGGAAGTTCGCGCCCGAGCCGCGCGGCTTCGCCCGGCGGTACCGTGTAGCTGATGTCGAGATCGCCGGCACGGAATCGCGTCAACTCGGTCACCGGATCGGCGATGTGCAGATAACGCACCGCGTCGACCCGGTTCCCGGCGTCGTTCCAGTAATGCGGGTTGCGCGTCGCCACGATATGCGAACCGATTTCCCATGCAACCGGCACGAACGCGCCATTAGTCACCGCCGTTCCCGGCCGCGCAAAGGCCTCCGGTGATGCCGCGAGCGTGGCGCGATGCACCGCGAAGGTGCTCGGGTGCGACAGCATGGCGATGAAGTACGGACTTGGCTCCGACAATTCGACGACCAGCATCGCATCATCCGGCGCCGAGACGCCGAGCGCTGCGGGCGGCAGCTCCCCGGCGATGATCGCCGCCGCGTTGACGACCGGTTCCAGCATCAGCGCGTACTGGGATGCGGTCATCGGATCAACCAGGCGGCGGAACGCGGCCGCGAAGTCGGCGGCGACCAGCGCGTCGCCATTCGACCAGCTCGCGGTTGCGCGCAATCTGAATGTGTAGCGGCGGCCATCGTCCGACACCGTCCACGATTCCGCGGCGCCCGGGATCGCGCTGCCGTCCGGCGCCATCGAGATCAGGCCCTCGTAGCAGTCGCGCAGGATGGTCATCGCCGCTTCCATGCGCGCGAGCTGTGGATCGATCGAATCGGGCTCGCTGCCGTTGCCGCGGCGCAGTTCACGCACGGCCGCTGGTTCGTCGCGCGGCCCGCAGCCGTCGATGAGCGCGCCCGCCGCTACCAACAGCGCGAGCGCGAAGCCGGACCGGCGTTTCATGCCGCCCGCGCGCGCTTCTTCAGGTGCACGAGCAGGACAGAGATCGTCGCCGCCGTGATGCCGGGGAGTCGCGAGGCCTGACCGATCGTCCCGGGCCGCGCTTCGGCGAGGCGCTGGCGCGCTTCGTTCGAGAGTCCGGACACGGTCGAATAGTCGATCGCCTCCGGCAGGCGGGATTCTTCATGACGCAGGTGACGCTCGACCTCGGCGCGCTGGCGCTCGATGTATCCCGCATACTTCGCGCGCACCTCGATCTGCTGCACCACCTGCTCCGCGAGGCGTTCGTCATCGCACATTGCTAGTGCCGTGCCCGCGGCAAGCGCATCGCGCTTGCAGCACCAGAAGTCCCAGCGTGCATCGTTCACGAGCCCCATCTCGCGCGCGACCGGCGTCAGCCGCTCGTCCGCGTTGTCCTCGCGCAGCAGCAGCCGGTACTCGGCGCGGCTCGTGAACATCCGGTAGGGCTCGATCGCGCCGCGGGTGATCAGATCGTCCACCAGCACGCCGAGATAGGCCTGGTCGCGGCGCGGCGACCATGCTTCGCTTCGCGCCGCCGCGCGCGCCGCATTGATGCCGGCGAGCAGGCCCTGGGCGGCCGCTTCCTCGTAGCCGGTCGTGCCGTTGATCTGGCCGGCGAAGAAGAGCCGGCCGAGCGGCTTCGTTTCGAGGCTCGAACGCAGCCCGCGCGGGTCGAAATAATCGTATTCGATGGCATAACCCGGCCGCGTGATGACGGCCTGCCCAAACCCGGCGATGGTCCGCACGAATTCCTGCTGCACCTCGGCGGGCAGGCTCGTCGAAATTCCGTTCGGATAGACGATATGCGTGTCGAGGCCCTCCGGCTCCACGAAGATCTGGTGCGAGGCCTTCGCGGCAAAGCGCACGACCTTGTCCTCGACCGAGGGGCAGTAACGCGGCCCGATTCCTTCGATCAGCCCGGTGAACATCGGCGAGCGGTCGGTGGCATTGCGGATGATGGCGTGCGTGCGCTCGTTGGTCGCCGTGATATGGCAATCGACCTGCGGTGGGTGCTCTTCCCGCCGCCCGAGGAACGAGAACACCGGCCGCGGCTCGTCGCCCGGCTGGCGCCGCATCAGCGAGTAATCGAGCGTGCGTCCGTCGAGGCGCGGCGGCGTGCCGGTCTTGAGCCGACCGACCGTGAACGGAAGTTCCCGCAGCCGTGCCGCGAGGCGATTCGACGGCGGATCGCCGACGCGGCCGCCCTCGTGGCTCTCGAGCCCGACGTGGATGCGGCCGCCGAGAAATGTGCCGACTGTCAGCACGACCGCATGCGCAAGGATCCTCTCGCCCTGCATCGTCACCACGCCGCTTACATGCCCGCCTTCCACGACGAGGTCGGCGACTTCCGCCTCGCAAAGCCTGAGCCCGGCCTCGGCATCGAGCAACGCCCGGATGGCGTCCTTATAGAGTGTACGGTCGGCCTGCGCGCGGGTCGCCCGGACGGCCGGGCCCTTGCTCGCGTTCAAGGTGCGGAACTGGATGCCGGCGCGATCCGCCGCGTGCGCCATGGCTCCACCCATCGCGTCAATCTCGCGGACCAGGTGGCCCTTGCCGATGCCGCCGATCGCCGGGTTGCAGCTCATCTGGCCGATGGTCGCGAGATTCTGGGTCACGAGCAGCGTGGCCGCGCCGGTCCGGGCGGCCGCCAGGGCCGCCTCGGTGCCGGCGTGGCCGCCGCCGATGACGATGACATCGAAACGCTGCATGGAGATTCCGTTTTCGGGGCGCCATGGTACCGCGCCGACGGACATCTGTAATGAAAGCCCGCGACCAGACAATATGGGCAACATGAACAATCGAAGGTCCGCCCCTTTTGTATTCGCAGCAGCGCTGCTGGGCGCCCTGCTGTGCCCTGACGCCCTGCCAGCGGCAACCGCCGGCACTGCAGCAGTCGCCTTCGAGCGCTGCCGGATTAGCGGCGCGGATGGCCTGGTCTCGGTCGAAGCGCGCTGCGGCAGGCTCACAGTCGCCGAGGATCCGGACGATCCGGATGGCCCAGTCATTGATCTCGCGATCGCCGTGGTGCCGGCGGTCGCGACGCAGGCGAAACCCGATCCGCTGTTCCTGATTGCCGGCGGACCAGGCCAGGGCGCGATCGAGGGCTATGCGCCGCTGCTGGGTGCATTTGACGGCATCCGGCGCGAACGCGACCTGGTGCTCGTGGATCAGCGCGGTACCGGTGGTTCCAACCGCCTCGACTGTGACCTCCCGGACGAGGCGCTCATGACCGGCGAGCTATCGCCCGCGGAACTGCGCGCGCTTGCAAGCGACTGCCTCGCGAAGCTGGGCGGCCGTCCGCAATACTACACGACCAGCATCGCCGTGCGCGACCTCGACGCCGTGCGCGCGGCGCTCGGATACGACCAGGTCAATCTGTTTGGCGGCTCCTACGGCACGCGCGTCGCGCAGCATTACGCCCGCCGCTACCCGGCCCGCACACGCACGATCATGCTGGACGCCGTTGTTCCGCCTGCGCTCGCACTGGTGCCACAGATCGCCATCGAATCCGGCCGCGCACTCGAGCGCGTGTTCGAGCGTTGCGCGGCGGATCCGGACTGCAATGGCCGCTTCCCGGCGCTGGCGGCGCAGTTTGCGACGCTCAATGCACGCCTGCGCCGTGGGCCGGTGGCGATGCGGTTCACCGATCCGGTCACCGGCACTGCCGGCAATATCCAGGTGACGCGCGCGCACCTCGTGACGATGGCGCGCATGCTGACCTACTCAGCCCGTGCCGCTTCAGTCCTGCCGCTCGTGATCCACGAAGCTGCGACCAACGGCAACTACGCGCCGCTCGCTGCCCAGGCCGAGATGCTCGGCGAAGACCTCGAGCGGATGATCGCGATGGGTATGCACCATTCCGTCGTCTGCGCGGAGGACGCGCCGCGTTTCACCGGCGCCGCCGACCGCGCGGCACTCGAGCGCACATACATCGGGCCGATCATGCTGGACGGCATGACCGCGATCTGCGAGGTCTGGCCGCGCGGTCCGGTGGACGAGGACTTCCACGAGCCCCTGGCCTCCAGCGTGCCGGCATTGTTGCTGTCCGGCGAGTTCGACCCGGCGACGCCCGCGGAGTATGGTGCCGCGGCTGCGCAAGGCTTTGAGCGGCACCTGCACGTGATTGTGCCGGGACAGGGGCATGGACAGACGCGCCTTCCCTGCGTGCAGCGGCTGCTGCGCCGCTTCGTCGAACAGGGAATCCCCGACAATCTCGACACAGCCTGCGTGGAAATGATCCGCCCCGCGCCATTCTTCCTGTCATTCAGCGGGCCTGCGCCATGATCCGCGTCGACGGACTGAGCCGCAGCTTTGGCGCCATCCGCGCGATCGATGGCGTGAGGTTCGAGGCGCAGGACGGGCGCATCACCGGGCTGCTCGGGCCGAATGGCGCCGGCAAGTCCACCACGTTGCGTGTCCTATATACGGTGCTGCGCCCTGACGCCGGCGCGGCAAGCGTCGACGGCATCGACGTGCTCGGGGATTCGCTGGCAACGCGCCGGGCCATCGGCGTGCTCCCGCATTCCGCGGCCATCTACCCGCAGCTCACGGCGCGCGAGAATATCGCCTACTTTGGCGAGCTGCATGGACTCGCGGGCGCGGCGCTTGCGCGGCGCGTGGACGAGCTCGTCGCGGAACTTGAAATCGACGCCTTCGCCGATCGCCGTGCGAAAGGCTTTTCGCAGGGCGAGCGCATCAAGGTCGCGCTGGCCCGGGCATTGGTGCATGCGCCGAAGAACCTGCTGCTCGATGAGCCGACCAATGGCCTCGACGTGATGGCGACGCGAAGCCTGCGCGCCCTGATACTCCGGCTCAGCGCCTCCGGGCATTGCGTGCTGTTCTCGAGCCACGTGATGCAGGAAGTAGCCGCGCTCTGCGACGATATCGTGATCATCGACCACGGCCGCGTCGTCGCGACCGGCGCGCCGGACAGCCTGCGCCGGCAATTTGATTCAGCCACGCTTGAGGACGCCTTTGTCGCGGCCATCGGCGACGCGCGGGGGCTCGAATGAACGCCCTGATCCGCATCGTGATGCTGAAGGAGCTGCGCGAAAGCCTGCGCGACCGGCGCACGCTGCTGACGAGTCTGGTGCTGGGCCCGCTGTTCGCGCCGCTGTTTTTTATCCTGATCATGAAGCTCGCGCTCGCGCGCTCGGTCGCCTCGCAGGACGAGATGGTGCCGCTCACGGTCGCGAATGCCGCTGCAGCGCCAAATCTCGTGCAGCAGCTGCGCGAGAGCGGGCTCGAGCTGACGCTGCGGGACGGCACCGATGCCGAGATCCGGGGCTGGATCGCTGACGGTGACGGCCTCGTCGTGCTGCGCGTCCCCGATAACTTTGCCGCGCGCTTCACGAGCGGCCAGCCCGCCGCTGTAGCCGTCTATTCGGACGGTTCCAATTCACGCGCGGAGCGGCATGCGGCGCGGGTGCACCAAGCGATTGCGTCCTATTCGGCGACGATCGGCGCGTTGCGCCTGCAGGCGCGCGGGGTATCGCCGGCGATCGTCCAGGCGGTCGTCATCGACAGCGTCGATGTGTCGACGCCGTCCGCGCGTGCGACATTGCTGCTGGGAATGCTGAGTTACGTGATCCTGCTGGTCACGCTGCTGGGCGGGCTCTACCTCGCGATCGACGCCACGGCGGGCGAGCGCGAGCGTGGTTCGCTGGAAGCGCTGCTGACGGTGCCGGCCGCCCGCGAGCAGCTGATCTACGGCAAGGTTGCGGCCGCAACCTGCATGATGGTCCTGGCACTGGCGCTCGTCACCGGCTCGATCAGCATCGCTCTGCGCTACGTGCCGCTCGAGACCTTCGGCATGACGGCCAACTTCGGTCCCGGCGTGGCGACGCGCGTGTTTCTGGTCATGCTGCCATTCGCGTTGATCGGCGCTGGGCTCCTGACCGTGGTCGCCTCATTCACGCGCAGCTACAAGGAAGCGCAGTCCTGGCTCGGAGTCGTCATGCTCGTGCCGACCGTGCCGATTGCAATCGCAAGCGTGCTGTCGGTCCAGCCTTCCGCAGCGCTCATGCTGGTGCCGAGCCTTTCGCAGCATCTGTTGACCCAGGGACTGATGCGCGGCGAGCCGCTCGCCGCGTCCTGGCTGCTGCTCTCCATCGGGAGCAGCCTGCTGCTCGGCTTGCTGCTCGGCTGGCTGGCCGGCCGGCTTTATCGGCGCGAGGCGATACTCGGCTGATAATCCGGAACCCCGCCCGGGCCGCTGCATCGAACCAAGCATGAACTGCCTGTCCAAAGCGTCCATCGCCGCCGTCGCCCTGCTGGCGCTCCCGACAGTCGCGACTGCCCAGCTCGAAACGGTGCCGATGAAGGGGCTCGGCAATGACTGGGTCAAGAAGCTGGAACTGCGCGGCCGCAGCGAGTGGGAGTGGCTCGAAACTTACCCGGAGCAGGTCTACTTTGCGACCAGGATCGAAGCGGAACGCAATGGCGACGTGGTCACGATGTGGCTGCGTATCGAGTACAAGAATCCGCAGAGCCCCGGCGCCCACAAGAGTGCCGCGAGTCGCGACGACTGGGACTGCCTCAAGCGCCAACGATCGACACGCGGCCTGATCTTCTACAAGTGGAACAACCTGCAGGACGAAGATCCGGAGCGTTCTACCAACCTGCTGCGTTACTGGGAAAAGATCGAGCCCGGCACGATCGGCGAGACGCTGTTAAATTTCGCCTGTAGCATCAAAAGCTTACAGACGCTCGTTACGCCCCGTGATGCTCCCGGACCCTAAGGAACCGTGGCAGCCTGTCCACGGTCCTAGCCTTGGCCCATCCCGGGTCTGGAGACGAACATGTCCCGCACGCTCACCCTGATCGGCCTGTGTTGTTTCGCATCGCTCGCACAGGCTGCGGACAACGGCATCTACATCGGCGCCGGAATCGTGCGGAGCGACTATGGCCTCGAGAATCCCGGATCCGCCCAGCCATTCGACGACGAGACCGGCGGCTACAAGATCATCGCCGGCTGGCGGCCGCTCGACAGCTTTGGCGTCGAGGCCACGTACGTCGACCACGGCGATGCTACCGTGCCGTCGGGCATTGTCTGCATCCAGTTCATCACCGTGCCATGCCCGGCAAGCGCCAGCCTGACCGCAAAAACTGTGTCCGCTTTCGCGGTCGGTTATCTTGATCTGCCGCTCGTAGACCTGTTCGTCAAGGCTGGGGTCAACTCCTGGAAGCTCGACGGCGCCTCGATCCAGGGGTTTGTCCCTCTTTTCAGGATCAACGAAAGCGGGACGGGCCTTGCCATCGGTGCCGGGGTCCAGGCGCGCTTCAGCAGCTTCGGTGCACGCCTCGAGTACGAGCGCCTTGAATTCGTCCAGGACCAGCGCCTCGATACGATTTCGTTGAGCCTGACCTATACGTTTCTCTGATCCTCAGGCCCACTCGGTGAGACCCTCGCGCGCGTAGACGGTCTTGAACGACGGCAGAGCCTTCATGCGCGCGACGTAATTCGCGAGCGTGACCCATTCCGTCGCGGGCTTCGGCATGTTGCGCGACCAGCGCATCAACATGGTCGCCAGGAAATCGGCGGCGCCGATGCGGTCGCCCACCAGGCAGGAGCCGCCTGAGCTGAGCTGTGCCTCGATCCGGTCAAAGCAGGATTCGATCTTCGCGCGTGCGCCTGCCTTGACCGCCAGGGCGCAGGCGGGGCCTGCCAGTTGGTCAGGATAAAACCAGTCGCGGTACGCGGCCTGCAGCGTATTCGACAGGTGAAACATCCAGGTCAGGTAGAGGCCGCGCTGCGGGCTTGCGGTCGGCGGCGCCAGGCCCGCCTCTGGGTGACGCTCGGTCAGCAGCATCAGAAGGGCCGCGCATTCGAAGAGGGGCGCGCCGTCGACGATCAGGGTCGGCACGTATCCGTTAGGGTTCAGCTTCAGGTACTCGGGCTGCCGGTGCTCCCCGGCTTCCAGGTCCATCTTCCGGAGCCGGTGGGAAACGTCGAGTTCGATCAGCATCCAGTGCACGGCGAGGCTGGCTGCCCCTGGCGCGTAGTAAAGCGTGTACATTTCCGGCGGTCTCCATGGTGCAAGCTATGCGGGACCAATGCCCCGAGGTGCTTCAATGTATACGGGAAGCTGTCTTTGCGGGACTGTGCGTTACCGGGTCACCGGTCCGTTCGTGCTGATGGCCAACTGTCACTGCTCCATGTGCCGCAAGCACCATGGCGCGATGTTTTCGACCTTCATCTCCGCCCCAGATGGCGGGTTCCTCTGGCTCGCCGGACAGGACAACATCGAAACCTATCCCTCGTCCGAGCATGGGCGCCGGCCATTCTGCCGGACCTGCGGCTCGGTAGTACCGATGTTGCTGCCGGCCATGAGCCAGGTGCTGATACCGGCCGGCAATCTGCAGGACGATCCCGGTCTCCGGCCGCAGATGCACATGTTCACCGGCTCCCGCGCGCCCTGGTATCCGATCACCGACGGCCTGCCGCAGCACGCCGGTTATCCGCCGAAGTTTGGCGGCGGCATGGGCATCGAACGCCCACGCTCGCCGCAGATACCGGGTGTCACGCATGGCAGTTGCCTGTGCGGCGACGTCGCCTGGGAGCTCGCCGGCAAGCCGGAGCGCATCCAGAACTGCCATTGCTCGCGTTGCCGCCTGGCGCGAAGCGCCGCTCATGCCACCAACGCTTTCTACCTGCTCGAGCAGCTCGCGTGGCGGCAGGGCGCGGACAAGATCACGCACTACTCGCTGCCTGGCGCGAAGTACTTCGGCCAGGTTTTCTGCAGCCGCTGCGGCAGCCCGGTGCCGCGCATCAACGCCGCTACTGGCCGTGCAGTCGTGCCATGCGGCGGTCTCGACACCGATCCGGGCGCAAGACCGGTGGGAAACGTCTTTGCCACCAGCCGCGCGCAATGGTTCGAGATCACCGATGGTCTGCCGCAATGGGAGGCTTATCCTGCGCGCACGTAGCGGCCTCGTTGCCATTGCGTGGCTTCTTGCGGCCTGCGGGTCCGCAACCACGCCCGAGGACGAGATCCGCGCGCTGATCGAAACCGCCGAGCAATCCGCCGAAGCTCGCAATGCTTCATCGCTGCGCGAACTGATCGCCGACGATTACCGGGACGGCGAGGGACGCAGCGCGGAAGACCTGCGCCGGTACCTGCACGGTTATCTGATCGCGCACCAGTCCCTGCGGCTGATCACCCGCATCGATCAAATCGAGCTGCAGGGCACTGAGCTTGCGCGCGCGCGGCTGACCGTCGGCATGCTCGGGCGCGACTCGGACTCGAGCTGGGACCTGGCCGCAGATATTTATCATCTCGACCTGCGGCTCGCGCTTGAAAACGGCGAATGGCGCGTGACGCGCGCCGGCTGGCAGGCGGAACGCTAGGCCTCTTCTTCGAGCGCGTTCCAGCGCGCGCGAAACGCCTGCACCGCTTCACTGTAGATCACGGCGTGCCGCTGCGACAGCAGCAGGGACGATGGCGGGCAGACCCGCGCGCGGATGATGCCCAGATCCTGCGCGGCATCGAACAGGCTGGGATACCAGCGTTCCCATTCCGGCAGCATCGACTCGACGTGATCACGCAGGCTCATCGGTCAGCGCATCTGGTGCGGGCGGGTCTGGCGCCGGAGCGTTCCAGTTCCATATGTCGCGGTGGATAAGCCACTTGCCGTCGACTTTCTTCAACAGCTCTATGAACTTGCCAGTTTCAGGCGTGGCGCCATCGGGGCCACTGATTGCGAAGCTGCCCTGGCGGTGGGCGTAATCGCCGAATACCAATGTCTCGGTCGTCGCCATCTCCAGTTGCGCGCTGCCAGGCGGATTGGTCCGCGCGACAAATTCCTGGATCGCCGCACGGCCGTTGATGATTTCCATGTTCGGCGGCAGTAATTGCGCGTCCTCGGTATAGAGTGCGGCAACGCCCGCCGCGTCATGCGCGGCATAGCGTTCGGCCCATGCGTCCGCGACTTCCTGGGGGAATGGTTCCGGCGCCGGACTCTGGACACAGCCGGCTGTCAGAACGGCCAGAGCCAGTATCCGGGTGAGCCTGCTCATTTCGAAACCTTCAGGCCGGCGGGGTATTCGCCAGCATTTCAGCCGGCGGCGGCGAATTCGGGCTCCACATCTGACGATACAGGAACCAGGCGCTGTCAATCTTCTTCCACAATTCTATGAACTTGCCGAACTCCGGCTCACCCTCCGTCTGATCGACGGCAGTGTAAGTGCCCTCCCTGAACCACATTTCTCCCATCTTCATGGTCTGGACCTCGGACACTTCGACGCGCACCGTGCCCGGATTTGCGGTGGTCCAGAATTTCTCGATCGCGTCGTGGCCGCTGACGATCGGCTGATCCGGCGGCAGTATCTCCGCTCTCGGGCTGTACATCAGCGCAAGTCCGGCGGCGTCACCGCTGTTGAATGCCGCGACCCAGCCATCGGCCGCAGCCTGTGGAAAGTTTTCCGGTTCCTTGGCGCTCTCGCAACTCGCCACACCGGCGAGCATCAGCAAGGCAATCCAGGGAACGTCGCGAAATCCGTTCATGACACATCCCTCCTGGCCTGCCTTAGCCGATCATACTCGCGTCGCCATCGAGTGGAAGCGGATTCAGGCCCGCAGCCGCGCGAGCGTCAGGCCGTCGCCGATCGGCACCAGCGACAGGTCAATGCGCCGGTCCGCGAACAGATGGTCGTTGAATGCCCGCAAAGCCGCCGTGTCCGCATCGCGATTTTCCGGATCTGCGACCGCGCCGCTCCAGAGCGTGTTGTCCACTGCGATCAGACCACCAGGGCGCACCAGCTGCAGCAGCCGTTCGTAATAGGCGAGATAGCCAGTCTTGTCGGCATCAATGAAGGCGAAGTCGTAACTGCCGGCTTCGCCCGCGGCAATGCGGGAATCGAGCGTTGCAAGCGCAGGCGCGAGCACCAGCTCGATCTTGTGCGCGACGCCAGCAAACAGCCAGTGGCGCCGGGCGATCGTCGCATAATCCTCGCTGATGTCGCAAGCAAGCATTCGACCGTCATCCGGCAAGGCCAGCGCGACCGCAAGACTCGAATATCCCGTGAATACGCCGATCTCGACGGTGCGGCGCGCGCCGGTCAGCCGCACCAGCATCTGCATGAACTGCCCCTGCTCCGGCGCGATCTGCATGTTGGCGCGTGGGTGTGAGGCGGTCTCGGCGCGCAACGCGGCGAGCGCCGCCGGCTCGCGCAATGATTTGCCGAGCAGATACTCGTAGAGTCGATCGTCCAGCGCCAGCGTGCGATTCGACACTGCCCGCCTCAGTAGCCCCGTTGCACGTCGACTACCGAAAGCAGCCGGCCGCCCGCGGCGTAGCGCCTGAGATTTTCGCGCACGATCAGCCAGCGCGGCTCATCGCTCGATTCGACCATCGCCGAAACGTGAGGCGTGATCAGGACATTCGGCGCGCGCCACAGCGGATGATCGGCCGGCAACGGCTCGGGATCCGTGACATCGAGACCCGCGCCGCCGATCCGGCCATCCAGCAGCGCCGCGACCAGGTCCGCCGTCACGACGCTCGCGCCGCGACCGACATTAATGAAAAGCGCGCCGCGCTTCGCCGCGTCGAAGAATTTCCTGTCGAAGACTCCCCTGGTCTCCGGCGTCAGCGGCAGGCAATTGACGATGACATCGGCACGCCCGGCAAATGCCAGCAGGTCCCGGCTCAGACCCTGTTCGCTGACGAATGGCGGTTTGTGCTGCGGCGTATTGCGGGTAGCGATCACATTCATGCCCAGCGCATGCGCGCGCCGCGCGACTTCGGTACCGATGCCGCCGAGGCCGACTACAAATATCGTGCGTCCTTCGAGCGACCACATGCGCTCTGCCGGCACAGCGTCATCAGACCATTCCCCGCGTTCCTGCAACGGCACATAGCTCGCGAATCCGCGGGCCAGCCCCAGCATGAAAGCGAGCACATGCTCCGCCATCACCGGACCCGCGATCTTCTGCATGTTTGTCAGTACGATGCCGCGCGCCGCAAGACCGGGCACCGCGATGCAGCGCTCGACACCGGCATAGAAGGCCTGGATCCACCGGATACCGCTGCCCGCCTCGAGCACCGCCGCGGTGCAGTAGCCAACCACGGCATCGGCGTCTCGCGCTTCGCGCGCCGCCTCTTCGGCATTTTTAACGCCCACCAGCTTCACGCCCGGCACCGCGGCCTGCAGCCATGCCAGGCGTTCGGGATCGGCCGCGGCTACCACGATGCGGCCTGGCGCCCGCCATCCCGGCAGCTCGGACACCGGTCGTGCCGATTCCTTGAGGCCGAGCTCCGCGATCAGGCGCGTGGTTACGGCATCCGTCTCCTCGGCTTCGGTTCGGAAAGCCGCGACCAGCAGCAGGCACGCGGTCAGGTACGGCAGCAACTTCCGCAGATCAAATTTCATCCTGGCAAAGATACCTCAACATCCCCTGCCTGGAGATTAGAATATCGTTGCTGGAACACATACCGGGGATATGCCATGCGCCTGTTGTCCGTATTGATGCCGCGCGAGCGGCGATTTTTCACCCTGTTCAACAGTCATGCCTCGCTCGTCGTCCAGGGAGCGGCTGCGCTGGTCGAAATGCTGACCCACTATTCGGACGACAGCCGCCGCGAGGCCTGGGTCGCAAGGATCCAGTCCGTCGAGCAGGCAGCCGACACGGTCACGCACGAGACCGTCGCGCTGATGCACAACACCTTTGTCACGCCATTCGACCGCGACCAGATCAACAAGCTGATCCAGCGCATGGATGACATCCTCGACCTGATACAGGACACGGCCGAGTCGCTGACGCTCTACGACGTTCATGTGCTGACCCCGGAGGTTTCCCACCTGGCCGATCTCGTGCACGTCTGCTGCCGGCGGGTTGAGAGCGCCGTCACGCAGCTGTCGTCCATGGACAATGGTCCGGCGATCCTCAAGATCTGCCAGGAAATCGATGCCCTCGAGACGGATGCAGACCGGGTCACGCAGGCGGCGATCTCGAAACTGTTCCGCAAGGAGCAGGACGTGCGGCAGCTCATGAAGCTCAAGGCTGTATATGAACTGCTCGAGCTGACGACCGACAAGTGTCAGGACGTCGCGCTCGTCATCGAGGGCGTCGTGCTCGAGAACGGCTGACCATGGAACCCGGAGTGATCACGCTGACGCTTGTCGCGCTGGTGGCGCTGGCGCTCGCCTTCGACTTCATGAATGGCTTCCATGATGCCGCAAACTCCATCGCGACCGTCGTTTCGACCGGCGTGCTGAAGCCGTACCAGGCAGTCCTGTGGGCCGCGTTTTTCAATTTCATCGCCATCGCCCTGTTCGAATTGCATGTCGCGGCGACCGTCGGCAAGGGCATCATCAATCCGGACGTCGTCGACAACTACGTGATCTTCGGCGCCCTGATCGGCGCGATCAGCTGGAATGTCATCACCTGGTACTTCGGCCTGCCCTCCAGCTCGTCGCACGCATTGATCGGGGGCATGATCGGCGCGACCGTGGCCAAGGCAGGCGCCGGGCCGCTGCTGGCCCCAGGAATTATCAAGACTTCGAGCTTCATTGTCGTGGCGCCGATGCTCGGCATGCTGCTGTCGGGACTCCTGATCATCGCGGTTTCCTGGATCTGCCGGCGGCGGACACAGCGCTTCACCGACCGCTGGTTCCGGCGGCTGCAGCTGGTGTCTTCGGCGCTGTACAGCATCGGGCACGGCAGCAACGACGCGCAGAAGACCATGGGCATCATCTGGCTGCTGTTGATCGCCGCCGGCCTGACGACCCGCGAGCACCTGCCGAACTGGGTCGTTGTCTCGTGCTACGTGACGATCTCGCTCGGTACCCTGTTCGGCGGCTGGCGCATCGTCAAGACGATGGGGCAGCGCATCACCAAGCTGAAGCCGGTCGGTGGCTTCGCGGCCGAGACCGGCGGCGCGATTTCGCTGTTCCTCGCGTCCAGCTTCGGCATCCCGGTATCGACGACGCACACGATCACCGGCTCGATCATCGGGGTAGGCTCGACGCAGCGCGTGCGCGCCGTGCGCTGGGGCGTGGCCGGCAACATCGTGATCGCCTGGATCCTGACGATACCCGCCTCAGCGCTGATGGCGGCCGCCGCCTGGTGGCTGGGCCACAAGCTCGTCTGACAATCCGGCCGCTCCGCAAGCGCACATCGCGCTTCGAAATCGGGCCTGGCAGGTCGATCGGGCGTCGCCGAGATGACGACTAGGAAATTCACTTGCTGGCTTACTGGCAGCCTGGCTGCGCTGGCCCTGATCGGAGCGATGACTACCGAGACCGGCCAAGGCGTGACCCAGGCACAGATCGAGGCTGCGTCGTCTGGCGCATCGATGGCGAATCACTGCGGCCGGCTTGAAGAGACATACCGCAGCGCAGCGGCCGAATATCACATGCGCGCAAAAGAGCATCACGAAATGGCAGCCGCAGGTCTTCGTAGCGCATGAACAGCCAGCGAGTCCGAAGCCGCAATGCATTGCCCACCACGGACACGGACGACAGGCTCATGGCGAGTGCCGCGATCATCGGGGAGAACAGCAGCCCGCTCCACGGGTAGAGCACGCCGGCCGCGATCGGCACGCCGAGCGCGTTGTACAGGAACGCAAAGCCGAGGTTCTGGCGCATGTTCCTGACGGTCGCGGCCGCGTCGCCGGTCGCCATGATAGTCCGCAGACCCGCAGCGCGCAGTGTCGCCAGCGCCTCTGAGGTCGTCGCCTTCACCGGATCTGCCACCGCGATCAGCCCCGCAAGCACACCCTCCGCCGCCGGGAACATGGCATCGCAAGCGCCAGCGTCACGATCGTGAGCGGCAGCGTCCACCAGAATCGCCGCCGGAAATCGGCCAGCTCCGGTAGTTCATCGTCATCGGCGCGCGGCAGCGCCGGCCCGAGCGCCATGCCGCAGATCGGGCAGGTATATCGGGCGCCCGGCTGCGCGGACTCCACCGGCAACGCCGCTTGCCCTTGATGGCGAGAGCCATGATGACCGTGCTACGTGGTCATTGCGTCAGGTCCTGACTCAGAGCATTGAGAATCGGACACGCTTCCGCACGGCCATGCCACAGGCAGGATGCCACAAGTTGCCGAAGACTCTTGCGTATGCGGCCGAGTTCCCTGTCCCCGTATCGCCGGTCGCCCGACGCCAGGCGTGCGGCAGGCTGCAACAGCCCTATGCGTTCGTAATGGCGCACAGTATCGATAGCGACACCTGATCGCTTCGACAGTTGCCCGATTCCCAGCGTGTCCATCCGGATACCTCCAGCTTTCCGCATCCAGTCTGGACTCTGCACCATGGTCCGGAGTCAAGCGGGTTGTGTTTACCGTGCTCTTCAGGGGGTCGGGGCTGATTTCCTGAGGTGCGACGACCAGTAGATGTGCACTATTTTCCAGCCGCCCGGGGTGGATCGCAGCACCATGGTTTCCGCGCTGGCGATAGTCATGGGCTTGCCGTCCTGCTGCACGACGAGATCGCCACTGACGCGGGCTGTGCGCTTTCCGGGTTTCTGTTGTGCCTTGCCGAGGAACTCTGCGTCGTCCGCGGCATGATGGCTCAGGTACTCGGCCGCGGAATGTTCCGCACCACCGCTTTCCAGGATGATTAGCTCCGGGTCCGGCGCGGTGCCTGGAAACCGGAAAAACGTCGTCAGGGCCCTGGCGGCGAATCGGATCGTCCAGATTCCCTCCTTCAGTCCTTATGTTCGTGCTGCGAGCCGTCCGGATGGGCGTGGATCGTTGCGCCTTCATCATGCGTGTCATCGGTGTCTGCGTGACCGTGTGTGTGTCCTTCGCTGGCCTCGACCAATTCGTGGTACTGGTCAGCCGACATTCCGGGTAACCGCTGGAGAAAAGCCACCATGCCCCAGATGTACTCGTCCTCCATGCTTTTCCCCCAGGCCGGCATGCCGCTCATCTTGATGCCGTGCTTGATGATCCAGAACGCCTCGACCGGATCTTCGGCTTTGTCGCGGCTGAGGTTCGGCGGAGCCGGATAGAGGCCGACGCTGAGCTCGCTGTGATCCTCTCCGGGCTGCAGGTGGCAGCCCACGCACATGGCATCGTAGTTTCCGGCGCCCACGCGGATCAGCGACTCATCGCCCAGGTCGGGAGCTGTGATTCCAGATAAGCGCGCCACGATCGAGCGATCGCGCACCGTTTCCATCAGGTCCTCCGTCAACGACCAATGCGGTTGGTCCGCCGCAATGTTGTAGGCGCCTGACCAGACGAGAACAGTCGCGCCCACGGCGACCAGCACCAGCAGTCCCAGCGACCAGATAATCGATTTCATCGCATGTTCCTCAGGTTCCGTGCTTCATCTTGGAATGATCGATCGGCGCGGTATCCCCCGGCGCCGCGGACTCCGGCATCGATCCGCGACGTACGGGCGAGCCGAAGTTCGCGTCAGCGCTGACACGGTGCGCCATCGTCCCGCGCGGATTCGAATACCAGCCCGGATCGCGGAAATCGCCCGGCGCCAGCTGGTCGCGGATTTTCACTACCGTGAACATGCCGCCCATCTCGAGATTTCCGAACGGGCCCTGACCGCCCACCATCGGCAGCGTGTTCTCCGGGCCTCGCATATGCCCAATGTCCACGTGATCCTGATGTTCCGCCATGCCGGACTCTCCCATCGCCATGAAACCCGGCAGCATCTTCCGGATCACGGCCTCGAGATCGCGCTGTTTCACGCCGAGTGGATTCGGCAAGTCATGCCCCATCGCGTTCATCGTGTGATGCGACATGTGGCAATGCAGCGCCCAATCGCCAGGCACGGCAATGAACTCCAGGTCGCGGGTCTGGCCGACGCCCACGATCTCGCTGGATTCCGGCCGCCATAAGGCACGTGGCCAGCGGCCGCCGTCCCCGCCCGTCACGTGGAATTGCACGCCGTGCAAGTGGATAGGGTGATTCCACATCGACAGATTGCCGACGCGGATCCGCACTCGCTCACCGGTCCGCGCCACCAGTGGCTCGATGGCGGGGAAAACCTTGCTGTTGAACGTCCAGAGATCGAATTCCTGCATGATCACCGGATCCGGCCGGTAGGTTCCCGGATGCAATGCCCAGTTGTGCAGCAGGAAGCAGTAGTCACGATCAATGCGCTGCGGCTCGCCGCCGCGCGGATGAATGACGAACATTCCCATCATGCCGACCGCCAGCTGAACCATCTCGTCGGCGTGCGGATGATACATATGCGTGCCGTTCTGTCGCAGCGTGAACTCGTACGCGTAGGTTTCGCCTGGCGCGATGTGCGGCTGCGAAAGGCCGCCGACGCCGTCCATTCCCGAGGGCAGCAGGATGCCGTGCCAGTGGATCGTGGTGTGTTCCGGCAGCCGGTTGGTGACGAGGATCCGCACGCGATCGCCCTCGATCGCCTCGATGGTCGGGCCGGGCGTCGTGCCGTTGTAGCCCCAGCACTTCGCGCGCGAGCCGGGCGCGAACTCGTGCTCTACTTCCTCGGCCACCAGGTGGAACTCCTTCACGCCTCCCACCATCCGATACGGCAGCGTCCAGCCATTCACAGTTCGCACCGGCATGTGGCCGCGCCCGCCTGCGGTCGCTGGTGGAAAGCGCGGGGTCTCGGCCGGCATTGCGTGTTCACCGTGATCCTGAGATGCGGCGCGCTCCGCGAATACCGCAAGCGGCAGCAGGCTGCTCGCGCCGGCCCATCGGAACCAGTTGCGCCGTGTGATGTTCATGGCTGTTCTCCATGGTGCATGTGCTCGCTCGCGTCCGGGCTGACGGCCGGCTCGATGATTTCATTCACGCCGATCGTCGGCGCCGCCGGTTCCTCGTCGCCAGGCAGCGGGCCGCTGACGGCCGCGCGCAGATCAGTCCGCGCGATCCAGTAATCACGCACGGATTCGAGATAGGCCTGCCAGGCGTCGTATTCCCCCCGCCTGGCCCGGATCAACTCGAACACGCTCTCCAGCATGAAGTTGACGCGCTCCTGCCGCCGCGCGACGGCCGATGCGGTGCTCGGCAGCAGCGCATCGCGATAATGCTCGCTGGCCGCGCGGGCCAGCTCCAGCCGTTCGATGCCTGCGGAAACCTCATTTTCCACTGCAAGCGTGAGCGCATCACGGCGCGTGCTGGCATCGAGCAGCAGTGCCTCCGCACGCTCGACTGCCCCCTGGCCCTGGTTGAACAGCGGCAGTTCCAGACTCAATGTCGGGCCACGCAGCTTGCTTCCATCGGTTTCACGCTCGCGTTCATATCCCGCATCCACGGAACCCAGCAGCCTCCAGCTTTGCGTGACGCGGAGCGCGTCTTCAAGCAAGGAGACCTCTTCGCGCACGGAGGCCAGGTCGAGCCGTTGAGCCAACGCCTGCGCCAGCAGCTCGTCGCGGGACAGCCGTGCCTGTGGAATTGCCGGCAGCCTGTCGACCGTTTGCCAGTCTGCGCCGACCCACAGACCCAGCTGGTTGGCGAATCGCAGCCTGCTGCCTGCGGCATCGGAATGCGCGCGCAACGCATCGATGCGCGCCCGCGCGGATTCCGCCAGCTGCAGATCGAGCTGCAGCCGGCTGATGTTTCCGGCCTCATGAAAACGCTGCGCGAGGACCGCCTCGTCTCCCGCGGCGCGTGCCACCGCATCGCGCATCGACGCAATCTGCAGGGCCCCAACATGTGCATACCAGGCGGCCTCGACCTCCTGCGCCAGCGCGACCAGTTCGGCAGCTACAGCGAGTTCCACACGATGAAACTCCGCCGCCGACAGGCGTCGGCGTGACGGCAGCAGCAGAAGGTCCGCAAAGCTTGCCGAGATTCCCCGCGTGACCTGATCCCGCGTGCCGTCATTCGGATGCAGCCAGGCAAGCGACAAGGTCGGGTTCGCAATGCGCGCGGCCTTCTGCAGATCCGCGTGGGCAATGCCGAGTCTCGCGTACTGCCGGCGGATCCCGGGATTCCTCGTGAACGCGAGCGCAAGTGCCGCAGGCAGCGTGAGCGGTGCGCGGATCTCCGGCGCCGCGGTCGTGTCGCCCGCGTCCGGGGGCCACTCCGGTCCGACGGCAGTTATCGCCAGCACCCGGCCGGCGGCAGCGTCCGCCGCTTCATCGAGCGGCATCACGGCACAACCGGCGCTCGCGCTGATCACGGCCGATATTGCGGCGATTCTCTTAAAAGCACTCACTTGCCAACCTCGATTCGGGGCCCGCATTGACCCCGGAAAGCTGCGACCGCGGCGCAGCCTGCGGGCTTGCGCCGGACTCCGGGCATTTCAGGATCGGCCGCTAGGCCGGGGGTCGAAAGGGTGCGCCGGTCGGGCCTGCAGCGCGGCGCGCGCAGTCGAAGTTGGATGCTGCAGGAACATTCGCCGGTCCACGCTCGGCCGTGACCCGTTGCACCACGGCCGCTTGCGGTGCCGTGCAGCCACAGCCGCAGGTCCTGCCGTCACAGCAGTCGGAAGCGGGCGACGGCACTGGATCGCCGGGCCCGGATGAATCCGACATCCCATCGTGATCATGATGGTGGGCATGGGCTGCCATGTCCGGCCCGGGTGCAGCATTCGCAGCCGGTATCGCGGCACCGTTCAGCATCACGGCGAACGCAAGCAGGCTGTGAAACAGGAGGCGGGCCGTTGGAATCTCGCATCGCACAATGCAAGACTGCGCCGCCTGTCCAGCAATCGCAAGGCACAACCGATGTGCTGGCGCCGTGTGCGGCGGGTTGAGACAATCCCGCGCATGTCACCCGAGCGTGATTCCGTGCTGCACAGCTGGTGCGTACCGGCGGAGTGGAACGCTCCTACCGTCGTCGGTGGGCGCGGCAGCAGGCTGCTGCTCGAGGACGGGCGCGAACTCCTCGACATGAGCAGCCTGGTCGAATGCAGCAATCTCGGCCACCAGCATCCGCGCCTGATCGCTGCGATCCGCGAACAGGCAGAGCGGCTCAGTTTCGTCACCAGCGCCTGGGGCGCGGAACCGCGCCGGGCGCTGGCAGAACGGCTGCTCGAACTGTCCGGCTTCGAGGGCGGGCTGGTGTTCTTCACGCTGGGCGGCGCCGATGCCAACGAAAATGCCGTACGAATTTCACGCCTGGCCTCCGGAAAGGGACGCGGTCTCGTGGTCACGCGCGACCGCTCCTATCATGGCGCGAGCTACATGGACATGGCGCTCTCCGGCGACAGCCGCACCGCGCACCAGGTTGACGCGGCCGCCTGGGGCGTGCGCCACGTGCCGCCGCCTTATTCCTATCGCTGTCCGTTCGGCAGCGGTTCACCCCATGCGTGCGGGCAGAAGGCTGCTGCCGCGGTCGCCGACTGCATCGACACAGAGGGCGCCGAACGAGTCGCCGCCGTGCTGATGGAGTCGAATGCCGGCAGCAATGGCATCGTGGCGCCGGACAGCTACTGGCCGATGCTTCGTGAACTGACCAGCGAGCGCGGCGTGCTCCTGATCGCGGACGAAGTCATGAGCGCCTTCGGGCGTTGTGGCGAATGGTTCGCGTGGCAACGCCACGGCGAACAGGGCCGTCCGGACATCATGACGCTTGCCAAGGGCCTGACCGGCGCCGCCCTGCCGCTCGGCGCGGTCGTCATGAGCGCCGCGATCGCGCGATGCATTGAGCACCAGATGTTCTATGGTGGCCTGACGTATTGCGGCCACCCGCTGTGCTGCGCTGCGGGCCTCGCAGCGCTCGATATTTACCGCGAAGAAGAACTGATCGAGCGGTCGCGCAAGCTGGGAGCCAGCCTGTTCGCGGAGCTTCGAAAACTCCAGTCGCGACATTCCGTCATCGGGGAGGTGCGCGGCGGCCACGGCTTGTTCGCGGTCGTCGAACTCGTCGCTGATCCCGCGACACGCGCGCCGCTGGCGCCCTGGCCGCAGCAGACCGATACCCAGCGCGCCATGCTGCGTGCCGCGCTGGACCAGGGCGTTTCCTTCGGTTCACGCGGTAATCTGTTGATCATCGCGCCGCCGCTCGTGATCGGCGAAACCGATCTGTCAGCCGCCATATCGCTGCTCGACCGCTTGTTGACCCGTTTCTTTCCCGTCATCGGGCTGGAGAAGAAGGCATGAATTTCCGCCTGACCTACGCGACCATGTTCAACCCGCCCGAGGCCATGCACGAGCGTTTCGAGCGCTCGCTCACGAAACTGCGCGGCGAGCTCGGTCGCACGCAGCGCCTGTTCATAGGCGGCCGCGATGTCGATGCGGGCGCGCACGAGGAACGCGCGAGCCCCATCGACCGCGACCTGAAGCTCGGCCGTTTTCCGATGGCAGGGCTGAAGGATGTCGATGCGGCGCTGGCAGCCGCCTCGAAGGCATTCCCGGGCTGGCGCGCAACGCCAGTGGCGGAGCGCGCAAGACTCGTGCGCCGCGCCGCAGACATCATGGAAGAGCGTGTCTACGACATCGCCGCCGCGCTCGTGCTCGAGGTCGGCAAGAACCGCATGGAGGCGCTCGGCGAGGCGCAGGAAACGGTGGATTTCTTCCGCTGCTATGCGGACGACATGGAGTCGCATCATGGTTATGAAATCGAACTGCCGAACGATCCTCTGGAGGGATTCGTGTCGCGCAACAGGAGCGTACTGCGCCCCTACGGTGTCTGGGGCATCATTGCGCCATTCAATTTCCCGCTCGCTCTTGCCGGAGGGCCCACGGCAGCGGCGCTCGTAACCGGCAACACGGTGGTCCTGAAATGCTCTTCCGACACGCCCTGGGCCGGATGCTGGCTTGCCGACTGCATCCGCGACGCTGGCCTGCCGCCGGGCGTCTTCAATTACATCTCCGGCTCGGGCGCAGCTGCCGGCGAGGCGCTGGTTGCCGACCCGCGCACCGCGGGCGTCACATTCACCGGTTCGGTCGCGGTCGGCCGCACCATCCTCAGCGCAATGGCGGGCGGCAGGTACCCGCGGCCCTGCATCGCGGAGATGGGCGGCAAGAATCCCTGCATCGTGACCGGGCGGGCGGATCTCGACCGCGCGGCCAGTGGAATCCTGCGCTCCGCCTACGGCATGGGCGGACAGAAGTGTTCGGCAGTGTCTCGTCTCTACGTGCACGAGGACGTGGCCGACGAGCTGCTTGCGCGTCTCGAAGCGCAGATCGACGCGATCCGCATCGGCGATCCAAGCAAACGCGAGACCTGGCTGGGCCCGGTGGTCAATGCCAGGGCACACCAGAATTACGCGCGCTACGTCGGCGAATTGCGCGCAGCGGGGGCAAAGCTTCGCCGCGGCGGCCGCGTGCTGAAGGACGGAGATTTCAGCCGCGGTTTTTACGTCGAGCCAGTGCTGGCCGAAGCGCCGCCCGATCATCCGCTCTGGCGCCACGAGATGTTCCTGCCGATCCTGATGGCGCAGTCTTATCGCGATCGCAATGCCGCCATGCGTCTCGCGAACGACACCGAGATGGGCCTCACGGCCGGTGTCTATGGCTCGTCCGAGGACGTGCGCTGGTTCCAGGACAATATCGAGGCCGGCGTGACCTATGCGAATCGCGGTCAGGGCGCGACCACCGGCGCCTGGCCGGGTTACCAGCCATTCGGCGGGTGGAAGGGTTCCGGCTCGACCGGCAAGGCAATCGCTTCCTTCTACTACCTGCCGCAGTACATGCGGGAGCAGTCGCGCACCGTGGTGGAGTGAATGACGGAGTTCCTGCCGCTGTCGGAGGCGATTGCCAGGCATGTGCCCGACGGCGCATCGGTCGCGCTCGAGGGCTTCACGCATCTGATCCCCTTTGCGGCGGGGCACGAGTTGATCCGCCAGGGACGGCGCGACCTGCATCTCATCCGCATGACACCGGACCTCATCTACGACCAGCTGATCGGCATGGGCGCGGCGCGGCGCCTGACCTTTTCCTGGGGCGGCAATCCCGGCGTCGGCTCGCTGCACCGCCTGCGCGATGCCGTCGAGAAGGGCTGGCCGCGGCCGCTCGAGATCGACGAACACAGTCACGCCGGCATGGCAGCGGCCTATAGCGCGGGCGCGGCGCGGCTGCCATTCGGACTGCTGCGCGGCTACATCGGCAGCGACCTGCCCGCCCACAATCCGAACATCCGCAATCTCCGCTGCCCGTACACCGGGGAACAGCTTGCAACCGTTCCTGCGCTGAATCCCGACGTGACGATCCTGCATGCGCAGCGCGCTGACCGGCGCGGAAATGTCGCGATCGAAGGTATCATCGGCGCGCAGCGCGAAGCGGGACTCGCGGCAAGATTGTTGATCGTCACCGTCGAGGAGATCGTGGACGAACTGCCGCCAGCCATGAACGGCGTGCTGCTGCCGCATTTCGTGGTCGGCGTGATCTCGCATTGCCCCGGCGGCGCGTGGCCGTCTTATGCGCACGGCCGTTATGCGCGCGACAACGATTTCTACCTGCGCTGGGACGATATCGCGCGCGACCGGGACCGGTTCGGCGCGTGGATACGGCGGCATGTGCAGGGCACCGCGGACCATCGCGCTTTCATCGCTAGCCTGGGCCGCGCAGCCGCATGAACGAATACAGCCGGGATGAAATGATGACCGTTGCCGCAGCCCGCATGTTGTGGGACGGCTGCGTGTGCTTCGTCGGCATCGGCCTGCCGAGCGCAGCCTGCAATCTGGCGCGCCTCAGCCACGCTCCTGAACTGGTGCTCATATATGAGTCCGGCACGATCGGCGCGCGACCGAGGGTGTTGCCGCTCTCGATCGGCGACGGCGAGTTGGCCGAAACCGCGGCCTGCGTCGTGCCGCTGCCGGATATATTCAGCGATTACCTGCAGGCCGGGCGCGTCGATGTCGGATTCCTGGGCGCCGCGCAGATTGACCGCTTCGGCAATCTCAACAGTACCGTCATCGGACCCTATGAAATGCCGCGCACGCGGCTGCCGGGCGCTGGAGGCGCCACCGAGATCGCCGCGCATGCCCGCCAGGTATTCGTCGTCATGAAAGCTTCGACGCGAAGCTTCGTCCCCAGGCTGGACTTCCAGACCAGCGGCGGGCATTTTGAAGGCCGCAGCAGCAGTGGCGCCCGGGGCGGCGGTCCCGCTGCTGTCGTGACGGATGTCGGGATACTGAAACCGCAGGCCGGCGGGGAGCTCGCGCTGGCGGCTGCTTACCCCGGCATAACGGCAGATGAAGCGCGCGCGGCGGTTGGCTGGAAGCTCGCCGTCGCGCGGAAGGTCGAGACAATTGCGGCGCCGACAGCGGCCGAACTCGCGGCGCTGCGCGCGCTCGAGGCCAGCACCGCTGCCGCGCATCGCGAACCAGTGAGGCTACCCACATGACCCTGGCAAAACGCGTCGGAAGTCCCGTGAAGAACCCGCAGATCAGGACCGAACTGCCCGGGCCCATGGCGCGCGCGATGATCGAACGCGACAGCAAGGTCGCCTCGCCCTCCTATCCCCGCGATTACCCGTTCGTGATTTCGCACGGGCGCGGCACCGAGGCCTGGGACGTGGACGGAAACCGTTTCCTGGATTTCGCCGCCGGCATCGCTGTCTGCGCCACCGGGCATGCGCATCCGCGCGTGGTCGAGGCGGTGCGCGAGGCCGCCGGCAAGTTCCTGCATATCTCGAGCGATTACTGGCACGAAGAGATGACGGCCCTCGCGGAGCGCCTGTCCGCCATCGTGCCGCTCGGCGAGCCCGGCATGTGCTTTTTCTGCCAGTCCGGCACCGAGTCGGTCGAGGGCGCGCTGAAGCTCGCGCGCTATGCCACCGGCCGCCAGCGAATCATCGCCTTTCTGGGGGGTTTTCACGGCCGCACGATGGGATCGCTGGCGCTGACCTCGAGCAAGTACACGCAGCAGGCCGGATTCGCGCCAGTCATGCCGGGCGTCATGCATGTGCCTTACCCGAATACCTACCGGCCGCTGTTTGCCGGCACCGACCAGGGGCAAGCGGTGCTCGATTACATCCGCATGCTGTTCGATCGCAACCTGCCGGCTGCAGAAGTCGCCGCAATCGTCGTCGAGCCGCTGCAGGGCGAGGGCGGTTACCTGGTGCCGCCGGACGGTTTTCTCGCGGGGCTGCGCTCGCTCTGCGACGAACACGGGATCCTGCTCGTATTCGACGAGGTGCAGTCGGGCATCGGCCGCACCGGGCGGATGTTTGCGGCCCAGCATTCCGGTGTGACGCCGGACATCATGACGCTTGCCAAGGGCCTCGGATCCGGGCTGCCGATCGGCGCCGTCGTTGCCAAGCGCAGCATCATGCAGAAATGGAAGAAAGGCGCACACGGCAATACCTTCGGCGGCAATCCACTGTGCTGCGCAGCCGCCAACGCGACCATCGACCTGGTGCGCGAACGGTACGTTGCGAATGCGGCAAAGGTTGGCGCGCACTTCATGAAGCGGCTCGCGGAACTGAAGCCGCACTATCCCTGCATCGGCGATCTGCGCGGGCGCGGACTGATGATCGGCGTGGAAATGATTGAAATGGACGGGGCGCCGGCCCGCGCGCTGGTCGAGCGGCTGCTGCATCGAGCCTACCAGAACGGTCTGCTGCTGCTGTCCTGCGGCGTCTCGACGCTCCGCTTCATGCCGCCCTTGTGCGTGAGCGAAGCCGAGGTGGACGAGGCGATGACCTGGTTGCGGCAAAGCCTTGACGAGGCGCTGGCTGGCAGCTCGTGAATCGAGCCAGCCACGCGCTGTTCGTCGCCGTGTCACTGATGTCGGCGGCGGCAGCCGCCGCCGGGCGCGAGGCGGTGCTGAAGCAGGTCGATCTGCCGCACAACTATTACTGGCGCGAGCTTTATCTGCCCCAACTGACGAGCGGGCCCTCCGGCGCGGCCTTTACTCCCGATGGCGACGAACTTGTCTACAGCATGACGGGCTCGCTCTGGCGGCAGCGCATCGGATCGGACGAAGCAATCCAGCTCACGCATGCAGACGCAGCCTACGATTATCAGCCGGACGTCGCGAGCGGCGGCGGCAGCATCGTATTCACACGCTACGACGGCAACTCGATGGAGCTGTGGCGTCTGGCCAATGACCACGGGCCGGAAACCGCGCTGACATCGAACGGCGGCGTGAACGTCGAGCCGCGGCTGTCACCGGATGGCCGGCAGATCGTCTGGGTCTCCACGGCCGGCACCGGCCACTTCAACCTGAAGATCGCGGACATCGGACCCGCGGGACTCTCGAATGAGCGCTTTCTCGTCGCTCCGCGGCGGGGCTGGCTCGACCGCTACTACTACTCGGCCCACGATCATGCGATCAATCCATCCTGGTCACCGGACGGCAGGCGCGTCTTCTACGTCGGCAATGACGGGATTGCGTGGGGCAGCGGCGCAATCCGTTCCGTCGAGGTTGCGAATCCGAACGGCGTGCCCAGAGTCCAGGCCCGGCACATCGAAGAAACCACCTGGGCAGCGAGGCCAGAGCTTGCGCCGGATGGGCGCCGAATCCTCTATTCGAGTTATCGCGGGCGGCAGCGGCACCAGCTCTGGCTGACGACCGCAGATGGCGCGCCGCCCCTGCCGCTGACCTTTGGTGAATTCGACCGGCGCAACGCGCGCTGGTCGCCGGATGGATCCCGCATAGCCTACATCAGCAACGAGGGCGGCAATACTTCGCTGTTCGTGCAGGAATTCCTTGGCGGCGCGCGCACCGAAATTGTCGCGCATGCGCGGCGCCTGCTGCGGCCACACGCGAAGATCGTGCTCGACATCCGGGACAGCCGCGGCAAGCGCGTTCCGGCCCGGGTCACCGCCCTTGGCAGCGATCGTCGCTGGCATGCGCCTGCAGATGCCTGGATGCACGGCGACGAGGCGTTCGACCGCTCGCTGCAGCCAGTCGAGACTCATTATTTTCATTGCGTGTCGCCCTGCGAACTGGCGCTGCCGGCGGGTGACACGATGTTGACCGTGCAATACGGTTTTCGCCATCTGCCGCATTCCGAAGTCCTGGCCCTGGCTCCGGATGCGCGCCGCGGGCTGCGCGTCAATCTCACCAGCAGTGCGCTGCCCGCCCCGTTCGACCGCCATGTCAGTGCCGACCTGCACGTGCACATGAATTACGGCGGGCACTACCTGAATACGCCGGAGCGCATGCTTGCCCAGGCTGCGGCCGAGGATCTCGACATTGTCTACAACCTGATCGTCAACAAGGAGGAGCGCATTCCCGATGTCGCTCACTTCGGCGCCGCACCCGATCCCGCGAGCGGGGAGCGCGTGCTGCTGCACGCGCAGGAATTTCATACCAGCTTCTGGGGTCACATGGGGCTCCTGCACCTGTCGGATCGCCTGCTGCTGCCCGATTACTCGGGCTATCGCCACACTGCGCTCGCAAGTCCCTGGCCCCACAACGGCGTCATTGCGGACCTCGCCCACGCGCAGGGCGCGCTGGTCGGTTATGTGCATCTGACCGACTGGGAAATCGTGCCTGAAGAGGAACCCGCACTCAGCAACCAGCTTCCAGCCGACGTCGCACATGGCAAGGTTGATTACCTCGAAGTCATGGGATTCTCCGATCATCGGGCAACGGCGAATGTCTGGTACCGGCTGCTGAATCTCGGTTACCGCGTGGCGGCGGGCGCCGGCACCGACGCGATGGCGAATTACGCGTCGCTGCGAGGACCGGCCGGCCTGATCCGCGTATTTCTGGAGACCGGCCGCAAGCGCACGCCGGCCGCACTGCATTCGGCATTGAAAGCGGGCCGGACATTCGTGAGCAACGGGCCCTTGCTGGGTCTCGAGCTTGCGGGCCTGCATCCTGGAGGCGTGCTGCATGAAGCGCCGGGGCCTGTGCGATACCGCGTGGCGCTACGTTCGCCGGTTGCGGTCGACCATCTGGAGCTCGTTCACAACGGCAGTGTCCTGAGGGCCTTCAAGCTTTCCGGCGACCGGCGCAGTCTCGACGCGAGCGGCGAAGTGCTGCTGCCGCGCGGCGGTTGGCTGTTGCTGCGGGCCTGGAGCGAGCGGGCCGATCCGCTGTTACTCGATCTCTACCCGTACGCGACGACTGGCCCGGTCTACCTCGAGCTGCCCGGCGCTCCGGAAACAGCAAGCGAAGACGCCACGTACTTCGTGGCATGGATGGATCGTGTCATCGCCGCCGCAAAAGCCAATGGCGATTACAATGACCAGGATGAGCGGAGCGCGACGCTCGAGTATCTTGAGGCCGCCCGGCGGCGGTTCCTGGAAAAGGCACGGAGTGATAACGGACCATGAGGCCGAATCCGCTGGCGCGGATGAATGGCAGCCCGCCTGGAGCCCCGACGGGCAATGGATCGCATTCCTGTCGGATCGCGGTGGCGAAGCCGCGACCACGCAGGTCTGGGCAATGCCCGCGGCGAGTGGCGAAGCAGAAAAACTAACGGATTTTCCGGGTGGCGTCATCGACTACGCCCAATCCGCCGCCGATCGTCATCGACCGCTACCAGTTCAAAGAGGACTTCACCGGCTGGCTGACGGGGCAGCGCCAGCATTTCTACCTGTTCGAGCTTCAGGGACGCAATGCCACACAGTTGACGGCGGGCGCGGAGGAGTGCCAGCTCACCAGTTTCACCGGCACCGATCTGGATCCTTACTGGGAGACGCGGCCAGAATGGAGCGCAGACAGCCGGCGCATCGTCTACCTGCGCTCAGGCGTAGACCGCCTGCACGAATACGTGCCTAGACAGCTGGCCGTCATCGACCTTGCATCGGGAGCAACCACGCTTCCCGCCGCGATTGACCGCTCCTTCAGCTACCCGCATTTCAGCGCCGACGGGCGTTCGGTGCTGGCGCTGGTCGAGCACAACCGGGTCACCTGGCTGTCCCGCATCGATCTTGCCAGCGGCAGGATCACGCCGCTCACCTCGGGCCCGCGCTTCGACTATGACTTCGCGCTCGCGCCGAATGGCCGTGTCGCCGTGCTGGGTAGCGAAGCCGGTCGATTACCGGGCGGGGCGCCGCTATCCGGCCTTGCTCAGGATTCACGGCGGCGCGGTCTACCAGTACACGCACGAGTACGAGCTCGAGCTCGGCAGCGAGCAGATGTACCAGGCGCTGCGCTCGCTCGGCCTGCCGACCGAACTCGTGATCTATCCGGGCGAATGGCACCCGCTGACCGTGCCGAGCTACATCCGCGACCGGACCGAGAGACAACTGGGCTGATACGGGCGCTACTTGACCAATCGGCGGTAATGATCGAGCAGGGCGACGAGGTCGGCGTGTGGCAGCGCCTTCGCATAGCGGCCTTTCGTGCCCCGCATGTCGCGCGCCGCGACCATGGCGTTCACGATCGCTTCTTCGGTCGCCTGCGCCGTGGCGCGGAACAGGCCATCAAGCTTCGAATTGGGCAGAACCGCGGCAATTGCGACCGATGCGCCGCTCAGCGCGGTCGCATTCGCGGTCGAGAACGCAATGAAAATATCCCCGGATCCATTGTCAGCGGTCGAGCCGGTGCGCGCGAGGCCGAGGGCCGCGCGCTTTGCCAGCCGCTTCAATTGATGCGGCAGCAGCGGCGCATCGGTCGCGATGACGATGATGATGGATCCGGTCTCGCCGGCTGACTCATTGTGCTGGCTGTAGACGCGATCCTCCCGCAGGTGCCGGCCCACCGGCACGCCCGCGATGCTCAGGCCGTCGCGCAGGCCATTATTGGCCTGCACCAGCACGCCGACGATGTGCTCGCGGCCATCCAGCACGACTCTGCGCGAGGATGTGCCGATGCCGCACTTGAATTCATAGCAGATGGTGCCGGTGCCGGCGCCGACATTGCCCTCTTCGACCGGCCCGGTGGCGGCCTGTTCGAGGGCCTGGTCCACATGCCGGGCCCGCACATGGAATCCGTTGATGTCGTTCAGGTGCCCGTCCCAGGTCTCGCCGACCACGGCGGAGGACCACCAGTAGCCGGTACCATCCGCCTGGCCCTGGCGCACGCGCCAGGCGATGGTCGCGTCGTGCACGATGCCAACACTGTGGGTATTGGTCAGCAGCACCGGCCCCTCGAGTTGTCCGGATTCCTCGAGCCAGGTCGTGCCGGTCAGCTCACCAGCACCATTGAGCGCGAACCAGCCGCCAAAGGCATGCAGATCGAGGCTGTCGCGGCCGCGCGGCAGGATTGCGGTGACGCCGGTACGCACCCTGCTGCCGCCTTCCAGATCCTCGATCAGCGTCACCTGGCCGACCGTGACGCCGGCCACATCCGTGATGGCATTCAGCAACCCCGGTACGCCATCGAAGGGCACGCCGAGATCGCGCGCCCGCGGAGCCGCGGCACAGATGGCTGTCGTCAGCGTCAATGTCAGCGCCAGGATTGTCCGCATTTTCGGAGGATGTGCAGTCGAGTTTTATTCGCCGGCGACATGCTAACGCAGCATCTGTCTTGCGTGTCTGCTACTTGGGTTTCATTGGCAACAGCGAGCTTCAATTATCATGGCGCGCCCATGCCGGGCTGACCGGAATCAAAATGTGAAAATACGGCAACTCGCCACCGCCTGCCCGCTTCTCGCAGCGCTCCTCGTGGCAGCGCCGTTCGTCTCGGCCGAGACAGTCATCGTCCACGCCGGCCGGTTGCTGGATGTCAAGCGGGGTCATTATCTCGAGAATCAGGCGGTCCGTATCGACGATGGCAGGATCACCTCGATCAATCCCCATGCAAAGGACGCGAGCGGTAATGCGCGCATCATCGACTGGTCAGCCTACACGGTGCTGCCAGGACTCATCGACCTGCACACGCACCTCATCGGTGATATTTCCTCCGCCAATATCGCCTCGCCGCTCCTGAATTCTGCGGCAGAGGACACCCTGCTCGGTGTCGCGCATGCCCGCGCAACACTGGAAGCCGGGTTTACGACCGTGAGGGACGTCGGCGTCTACCGCGCTTTTACTGATGTCGCGCTGCGCAATGCGATCAATATCGGCCTCGTCGAAGGCCCGCGCATGTTCGTCGCCGGGGCCTACCTGACAGTCAGTGCCGGCGGCGGCGAAGTGACCGGTCTCGCGCCGGATGTAACGATACCTGCCGAGATGCGTCGCGGCGTTGCCAACAGCGTCGATGAGGTTCGCCAGCGCGTTCGCGAAATCCTTGGCGGCGGCGCGGACTTCATCAAGATCATCGCGACCGGCGCGGTATTCACTGCCGGGACCACGCCCTCGGCCCCCGAGTTCACCGAGGAGGAACTGCGCGCCGCTGTCCAGGAGGCGGCAAATGCCGGCAGCTTCGTCGTCGCGCACGCCCACGGCGCCGAGGGCATCAAGCGCGCAGTGCGCGCCGGTGTCCGCAGCATCGAGCATGCCTCCTATCTCGACGCCGAAGGCATCGAACTGATGCGCCGCCACGGCACCTGGCTGGTCGCGGATGTCTACAATGGCGATTACACCGAGGAAGTCGGCAGCCAGGGAGGCTGGAGCGCGGAAATCCTGCGAAAGAACCGGGAAACCACCGACATCCAGCGCATGGCATTCCGCAATGCGGTTCAGGCGGGGCTGCGTACCGGTTTCGGCAGCGATGCCGGGATGTTCCCGCACGGCCAGAATGCCAGGCAGTTTGCCTACCTGGTACGCCACGGACTGAGCCCGCTCGACGCCATACGTTCGGCGACCATAAATGCGGCGCAGTGCCTTGGCGTGGAGCGTGATCTGGGTTCAATTACGCCGGGCAGGTTCGCCGATATGATCGCTGTCAGCGGTGACCCGCTCGCCGATGTCGAATTGCTGCGCAAGGTCGAGGGTGTCATGAAGGAAGGGCGATTGGTCACCAGGAGCCGCCCATGAACACGCGCCAGCTCGGATTCTGGATGTGCACCGCGCTCGTGATCGGCAACATGATCGGCATGGGCATATTCGTGCTGCCCGCGTCACTTGCGCCGCTCGGCTTCAATGTCTTCATCGGCTGGGCCGCGACCGTCTTTGGCTGCGCGCTGCTCGCGATCGTCTTCGTGATGCTGGTGCGGCGCATGCCTGAAGCCGACGGGCCGTTCGGATACATCCGCGCGACCCTCGGCGAGGGCGTCGCCTTCGGCGCGCTGTGGTGTTACTGGGTTTCCATCTGGATCGCCAATGCGACCCTCGCTGTCGGCGCCGCCGGTTACCTGATGAGCGTGGTGCCCCCGCTGGCGCAATTTCCTGCTGCCTTCATTGCTGCCGGCCTGGTCTGGCTTTTCGTCGTGATCAACCTGTTCGGTACCCGCATGGGCGGCCGGGTGCAGGTACTGACGGTAGGGCTCAAGCTGATTCCGCTGGCGCTCGTCATTCTGCTCGGCCTGTGGATGCTGGTCGCGGAGCCCGCGGCATACGCCGAAAACATTCCGGCTCAGCCGATCTCTCTGCACGCCACGATGGCGGCTTCGACGATCGCGCTGTTCGCGATGCTGGGACTCGAGTCCGCGACCGTTCCGGCGGGTCGTGTCCGCGACCCCGAGAAGACTATTCCGCGCGCGACGCTGGTCGGCACCCTGCTGACAGCGGGCATTTATGTCGCCGTCACAGCCATCGCGACGCTGCTGGTGCCGCAGGCGACGCTCGCGGCTTCCAATGCCCCATTCGTCGATGTGCTCGACCGCCTGCTCGGCGCCGGCCAGGGTCGATGGCTGGCGTTATTCGTCATCATCAGCGGACTCGGCTGCCTGAACGGCTGGACGCTGGTGGTCGCAGAGTTGACCCGCACGCTGGCCACGCGGCAGTTGCTGCCGCCCATGTTCGCGGGCAGCAATCGCTACGGCGCGCCGGCACCTGCATTGCTGCTGGTCGGCGCGCTCGCAACCGGCGTGGCGCTGTTGAACTACGGGGAAACGCTGGTCAAGGGATTCACTTTCCTCAGCATCATCACGACTGCGGCGAACCTGCCGGTTTATCTGTGCTGCTCGCTCGGTCTCATCTGGCTGTGGCGGCGCGATCCGAACAAAGTGCCGCGCCTTGCCTGGCTGTTCGGCATCGGCGGCACGACATTCTCGATATATGCGTTCATCGGCGTCGGCAGGGAACCATTCCTGTGGGCGCTCGCGCTCGCCGCCGCCGGCGTGCCGGTCTATTTCTGGATGCGCTGGCGCCACCCGGTTCCCGTCATCGCCGGAATCGTGCCGCCGTCGTGACCGCAGATCCGAATCAGACTGAAGCGCCGGTTGGCACACTGCAGGTTGCACTCGCTCATGCCGAACGCCTGCTGGGCTCCGAGCCAGCGCTGGCGGCCGAACAGGCTTCGGAAATACTGAAATCCGTTCCCGGACATCCGGCCGCCGAATTGCTGCTCGGCGCCGCCCGTCGCCGCATCAACGACCTGAAGGGCGCGCTGGCGCTCCTGCAGCCACTCGCCCGTTCGCAACCCGGCTCCCTGGCAGTTCACTACGAACTTGGGCTTGCGCTCGGCGCACTGGGCCGCGGCGACGAAGCGATGGCGGCACTTCGCAAGGTGGTGGAACTCAAGCCGGATTTCGGCGATGCCTGGCGCGCACTCGCGGATCACTTCAGCGCGCTCGGCGATACCGAAGCGGCGGATGCCGCTTTTGCACGGCACCTCAAGTTCGCCTCTCGCGACCCGCGCCTGCTCGAGGCGGGCGCGGCGCTCGTTGACAACCGCATCGCCCAGGCCGAGCAGCTGCTGCGCGCGCATCTGAAGCAGCAGCCGACGGATGTCGCGGCGATCCGCATGCTGGCCGAGGTCGCTGCGCGGCTCGGGCGCTTCGGCGATTCCGAGGTCCTGCTCGCGCGCTGCCTCGAGCTCGCGCCGGTCTTCACGGCCGCGCGGCACAATTACGCGGCGGTGCTGAATCGCCAGGGCAAGGAAGCGCAGGCGCTCGCAGAAATCGAGCGGGTGCTGGCCCAGGAACCTGATAATCCCAGCTACCGCAATCTGCTCGCAGCGATACTCGGGCGCATCAGGGAACACGGCCGGGCTATCGAAACCTACGAGGGCGTGCTCGCCCAGTACCCGAAACACCCCAAGGCCTGGATGAGCTACGGTCACGCGCTCAAATTGGCCGGCCGGCGCGAAGATTCAATCGCAGCCTACCGCCGCGCAATCGAGCTCAAGCCGGGATCCGGCGAGTCCTGGTGGGGCCTCGCAAATCTCAGGACCTTCCGCTTCGAGCCGGAGGATATCCAGGCCATGCAGGCCGAACTTGCGCGACCCGATCTGAGCCAGGCGGATCGTTACCACTTCCATTTTGCGATCGGCAGGGCCCTCGAGGACCAGGGCTCCTGGGCAGATGCTTTTTCGCACTATGAGCAGGGCAACCTGCTGCGGAGGGCCTTGTTCCGTTACGACGCGGAAGAAAATACCAGCCATGTATCGCGCTCCAAGGCTTTGTTTTCAAATACATTTTTTGAGGAGCGTAGTGGTTTTGGGGCGGCCGCCCCGGATCCGATATTCATCGTCGGCCTGCCGCGCTCCGGCTCGATGCTAATTGAACAGGTCCTGTCCGGCCACTCAGCGGTCGAAGGCACGATGGAGCTGCCAGACGTAATTTCGATCGCGCGCGTACTCGGCGAAAAAAAGGTGCGGTCCCGCGAGTCGAAGTACCCGGAAGTGCTCGCGACCCTCGGCGCAGCCGAATTCCGCGACCTCGGCGAACGCTTTATCGAGCAGACGCGCATCCACCGCAGAAGCGGCGCGCCATTCTTCATCGACCGGATGCCCAGCAACTTCGCGCATGTGGGGCTCATCCATCTGATGCTGCCGAAAGCAAAAATCATCGACGCGCGCCGCCACCCGATCGGCTGTTGTTTCTCGGCCTTCAAGCAGCACTTCGCCCGCGGACAGTCATTCACCTACAGCCTCGACGATCTCGGCCGCTACTACCGCGATTACGTGGAACTGATGACGCACTTCGACAAAGTACTGCCGGGACGGATCCACCGGGTTATCTATGAAAACATGATCGGGAATACGGAACCCGAGATCCGCCGCCTGCTGGATTACTGCGGCCTGCCATTCGAAGCGGATTGCCTGCGTTTCTACGAGAACGAGCGCGCGGTACCAACCGCCGGTTCCGAACAGGCCCGCCGGCGCATCTACCGCGAGGCGGTCGATCACTGGCGGCACTTCGAATCCTGGCTCGGTCCGCTCAAGGACGCGCTCGGCCCGGCGCTGGACGCCTACCCCGGTGTGCCGGCATTTTGAAGAATTCCGCGCAGAGCGTAAACTCGCGCTGGATTCCTGCGTATTCCGGCGAAGCCAGGCCACCGTTCCGGTTGATGCCGGGCCGGTGGTGAAGCGGTCTGTAAACTGTCGCTGGTCGCGGTGATTTCGTCAATGCCTCTTGGTTCATGACGGTGAAGTCGGTTTAACGGCGACGGCCGCACCTACTCGTATGTGCTGCATCGCCTGGGCCTAGAGGCCGGAATCTTCCAATGGGCCCGCTCGATACCGTCATCCTGTTCATCTATCTCGCCTTGCTGGTCGGCCTCGGCTTCTATGCCAGGCACCGCCAGCAGGACGTGGAGGATTACTTCGTCGCGGGCCGGCGCCGGGGCCCGATGACGGTTGCCTGCCTGTGGATCGCGGCCTGGATCGGTGGTGCATCGATCGTCGGCACTTCGGCGCGTATCTACGAACTCGGCGTGTCCGGCATCTGGTACATCTTCGCGATCGCGATCGGCTGCCTGCTGTTCGGTCTCACGATGGCGACTCGCGTGAAACAGCACGGCGACCGCCATCGGCACCTGACCTATCCGGATTTCATCGAGCAGCACTACGACAATCGCACCCGCGCGGTGGCGACCATCACGACGGTGCTGGCCTACACGGCGTATACCGCCGGCCAGTTCGCGGCCGCGGCCTCGATGCTGCAGGTTCTGCTCGGCTGGGATTACACGACCTCGCTGCTGCTCGCCGGCGCCATCGTGATCCTGTACACCGCCATCGGCGGATACCTGGCCGTGACCTACACTGACTGGGTGCAGGTCACGCTCGTGCTGCTCGGCGTCGTGGCGGTCGGTGTTCCGGTCGCGCTGTCGCAGGCCGGAAGCTGGACCGACATGCAGGCTGCGCTCCCCGCGTCGTACTACGATTTCGGCGCCCAGGGCTGGGACCGCATCGCGGCGCTGGTCGTCTCGCTCGTGCTCAGCTTCTTCGTGGCGATGGACAGCTTTTCCCGCAGCTTCGCGGCGCGCGACCCGGCAGCGGCGCGAAACGGTGCGCTCATCGCCATCCTGCTGATCCTGCCGATCGCGCTGGCCGTGACCTGGCTCGGACTCGCCTGCGCGGTGCTCTTCCCTGATCGCGCGACGAGCGGCGGCATACTGACGCGATTCGTGCTGGAGGTCTTTCCCGCCGGCCTGAAAGGCGTGATGGTGATCGGCATCCTGTCCGCCATCATGTCGGTCGCCTCGATCTGCGTGCTGACGGCATCGGCGAACTACGCGCGCGACATCCATCAGCGTTACATCCAGCCGGGCATCGCCCCGCGCGCCATGCTGCGGCTCGGCACGCTGGCCTCCCTGGGAGCGGGCGGGCTCGCGATGCTGATGGCCTGGAAAATGCGCGACATCATCGACATCCTGCAGCTCGGTTTCACGATCAACTCGGCGGCGCTCTTCCTGCCGACGATCGCGGCCATCTACTGGGATCGCCTGCCCGCGGGCGCCGCGTTCTGGAGCAGCGGCCTGTCGCTCGCAACGGTGATCGGCTGGCGCCTCGCGGCGGACGCGGGCGCGGGCGGCATCTTTACGCTTGATCCCCTTTGGCCCGGGCTTCTGGTCTCGGCACTGCTGCTCGGCGTGCTGACGGTCTTCGGCGGGCGACGCCCCGCGGGAGCCGCCGCCTGAGCGCACAGCCACTGGTCGTCTTCGCCGAGATGCCGGAGGCGGAAGGCCGCGATCTGTCGATCGAGCGGAGCGAGCTGCCGCCCTCCGCGCGAGTCGAGAACTTCACCTGGCGCGGCGACCGCGATGCGCTTCTGAATGCCTGCCGCGAGGCGGATGCGATCCTGACCGATTACGTGCCTTTCGACCGCGCCGTGATCGAGAAGCTCCGGTGTTGCCGGTTCATCTCGGTCGCGGCGACCGGCTGGGATTGCGTGGACACGGCCGCTGCGGCCCGACGCGGCATTGCGGTGAGCGCCGTCGGCGAGTACTGCACTGACGAAGTCGCGGATCACGTGCTCGCTCTCCTGCTCACACTCAATCGGCAGATCCTTGCCTACGACGAGCAGGTGCGGGTCCGGCACAGTTTTCGCTGGAACGAAGTCACGGGTCTCAGGCGCCTGGCCGGTCAGACGCTCGGGCTCATCGGCTTCGGGCGCGTCGGGCGGGCCGTCTGCCGCCGCGCCCTGGGTTTCGCCATGGCGGTCCTCGCATACGATCCGAAGGTGGACGCGGCGACGATCACGGACCACGGCGCGAGGCCTGCCGGCCTCGACGAGCTCCTTGCCGGGGCCGACATCATCAGCCTGCACAGCAATCTCGACGCGGGGAGCCGCGGTTTGCTGAACCGCGCCGCCTTCGCGAAGATGGCCCACCGGCCGCTGATTCTCAATGTGGCGCGCGGCGCGCTGATCGACGAATCCGCCCTCGTGGAGGCTCTCGACCGGGGGCTGGTCGCCGGCGCGGGGCTCGACGTCCTGACCGAGGACTCTCCGGATCTGGCCCGGCACCCGCTCGCCGGGCGCCGCGACGTGCTCCTGACGCCGCACGTGGCATTCTATTCGGAGTCGGCGCTGGCCGATCTGCGCCGGATCTCGGCGCGTAACATCCGGGCCTTCCTCGACGGGCGCCCGGGAGAGATATTCCGGCTGGTCACACCGGCCTGGGGCGGGGCATGAGCACGGCGGCGGCATTCGACGGCGCACCGGAGCGCGGCACGATCAATTTCGGCGTCGGCCAGCCCTCTGCCGACCTGCTGCCGCTCGCGCTCCTGGAAGGCGCTAGCACGCGCTACTTCAAGGGCGCCCAGCCGCTCGAGCTGAATTACGGCGAGCGCCAGGGCGATCTGCGCTTCCGCACGGCGCTCGCCGCATTCCTGAATGCCGCGCCTGGCTGCGGGGCCACTCCCCAGTCACTGATGCTCTCCGGCGGCATCTCGCAGGCGCTCGACTTCCTGTGCGGCATCTTCACGCGCCCCGGCGACACGGTGTTCGTCGAGGAGCCGAGCTATCCGTACGCGTTCCCGATTTTCCGCGACCACGGGCTGAGCCTGGTCTCCGTGCCGCTCGACGCCGACGGCCTGGACCTCGCGCAGCTCGAGCGGCTGCTCGCGACGCATCGCCCGAAGCTGGTCTACACCATCCCGTCCTTTCACAACCCGACAGGACGGACGCTCAACAAGACGCGGCGCGAGCGGCTCGTCGCGCTCTCCCGCCAGCATGATTTCCTCATCGTCGCCGACGAGGTGTACCAGCTCCTGTACCACGGCGCGCCGCCGCCGCCCTCCTTCGGCACGCTCGCGGAGCAGGGCAACGTGTTCTCGCTCGGCTCGTTCTCGAAGATCCTCGCGCCGGGACTGCGGCTCGGCTGGATTCAGGCCGGCACCGGGTTGATGCACCGGCTCTGCGCGATCGGCGCGCTCGTGAGCGGTGGCAATTTCAACCACTTCACCTCGCACCTCGTGAGCGGGCTCATGGAGAGCGGCGAACTCGCCGCATTCGTCACGCAGCTCCGGTCGAACTATGCCGCGCGTGCGGAGGCGATGGACCAGGCGCTCAGCCGGCATCTCGACGGCATCGCGAGCTGGGAGAAGCCGCGGGGCGGCTATTTCTTCTGGCTCGAATTGCGCGAAGGCGCCGATGCCGGTACCTTCGCGGCGGCGGCGGACGCCGCCGGCACCGGCTTCCTGCCGGGCGCCGCCTGCACGATTTCCGGCGACCTCAAGCACTGCCTGCGCCTGTCCTTCGCACATTATTCCGTCTCAGAGATCCACGAGGGAGTCGCGCGCCTCGGACGCGCCCTCATCCGATGAAACCCTTCCAGTCGTCGCTGGACAGCCCGCGGCTGCGGAAGGCCGCGATCGCGATGAATCGCAACGACATCCCGCAGGCTGAGCGGCTCCTCAAGGCGCACCTGTACGAGGTGCCGACCGACGTACCGGCGATCCGCATGCTCGCCGAGGTCGCCATGCGAATCGGCCGCGACGAGGACGCGCAGCACCTCCTCGAGCGCGCTCTCGAGCTTGCGCCCGGCTTCATGCCCGCGCGCTATCAGCTCGCCGTGCTGCTGCATCGGAGGAACGATCCCACGGGCGCCATTGCCGAGGTCGAGCGGCTGCTGGCCGCGGAACCCCGCAATCCCGGCTACCGCAACCTCGCGGCCGTGATCCTGAGCCGCATCGGCGAATACGAGCGCTCCAGCCGGATGTACGCTGAGCTCGTCAACGAGTATCCGGCGAACGCCAGGATCTGGCTCAGCTACGGCCACGTGCTGAAGACCGAGGGCCGGCAGGACGAGAGCGTCGCAGCCTACCGGCGCGCCATCTCGCACGAGCCCGGTTTCGGCGAGGCGTACTGGAGCCTCGCCAACCTCAAGACCTTCCGCTTCACCGAGGGCGATTTCGCGACCATGCGGGCAGGCGTCGCGGACCCGGCGGTGGACGACGCGAACAGGGTTCACCTGCACTTCGCGCTCGGCAAGGCGTTCGAGGACGCGGGCGACTACGCGGCGTCCTTCGGGCACTATGCAGAAGGCAATGCGCTGCACCGCGCGCGCAATCCGTATGACGCGGACCTCAACAGGAAGCGCGTCGAGCATCTGAAGGCCGTCTTCACGCGCGATCTGTTCGCCGCCCGCGCGGGCGGCGGCTGCCCGGCGGCCAACCCGATTTTCATTGTCGGCATGCCGCGGTCCGGCTCGACGTTGCTCGAACAGATCCTCTCCAGCCACTCGGCGGTCGAGGGCACGACCGAACTGCCCGAAATGATCACGATGGCCCGGGAGCTGCGCGCGCTGGCGGATTCTGACGACATCGGCGGCTATGCGGACGTCCTCGCCGCCATGAGTCCGCAGGCGCTTCGCGAACTCGGCGAACGTTACCTGGAGCGCACCCGCGTGCATCGCAAGACGGACCGGCCGCATTTCATCGACAAAATGCCGAACAACTTCGTAAACGTGGCGATGATCCAGCTCGCCCTGCCGAACGCGAAGATCATCGACGCGCGCCGCCACCCGATGGCCTGCTGCTTCTCGAACTTCAAGCAGCACTACGCCCGCGGCCAGCGCTTCAGCTACGGCCTTGCGGACATGGGCCGCTTTTACCACGACTACGTGGCGCTGATGGCCCACATCGACGCCGTCCTGCCAGGCCGTATCCATCGCGTGTTCTACGAGGGGGTTGTCGAAGACACCGAAACCGGGGTGCGCCGCCTCCTCGAGTACTGCGGCCTGCCTTTCGAGCCGGGGTGCCTGCGGTTCTTCGAGAACGAACGCCCCGTCCGGACCGCAAGCTCCGAACAGGTCCGCCAACCCATATACCGGGACGGGATGGACCAGTGGCGGCATTTCGATGAGTGGCTCGGTCCACTCAGGGCGGCACTGGGCCCGGTATTGGACGCCTACCCCGGGGTCCCGGCGTTCCGGTAGGGGTGTTGCTCCGGCGCGACGGAGCGCACCATGCTTTGAGTTGCAACGGCTTTGGGGGTAGTCTTTATCGCCACTAGACCTTTAGGGGGAATGGCAATGCCGGTCATCCATGCGAAGCGTCCCGTCACCCATCTTTCGCGTACTCCAGTGGCGGCAGCGGTGCTGCTGGCGCTCGGAGCGCCATCCGCGGTCGCGCAGGAGACCAACACGCTCGGCGAAGTGATCGTCACCGCGCAGAAGCGAACGGAAAGTCTGCAGAACGTGCCGATCAGCATCGATGCCCTCGGGCAGCAGAAGCTCGAGGAGCTGAACGTCCAGAACTTCAAGGACTACGTCCAGTTCCTGCCGAGCGTGACCATGGCGCCGTCGATCGGCGCAGGCTCCGGCTACAACGCCGTGTACATGCGCGGCATTGCGACCGGCGGCGATGGCCAGGCGACGACTTCGCAGCCGAGCGTCGGCATGTACCTCGATGAGCAGCCGATCACGACCATCCAGGGCAACCTGGACGTCCATCTCTACGACATCGCGCGCGTCGAGGCGCTCGCAGGCCCACAGGGCACGCTGTACGGCGCGAGCTCGCAGTCCGGCACGATCCGCATCATCACCAACAAACCGGATCCGTCCGGCTTCGCCGCGGGTTATGCGCTCGAGGGCAACCTGGTCGACGGCGACGACATGGGCTACGTCGCAGAAGGTTTCGTCAACCTGCCGATCGGAGAGAACGCCGCGCTCCGCCTGGTCGGCTGGGCGCTCACCGAAGCGGGCTGGGTCGACAACAAGCCCGCCACGCGTACCTATTCGCTTAATCAGTGCGTCGGAGGCGTAAGAGATCCGGTCACCCTCAACTGCGTGACCGTAGACACGTCCGACGACTTCGTCACGACGAACACACAGTACGTCGAGGACAACTACAACACGATCGATACCTTCGGTGCGCGCGCGGCGCTGCGCATCAAACTCGGCGAGGATTGGGCCTTCACGCCGCAGTTCATGTACCAGAAGACGGAACAGGAAGGTTCCTGGGGCGACGATCTCAGGGACGTCCTGGCCTCGGGCGATTACGCGGTCGCTCACTTCCGCCAGGAGTTCACGGACGACGACTGGTGGCAGGCCGGCCTTACGATCGAGGGTACGGTCGGCAGTTTCGACGTCGTGTATTCCGGCAATTACCTCAATCGCGACGTGGAGGGCGCCTTCGACTATTCGGACTACTCGTTCTTCTACGACAATCTCTACACGAGCGGCTACTTCGGGCAGCTGTTCGTCGACAACGCCGGCAACCAGTTGAACCCGGACGCCGCATTCAGAAACTTCGACTACTACACCAAGACCAGCCACGAGGTCCGGATCAGCTCGCCGCCGGACAGGCGCGTGCGCGGTCTGCTCGGCTTCTTCTATCAGAAGCAGGAGCACGACTTCTATCAACCGTTCGGCCTCATCGAAGGCCTCGCGGATATCCGCGAGATGAATGGGACGACTCCCGGCGGGCCGGGGCGTTTTGCGGACTACGTGTACCTCAACAGCTTTGACCGCGAGGACACGGACCGGGCGGTCTTCGGCTCGATCGCATTCGACCTCACGGACCAGTTCGAGCTCTCGCTCGGCGCGCGTTACTTCGAGCCGGAAGTGACGGTCAAGGGCTTCTTCGGATTCGGGCTCGGCTTCAACCCGGCTCGCGTACCTGGCTCGCGCCCGAGTGACATCAACGAACCCGGCGATCCGGCCAACGGCGGTTCCGGCGCATTCGAGCCGACCGGCCAGGGATGGTCGCGCAATGGCGAGTGGCGCTGCCCCTCGCAGGCGGACGCCCGGGGAGGCGAAGCGCCCTGCCAGAACGTGGACAAGGGCATCAAGGAGAGCGACCAGGTTTACCGCGTAAACCTTTCCTGGAAGGCGAGCGATACTTCCCTTCTTTATGCGACCTGGTCCGAGGGTTACCGGCCGGGCGGCATCAACCGCAACCCCTTTGCCGGAGATTACATCTCGGACTTCCTGACCAACTACGAGCTGGGCTGGAAGGCGCGTTTCGCGGATGACCGCCTGCAACTCAACGGCGCGGTGTTCCTCGAGGAATGGGACGACATCCAGGTCTCCTTCCAGGGGGCGAACGGCATCACGCAGGTCGCCAATGGCGGAAAAGCCGAGGTCCAGGGCTTCGAGGCGCAGCTGGACTGGCTGGCGAGCGACAATTTCCGCCTCGGCGTCGCTCTCGCTTACTACGACAGCGAGTTGACGGAGGATTACTGCGACTTCGACGCGACCGGCACCATCTGCATCAACATCAAGGCCCCGAAAGGCACGGCACTCCCGCTCACACCCGACTTCAAGGGCAACCTGATCGGGCGCTACTCCTTCCCGCTCGCCGGCTTCGACGCATACATGCAGGGGGCGCTCGCCTACCAGTCGGGCGCCGCTTCGGAACTGGAGCTCGCCGACAATGCCGTCTACGGCGACATCCCGTCTTCGACGTATCTCGACCTTGCCTTCGGCATCAAGAAGGAAAAGTACGAAGTCGAACTCTTCGTGTCCAACGCCACCGGCGAGGACGCCCCGCTCGGCGTTACGAGCGAGTGCACCCCGCAGGTTTGCGGCGTTCAGACCAAAGGCGTGAAGTCCCGGCCGCGCACCATCGGCATCCGGTTCTCGCAGGACTTCTGATAACGGCGTAAGCCGAGTCGCTCAACAGCGCCGGGCCCATGGCCCGGCGCTTTTCTTTGTGCGTCCGGCAGGGCGGAGCCGCTGCGCCAACTTGCAGGGCACTGCTCTGGCCACAAACGCAAGCGGACTCCAGCGAACGACGCTGGACGGAAGTGAAGGGGTATCTATTTTCCGATGCAGAAGCCCCCGAAGATCGCGCCCAGCAGCGCATCGCTCGAGACTTCGCCGGTGATTTCTCCAAGCGCCAGATGCGCCAGGCGCAGTTCTTCGGCAACCAGCTCAGCCTCCCCGCGTGCCGCGAGGCGTTGCCGCGCAGCTTCCACTAGACGCTCTGCGCGCGCGAGCGCATCGACATGCCGGCGCCTGGCTGAAAATACGCCCGCGTCGCCCGCCCGATATCCGGCTGCGGATTTCAGCCGTTCGCGCAGTTCCGGCAGGCCCGCGCCGGTCAGCGCCGAAATTGCTATGCCGGCCTTTCCCGCAGGCGGCACAGCGATGTCGATCTTGTTCCACACGAGGAGAGTGGCAGGATCTTCCACCATGCCGCCCAACTCGCCCGGCGCCGCCCCGCTGCTGCAATCAATCACGTAAAGCACGAGATCGGCGCGGCGCATTTCCGCGCGCGCCCTGCGGATTCCTTCTTCCTCGATGACATCGGGGCTGTCATGAAGGCCGGCCGTATCGATCACATGAATCGGCAGGCCGTCGATATCGATGCGCTCGCGCAGCAAGTCGCGCGTGGTGCCCGCGATGCCGGTCACGATTGCCGCGTCGTGGCCTGCGAGCGCATTGAGCAGGCTCGACTTGCCCGCATTGGGTCGTCCCGCGATCACGACTGTCAACCCTTCCGAAAGCGCCCGGCCCTGGCTCGCGGTCCGGCCGATGCGCCCGAATCGCCCCAGAATATTGGCCAGCCTCCCACGAATGGCGGGGCTTTCGAAGGACTCCACATCTTCGTCCGGAAAGTCGATCGCGGCTTCGACGATGACGCGCAGTTCCATGACTTCCGCCGCGAGCGCCGTCACCTGACGGGAGAATTCGCCCGCGAGTGATTCAAGCGCCGCGCGCGCCGCCTCGGCGGAGCCCGCGCCGATGAGGTCCGCGATTGCCTCGGCCTGCGCGAGGTCGATCTTGCCGTTCAGGAACGCCCGCTCGCTGAATTCCCCCGGCCGCGCCAGCCTCGCGCCGAGTTCGGCGGCGCGCCGGATCATCAGGTCCATCACGACCGGGCCGCCGTGGCCATGCAGTTCCAGCACGTCTTCGCCCGTGAATGACCGCGGCGTCGGGAAAAAGATCGCCAGACCCGTATCGATCGCCCGCCCGCCGGCGCCCGCGAACACCGCCATGTGCGCCTGTCGCGGCTGCGGCACCCGGCCCAGCATGTCTTGTGCAATCGCGCGCACTGCGGGTCCGGAAATCCGGACGATCCCTATGCCGCCGCGCCCCGGTGGCGTCGCCGCCGCAACAATCGTGTCGTCGCACCCGGTCATCGGACGCAAGTATAAGTGCCGGGCGCGACCGCCCTGACGCCGGAAGCGCCTGCGGCGCCCATCATCCGCTCAGCCGCTGCGCCGCTTCCTGTCTTCGGCCTCGACCACGCGATTGATCTTCCACTGCTGGGCAATGGAAAGGAGCGTGTTCGTCAGCCAGTACAACACGAGCCCGGCCGGAAACCACATGAACATGACCGTCATCACGACCGGCATGAACGCGAAGATCCTGGCCTGCATCGGGTCGGGCGGCGTCGGGTTCAGCTTGAACTGCCCGTACATGGCGGCGCCCATCAGGATCGGCAGGATGAAATACGGGTCGCGCGCCGAAAGGTCCTGGATCCAGCCCATGAACGGCGCCTGGCGCATCTCGACGCTTTCGAGCAGCACCCAGTAGAACGCGAGGAAGAACGGGATCTGTACGACCACCGGCAGGCAGCCCGCGACCGGATTGATCTTCTCGCGCTTGTAGAGCTCCATCATCGCGCGCGCCTGCGCTTCGCGGTCATCCTTGTGCCGTTCCTGGACCGCCTTGAGCCGCGGCGCAACCGTACGCATCTTCGCCATCGACCGGCCGCTCGTCTCGGACAGCTTGTAGAACACCAGCTTGATCAGCAGCGTCACAATGATGATGGTCCAGCCCCAGTTTCCGACCAGGTCGTGGACCTTCGACAGGATCCAGAACAGCGGCTGCGCCAGGATCGTCAGCTTTCCGTAGTCAGCCGCGCGGCGGAGCTCCGGGCCGGTCGCCTGCAGCTGATTCTGCAGCTTTGGGCCGACAAACAGCCTCTCGTTCAGTTCGAGGCTTCCGCCAGCCGGCACGGCCTGTGCGGGACCCACGACGCGCAGCAGGAAATCGCGATCCTTCACGCGCAGTTCATATTGATATGGCAGCCCGGCCGCCGGCACGATGGCTGCGACAAAATGATGCTGCAGGGCCGCGACCCAGCCATTCGTGATGGACCGCGACAACGCCTGGTCCTCTTCGTCCTCGATGTCGAGCTTCTGGTAGCTCTCACCGTCGTAGATCGCCGGGCCGCGGAATGCGTAGCTCTGCACATCCCACATGGAGCGGCTGACCTCCACCCAGTGGCGCAGCAGCTGCGCATAAGACGCGAGCCGGACCGGCGCGTCCCCGGTATTGCTGACGCGGTATTGGATATCCACGGCATAGCCGCCGCGGCGGAACACCAGAGTCTTGATCACGGAAAGGCCGGCGCCATCTGACCAGGTCAGCGGCACCAGCAACTCGTCCGCGCCTTCAGCCAGGCGGTATTCCCGGCTGCCCGCGCTGAATGCCGCCTTGTGGTTCGGCTCGGCGCGGCCCGCTTCCCCGCTGGTGAGGCCCGACTGGAACACAAACAGCGAGTCCGGTGTGTCCGTGTTGAACAATCGCACCGGCGTCGTCGGATCATCCTTCTCGCGCGGATATCCGGGCAGGTCAGCGCGGACGAATTCGCCGCCCACCAGATTTAGGTCCAGGTCCAGCACGTCGGTGACGATCCTGATGCTGGCTGCGCCACCAGCCGGTGTCTCCACCGCCCCTGGCGTCTTCACTGCCGCTGTCTCCCCGCCCACATTCGGCAGCTCTTCCGCCAACGCGCCGCCGGTTGCCGTGGGCGCGGGAGCTGCCGCGGAATCGGCGGGTATTTCCGTCGTTCCGGGTGCCGCGGGCGCCGGCGCGGCGGCATCCTTCATCCAGGCTTCAACATTGAGCCACAGGACCAGCAGCAATCCGACCCAAAGAAAAACGCGCTGCTGATCCATCAGCCGCGGCCCTCCGGCACCGGGTCATAACCTTCGCCGCCCCAGGGATGACAGCGGCAGATGCGCCTCATCGACAGCCAGCTGCCGCGCAGGGCCCCGTGGCGTTCGATGGCCTCCAGCGCGTAGGCCGAACAGCTCGGCTGATATCGGCAGTTGCTGCCGAGCATCGGGCTGATCAGCCAGCGGTAAAGGCGTATCGGCAGTTGCAGCAGTGTTTTCATTGCTTCGGCGGGATTTTCTGCCACAGGCGTGCGAGGCTCGAAAAAATCTGCGCATTGTCGGCGCTTTGCACCCCCGCTTTCGCAATGACGAAAATATCCACGCCTGGCAACTCCTGCCTGCGCAATCGGAATGACTCGCGGATCAGTCGCCGCACGCGGTTCCGTGTCACAGCCGCGCCGACCGCGCGTACGCCTACCGCCATCCCGACTCGCGCAGTCCCGCGCCCATTCTCAATCCACTGGACCGAGAACAGCGCATCCGACTGCCGGCGCTGGCTCTTGCGCGCGCGCTCGAATTCGGCCGCGCTCCCGAGCTTCTGTCCGGCCCGCAGCCGCGCGCGCGCCGCCGTAAAACCGCTCGTCAGCGTAGTTCTGTGACAGCGAGGCGCTTGCGCCCCTTGGCGCGGCGACGCTTCAGGACCTGTCGGCCCTTCTTGGTCGCCATGCGGGCACGGAAACCGTGCGTACGCTTGCGCTTGATCTTGCTTGGCTGGTAGGTACGCTTCATGGCGGCGGTCCCAAACCTTTGAATATTAAAGGCCTGTAGATTCAGGCAAAGGGCGGCAAGGTTACGGAGCGCTGCTCCTGCTGTCAACCGATCCGGGCTGTGGATAACTCTGGCGCAGCCTCGGGCGCAGCTATAGACTCGACAGCATTCCGTCCCCGAACCGCCTGCGAGAGGAGTTGCTCGTGCCGGGCTCGCTTTGGCACCACTGTCTACGTCAACTGGAAAGCGAGGTGCCGGAGCAGGAATTCAGCACCTGGGTGCGTCCATTGCAAGCTGTCGAGCGGGATGGCGCGCTGATTTTGCTCGCCCCGAACCGCTTCGTCGTTGCCTGGATCGAGTTGAATCTTTTCGGCCGCATCGAACAGCTGCTCGCCGCGGCGAGTAACGGGGCCGAAACCAGCGTGATACTCGAGGTCGGGTCGCGCCGCGAGGATGCGCCGCCCGCCCCCAGCCCGAGCGGCAGCCTGCGCAAACGCGAGACACGGGTCGTCGGCGGCCGCTTCAACCCTGAATTTACATTTGCCACATTCGTCGAGGGCAAGAGCAATCAGCTCGCGCGGGCTGCCGCCGTGCAGGTAGGCGAGAATCCGGGCAAGGCCTACAACCCGCTGTTCATCTACGGCGGCGTTGGTCTCGGCAAGACCCACCTGATGCATGCCGCGGGTCATCTCATGCGCCAGCGCAACCCCGCTGCCCGCATCGCTTACGTGCACAGCGAGCGCTTCGTCAGCGATATGGTCCGCGCGCTTCAGCACAACACGATCGCGGAATTCAAGCAGGTTTACCGGACTCTCGATGCGCTCCTGATCGACGACATCCAGTTTTTCGCCGGCAAGGATCGCTCTCAGGAGGAATTCTTCCATACTTTCAATGCTTTACTGGAGGGTCAGCAACAGGTCATCCTGACCTGCGACCGCTATCCCAAGGAGGTCGCCGGACTCGAGGAAAGGCTGAAGTCCCGCTTTGGCTGGGGCCTGACCGTTGCCATAGAACCGCCGGAACTCGAAACCTGTGTGGCGATCCTGATCGGCAAGGCCCAGGCGGGCGGCGATGTATTGCCCGAGGAAGTCGCATTCTTCATCGCCAAGCGCATTCGTTCCAATGTCCGCGAACTGGAGGGGGCCTTGCGCCGCGTGCTCGCGACTGCGCGTTTTACCGGTCGCCCGATCACCCTCGAATTCGCACGCGAAGCGCTGAAGGATCTGCTGGCCCTGCAGGAACGCCTGGTCACGATCGACAACATCCAGAAGACCGTCGCGGAGTATTACAAGATCCGGATGGCGGACATGCTTTCGAAGCGGCGCAGCCGCTCAATCGCGCGGCCGCGCCAGGTGGCCATGGCGCTTTCCCGCGAGTTGACCAATCACAGCTTGCCGGAGATCGGCGACGCTTTCGGTGGCCGTGATCACACCACCGTCCTGCATGCCTGCGACCGCATCAAGAGCCTGCGCGACAGCGATCGCCGCGTGGGCGAGGACTATCTGAACCTGTTGAGAATCCTGACCGGTTGATGTGGATAATATGTGGACTGGCTCCGGATCATTTTCGCTCCACAGCCATTCCACAGGGGAGACAGAGGAACACCGCAGGTATCACGTGTGTTTGTGCTTCTTCCAAGCTGTTGCGATGCATCGATTTCTGCCGGTTTTCCACTGAATATGTGCTGCTCTGTTACTACTACAGTCATAAGAATCGTTAATTCAAATCAGGTGCACAGATGAAATTCAGTGCCGAACGCGAACAACTGCTTGCTGCACTCCAGTCCGTCATCGGCGTTGTTGAGCGGCGCCAGACGATGCCGATACTCGGCAATCTGCTGCTGGCTGCGAAGCAGAACAAGCTGTCGATTACGGCGACTGACCTTGAGGTAGAGCTCGTGGCTCAGGCTGAAATTAAATCGAGCGCCGATGGGCAACTGACACTCCCGGGTCGCAAGCTCCTGGATATCTGCCGTTCTCTGCCGGATGGTGTCAATTTGACGGTAATGCAGGACGGCGATAAAGCCACGGTGCGCGCTGGCCGCAGCCGGTTTGTACTGGCAACCTTGCCGGCGGCGGACTTTCCCGTCATCGATGAACTTGCCAAGCAGCAAACTCTTGAGCTGGCCCAGGCGGATATGAAGCGCCTGCTGGACAAGACACACTTTTCGATGGCGCAGCAGGATGTTCGCTATTACCTCAACGGAATGTTGCTGGAAACGGATGGGAAAATGCTGCGAACGGTAGCGACTGACGGTCATCGTCTTGCATTGTGCGAAATGGATCTGCCATCGAAAGCACAAGGCCAGCAGGTCATTGTTCCGCGCAAGGGCGTCCTGGAACTGCAGCGATTACTGGGCACGGAAGGTAATGTTTCGATCACGATTGGAACGAATCACGTTCGTGCCCAGATCGGAGACGTTCGCTTCACATCGAAGCTAATTGACGGCAGATTTCCGGAATATAGTCGGGTCATTCCTGCCGCACCACCGAAAGCGCTGGTCGCTGACCGGGAAATGCTGCGGGCCGCTTTGCACCGCACCTCGATCCTGGCGAACGAAAAATACCGCGGGATCCGGCTAGCCCTGAAGAAGAACTCGCTGACATTGCAGGCACACAATCCAGAGCAGGAAGAAGCCGAAGAGCAGGTTGAGGTGAGCTACAAGGGCGAGGAACTGGAAGTGGGCTTCAACGTCACTTATCTGCTGGAGGCGCTTGCTGCAGTCGACGGAGCTGAAGTTGAAATCGGGGTGACCGATGGCAATTCCAGTTGCCTGGTGCGGGCGCCGGGCGCCAGCAGCGCCCGTTACGTCGTCATGCCCATGAGGCTGTAAGGGGCGAAATGCCCCTAAGCTGGTTTCGCGCCGAGCAATTTCGCTGTCTGGCGTCGGTTGAGCTGGAGCTGGATCCGCTTAGCAATCTCTTCGTAGGACCCAACGCCTCTGGCAAGACCAGCCTGCTCGAGGCGGCGTTTTTTCTCGGCCGCGGCCGGTCTTTTCGCAGCCGCCGGCGCGATGCGCTGATCCGCCATCAACAAGAAGTCTTCGTGCTGGCTGGGCGCTGCGAAGGCGGCGTGGCTCCGGTCATGCTGGGGGTGCGTGCGCGCCGCAATGGCACGGAATGGCAAATGAACGGCGCGCCGGTGGCCGGCGTCGCTGCGCTCGCAGAACAGTTCCCCACCCAAGTTATTGACCCGGAAATCCACAAGCTTCTCGAGGAAGGGCCGGGCCGCCGGCGCCGATTTCTGGACTGGGGGGTGTTCCACGTGGAGCCAGCTTTTCTGGGCACCTGGCGGCGATATCACCAGGCCCTAAAGCAACGAAACACAGCCCTCAAGCAGGATAGCGCGGACGGCGATATTGCGGCATGGGAGCGGGAGCTGGCGCAGAGCGGTGAAGAGCTGGCGCAACAGCGAGAGGCATATCTGGCACGGCTTGAGAGGCCTCTGAGCGCGCTAGGCGAAGCCTTGCTGGGCAGCCCGATTGCCTTGGTACATAGACGCGGCTGGGAGGAAAAGAGGCCCTTGCTGGAGGTCCTCGAGGCCGAGAGGGGGCGGGACCGCCGCTATCGGGTGACGCAGGCTGGCCCGCACCGGGGCGATGCGGCGATAGAAGTCGGCGGCCGGGCAGCGAAGGAGCGGGTCTCGCGCGGCCAGCAGAAACTGCTTGCGGCCGGGCTGATGCTGGCCCAGCTGCAGGTTCAGGAGCAGGAGCGGCCGGGGCGCTCAGCCCTGCTCCTGGATGACCCCGCGGCCGAGCTTGATCGAGAGAATCTGGGGCTGCTGATGGCGGCGGTAAGAACCGTGCCGGCGCAGCTTTGGGTCACGGCGCTGCGAGGCGATATACCTGGCCTGCCCGGGCAGTGCCGGATGTTCCACGTGGAACGGGGCGCCATACGGCCCGGTTGATGTTCCACGTGGAACAAAGTGTGGCGATTATCCACAGGCGAAAACCGCGGGGGGCGACAGCTGGCCGACCACACGTCCCCGCCCCGATTCCGCGCCCAAGGCACCAGCAAAGAATGATTTTGCATCGCAAAAAAGCAGCCCCAAGTGCCTTCGCGAAGCGGGGTTTTTCCACAGTTTCATCCACAGCCAGCCCGGGTGAGCGCGGCATGCTCCTGAGTGAGGCCAAGCAACTGAAAAACAAAGCAAAAACAAAGCTTCTCATGCTAGAATTCCGGGATCATGCTCCCGGGTCCCCAGCCGTTCACCGAAGATAACTACGACTCCAGTAAAATCAAGGTGTTAAAGGGTCTCGAGGCCGTCCGCAAACGGCCCGGCATGTACATCGGCGATACCGACGATGGAACCGGCCTTCACCACATGGTTTTTGAGGTCGTGGACAACTCGATCGACGAGGCGCTCGCAGGCTATTGCGACCGGATCGTCGTGACGATTCACGCTGATGAATCGATCACGGTACAGGACAACGGGCGCGGCATTCCGACCGACATCCACAGCGAAGAGGGCCGATCGGCGGCCGAAGTGATCATGACCGTGCTGCACGCGGGCGGAAAGTTCGACGACAACTCCTACAAGGTAGCGGGCGGGCTGCACGGCGTTGGAGTTTCGGTCGTCAACGCCCTGTCCGGGGCGCTGACGCTGACAATCGCGCGCGAAGGCAAGCTGCACCGCCAGCAGTATCGGATGGGCGAGCCGCAAGGCCCGCTGGCCGCGGTTGGCTCAACCGCCGAGCGCGGCACCACAATCCGGTTCAAGCCGAGCAGCACGATCTTCACGAACACGACCTTTTCTTACGACTGGCTGGCGAAACGCCTTCGCGAGCTGTCATTCCTGAACTCCGGCGTGCGGATCGAGCTCATCGACGAGCGCGAGGACAAAAAAGACATATTCGAACATCAGGGCGGCGTGAGCGCCTTCGTGCAGTACCTGAATCGCAGCCGCACGGCCATCCACCCGAATATCTTCTACTTCCATGGCCAGGAAGCCGCGGTCTCGGTGGAAGTCGCGGCACAGTGGAATGACTCCTACCAGGAAGCCATGTACTGCTACACCAACAACATCCCGCAAAAAGACGGCGGCACGCACCTCGCGGGATTCCGCGCGGCGCTGACGCGAAAAATCAACGATTTCATCGAAAAAGAAGGGCTCGCGAAGCGCGAAAACGTCTCCCTGACGGGCGACGACGCGCGCGAGGGCATGACCGCGATTCTCTCGATCAAGATGCCGGACCCGAAGTTCTCGTCGCAGACCAAGGACAAACTGGTGTCGTCCGAAGTCAAGGGCGCGGTCGAGTCCGTGGTGGCCGCAAAGCTGGGCGAATTCCTGCTGGAGCGCCCGGCGGACGCCAGGGCGATCTGCATGAAGATCATCGACGCCGCGCGCGCCCGCGAAGCGGCACGCAAGGCGCGCGAGATGACGCGGCGCAAGGGCGCGCTGGACGCCTCGGGCCTGCCGGGCAAGCTGGCGGACTGCCAGGAGAAGGACCCCGGGAAGTCCGAGATTTTCCTGGTCGAGGGCGAATCCGCCGGCGGCTCGGCGAAGCAGGGGCGCGACCGGCGCACCCAGGCGGTCTTGCCGCTGAAGGGCAAGATCCTGAATGTCGAGAAAGCGCGCTTCGACAAGATGCTGTCTTCGCAGGAGGTCGTCACGCTGATCAGCGCGCTCGGCACCGGCATCGGCCATGACGACTTCGATGCCGATAAAGTGCGCTATCACCGCGTGATTATCATGACCGACGCTGACGTGGACGGTTCGCACATCCGCACGCTGTTACTGACGTTCTTTTATCGCCAGATGCCGGAGCTGATCGCGCGCGGCCACGTCTATATCGCGCAACCGCCGCTGTTCAAGATCAAGCGCGGCAAGCAGGAGCTTTACGTCAAGGACGAGGCGGAGCTAGAGCAGCTGCTGCTGGCAAGCGCACTGGACGGGGCGGTGCTGCACGTCAATCCCGGGGCGCCCCCGCTGGCGGGATCGGGGCTCGAAATGCTTGCCAGGCAGTACATGGAGGTAAGGGCCATCATCAGCCGCTGGTCGCGGCGCTACGACCGGCGCCTGCTCGAACAGCTGCTTGCGATGCGCACAGTCGGGGAACAGCAGTTTGCGGATGCCGCCTGGCTCGAGGGCTGGGCGAAGGAGCTGGAGGCGCGCCTGAATGCCGAAGGCAGCTTGGTTCATAGCTACCGGCTTTCCGTGCGCCGGAACGAGGAGGGCGCGCCGCTGTGTGTCGATGTCGCGCGCACCGAGCACGGGGCCACCGCGGAAAAGCGCCTGCAGCGGGAATTCTTCGAGTCGGCGGAGTACGCGCGAATCGCCGAGCTTGGCGCGACACTCGACAATTTTCTGGGCCCGGGCGCGTATATGGCGCGCGGCGACGAGCGGCAGGATGTCTCTACCTTCCCGGTGGCAATGGGGTGGCTGCTGGAGCAGGCGCGCAAGGGGCAGGCCATCCAGCGCTATAAGGGTCTCGGCGAGATGAATCCGGCGCAGCTGTGGGAGACAACCATCAACCCGGAAGGCCGGCGACTGCTGCAGGTGCGCGTCGAGGATGCCGTGGCGGCGGATGACATCTTCACAACGCTGATGGGCGACTCGGTCGAGCCGCGCCGCGAGTTCATCGAGAAGAACGCCCTCTACGTCGTCAATCTCGACGTCTGAGGGTCGGCGGCATCAGGCGCCGGGCGGCGCGCTGATTTCCCGCATCCTGCCTTCGATCCAGCGCTGCACCTCCGCATTCAGATCGCGCGGGTCACGCCCGACCGTTTCGACCGGCGGCCCGATCACGACACGGATCTTCCCTGGTCTCTTGAGCAGGCCGCGGCGCGGCCAGAAATCCCCGGCGTTGTGGGCAACGGGAATCAGCTTCACGCCGGTCTGCGCGGCGAGCAGTGCGCCCGACATGCCGTACTTGCGGGTCTCGCCCGGCCCGACGCGCGTGCCCTCGGGGAAGATCATCACCCAGATGCCGGCTGCAAGACGTGCGCGACCCTGATCGAGAATCTGGTTGACTGCCCGGTGGCCCGCGCCGCGGTCGATCGCGATACCGGGCATCATCCATGTTGCCCAGCCGACCAGCGGGATCCAGAGGATCTCGCGTTTGTAGACCCAGGCCGACGGCGGAAAGACGACCATTTGCGCCATCGTTTCCCAGGCGGAGGTGTGCTTCCACATCGTGATGTGGGCGCCTTCGCGCGGGATGTTCTCGCCGCCCTCGACGAGCCAGTCAAGGCCGCAGAGCACTTTCGCGAGCCACAGGTTGGAGCGCGCCCAGCCGCGCGCGAATGGGTACAGCAGACGAAGCGGCAGCCAGCCGACGAGCGTGATTACCGCGCCCCAGACGGGGGAGCCCGCAAACAGGAGACCCGTGTAAACGAGCGATGCAAGCCACTGCAGCAGGGTGATCCTGCGCCATTTCGCAACCTCGCCAGGCCGCCTCATTGAGTTATGTTTATAAACAATGTGTTGACTGATATTGGGATGCTTGTAAACATCCGCAATAGTCAGATTTTCAGCCAGGAAGACGCGCCAGATTCGCCGTGTGCTGGAACAAGCGCTGCAGAGCCGCGAGCAGAGCCAGACGATTCGCGCGGAGAGCGGTGTCATCAGTCATGACCATCACGCGGTCGAAGAATGTGTCCACCACCGGGCGCAGGGTTGCGAGCCGGCGCATCGCTTCACCATAGCGTCGTCCCGCCAGCGTCCCCTCGATCTCTGTGCGCAGCTCGTCGAGCGCCGCAGCAAGCTGCCGCTCGGCCGGATCGCGCAGCAGCCCCGGGTCCACGCGCAGGCTCGCCTGCTCGCCGGATTTGCGAAGGATGTTGCTGATGCGCTTGTTGGCGGCGGTCAGGCTCGCTGCTTCGGGTAGCGCGAGGAAGGCGCCCAGCGCGCGCAGGCGCTCATCGAAATCGAGCGGTGACACCGGGCGCATGTCGAGCACGGCGTCGAACATTTCGGTCGTCACACCCGGCGCGCCTTCGAGATACCAGGCGCGCAGCCGCTCCATCATGAAGCCGTAAACCTCATCGACCACGCTGTCCGGGACCGCGGGCGATTTTCCATCCGCCAGGCGCTGCATGTCGGCGCGCACCGAATCGAGCGCCGCGACGATCAGCTCGCGCAAATCCATGGCGACGCGCTTTTCGATCAGGATGCGCAGCAGCCCGAGCGCCCCGCGGCGCAGGCCAAAAGGGTCTTTGGCGCCGGTTGGCTTCTCCCCGATCGCGAATATCCCGACGATCGTGTCGAGCTTGTCGGCCACCGCGAGCGCGAGCCCGGCACTGGTCGCGGGCAGCGCATCACCCGCGAAACGGGGGAGGTACTGCTCGGCGATGGCGGCAGCCACTTCGGCGGCTTCGCCATCATGGCTCGCGTAATAACGGCCCATGACGCCCTGCAGCTCCGGGAACTCCCCGACCATGGCGGTCACGAGGTCGCACTTCGCAAGCTCGGCGGCGCGCTGTGCAGGAATCGCGTCATGGCCCGCGAGCGCGGCAATCTGCGCCGCCAGGGCCGTAATCCGTGCAGTCTTGTCGAATAGCGAGCCCAGGCGCGCCTGGAAGGCCACGGCGGCAAGGGCGTCGCGGCGGGAGGCAAGCGTCTGCCTGCGGTCGGCGGCGTAGAAAAATGCGGCGTCCGCAAGGCGCGGGCGGACCACGCGCTCATTGCCGGCGCGGACCTGGGCCGGATCGCGGCTTTCGATATTGGCAACCGCGACGAACAGCGGCAACAGTCCGCCCGCGGCGGAACGCGCGGGAAAATAGCGCTGGTGATCCTGCAGGGTGGCGATCAGCACTTCCGGCGGCAATTCCAGATAGCGCTCGTCGAAGGTCCCGGCGATGGGGACCGGCCATTCGCAGAGCGCCGCCACTTCTTCGAGGACCGACGGATCGATGATGGCTTCGCCGCCGGCCTCGCTGGCGGCGGCGGCGACACCTGCGGCGATGCGTTCGCGCCGCGCCGCGAAATCCGCCAGCACGAAACCCCGTTTCCTGAGCGCCGCGACGTAGCCACCGGGCGAGCGCAGCGCGATCGGCTTCGGGGCGTGGAAACGATGGCCGCGCGTCGTGCGCGCGGACTGGAGGCCGAGCAGCTCGCAGTCGATCACATCGCCGCCATGCAGCATGACGAGCCAGTGCACGGGCCGCACGAACTCGACCTTGCCCGCGCCCCAGCGCATGCGACGCGCGACCGGAAGGCGATCCAGCGCCTGTTGCACGATGTCGGGCAGGACTTTCGCCGCCGGGGCGCCCGGGCGCGTGACCGAGCAGAACAGGAATTCGCCTTTCGGCTCGGTGACGCGGCCAAGCGCGGCGACCGCGACGCCGCAGGATTCGGCGAACGCGATTGCCGCGCGGGCCGGCTGGCCGTCGGCGCCAAAAGCGGCCGAGACCGGCGGCCCACGGCGCTCCAGCTTCTGCTCGCCCTGGGCATCGGCCACGCGTCGCACATGTACTGCGAGGCGCCGCGGCGTGGCATACGCCTGCGCCTTTCCATGCGCGAGTCCGGCGGCATCGAGGCCAGCAGTTACGCCCTCCCGGAACGATTCGGCGAGCGCCAGCAGGCTTTTAGGCGGCAGCTCCTCGGTGCCGATTTCGACCAGGAAATCGCGGCGCTTCAAGTAGCCGCCCCGCGCAGCAGCGGGAAGCCGAGCGCCTCGCGGCTTTGGTGATAGGCGAGGGCCACGGCACGGGCCAGCGCACGGACGCGCAGCAGGTAGCGTTGCCGCTCCGTCACCGATATGGCCTTGCGCGCATCCAGCAGGTTGAAGGCATGCGAGGCTTTCAGCACCTGCTCGTAAGCCGGCAGCGGCAGCTTCGCGGCGAGCAGGGTCCCGCAGGCCTGTTCGCGGTGCGCGAATTCGGCGAAAAGCGCCGTGGTATCGGCGTGCTCGAAATTGTAGGCGGACTGCTCGACTTCGTTCTGGTGGAACACGTCACCGTAAGTCACGCGTCCCGCCGGGCCGTCGGTCCAGACCAGGTCATAGACGCTTTCGACGCCCTGCAGGTACATCGCGAGGCGCTCGAGGCCGTAAGTGATTTCGCCGCTCACCGGGCGGCAGTCGAGACCGCCGGCCTGCTGGAAATAGGTGAATTGCGAGACTTCCATGCCATTCAGCCAGACCTCCCAACCGAGGCCCCAGGCGCCGAGTGCCGGCGATTCCCAGTTGTCCTCGACAAATCGGATGTCGTGGACCAGGGCGTCGACGCCGAGCGCCGTGAGCGAGCCGAGATAACGCTCGATGATGTCGTCGGGCGACGGCTTCATGAGGACCTGGAACTGGTAGTAGTGCTGCAGCCGGAACGGATTGTCGCCGTAACGGCCGTCGCCGGGCCGGCGGCTCGGCTGCACATACGCGGCATTCCAGGGCTCGGGGCCCAGCGCGCGGAGGAATGTGGCGGTGTGGAAGGTGCCGGCGCCCATTTCCATGTCGTAGGGCTGCAGCAGCACGCAACCCTGGCCCGCCCAATAACGCTGCAGGGCCAGGATCAGGTCCTGAAAATTGCGCGGCGCCCGCGCCTCCCGTGTTTTCCGTGTTTTCGGCATTCGATCGCGCTGCTGCAAATGGCCGCCAAGTATAGCGGCGAGCCGATCAGCCCGCGGCGCTCCGGCCGGCCACCGTCGCGAGCAGGGGGCGGACTTCGGTGGCGGAGAGCTCGCGCCAGCGGCCGGGCGCGAGCGTTCCCAGCCGGATGTGCATGATCCGCACGCGCCGAAGGCTCTGCACCCGATATCCCAGGGCTGAACACATGCGGCGAATCTGGCGATTCAGGCCCTGCGTCAGCACCATGCGAAATGTGGCGGGGCCGATCCGCGCGACGACGCAGGGTCTGGTCTTTTCGCCGCCGATTTTCACACCACTGGCCATCATGGCGAGAAATGTTGCGGTGACCGGCCGCTCGACCGTCACCAGATATTCCTTCTCGTGACCATGCTCGGCGCGAAGGATCCCGTTGACGATGTCGCCGTTGTTCGTCAGCAGTATCAGGCCCTCGGAATCCTTGTCGAGCCGCCCGATGGGAAATATCCGTTCATGGTGACCGATGAAATCCACGATGTTGCCGGCGACATGCCGCTCGGTCGTGCAGGCGATGCCGCGTGGCTTGTTGAGCGCGATGTAGACGGCGTTGCGGCTGGTGCCAAGCGGCTTGCCGTCCACCTCCACCACGTCGCCCGCGGCTACCCGCGTTCCGAGCGCGGCCTGCTTTCCATTGACCGCGACCCGCCCTGAGCTGATCCAGGCATCGGCCGCGCGCCGCGAGCAGGCGCCGCTTTCGCTGATGAACTTATTGAGCCGCATGGGTCGGCGATTGTGGTGATAGCGGGCTGTGGCGGGGAAGAATTCGCGCTGCACGAAATTAGTGCCAGCCCGCCGCGCTCCGCACTACTATTGTGCAATACATGATCATGGCGGCTGCAGAGATTCTCCTAGTCTATTGATAATTAAGACGTTATCTTATCATTGTCATCTGGCGCGCGATTTGCGCCGGGAATGGGATCGGGCGCAAGCGCCGCTGGAATTCCGGAGACGAGCATGACCCCTGCAGACGTCCTGAAACTGATCAAGGAAAAAGAGGCGAGCTACTGCGATCTGCGGTTCACGGATACGCGGGGCAAGGAACAGCACGTCACCATTCCGACCCGCCTCGTCGACGAGGATTTTTTCGTCGACGGCAAGATGTTCGACGGATCGTCGATCGCCGGCTGGAAGGGCATCAACGAGTCGGACATGATCCTGATGCCGGATCCGGCGACGGCGATGATCGATCCGTTCTTCGAAGAGAGCACCCTGCTCCTGCGCTGCGACGTCATCGAGCCGATGACGATGCAGGGCTACAGCCGCGATCCGCGCTCTCTCGCGCGCCGCGCGGAGGCCTATCTCAAGTCCACCGGCATCGCCGACACGGCGCTGTTCGGTCCCGAGAACGAGTTCTTCATCTTCGACAGCGCGCGCTGGACCAACGAGATCAATGGCTGCAGTTACCAGATAGATTCGGTGCAGGGCGCGTGGAATTCCGGTGCGACCATCAATGGCGGCAACCTGGCCCACCGGCCGGGTGTGAAAGGCGGTTATTTCCCGGTGCCGCCGGTGGACCGGTTCCAGGACATGCGGACCGCGATGTCGCAGGCCTGCGAGGAGCTCGGCCTCAAGGTAGAAGTGCATCACCACGAAGTCGGCACCGGCGGCCAGGGCGAGATCAATGTCGCCGCCAATACGCTGATGAAGAAGGGCGACGAAGTCCAGTTGCTGAAGTACGCGCTATGGAATGTGGCGCACGGCTACGGCAAAACGCTGACATTCATGCCGAAACCGCTGGTCGGCGACAACGGCAGCGGCATGCATGTGCACCAGTCGCTGCAGAAGGGCGGCAAGGCGCTGTTTGCGGGCGACCGCTATGCGGGCCTGTCCGACATCGCGCTCTACTACATCGGCGGCATCATCAAGCATGCGCGCGCGATCAATGCCTTCACCAATCCGGGCACCAACAGTTACAAGCGCCTGGTGCCGGGTTTCGAGGCGCCGGTCATGCTCGCCTATTCCGCACGCAATCGCTCGGCGTCGATCCGCATTCCCTGGGTCTCCAATCCCAAGGGCCGGCGCATCGAGGTGCGCTTCCCGGACTCGACCGCGAACCCCTATTTCGCATTCGCGTCGATGCTGATGGCGGGGCTCGACGGCATCCAGAACAAGATCCACCCGGGCGAGGCTTCGGACAAGGATCTCTACGACCTGCCGCCCGAGGAGGCGAAGAATATCCCCGAGGTCTGCCATTCGCTGGACATGGCACTCGATCATCTCGACCGCGACCGCGAATTCCTGAAGCGCGGCGGCGTTTTTTCGGACGACCTGATCAATGCGTATATCGGACTCAAGCGGGCGGAGGTAACCCGCTTCCGGATGTCGACCCATCCGGTCGAGTTCGACATGTATTACAGCCTCTGAATCGCGGGGCCCAGGCGGCGCGGCGGGTCTTTACAGAATGCCGCCCCGCCTTTGTCAGTCCGGTGGAGTACCGGCTATGCTGTCCTCATGCGCACAGCCCTGATTCTCGCCGGCGTGTTGTGGTCCCTGGTGGCCGAGCCCCAGGAGATTTACCGGTGGGTGGACAGGAATGGCGTTGTCCATTACGCGGACCAGCCCGGCGCGGCCGATGCCGAGCGCGTGCAGGTTGCGACAAGCAACCGCTACGAGGCGACACCGTCGGAGCTGGGGGATGCCGCGAGCTACGGTGCGCCGCCGGCTGTGCCAGCCTACGACTCGCTGAGTATCACGCAGCCGGCCCCGGACGAGGTGTTTTTCGGCGCGGATGCGACGATCATTGCGGCCGCGGAACTGGGCGGCACGCTGCACTCCAATCACACGCTCGTGTTCTTCGTGGATGGCAACCGCGTGCCTTCCGATGGCGGCGCGTCCGCCGAGCTGCCGAATCTCGAGCGCGGCACGCATTTCCTGCGCGCGGCCGTGCTCGACCAGGATGGCGCGCCCATCCTGTCGAGCCCGCAGCTCACATTCCATGTGCGGGAACCCTCGGTGCAGAATCCGCGCAGCCCGCTGATTCCACCGCCGCCAAAGAACGGCCCGAAACCGGTTCCGCGACCGCGCACACCGACCTATCCCTCCGGCTGATCCGCCTTGAGGATCGCCGGGAGACCGGCGGCAGCCCGCGGGTGGCCACTCGCGCCGTTGCTCGAAGACAGCGCGCAATTCGAATCGCCGATGCTGCGCAGCCGCGCAAGCGGCGAGCCACTTTCCATGCGCAGCTTCGGACTGACGCCCGCGTCGAGGACTGATGCCAGCTACCAGGTGGACATCACATTCACGCCGCTCAGCTGCTCGCGCGCGAACCGGGGCTCGACGACGATTGAGCGGCGCGGGCCGCGCACAAAGAAAAGCCCCGCCATTGCTGGCGGGGGCCTGAGTGATGGATCGCGCGGTTACGGTCTTGCGAGCGTTACCACCGGCGAGGTCCAGGTCTCCCAATGCGCGGGATTGGTATCATCGCCGAGCGCCTTGAGCACCGAGAGCTTCACCACAAAGCTGCCGTTCGGAACGGTGAAGAAGTCCTTGGGCTTATTGCCCTTGCCCTTGAAGGTGACGCCGTCCCAGACAAACGCAAAGAAGCTGGTCGGCGTGCTGTTACGCGGCAGGTACTGATCGTCGCTGATGCGATGCCAGGCCTTGCCCGTCACGGCATCGAATACCTCGAAGCGGACCCTGCGCGCCTGATGATCGAGATGCACCAGGAAGAACGGGATGTCATCCCCGACCAGCGAGTAACTGGCGCCGGCCGGCTGGTTGAAGAGGAATCCGCCGCTCAGCTTGGCCAGCCACGGGAAACCGTTCGCCGTTGGCTGCAGGACCACGATGCCCTGGTAATCGCCGACGAATCCCGCAAACGGAACGCGGTAGACCCGCCCGCCGCCCTGCGGCGTGAACACGATGTAGCCGCCGTACTGGCCGTTGACCGGGCCTGTTGCGGGCGTGATGGTCGCATCGACAGTGGAGGTAGCTCCCGCCGGCACCGTCACGCCGGATGCGCTGAAGGCTACGCTCGCGTTGCTCAAGAAGAACGATGGCGTGATCACGCCACCCGTCGTGAGCGCATTCACGGACGACAGGTCGTAGGTCACCGCCGACTTTGACCTGTTTTCGATCGTCAGGCGCTGCGTGAATGGTCCTGCCGCGCCCTCCCCAGCCTCGATCTTGCCGGGCTGGATCCTGGTGGTCGCCAGGATGGCATCGTCGATATCGAGCATGCCGGCGCCCTGGCGGTGGACATTATCGAGGAAACCGAGTCCTGGGGCGAGAGACCAGTTCCTTGGGTCCGCGCTGTTCTGCAGGATCGAGCGCACTTTCTGCGACGATGTCTTCGGTGCCGACTGCAGCAGCAGCGCCACGGCACCGGCCGTGTGCGGCGAGGACATCGAGGTACCGGATATCGTCGCATAGCCGCCCTGCTCGAGCGGAATGGTGGAGAAGATCAATCCGCCGGGCGCCCCGATGTCCGGCTTGAGGCTGAGGTCAGCAGCCAGGCCATAGGAACTGAAGGAAGAGATCAGGTTGCCGGTCGGGTTCAGGAAAGTTTCCTGGTTGGCGGTCCAGGTCATGGCGACCGGGCCCGCGGCGAGTCGGCTGTCGATCAGCATGCCCTCGGTGTCGGAGATCGCGACCACCGGAATCGTGATCGTCGGAGGTCCGATCACGGTCGGGCTGAAGCGGCCGGCAACGTTGTTATAAAGCACGACGCCGACTGCACCGGCGTTTTGCGCATTGAATGACTTTGTGTTGAAGGTGCAGGTGCCGCGGCGAATCAGGGCGACCCTTCCGGTGAGCGATCCCCCCGGCAGCGCCGAGCAGGCATCGGCGGTTGAAGTCGCCGTGCCGGTCCGCGCCATGGGCTGGGTGCCGGAAGTCGGCGCTAACGGCGCCGCCGCCGCCTGCCCGTAACCGATAACCGCGCCATCCGGCGCGATCGTGAAGGTGCGAAGACTGATATGCGTGTTGTCGAATGACGCCACGCCGATCACCTTCTTGCCGACACCCGGCGAGCCGGCCGAGTACAGGCCGCTCGCCCCGCTGTTGCCGATCGAGGCAACCACCGATACTTTCTTGTTGACCAGCCGGTCGCTGGCCTTGGCGGTTGGTGAATTCGGCCAGGCGTCGAAAGCGGAGCCGATGCTCATGTTGAGCACCTGCATGCCGTCGGCGAGCGCCCGCTCCATCGCCTCGATCATGATGTCGCTGTCCGTGGAGCCTGCGCAGCCGAATACCCGGTAGGCGCCAAAGGTGACGTCCGGCGCCACGCCCTTGATGGCGCCATTCGCCCCGACGATGCCGGAAACATGGGTGCCGTGGCCATTGCAGTCATCGGGATCCGGATCCGGACTCGGAATGGGGTTGTAGGAGGGGCTGGTGGGATCCGCGTTGTAGGCGTCGCCAACCAGATCGTATCCAAAGGCCACGCGGCAGCCCGGCCCGAAGCAGCCACCCAGATCCGGGTGGTGATAGTCGATACCGGTATCCATCACCGCAACCTTGACGCCCGCGCCGGTCAGCCCGAGGCTGTTCTGCGCGATGTCGGCGCCGGTCATCGCGATGGCGGTCGCGAGATCAGCCGCCGCGCCACCCCCAAAAGTTTCGTGGGGAGGCGCCTGGATCTGCGACACGGGCCATAGCGCCTTGACGGCGTCCAGGCGCATCAGCTTGACGCGATTGGCCGCGTCGACCTCGACTGAAAGACCGTTGAAGAGCGAATCGAAGGAACGGCGCTCGGCATACTTGACGCCTGCCGCGGCGGCGGCCCGCCTGAACGCGTCCTTTTCCGCGCGCACGGTGGAAAGACTGGTGCCATCCGCGGTCGGGGCGCCCCACAACTCGACGAACCACGTGTTACGATTCTCGGCCTCGCTCGCGAGAACGGACTCCTGCGCGCCGGCGCTCGCGAAACCGAATGAAAGGACGATGGCGCCGGCGAGAACAGCCGCGCGTAACGACTTATTCATCAGCAGATCTCCAGTCAGGTTGAAAGATTGCGATCCCCCGATCGGCGGCTTCGAATCGAGCCGCTCGATTGGTGGGCGCAATTTATACCCGGCGCGGCGGCGATGCCACATAATTAATAATCAAGAGCACTGAATTGACATAAGCTGGAAATCGCTTTCAATCCTCGCGCGCTCTGGCCTGCAGCGAGCCGCGAAGCGCAGCGATCGAGCCAAGACCCGCGTTCTGGAGGTAGCCGGCGACGCCCGCATTGACCTTCGGACACAGCAGCGGATCGTAGAAAAGCGCCGTGCCGAGGCCGATCGTGGTCGCGCCTGCGACCAGGAACTCGAGCGCGTCACTCGCGCTCGCGATGCCACCCTGGCCGATGATCGGCACGCGATGCGGCGCCGCGATTTCGTAGACCTGGCGGACTTTCAGGAGCGCAATCGGCTTGATCGCAGGGCCCGACAGGCCGCCGTGCACATTCCCGATCACCGGCCGGCGCGTCTTCGGGTCCACCACCATGCCGGAGATCGTATTGATCACCGCGAGCCCGTCGCTTCCCGCCTCGATGCAGAGGCGCGCGTTCTCGCGGATGTCGGTCTGGTTGGGGGAGAGCTTGGTGATCAGCGGTTTCTTCGTGACCTTGCGGCAGGCCGCGACGACCCGCGCGCTCATCTCCGGGAAATTACCGAACTCCACGCCGCCCTCCTTGACATTGGGACAGGAAATATTGATCTCCATCGCGTCGATCGGCGAGTCGTCGAAGCGCCGCGCGACCTCGGCGTACTCGTCGATCGTCGAGCCGCAGACATTCGCGAAAAACCGGGTCTCGCTGAAGTCGAGCGTGGGCAGGATCCGCTGCACCACATGTTCGACGCCGGGATTCTGCAGGCCGATTGCGTTGATCATGCCCATCGGCGTCTCGGTGACGCGGTGCAGCGGATTGCCGAGGCGAGGCAGCAGCGTCGTGCCCTTCAGCACGATGGCGCCGACCGCGCGGTTCGAAAATCCCTCGACGCGGGTGTATTCCTCGCCGAATCCGACGCAGCCGGAAAGCAGAACGATGGGCGATGCGAGCCTGAGACCGCAGAAATCGAGCGCGAGCGAAGGATCCGGGAGGGGGGCGATGGCAGCCACGGCGCGATTATAGTGGAGGGGTCTCGTGAACCCCGCATCAGCGGCCGGGCCCGATGTTCCACCTGATCCTGTTCGAGCCGGAAATTCCGCCAAATACCGGCAACATCATCCGTCTGTGCGCGAATACCGGCGCAACGCTCCATCTCGTGCAGCCACTCGGCTTCTCCCTGGAGGACGCGCAACTTCGGCGCGCCGGGCTCGACTATCGTGAGCTCGCGCGGGTGCATGAGCACCGGGACCTGGATGCCTGCCTCGCGAAGCTGGGCGGCGCGCGCGTCTTCGCGGTGGAGGCCAGGAGCGGTGCGCGCCACACGGAGCGGCAATATGGAGCGGGCGACGCTTTCCTGTTCGGGCGCGAGACCCGCGGTCTGCCGGCGGCGCTATTGGATGCCTGGCCCGTCGAACGACTGATTCGCCTGCCGATGGCCGCAGGTAACCGCAGCCTCAATCTCTCGAACGTCGCCGCCATCGTCCTCTACGAAGCCTGGCGCCAGCTCGGATTCCGCGGCAGCGAGTAGCTCGGATTGCACGGGCGGGATCCGGGCGGGGTTCCCGCTCATTCGCGCCGCCGGAACTTACGCGCTCACTCGCGGGACCCGGCCCACCTGGCCCGCGCAATGGGCGGCACGACCCGGCGCCCGCGAGGTGGCCGGGTCCCGCGGGCGCCGAAACTGCCGCCCGGATCCGGCCCGCGCGATCGGCAGGCGAGTTCAGTTCTCGGGCGTGACTTCGCGCCGGAGCATCGACTCGACGACCTCCGGTATGGACATGCCTTCGTAGAGCACGCGGTAGACGTGCTCGCAGATCGGCATCTCGACGCCGAGCTTCTTCGCGACCATGCGCACGGCCTTCGCCGCGTGGTAGCCCTCGACCACCTGGCCGATCTCGGCGATCGCCTCGTCGATCGGCTTGCCGGACGCGAGCGCGCGACCGAAGCGCCGGTTGCGCGACTGGTCGTCGGTGCAGGTGAGAACCAGATCGCCGAGCCCGGCGAGGCCCATCAAGGTTTCGCGGCGCGCGCCGAGCGCAACGCCAAGGCGAACCATCTCCGCGAGACCGCGCGTGATCAGGAATACGCGGCTGTTGGAACCGTATCCGATGCCGTCGGAACCGCCGGTTGCAATCGCGATGACATTCTTGACCGCTCCGCCGATCTCGACGCCGACGATGTCGGACTGCGTATAGGCACGGAAATTACCGGCGGAGAGGCTTTCGGCCAGCTGCAGCGCGAACTCCGCATCCGGCGATGCAACTGCGATCGCGGTCGGCAATCCTTCGCCCACTTCGCGCGCAAATGTCGGGCCGGAAAGTACGGCGAGCGGCACACCGGATCCCAGCACTTCCCGGGCGACCTGGTGCGGCAGCTTGCCGGTCGAAAGCTCGAATCCCTTGCTGGCCCAGGCGACGCGCGCCCCCGCCCCGAGCAGGGGCTTGATCTGCTGCAGCACGATCCGGAGTGCGCCCGATGGCACGGCGAGCAGCAGGTCGTCGCCGCTGGCGACGGCCCTGGCGAGATCCGGCTCGATCGCGAGCGACGGCGGGAACATGGCGCCGGGAAGGTAACGCTCGTTGACGCGCGCGCGCGCGAGTTCGGCGGGATCATCTTCCTCGCGGCCCCACAGGATGGTGCTGCGGCCGCTGCGCGCGAACTGGATCGCGAGCGCCGTACCCCAGGAGCCGGCGCCAAGGACGACCATCGGCCGCATTGCGCCCCTCAGTTCGGCTGTTCTGACGCCGGTCCCTGCTGTCCCTGACGCGCGGCGCGTTCCTGCATCGAACGCTCGAACAGCGCATCGAAATTGACGTGTGGCAACAGGAAGGGCGGGAAGCCGCCCTTGATCACGACATCCGACACGGTCTGCCGGATGTACGGGAACAGGATGTTCGGCGCGAATGAGCCCAGGATTCGCCTGGTTTCGTCGGCGCCGAATCCGCGCACCACGAATACGCCAGCCTGTTTGACCTCAGCCAGATAAACGGCGACTTCGCCATTCTTGGCCTCGAGGGTTACCGTCAGCACGACCTCGTGGGCATCCTGGCCGACCTGGCTCGACGCTGTGCTGAGATTCAGCGACATCTTGGGATCCTGGGCCTGCGCCGGCAGGAACGGGCCCTTGGGAGACTCGAATGACAGGTCCTTGATATAGACGGTCTGCAGCGCAACCGCCGGGCCCTGGCCATTGCCCGAGGGGTCGCCCGTGCCGCCTGGCAGGGGGATATTTTCGTCAGCCATTTGCTTTCCTCACATGAATTCAGAACTGCTGCAGCGTTTCATGCGCCTTCTGCGCGCGCCAGGTCAAGTTCTCCGTGCCACCGACACCTATCAACCCTTCACGATCGGCAGATTGTCCTGGCGCCAGCCCGCGAGGCCTCCGCGCAGGCTGAAGACATTCTTGACACCTGCGCGCATCAGCGTCCGGACCGCAGCGCCCGCCGTCTGACCGCTGTCGCAGCACATGATCAGCGTCTTTCCAGCGAGCTTCTCCAGCGGTTTGGTGCCGCCTGCGATCTGGTCCCCGGGAATGTTGCGCGCCCCGGCGATGTGGCCATCCTTGAACTGGTTGGGTTGCCGCAGGTCCACCAGCACGGCGCCTTCATTCATGAGGCGTATCGCGTCATTGGGCGCAATAGCCGCCGCACCCTGGCCCTGGCGGCGCATCTCATAGGCGACGACGACGACGAGCATCAGCACCAGCCCGCCGGCCAGGAACGGATGATTGGTGAAATAATCGATCAGTAGGTCCATGGGCGCGGGTCACGGGTCGGCCGCGTGACCCAGGGCAAAAACGGCCGCGCATTATATCAGCGTAGGAAAAGGCGGCCCGACGCCATCATCGACAGGGGTTTTGTCCTGATAAAACAAGGACTTGTCAGTATCGCCTGCCTCCTCGCGCTCTTTGCGGTTTACGCGCATGCGGCCGAGCGCGACCCCGAAAAGCAGCTGCAGGACCTGCGCGGGCACATCGAGGAACTGCAGCGCTCGATCCGCCGTGACACCAATCGCCGCGACAGCCTCTCCGCGCAACTGAGGGACGCCGAGGAAAAAGTTCGCAGTGCCCGCGGCCGGCTCGGCGATCTGCGCAAGTTGCTTGCCGCGAGCGATGCCCGTCTTTCCGAATTGACGGCCGAGCGCGAACGCATCGAGCGGGCGCTCAGTGAACAGCGCCTGGCGCTCGCCGCGCAGCTGCGCTCGGCATACATGAGTGGACGCGAACAGCATTTGAAACTGCTGCTCTCCCAGGAGGATCTGGCGGCCTTCGGCCGCATGCTCGTTTATTACTCATACCTCGGCCGCGCGCGCGCCGGGAAGATTGCGGAAATCGAAGCAGCGGCGGCGGCGCTCGAACAGGCCGCCCAGCTGGAGTCGGAGGAGCGGGAGCGGCTGGCGGCGCTCGAAGCCCACAGTCGCAGGGAGTTGTCGACCGTGGATACTGCGCGCGCGGAGCGGGGCAAGGCGGTCCGGGCAATCGATTCGCAGATCCGCAATAACAACGACAAGATTGCCAAGCTGAAGCGGGAAGCGGCGGCGCTCGAAAAGCTGGTTGCCGACCTGCGCCGGGCTTTGAAGGATCTGCCGCCCGGCGGCGCGGGCCAGGCTTTCGAAAAAGTGCGCGGCCGGCTCGCCTGGCCCGCGGCAGGCCGGATTGTTGCGCGCTTCGGCGAGCCGCGCGGCGGCGGCCTCAAATGGAACGGCGTGCTGATCGAGACGAGCCGCGGTACCGAGGTCCGTGCGCTGTACGAGGGGCGTGTCGCCTACTCAGACTGGCTGCCGGGAATGGGGCTGCTCCTGATCGTCGACCATGGCGGGTATATGAGTCTTTATGCGCACAATGAACAGTTGTTCAAGTCGGTCGGTGACCGCGTGGAGGGCGGCGAAGTCGTTGCGACCGTGGGCGACAGCGGAGGCCGCAGCCAGCCAGGGCTTTATCTTGAAATCCGCCGCGGAGCCGCGCCCGTGGACCCTGTCCCCTGGTTCAGACGGGCGGCGCCCTGAGAATTGCATTAAATCCGGACAAATTGCGGATTACGTCAAAGACCGCGGGGGTCCCGATCGGCGACCCTAGCGACAGAACCGGCATTGCGCCGGACCAAGGCGGAAATCGTGGCCTCTACCGCAGCGGACCTTCCGTCGCACCTGGCGAGCATGAAGCCGAATCTGGATCCGTATGGCCAGCTGCTGCGGATGCTGATGCCGCGCGCAATGGGCGTCGCCATCTATGACGCGCAAGGCGCCCCGATGTGGTTTGCGGACGGTTACGACGGCCCGGATCCGCTGCCGCTGATCCAGCTGGCGCTCGCAAAAGTTCCGCCGGCGACCACGGCACGCATCGACGGTTTCAGCCAGGACCATCAGGGCGCGCCCGCTTATGTTTTCCGGCTGCGCAATATGGATGGCGAGGTCATTGCGATAGCCGCGCTGCTGACCCGCGATAATGACGACCGGCCTTATTCATACGTGTACTCGCTGGTGCAGCCCGCGCTCGAGTGCCTGCAGCGCGAAATCGAGGCGCGCACCAGCGTGGACAGCCTGACGCGCGACCTCGATACCCGCGACGCCGACCTGGATCTGCTGCTGCAGATGGCACCGGACAATCCTGACGATCCGCGGGAGGGAGACGAGCTCGGGGCGCTGGTGCAGGCTTGCGTGGACCACTTCGGTTGCATGCTGGGCGCGCTGGTCGTGCCGGAGCGCAATCTGGCGGTCTGCAGGGCGCCGGCGGGCGAGAAACCGCCGGTCGAGCTGGTGACCAAGATTCACCGCCACCTGCTGAACTGGGCGCAGCTGCAGCGCCGCAATCTCGTCATCAACAGGATAAAGGCGACGCCGATCGCGCTGCCGAGCCTCAAGATCCTGTCCGCACCGGTGCGCCACGTATCCGGCCGCGTGATCGGATTCCTGGCGCTGTTTCGTAACGAAAATGGCCCCAGTTTCGAGCCGCGCACCGAACGTCTGGTCGAACTGCTGTCGCGCAAGATCACCGCAATCCTGCAGGCGAATTTCGACACATTGACTGCGCTGCTGACCCGTGCGGCCTTCGAGGCGCAGGTGCGCGCAGCAATCGGCGCCCGCCTTGGGGATACGGGAGACTGCGTACTCTATATCGATACGGATCATCTGCATGTCGTCAACGACAATTTCGGCATGCATGTCGGCGACGAGGTGATCGCCAAGATCGGCGAAGTGCTGCGCAAGAAAATGAGCCCCGGGGCCCTGGCTGCGCGGATCGCGGGCGACCGCTTTGCCGTGTATCTGCCGGATTGCAAGGTCGATTTCGCGCAGCAGATCGCTGAAATGCTGCGACGCCAGTGTTTCGCACTGACGCATACGCGCGGCGACGGGACCGCGCAGGTTTCGGTCAGCATCGGCGTAGCCGAGCTGCCGGATTCCAAGCATGCGCTCGCGCACGGCATGGCATCGGCCGAACTCGCCTGCAAGGCCGCCAAGGAGCGTGGCCGCGATCGCGTCGAAACATTCCAGGACAGCGACGAGAGCATCATGCGCCGGCACAGCGATGTAATAACCGTGCAGACCCTGCACGCGGCGCTGCACGCGGATCGCTTCGTGCTTTTTGCGCAGCCGATACTTCCACTGGGCCCGGTACGAACCGAGCCACGTTTCGAACTGCTGCTGCGGATGATCGGGGAAAAAGCCGAAATCCTGCCCCCGGACAAATTCCTGTCGGCGGCTGAGCGTTACCAGCTGCTGCCGGCCATCGATCGCTGGGTCGTCAACAAGGCGTTGACGACACTCGGGGAACACGCCGACGCGCTGCGCGGCTGCCGAACGCGGTTCTCGATCAACATCTCCGGGGCATCGATCGCGTCGGAAGAGTTCCTGGAGTTTCTCGAGAGCAATGTCAAGAAGTGCGGCGTGCCGCCGGAATTGCTGTGCTTCGAATTGACGGAGTCGTCCGCGGTGTCGAACCTGCAACGCGCTGAACGGCTGATGCAGCGCCTGCGCCGGCTGGGCTGCAGTTTCGCGCTCGACGATTTCGGGACCGGCCTGAGTTCGCTCGGTTACCTCAGGACACTGCCGGTCACGGTGCTGAAGATCGATGGCAGTTTCGTGCTGGATTCCGCCAACAACGAGCGCACCGAATCCATGGTGCGGGCGATCGCCCAGCTTGCCCACACGATGGGCATGGAAACGGTGGCCGAGTTCGTCGAGACCGACGACCTGCGGATCCGGATGGCGAAGCTGGGCGTGGACTTCGGGCAGGGTTTTGCGATGGGCCGGCCGACCCCGCTGTCCGACGTGCTCGCGGACCTGCACCTCTACGAGGAGTTGGCGGCGCAGCGAGGCTGATCGCGGGTACCATGCGGCTTATGGACAGCCGTAAGCGTCTGCTGCTCGCCGGGCTCGCCGGCGGAATCCTGGGAATCGCGCTGGCTGCCGCTGGCTTCTGGCTCGCGGGCCGCGGGGGCGCGGCCGGCTGGCTGCCGGGCGCGGACGCAAAGCTGCTCGCGGAGGTGCTCGACCGCATCCAGGCCGACTATGTGGATCGCACGGACAATCATGAACTCATGTCGGGCGCCATCCGCGGCATGGTCGGCGAGCTCGACCCGCATTCCGCGTTCATGGACGCGGGTGAATTCGAGGATCTCAGGATCGCGACCGAGGGAAATTACTCGGGCATCGGTGTCGAAGTGACGCTCGAGTCAGGCGCGATCATCGTGATTTCACCGGTTGACGCGTCTCCGGCGGCGCGGGCCGGCATTCGCCCCGGCGACAGGATTATCGCAGTTGACGGCCGCCCTGTCGAAGGCGCCGAGCTTGCCGATTCCATTGCGCGAATCCGCGGCGAGCCCGGCACGGTCGTCAATCTCGGGATCAGCCGGCAGTCGGTGCCGGCGCCGCTCGATTTCGCGATCGAGCGGGCGATCGTTTCGGTCCATTCCGTGCGTTACGAGATGCTTGAACCCGGCTACGGGTACCTTCGCATCTCCCAGTTCAGTGAAACGACCGGCACCGACGTCGGTCAGGCGCTCAGCGCATTGCGGCAGCGCGGCTCAGGCCAGCTGCGCGGCATCGTGCTCGACCTGCGCAACAATCCAGGGGGCGTGCTCGATGCGGCGGTCGAGGTTTCCGATGCTTTCCTCGAGCAGGGCACGATCGTCACGGCCGAGGGCCGGGCGCCGGAGGCGAGTTTCCGGATGGCGGCCGCGACCGGGGACCTCTCGCACGGCGCGCGTATCGCCGTGCTGGTAAACGAAGGATCGGCATCGGCGGCGGAAATCGTAGCGAGCGCATTGCACGACAATGGGCGGGCGACGGTGATGGGGCGCAAGACATTCGGCAAGGGCTCGGTGCAGACCGTGCTGCCGCTGACCGACGGCCAGGCGCTGAAGCTCACGACATCCCGGTATTTCACGCCGATCGGAATCTCGATCAACGGGCGTGGCATTACGCCGGATGTCGTACTTCCCGACACGACGCAGCCGGATGGCGCGCGCGCGCCGCCGTCCGGAGAAGATTCCGAAGTGCGCGCCGCGCTCGCCTGGCTGAAGGGCGGAAAGCCGGCGCTGGCGGCGGCGAATGCGGCGCCGGCGCCGCGGTAGCCGTCGATGAAACGCGTTCTGGTTCCGCTGGCGGAAGGATTCGAGGAGCTCGAGGCGGTGACGATCATCGACATCGTGCGCCGCGCCGGCATCGAGGTCGTCGTCGCCGCACTCTCCGAAAGCCCGGTGACAGGCTCGCACGGCATCATGCTGGCGGCGGATGCGACACTCGACGCGGTATCCGGCCAGCGGTTCGATCTGATCGCGCTGCCGGGCGGAATGCCCGGTGCGGCAAATCTGCTCGGCGATTCGCGCGTCGGCGGCATGATCCGCCGACAACATGAAGATGGCGGGCATGTCGCTGCGATCTGTGCCGCGCCGATGGTGCTGGCTGCGGCCGGCGTGCTTGAGGGACGGCGCGCAACCTGCTTTCCCGGATTCCTCGATCGGGCGGTGGACCTGACCCTGGTCGATGCGCCGGTGGTCGTGGACGATCGTGTCATCACGTCGCGCGGGCCGGGTACGGCGCTCGACTTCGCGCTTGAACTCGTCGCCCAGCTTGCGGGTCCTGGCGAGCGCCAGAAGATCGAGGCGCAGCTGCAGCGAGGCGGGGCGCGTCAATGACGGAGACTCACGGCAGCCCGATCGCGGCCGCGCCGGAGACCGGCCCGCCCAGCACGGACCCGCAGCCGGCCGGCCACAAGAGCATCCGCAAGAGCCTGATGCGGGTGGACTGGCTCGTGCTGCTGGTGGTCGGGTTGTACGCGCTGGTTCCGCATTCGACGCCGTCATCGCCGCGCACGCTGCAGGTTGCGATAGCGTGTTTCACGATATTCGTGCTGGCGCTGCGATGGCGCGGATTTCCGGTGCGCGGCACGGGCGAGCGGATCGCGCTCTCGGCCGCCGCGATGGTCGCGTTCATCACTGTCGCTGCGATCAATACCGGCGGGACGCGCAGCCCGCTGATCAATCTGTACCTGTTGCCGATCGTGGTGTCAGCGATGACGCTGGGCGCCCGCGGCGCGGCAATCGTGCTGGCCGGTGTCGTGCTTGCCTATCTCTCGGTGATGGTGGGCGAGGGCCCGTTTCCGGAGACTCCGGAGCTGCTGGTGCGGCTGTTCGGGGGTCTGGCGCCCTATGCGCTGGTTGCATACGTGACGCAGATACTCGCCGGTTCGGTGATCACCGCGCGACGGCGCATCGAAGAGATGGCGGAACGGGATGCGCTGACCGGCATGTTTAATCTGCGCGCATTCCGGGCGCTGCTGCATCGGGAGCACGAATTGCGCGCGCTCACCGCGCGCGGCAGCTATGGGCTCCTGATCGTGGACATGGACAGTCTCAAGGAACTCAATGACGCGCACGGGTACCAGGCCGGCAATCGCGCAATCACGACCGTCGCCGGTGCGATCCAGCGCGCGATACGCACCAGCGATGTCGTCGCCCGCTACGGTGGCGACGAGTTCGTGCTGTTCCTGCCGGAGGCGACGCCCGAGATCTCGGAATCCATCGCGCAGCGAGTGCGCAACAATGTCTACAAGAGCCTCTTTCCGAACGGCGAGCGTCTGCAGCGCATGACGGTCGGTGTCGGTGCGGCGAGTTATCCGCGCGACGGGCGGAAGTACGAGGAAATAATCAGCGCCGCGGAACTCCGGATGCAGCGGGACAAGGAACTGCGCCGCCGCAATGCCGCCGAAGCCGAACAGAGGGGATCGTGACGGCAGCATGCGATCGCTGACCAGAGGTTACATGCAGAGCTTCGAAACGCCGGCGAGCGCGGCGACACTGTGGCGGGCCCTGGTCGAGCCGGAGGCGCTGTCGCTCTGGTACGGAGATCAGGTAATCGTGGAACCGCGTGTCGGGGGCCGCCATTCTGCGGTATCGCGCCTGTTCGGCCGGCGCGAGGCATTCATCGAGCGCTTCGAGCCTCCGGGGCGGCTGCAACTGCTGTTCGAGCCCGGCCCCGACTGGCCGCCGCTCGCCGAGGGCGCGCTGCTCGAGGACCTGTTGATCGACGAGCACAGGGGACAGCGCAAGCTGCGTGTGATCGGTTCCGGCATTTCTTCGGGTGTCGAGTGGGTGCCGGTCCTGAAGCAGTTGAAGAGCGGTTGGGCGCTTGCCTTCGGCTTGTTGCAGACGCGGCTGCGCAACGGGGAAATCGGAGGCCGGGCCGCATGAAGTGCGCGTGGCCGGCGCTGGCCGCGTGGTGCATGGCGACGGCGGCACAGGCTGCGACACTCGTGCTCTCCGGCGGCACTGTCATCGATGGTTACGGGAATGCGCCGATTGCCGACGGTGTGGTCGTCATCGATAACGATCGGATTCTTTCTGTCGGCGGCCGCGACCAGGTGCTGGTGCCCGAGGGCGCCGAGGTGATCTCGACCGAGGGCATGACCGTGCTGCCGGGCTTGTGGGACATGCAGGTCAGCCTGATGCACCTGGGTCACGGCGACATGGGACGCTGGAATGCAGCCTACGGCCCGCTCGCGGAGCGGGTTGTCATGCCGATCGCCGCCAGGCAGCTCCTGCAGGCGGGTGTCACGAGCGCGCGCGACACTGCAGCGCCGCTCGAAGCGGCGATCAATGTGCGTGCCCGCGTGCAGGACCGCCTGATCGACGGACCGACGCTCTATGTCTCCGGCCCGGTACTGCGCAAGCTCGTGCGGGCCGGCACGGAGGACTGGCAGTGGGCGGTCAGAGACGTCGCGGACGCCAGGGCAAAGGTTGCGCGGCTGGCAGCGGCTGGTGTGGATTACCTGCTGCTCGCCGACCTGGAACTCTGGACGGCGGAAGAGCTGCAGGCCGCCGTGGACGAAGCGCGGGCCCGCGGGCTGCGCCTGCACACCCATGCCAATCGTCCCGCGGACGTCGAGCGCGGCGTGCAGCTGCAATTCGACGGTTTCCTCGGCACCGGAGTGGGCCTCGGCGAACTCCCGGAGGGCGTGGTCCTCGCATTGCGTCAGCGCGCGCCCGAGCCTGCAGCGCGGCGAATCTTCTGGAGTCCGGCCATCTCGGCGATCCTCAATTTCGAGTCGCTGCGCGGGAACCCGGAGCCGCTCGACGATCCGCGTACGACGGCGGAGCTGCCGCACCTGATTGCGGCCGATATCCTGGGCTCACTCGCAAATCCCGATCGCGTGACCTGGTTCGAGATGCCTTCCGTGCGCGCCCTGACGCTGTGCGACAAGCTCCGCCAGCTGGCCGACACCGGGGTCAACTTGCTGCTCGGCTCCGATGCCGGCGCACCGGGGCACCTGCATTCACGCGCGACCTGGCAGGAAATCGATTTCTGGGTCCGCAGCTGCGGCATCCCGGTCGAACGCGCGATACAGGCCGCGACCCATGACGCTGCGACGGCCATGGGCGCCGGCCACGAGTCCGGTACGCTGGCACCCGGCAAGTACGCAGACGTGATCGCCGTGCGCGGCGACCTGCTGCGGCACCCGGATCTGCTGCAGTTCGTGGAAATTGTCATCAAGCGCGGCCGTCGCGTACGCTGAGGCCATGGCATTCTTTGTTCTGCGCGCCCTGATTGCAGCGCTCGGTCTCTGGCTCGCGACCGAATGGGTCGACGGAATCGCCGTCAACGGGCCCACGACGCTGATCCTGGCTGCATTGCTGCTTGGTCTCGTCAATGCCATCGTGCGCCCGCTTGCGATACTGCTGACTTTGCCGCTCACGCTCATCACGCTCGGATTCTTCCTGCTGGTGGTGAATGCCGCCATGGTTGGGCTGGTGGCGGCATTCCTGCCAGGTATGACGGTTCAGGGTTTCTGGGCGGCATTCTGGACCGCTATCCTCGTCAGCGTCGTGAGCTGGATCGGCAACGCGATGTTCAGGCCGGTGGCGAAGTCGGGGCACGGCTGAGTTGCGACTGAGGGTGCGGCGGCGTTTCAGGGCAGGGCGTTGATCCGGAGACGGCGCCTCATTTGTGGGCGGTCCGCAACGCCTTGCCATGTGTCAGGTAGTGATTGATCCGCGTTTCCCACTCCCGCATGAACTGCTCGTAGTGCTCCACGGTGAATGAGGCGACGAAAGCATCGCCCGCGGGTCCCAGGCTGGTGTGCGAGTAGCTGACGGTCGCCTCGGATCCCGTCGCCGACGGCCGTAATCGGATAGTCAGCTTGCAGGCGGTGACAGCCGGGGTGATCTTGAGCATCTCCACGAAGCCGTTCGCCGGTTCATGGCGCATGATGAACCAGATCGCGTGACCGGTATCGGCCTCGGTGAGAAATACGCAATCGGGTTCCGCGACGCCCGAGACGCTGAACACGGCCGTTGGTTCCCAGCCCTCGATCCAGTCAGCTTCGCGCACAGGGCACAGCAGCGGGAAAACCGTGGCGGGCGGCGCGACCAGTCTTTGTGTGTAAGTGCGCGTGACGCGATTCGGGCTCGTGATCCGCATGATTGATCAAGCCGCGCGATATTGATTCCGCGGCGCCCTCATAGCTGCGAGACCCAGCGTTCCAGTTCCGTCGCGGTGCGCTTGCCGACCTGAACGACAGCACCGCGCCCGAAGAACCGGCTGCCCGGGATGTGGATGTATCCCCCGAGATCGGAGGGAAGATAGAACTCGCCGTACTTCAGCATGGCGATTTTCTTCCGGCCGAAATGGCCGTAGAAGGAGGCGAACTCGAACAGCAGCAGGGCGCCGTCCACCCTGGCGCGGACATGATCCGATGAAGATGGTCGTTGTCGGCATCTGCTCTCCCGGACCCGCCGCAGCGACGGCCATTTTCTGCTAGTTTTGGACGCGAAGCCACCCGGCGCAGTACAAGAGCGGCCTCCCAATGAGCATCCAGCTTCGCCTCACGGTGATGAACTTCATGCAGTTCTTCGTGTGGGGTTCGTGGCTCATTTCTCTGGGCGCGTACATGATCGTCACGCTTGGATTCACCGGCGGCCAGGTCGGCAGCATCTACGCGACGATGGGCGTCGCGTCGCTCTTCATGCCGGGTCTCATGGGCATCGTGGCGGATCGCTGGGTCAATGCCGAGCGGGTGTTCGGCATCTGCCATCTCGCCGGCGCCGGCCTGCTGCTCTGGGCCTCCACGGTCAGCGACTTCGACACGCTGTACCTGATCATGCTGCTGAATGCGATGGTCTACATGCCGACGATCGCGCTCAACAACACCGTCTCCTACAAGGTGCTGCAGCAGAAGGGGTTCAACGTCATCCGGAGTTTTCCGCCGATCCGGGTGTGGGGAACCGTCGGATTCATCGCGGCCATGTGGATGGTGGACTTCGCGGGCTGGACCAAGAGCGAACTGCAGCTCTACATCAGCGCCGGCGCCGCGCTGTTTCTCGGCGCCTACGCATTCACGCTGCCGGCCTGCCCGCCGGCGAAGCCGGAAGGCAAGCGCAATCTGGTGTCCACGCTCGGCCTGGACGCGTTTGTCCTGTTCAGGCGCCGGCAGATGCTGGTGTTCTTCATATTCGCAATGATGCTGGGCGCGGCGCTGCAGATCACCAATGCATTCGGCGGCGCATACCTCGACGATTTCAAGACGGCCTATCCGGGCACATTCGGGGTCGAGCACCCGAATCTGCTGCTGTCCATCTCGCAGATTTCCGAGACGCTCTTCATCCTGACCATTCCGTTCTTTCTGCAGCGATTCGGAATCAAGAAGGTGATGCTGATCAGCATTTTCGCCTGGGTTTTCCGCTTCGGGCTTTTTGCGATCGGCGACCCGGGCGCGGGCCTGTGGATGCTGGTGCTCTCGATGATCATCTACGGCATGGCATTCGATTTCTTCAACATCTCGGGCTCGCTGTTCGTGGACCGCGAATCGGAAGCGAATATCCGGGCGAGCGCGCAGGGGCTCTTCATGATAATGACGAATGGGCTGGGCGCCTTTGTCGGCGGCATGGCGAGCGGCTGGGTGGTCGACTACTTCACCGTGGATGGCGTCAAGGACTGGCAGAGCATCTGGTACACATTTGCCGGTTACGCGCTGCTGCTGGGCCTCGTGTTCCCGTTCGTATTCAAGTACCGGCATGAACCTGCGGCAGCGCGCTGAGGCGATGGAAAATCCGCTCACCACCACCCAAGCAGTTTCCACCACGCCAGTCCCAGCGTTCCCCAGATCGACAGCGTGACAAGCGAGATCAGGAACCCGACTGTCCACCACTCGCGCTGGGTAACATAGCCGGCGCCGAAATAGATCGGGGCGGGAGTGGTGCCGTAATGGGTCAGTGAGGCCTGCAGGTTGGAGGCATAGGCCAGGCCGAGCACCGCGAGTGCCGGTGGCGCGCCGGCCGCGATCATGACGACCAGGAATGGAATGAACATCGCGGTGACGTGGGCCGTGATGCTCGCGAAGCCATAGTGGGCGTAGAAATACACGAGCAGCAGGACCACGAGGGCAATGCCCCAGCCCCAGCCGCTGGTGATCCCGGCGGAAAACTCCGCAAATTGCCGCGTGATACCGGTGTCGCCCAGCGCCTCGGCCATGTGCACGAGCCCGCCATACCATATGAAGGTATCCCAGGCCGACCGGTCGCTGAGGACATCCTCCCAGGACAGCACATTCGTCAGCAGCAGCGCGCTGACGCCGAACAGCGCCACGACCGTGTAAGGGAAATGATGCCAGGCGCTCGTTATCCACAGCCCGGCGACCAGGACGAAGACTGCAAGCATGATGCGCTCATCGCGGGACATCGCGCCCATGCGCGCGAGCTCGTCGCGCGCGAACTGCGTGGCATGCGGCGTCAGCGTGATCTCCGGCGGATAGATCCGGTAGATTACGTACACCACCAAGAGCAGCGACACGATGCCGGGGACGATGCCGCCGATGAACCAGGTGGCATAGCTCAGTTCGATGCCGCCCGCGCTCTGCGCGAATTTCGCGATGATGACATTGGATGCCTGGCCGGTCAGGAACATCGCGCAGGCGACCACGTCGGCCTGGTAGATGGCCTTCATCAGGAAGGCGCCCAGCCGGCGCCGGGTCGGTCCCGGTGTCGATTCGTAGGCCTCGGCCACACTGCGGGCGACCGGAAACACGATGCCGCCGGCGCGCGCGCTGTTCGAAGGAACGATGGATGCGAGCACGGTGTCGGTCGCGACCAGGGCGTACGCGAGGCCCAGCGAGCGGCTGCCGAGCAGCCCGATGAATGCGAATGCGATGCGCCGGCCCAGCCCGGTCTTGGTGACGGCGCGCGAGATCATGAATGCGCAGAGCACCAGCCAGACGATCGGGTCGGCGTAGCCCAGCAACGCGTCAACCGGGGTCATGATCCCGGTGAATGCAAGCACGCAGACAGCTATGAATACCACTGCGCCCATCGGCGCCGGGCGCACGATGGAGGCGACGATGGTCGCGACGAATATGGCGAGCAGGCGCCAGCCCTGCGGCGCAATGCCTTCAGGCGGGCCGATGGCGAGTATTGCGAGAGCGACACCGGCAATCAGCGCCCAGCGCCACGCCAGATTCCCGACGGCGCCAGCAGCCGGAGCGGGCGCTGTCGCGGATTCCGGGCGCGTGATTTTCATCTGGCAGCCTTGCTCGGCGGTTATTCGTGCAGGTGGGCGAGATGCTGTACCAGCGCGCGATTGCCGAACAACGAATCGACCTTGCCGGGCACCTGCGAGGGCCAGGTCAGGATCATTCCGCCCGCTTCCTCGACCAGGGCATGCGTCGGCAGGATGTCCCAGGGATTCAGGGCGGGGTCCATCATCGCCCCGAGCGCGCCGCTGATGACGAGGCCATGGCCGAAGCAGTCGGTATAGCCGCGCACGTAACCATGCATCGTTGACAGACGGCGATAATCTTCAAACCGGTTCGCGGCGACAAACTGGGCCACATCGCCGACGCCGATGATGGCGTCTTCGAGTGAAACGGACTCGGGAAGACGCAGGGCTTTTCCATTGCAGCTGACACCCTGGCCCCTGGCGCCGGCATAGGTCAGCCCGAGCATCGGAAGATGGATGACCCCCAGCAGGGGCCGCCCGTCCTGCATGTCCTGCAGGGCGATCATCGTTCCAAAGAGCGGAACGCTGTGGATGAAGGAGCGGGTGCCGTCGATCGGATCCACCGTCCACCGCCAACGACTGCCCTGGCCGGTCATGCCCTGCTCCTCACCCAGGATATCCAGCGGGCCGGTCGCGGCCCTGGACAGCAGATGGGCGCGGACCACCGCCTCCGCCTCCTGATCGGCGAGCGTCACCGGTGATCCGTCGTGCTTCTGCTGCACCCCGAGCTGCTGGCTGCCGAAGTACCTCCTGATGCAGACCGCGGCGGCGAGCGCAGCATCGACGGCCGTCTGCAACAGCTGCTTCAGTTGTTCGTCGCTCAGCATGCCGGCCTCGCCGCGCTGCAACTTGCGCACCCCCTGTGGTCGCCGCGCGACCCTGTCGACGCGCCCTTCAGGTCCCGCCCGGAATCGCGCAATTCCTGTGCTACCATTTGCCGGCCATCTGATTGCCGTCCCTGTAGGGTCCGCGGACCGCGAGAATCCGCAGCATAATCAAAACTCCGCTGTGTCGGGGGGTGGGTGTAGTCATGAACCAGCGCCTGAAGAACATTACCGTCGCGACCGCCGCTGCCGTGCTGGCTGTCGCATTGGTCAGCTGCGCCAGGACCAAGGAGCCGATCAAGCTGACGCTCCACGATTGGACCGGCCAGCTCATCACCACGCGAATCATGGGCTCGGTGCTGGAGAAGGCGGGATATCCGGTCGAATACGTGCCGGCCGACTATCTCGCGCAGTTTGCCGGCCTGAAGGCGGGCGACCTGCATGTGGCGATGGAGATCTGGGCGACGACCGGCCAGGAAGCCCTCGACGAAGCGGTTGCCAGCGGCAATGTGGAGAACCTGGGCGAAACCGGTTTTCTCGCCATCGAGGAATGGTGGTACCCCGAATACATGAAGGAAAAATGCCCGGGGCTGCCCGACTGGCAAGCGCTGAAGGGCTGCGCGGCGGCATTCTCGACGCCGGAAACGGCGCCGAAAGGCCGATATCTGGGCGGACCGGTGACCTGGGGCGGATTCGATGAGGAGCGCATCGCGGCGCTCGAAATGCCGTTCGAAATCGTCCATGCCGGCACCGATGCCGCGCTCTTTGCCGAGCTGGAGTCCGCGTATCAGCGCCAGGCCCCGGTACTGCTGTGGGTCTATGCGCCGCACTGGGCGCCGATCAAGTACAAGGGCGAATGGGTCGAGTTCCCGAAACACGAGCCAGCCTGCTACACGGATCCAGCGTGGGGCAGCAACCCCAACGCGACCCATGACTGCGGCAAGCCGCGCGGCCCGATCTGGATCGCGGCGTGGGCAGGCCTCAAGGACAAGTGGCCGGGCGCCTACCAGACGATCAAGAATTTCAGGATGGACAACGACGAGATGGGCGCCTTGATCACCGAGGTCGACCTCGATGGCAAGAAGGTCGAGGATGTCGTGGCCGCGTGGATCGCGGCAAACGAATCCCGCTGGCAGGCCTGGATCGTCGAGTAGTCCCGGAGGGATTCAGGACGATCTGCATTGGGGCGCGATCCCCGGCATGAGCGGAGCGCCCCGCGGGATCCTGTAACCCCCTTGCCAGACCACGCGAACAAGCTCTCGTGCCGGTCGGTCTGGAAGCTTTACGGTGAAGCCGCGGCGAGCTTCCTGGCCGCGCGCCGGTCACCGCCATCAGCCGAGGAAATCCAGAGCGCCGGTCTGATCGCGGCGGTCGCTGACGTCAGCATCGACGTTTGCACCGGCGAGATCTTCGTCATCATGGGCCTGTCGGGCTCTGGCAAATCGACGCTGCTGCGGTGCATGTCGCGACTGGTCGAGCCCACGACCGGCGAGATCCTGTTCGACGGGCGCGATCTTCTGGCCGTGCCCGAGAAGGAACTGATCGAACTCCGGCGCCATCGCATGGGCATGGTGTTCCAGAATTTCGCGCTGATGCCGCATCTCTCCGTGCTCGACAATGTCGCCTTTCCGCTGGCGATCCAGGACGTCGAGCGCGCCAAGCGCGAGGCGCGCGCGCGCGAGATGATCGCGCTCGTCGGTCTGGAGGGGCGCGAGTACTATCTGCCGCGCGAGCTTTCCGGCGGCCAGCAGCAGCGCGTCGGCATCGCGCGCTCACTTGCCGTCGGCCCGGAATTGTGGTTCCTCGATGAGCCGTTCTCCGCGCTGGATCCGCTGATCAGGCGCGAAATGCAGAATGAATTCATCCGCCTGCAGGCGCTGCTGAAGAAGACGATCGTATTCATCACGCATGACTTCGACGAGGCGATCCGGCTCGCAGACCGCATCGCCATCATGCGCGACGGGCGCATCGTGCAGGTCGGCACGGCGGAACAGCTGATCGTGTCGCCGGCCGATGCCTATGTGGCGGCATTCACGCGCGATGCGCCGCGCGCAAGAATCCTTTCGGCGCGCGCGATCATGCGGGCCCCGGCCGGAGCGGTGCAGACGAGCCGCAGCATCGACGCGGCGACGAAGGTATGCGATTTCGCCGCGGCAGCGGAAGCGGATGACCGGCCATTCGCCGTGCTGGAGAACGGACGGGTGATCGGCGTGGTCGATCGGGCCGCGGTGATGGAAGTCCTCGTGGGGACTCGGTGGCGCGAACCCTGATGGCTGCCGCCGGTGCGCCCATGACGCTTGCGGGACAATCGGCGCGCTGGATGCGGATCTTCTGGTCGGGCGCTCTGGTCATCGGATTCGCGTTCGCATTCCTGCCGGCCGCCCGGCCGCCCGCCTGGATGCTGGAATTGCCGCTGGAATACCGGGTGCCGGCTCAGGCCTGGATCTCGGCGGCAATGAAATGGCTGATGGAAGCGGCGAACTTCGGTGTGTTCACCTTCCGCGAAGCGACCCGATTCATCGCCTACCTTCTCGACCAGCCGCTGTCGCTTGCGATCGCGATCCTGGCGCGGGGCTTCACGCAGGGTCACGGATCGGCGGCAGTCGAGCTGATGCCCCCGTTGCCGTGGCTCGCTGTCTTGATCGGAGCCTGCGCCATCGCCTGGCACGCGGGCGGCGCGCGTCTGGCCATGCTCGCCGCCGGAGCCGTCGGGTATCTCGTGGCGTTCGGGCAGTGGCAGAGCGCGATGCTGACGCTTGGCGCAATCGTCATCGCCGTTCCTTTTGGCGTCGTCAGCGGATTGCTGCTCGGGATCGCCGCCCATCGCTCGGCACGTTTCCACAGGGCATTGACCCCGATTCTCGATGCGATGCAGGCGGTGCCGATATTCGCATACCTGCTGCCGATCCTGTTCCTGTTCGGGTTCGGGCCGGTGGCTGCGCTGCTCGCGACCATCATCTATGCGATGCCGCCGATGGCGCGGGTGACGCTGCTTGCGTTTTCCGGCGTATCGACCGAACTGGTCGAGGCGGGCCGCATGGCCGGTTGTACGCCGCGCCAGCTGATCACCAGAGTCATGATTCCGGCCGCGCGGGCGCCGCTGATGATCGGGGTCAATCAGGTCATCATGCTGTCGCTGAACATGGTGATCATCGCCTCGATGATCGGGGCCGGCGGCCTCGGCTACGACGTTCTCGCCTCGCTCCGCCAGCTCGACATCGGCGGCGGACTCGAAGCAGGCACCGCGATCGTCGTGCTCGCGATCATCCTGGACCGGGTCAGCCAGGCCTATGCGAAACGGGCGCTCGAGGTCCGGCGCCGCGACGGCCGCGAAATCGGGAAAATCGGGCGCTGGCTTGGAATGTCCGCCAGGCCGAAACCCGCACCGGTCATCATTGCCGTCGTCATCGCGCTGTGGCTCGCGGCGCTGAAGATCGGGCCGCTGCGGCACTATCCGGAGGCCTGGGTGCTGTCGACCGGCGAATTCTGGGACGATCTGGTGGCGTGGCTCAATGTCAATTACTTCGACACATTCGAGTCGATCAAGACGGCGATCCTCCTGAAGTTCATGATCCCGATAAAGCGCTTCCTGCTTGCGCAGCCCTGGCCATTCATCGCGTTCTGCCTGACCGTCGCTGCGCTGTCCATTGCCGGCGCGCGGCGTTCCATCACCACCGCCTTGTTCGTGCTTGCAATCGCATTCACCGGCCTCTGGCAGCCGGCGATGGTATCGGTGTATCTCACCGGCGTCTCGGTGCTGCTCGCGGTCGCGATGGGCGTGCCGGTTGGTATTGCCTCCGGCACACGGCCGCGCATGTGGCAGGTGGTCGAGGTGGTCATCGACACGCTGCAGACGCTGCCGAGCCTCGTGTACCTGATACCGGTCGTGATGCTGTTTCGAGTCGGCGATTTTACGGCGATGATCGCGATCATCCTGTATGCGCTGGCGCCGGCAATCCGCTACACGGCTCTCGGCATCCGCGAGGTGGATCCCGTCCTCATCGAGGCAGCGACGGCGATGGGCGCCACGCGCCGCCAGCTGCTGCTGCGCGTTCGCCTGCCGCTGGCGCTGCCGGCAATCGTGCTCGGCATCAATCAGACCATCATGCTGGCTTTGTCGATGCTGGTGATCACGGCGCTGGTCGGCACGCGCGATCTGGGACAGGAGGTGTACATCGCGCTGGTCAAGGCCGACGTCGGCCGCGGACTGATGGCGGGCATCGGCGTCGCCATGATCGCAATGATCGCCGACCGGCTGATGACGGCGTCGGCCGCGCGCATGAAGATGAGGCTGGGACTTGCCTGATCCGCGGGCACTGGTCGCCGGACTTGCCTGCTGGCGCGGGCCGGTCGAGCCGCAGCAGGTCGGTGGCGGCATCACCAACATGAATTTCAGCGTGGTCGACGGGGGCCGGCGCTATTTCGTCAGGATCGGCCATGACATCGCGGTGCATGGGATCGTCCGCGCGAACGAACTGGCGGCAAGCCGGGCCGCGCATGCGGCCGGCGTGGGGCCGGCCGTGATTCATGCCGAGCCCGGGGCGGTCGTGCTGGAGTTCATCGAAGGGCGGACATTCTCGCCGGCCGACCTGCGTGATCCGCGCAATCTCGGGCGCATCGTCGACCTGCTCAAGCGCTGTCACCGCGACATTCCGCGGTACCTGCGGGGGCCAGCGCCGATTTTCTGGGTGTTCCATGTCGTGCGTGACTATGCCCATACGCTCAGCGGGGGACACAGCCGGCATGTGGGCCGGCTGCCGGAGCTGCTGAATACCGCCGCCCGCCTGGAGCAGGCGCTCGGCGCGGTCGCCATCGTGTTCGGGCACAATGACCTGCTGGCGGCAAATTTCATCGATGATGGCGCGCGCCTGTGGCTGGTCGACTGGGAGTACGCCGGCTTCAACTCTCCGCTGTTCGATCTTGGCGGGCTGGCTTCCAATAACGAGTTCCCGCCGGAGCTCTGCCGATCGCTGGTCGAGGCCTATTTCGGGCCGCCGGTCGACGATGGCCTGATGCTGCGTTTTGCGGCGATGGTTGCCGCGTCGCTGCTGCGCGAGACGATGTGGAGCATGGTGTCCGAGATCCATTCAAAGCTGGATGTCGATTACGCTGCCTACACCGCGATGAACCTGGCGCGGTTCGAGTCCGCGCTCGCCGCCTTCGACCGCCTGGAAAGCGCATGAGCGCACCCCCCGGATCCGCCCGGATCGTCATTGTCGGCGGCGGCATCGTCGGCTGCTCGGTCGCCTATCACCTGGGCAAAATGGGCATCACGGACTGCATCCTGATCGAGCGCGCCAAGCTCGCATCGGGATCATCCTGGCACGCGGCGGGCCTGGTCGGGCAGCTCAGGACCAACGCCAATGTGACCCAGCTGCTCGGCTACTCGGTGGCGCTCTACGACCGGCTGGAAAAAGAAACCGGGCTTGCGACGGGCTGGAAAATGAATGGCGGGCTGCGGCTTGCCTGCAATGCCGAACGCTGGATCGAAGTGAAGCGCCAGGCGACAACCGCGCACAGCTTCGGTCTCGAAATGCATCTGCTGTCCGCCGCCGAGGCGCGGGAGCTGTGGCCGCCGATGACGGTCGACGATGTCGTCGGCGCCGCATTCCTGCCCACCGACGGACAGGCCAACCCGAGTGATATCGTGCAGGCGCTGGCCCGCGGTGCGCGCACCGGCGGCGTGGCGATCCACGAGGAGGTCCGGGTCACGGGCATCCGCGTGGAGAATGGTGCCGTGCGCGCGGTCGAAACTGACCGGGGCACGATCAGCTGCGAAAAGCTCGTGCTGTGCGCCGGGCAATGGACGCGCGAACTCGGGCGCCTGGCGGGCGTCAATGTGCCGCTGGTTTCGGTGCAACACCAGTATCTGGTCACGACCGCGATCGGGGGCGTGACGCGCGGATTGCCGACGCTGCGCGATCCCGACCGGCTCACCTACTACAAGGAGGAAGTCGGCGGCCTGGTGATGGGCGGCTACGAACCGGACCCGATTCCGTGGGCGATCGCAGGCCTGCCCGCTGATTTCCAGTTCACGCTGCTCGACTCCGACTGGGACCATTTCACGCCGACCATGCAGCAGGCGCTGGCACGGGTGCCTGCGCTCGCGACGGCAGGCATCAAGCAGCTGGTGAATGGTCCCGAAAGCTTCACGCCGGACGGCAACTTCATCCTCGGGCAGGCGCCGGAAGTGCGCAATGTCTTTGTCGGCGCCGGATTCAACGCTTTCGGCATTGCGGCGGGCGGTGGCGCCGGCATGGCGCTCGCCGAATGGGTGGTCCGCGGCGAACCTGCGAATGATCTTTGGCCGGTCGATATCCGCCGCTTCGGCAGCAACCACCAGGACATCGACTGGGTGCGGACCCGCACGCTCGAAGCCTATGCCAGGCACTACACGATGGCGTGGCCGGGCGAGGAATACCGCAGTGGCCGGCCATTCCGCAAGTCGCCGCTCTATGAACGGCTGAAGTCGCAGGGCGCGGTATTCGGCGAGAAACTCGGCTGGGAACGCCCGAACTGGTTCGCAGACCTCGCGGCAGGCGAGCAACCCGAAGACATGTATACATTCGGCCGGCCGAACTGGTTCGATGCTGTCGCACGCGAGCATGAAGCCACGCGTTCGCGCGTCGCGCTCTTCGATCAGACCTCCTTTGCCAAGTTCATGATGGTGGGCCGTGACGCCGGGGCGGCGCTGTCCTGGATCGCCGCTAACGATGTCTCGAAGGCGCCCGGTGCGCTGACATACACGCAGATGCTGAATGTGCGCGGCGGCGTCGAGTGCGACCTGACTGTCGCACGCCTGGCGGACGACAGGTTTTATATTGTTACAGGTACCGGTTTTGGCACCCACGACTTCGACTGGGTTCACCGCAACATCCCGGCTGGACTCGAGGCCAGGCTCATGGATGTCAGCGCGGACCATTCGGCGCTGGCGCTGATGGGTCCGCGCGCCCGCGATGTGCTGTCGGTCGTGACGCGCAATGACGTTTCCAATAGCGCATTCCCGTTCGCGCAATGCCGGCGGATCAGCATTGCAGGTGCGGAAGTGATTGCGCTCCGTGTCACCTATGTGGGCGAACTCGGCTGGGAACTGCACGTGCCGGTCGAAGCCGCAGCTGCCGTCTATGATTCCCTGATGAAGGCCGGCCAGGAGCATGGCATCGTGAATGCGGGCTACCGGGCGATCGAAAGTCTGCGTCTCGAGAAGGGCTATCGGGCCTGGGGCGCCGATATCGGCCCTGATCATTCTCCGCTGATGGCGGGGCTTGGCTGGGCGGTCAAATTCAGGAGCGACGCGCCGTTTCTCGGGCGCGAAGCGCTCGAGGAACAGAAAGGACGACGCTTGCCGCGACTGTTCGCCGGTTTCACCGTCGATGATCCCGCGATCGTGCTGCTGGGCCGCGAGACGATTTTCAGGGACGGCCGGCGTGCGGGCTGGCTTACGAGCGCCGGTTACGGCTACACGGTGCAGAAGTTCATCGGTTATGGCTACGTGCGCGATCCGGAGAACGGCGTCGATGCCGACAGCGTGCTGTCTGGAAAATACGAACTCGAAGTCGCAACCGAGCGGGTCCCCGCCTCGGTGTTCCTGAGGCCGCTCTACGATCCCGGCATGGTGCGCATCAGGGCCTGATGGCCCCTGGTGCCGCCAGGGCGCCGTGACGGATCGCGGTCCTAGGCCAGGCCTGCGAGCGGGATCCCGAAGGACATCCGCGTCTTGCCGGCGACATCGAGGATGCTGAGGGTCAGTCCGGTCCGCTCCCCCTGCCAGTCGATTTCGATGGAGCCGAAATTGGCCTCGCGCAGCACTTCACTCACGCGATTCGAATTGGGGGGTACGACCGGCCACACTTCCGTGATGCCGCTGGAGGTCAGGTCCCACAGCGTGTACGGCACATTGACGTCGAGCTTCGACATCTCCGCGTAGTGGGTGTCGCCACTCAGGAACACGACGCCCTTCGCATGCTTGCGGCGAATCAGGTCGATGAGCCGCTGGTGGTCGCGCGCGTAATTGACCCACGCCTCCCAGCCGGGGAAATCGGCAAGCACCTGCAGGCTGGAAGCGATCAGGCGGAGCTCGGCGGGCACTTCGAACTGCCGCTCGAGCCATTGCCACTGCCGCTCGCCGAGCATCGTCGCCTCGCGGTCCGGGTTTCGTGCATACGGTCCAGGCACCAGCTGTCCGGCCGTTTCCTTGGCCTTCGCCCACTGGTCGTAATCGGCTCCAGCGAGGTCGAGCGTGAGGATCGGCGTGCGGTTGTAGCGCAGGTCCGGCAGGATCACCTGCACGCGCTTTCCCGGCGGGCCGAAGACGTAGGATGCGTAGATGCCGTCGCGATCCCGGCGCGGCGATCCGGCTGGTTCGCCCCAGAATTCGAAAAACATCTGCCGCGATTCTTTCTTGAACGGATAGTCGGCGCCCGCGTCATTCTCGCCGAAATCGTGATCGTCCCAGATCGCGACGACAGGGGTCCTGCTGCGCAGCCGGGCGAAGCCGGGATCGGCAGCGAATTTCGCGTACTTCGCGCGCAGAACCGACATGTCGCGCGTGTCGCCGTAGACATTGTCGCCGAGAAACATGAACAGGTCGAAGCGGCTGGCGAGTATGGCGTCCCAGATCGGCTGGGGCTTGGATTCGTTCGAGCAGGACCCGAAGCCGATGCGTGTCAGCGTGCGGCCGAGCGCCGGATGCGGGTCCGACGCGGGGATCCCGGCGCCGGCGGCGGTGGCGACGCCGGCCAATGTCGGGGCAGCCGCCGCGCCACCAAGGGCCGCCGCGCCCGCGAGTGCGATCGAGTGGCGGAGCAAGGCGCGTCGCGCGGGATCGTGCGTTTGTCTTGTCATTGTCGGGGGATCCGCAGTGTGTGCCGCGCGCCAGAATGTGCCTGCCCGGCGCGCCCGTCAATAGCACCGGCCGATGATGGCGCGCAATAGCAAGTCACTGCCGCAAACGGAGCAGCCGGCGGCATACTTAATCACCATACTGGTCCCGATGCGCAAAGCGTGGCGGCGGCAGGAGCGTGACCATGGATGAGCAGCAGACACAGTCCACGCGTGGCCGGCGGCCGAGCGCGCGCGATGCCAAGCGCGCTGCACGCACGGCACGCGCCGGCATTTCGGTGCCGTACATCGCCCGCGGCATTCCCCGCTATGAAGTGCTCGGCGACGAAGGGCTCGCGCTGATCGAGCACAATGCCGATACGATCCTCGAGGAGATTGGCATCGATTTTCGCGAGGACCCCGAGGCGCTGTCGGTCTGGAAGGCGGCGGGCGCGGATGTCCAGGGCGAGCGAGTGCGCATGCCGCGGGGCATGTGCCGCCAGCTGATCCAGGCGACCGCGCCCCGCGAGTTCGTGCAGCACGCACGCAATCCGGCGCGCAACGTGCTGATCGGCGGCAACAACACCGTGTTTGCGCCAGCCTATGGCTCGCCATTCATCCGCAGCCTTGACGAAGGCCGGCGCTACGCGCGCATCGAGGATTTCCGCAACTTCGTGAAACTCGCGTACCTGTCGAATTCACTGCATCACTCCGGCGGAACGATCTGCGAGCCGGTGGATCTGCCGGTCAACAAGCGCCATTTCGACATGGTGTACAGCCACATCAAGTACAGCGACAAGCCATTCATGGGTTCGGTGACCCACCCGGAGCGCGCGCAGGACACGGTCGAAATGGCAAAGATCCTGTTCGGCGACAGCTTCATGGATACGGTCACCGGCAGGCCGAACACGGTGATCGTCAGCCTGATCAACGTGAATTCCCCGATGACCTATGACGCGACGATGCTGGGAGCGCTGAAGGTGTACGCGCGCGCGAACCAGGCCTGCATCGTGACGCCGTTCATCCTGGCGGGCGCCATGTCACCGGTCACCGTGGCCGGCACCGCGACGCAGACCCTGGCGGAGGCGCTCGCGGGAATGGCATTCATCCAGTTGCTGAATCCCGGGGCGCCGATGGTATTCGGCAGCTTCGCCTCGTCGCTGTCGATGCAGTCCGGCGCGCCGACATTCGGCACGCCCGAGCCGGCGCTGGTGCTCTACATCATGGCCGCCATCGCGCGGCGCCTGGGTGTACCATTCCGCTCCGGCGGCAGTCTGTGTGCCTCGAAGATTCCCGACGCCCAGGCCGCATTCGAGTCGGCGCAGACACTGCTGCCGACCTGCCTCGCCGGCGTGAATTTCGTGCTGCACGTTGCCGGCTGGCTGGAGGGCGGGCTCGCCATGGGCTACGAGAAATTCGTCATGGACGCCGATCAGGCAGGGATGATGCACACGCTGCTTGCGGGGGTCGACCTGTCGGATAACGGCCAGGCGCTCGACGCAATCCGCGAAGTCGGGCCGGGCAAGCACTTCCTCGGCTGCGCGCACACCCTCTCGAACTTCGAGACGGCGTTCTACCGCTCGCCGCTGGCCGACAACAACAGCTTCGAGCAGTGGGAATCGGAAGGCGGCAAGGACATGGCCCAGCGCGCGAATGCGCTCTGGAAGAAGCAGCTCGCGGAATACGCCGCGCCGCCGCTGGATCCCGCCATCGATGAGGCGTTGCAGGATTACATGAATCGGCGCAAGGCTTCGTTCGCGGACTCCAACGTCTAGCGCCGCGCGCGCCGGCCCCGGGCCGCGCGTTGCGCCGCCGATTCCCTGGCGGCCGGCAGCGTCACGACCTTGCGCAATTGCGGATAGGCGGCGGTTTTGTGCGGGATCGCCATCGCCTCGACAAAATGCGCCTGGAATCGCGGTTCGATCGCGGTCTCGATCTTCTCGACGCGCCTGACCAGACCCTCGATCGCTTTACGGGCAGTCCAGTCGAGCAGCGCGATGCGCGCCCCGGTGCCGGCCGCATTGCCCGCGGAACTGACGCAGGCCAGATCGCAATCGGGGATCATCCCGAGAATCATCGCGTACTTCGCGTCGATGTGGCTGCCGAAAGCGCCGGCCAGCCGGATCCGGTCGACCCGCTCGACGCCGAGATTCTCCATCAGCAGCCTGATGCCGGCGTGCAGGGCCGCCTTCGCGAGCTGGATGGCGCGGACGTCATTCTGCGTGATCTGCATCGGCACGGCGCCGCGATGCAGTACGTAGGCAAATGTCCGGTTGTTGGCGATCACGCGGTCGCTCCGCCCTGCCGCGCGCCCGTCGATCACGCCGTCCTGGTTGATGATGCCGGCCAGGTACATTTCAGCTATCACTTCGATGATTCCCGAGCCGCACACGCCGGTAATGCCGGTGGCGGCGGTCGCCGCGGAGAAAGCCGGGTCGTCCGACCACAGATCGCTGCCGATGACCTTGATTCGCGGTTCCAGCGTCACCGGATCGATGCGCACGCGTTCGATCGCGCCGGGCGCGGCGCGCTGGCCGCAGCTGATCTGTGCGCCCTCGAATGCCGGCCCGGTCGGACTCGAGCAGGCGACCAGGCGGTCGCGGTTGCCGAGCACGATTTCCGCATTGGTGCCGACATCGACCAGCAGTGTCATGGCCTCGGCTAGATCCGGCCGTTCGGCAAGGATCATGCCGGCGGCATCGGCGCCGACGTGGCCAGCGAGGCACGGCAGGACATAAATGCGCGCATTGGGGTGCACCGCCAGCTCAAGCGATGCGGCGCGCAGCGTCAGTGACTGATCTATCGTCAGCGCGAACGGCGCCCCGCCGAGCTCGGTGGGATCGATGCCGAGCACCAGGTGATGCATGATCGGATTGCCGACCAGGGAAAGCTCGAGAATGTCCTCCGGGTCGACATCGGCCATGCGCGCAACCTCGCGTGCCAGTTCATTCAGGGCAGCATGCACCGCGGCGGTCATCTGCGCCGCGCCGCCCTCGTTCATCATCGCGTAGGAGACCCGGCTCATCAGGTCCTCGCCAAAGCGGATCTGCGGATTCATCAGGCCGGCGGCGGCGACCAGCTCTCCGCTCAGCAGGTCGCACAGGTGGGCTGCGATGGTCGTCGAACCTACGTCGATCGCCATGCCGAAGGCCTTCTGATGAAATCCCGGCCACACAGCGATGATCTGCCTGCCGCCGTGAACGGCCACGGTCACCCGCCACTGGCCGTCGCGCAGCGCTTTCTGCAGGCCGCGCAACACGCCGACGTCGACGGCGAGCCCGCTGAGGTTCCATTCCGCTTCGAGCGCGTTGAACAGGCGGCGCAGGTCGCTCGCCGGATCCATCATGTCCGGCTGCCGCACTTCGACGTAATGCAGGCGAACCACCGGATTCAGGTTGATCACACGGGCGTCGGCATCCTTGCGGATCAGCTGCCGGTGCACCTGGCTGGTCGAGGGCACGTCGACGACCACATCGGCCTGCAGCTGCGTCGAGCAGGAAAGACGGTGGCCGGGCTTCAGCTCCTGGCGGCTCGCGTAGCGCATTTCAACCGCGCCGGGCGGCGTCACGCTCGCCGCGCCAGAGCGCACGCCGTGCTTGGCGAATTCCCCCTCGGCGATGACGACCTGGCAGCGCCCGCACAGGCCGCGTCCTCCGCACACCGAGTCGATGTCCACTCCCAGCGCCCGCGCCGCCTGCAGCAGCGGCGTGCCCACGGCAAAGCGCCCGCGCTTTCCGGAAGGCGTGAATACGACCAGCGGGTCTTTCCGGGTCATGGGCTATTGCTCAAGCGCGCCGCCGATGACCGCCCTCGCGGCGGCCACGACCGGTCTGGCCCTCGGCGCCCGGCGGCGGGGCCTCGCGAAATCGCCTGATCCAGCGCTCGCAGTGCGGATCGTGTCCCATCATGACGTCCGCCCCCAGGCAGGCGCGGACCGTCTCCACGTGCAGCGGGTTGGTGATTGCAGAGGTAAGGCCGGAGGCGATCGCCATCGTCAGGAATGCGCTGTTGATGCCATCGCGATTGGGCAGCCCGAAGCTGACATTCGACGCGCCGCAGGTCGTGTTGACTTTCAGCTCCTCGCGCAGGCGCCGCACCAGGCGCATCACCTGCACGCCGGCCTGATTGATCGCGCCGATCGGCATCACCAGCGGATCCACCACGATGTCGCTGCGCGGGATGCCGTGGTCCGCCGCGCGCTCGACGATCCGCTTCGCGACCGCGAAGCGCACGTCCGGGTCCTCCGAGATGCCCGTCTCGTCGTTCGAGATGGCGACCACTGCGGCGCCGTACTTCCTGATCAGCGGCAGCACCTGTTCGAGGCGCTCCTCCTCGCCGGTGACCGAGTTGACCAGCGCCTTGCCCTGGTAGACCGAAAGGCCGGCCTCGAGCGCGGCGACGATGGAGGAATCGATCGACAGCGGCAGGTCGGTGATCGACTGCACGAGCTGAATGGCCCTGGCCAGGATCGCCGGCTCGTCGGCCAGCGGAATGCCGGCATTGACGTCCAGCATGTGCGCGCCTGCTTCGACCTGTGCGCGGGTATCGGCTTCGACACGGCTGAAATCGCCGGCCGCCATTTCCGCCGCGAGCACCTTTCGCCCGGTCGGATTGATGCGCTCGCCGATCATGACAAATGGCCGGTCGAAACCGATCACGACCTCCCGGCTCACGGAACTGACGACGGTGTCGGTCATGATGCTGCCCTGCCGGATTGTGAATTTTTGTCGCGTGCCGGGTACCAGGGCACCCGCCCTGCAAGCACCTGCGATCGAGCGATGACATCCGCGACCGACTCTTCCTGCCGGAATGCCATCACGTGTACGCCGTGTACTCCGCGGATGCTGCGGATTTCCTGGATCAGCTCCACGCACAGATTGCGCCCCTCGCGCGCCTGGTCCTGGGCCCCCGCGAGACGCCGGATGACGGCATCCGGAATGTGCAGGCCCGGGACGTGGGCGCGCATCCACTCCGCTGCTTTCGCGGAGCGCAATGGACCCACGCCGACCAGCAGGAACACCTTGTCGCCGAGTCCCAGCTCTTCGACACGACTCATGAACTGTCGCAGCGGCTGGATCTCGAAGCAGTACTGCGTCTGGATGAATTGAGCTCCGGCCGCGATTTTCTTTGCGAGGCGCAATGGCCTCCATTCCCTGGGCGCCGCAAACGGATTCTCCGCGGCGCCGAGGATCATGCGCGGTGCGTAGCTGATCCTGCGCCCGCTCTGGAACCGGTGCTCATCCCGCAGCGTGCGTGCGATCTCGAGCAGCGACACGGAGTCGAGGTCGAATACCGGCGCGGCCTGCGGATGATCGCCTGCCTGTACGCCGTCGCCGGTCAGGCACAGCAGATTGCAGACGCCCATGGCCGCGGCGCCGAGGATGTCGCCCTGCATCGCGATGCGGTTCCGATCACGGCAGGAAATCTGCATGACTGGCGCATAACCGACATGGGTGAGCAGTGCGCACACGCCGATGCTCGACATGTGGCAATTTGCGCCGCTGCCATCCGTGGCATTGATGGCATCGGCGTAGCCGTCGAACACGCGAGCGCGCCGATAGACGTCCTCGGGATCCGCTGAATCCGGCGGGGCCAGTTCGCAGGTCACGGCAAACCAGCCCGCGCGCAGCACCCGCTCGAAGCGCCCCGGCGAGACATGCCCAGGCAGTATCGGCAACGGGTATCCGGGAACCGGTTCGTCCTCGAATTTCACGCGCCCGCTCCGGTTTTCTCACGCACGACGCGCAACCACGAGGAGCTGCCCCGCAGGCGCCAGTCGACGGCTGGCTGGGCCTTGAGCATCGCTTCGCCGCCGCCGGGTATGCGCCGGCTGCCCTCCCAGGCCGCCACCCAGACGCACTTCATGGCGGGGATTACCTCACAGCCACCATCTTCGCGGACCCCGCCGCAGGGCCCATTGCGCAGGTTCTTGGGGCAGTTCATCGGGCACGACATGCCGGTGGAACTCAGCACGCACTGCCCGCACATGCGGCAATCGAAGAGAAATCCCTTGACCGTGCGCTCGACCGCGGCCATGGGCTTTTCCATCCGCTGGTAACCGATGGCTCGCCACAACCACGCGAGGCCGACGAGCAGCGACTCGAGAGCGCGATAGACGCGGTTGAGCCCGCCGGCATGACGCACTGACCACTGGCGCACGCTGTACATCCGGGCCTGCTCAGCCGGCCTGCGGCTGTGCAATGCCCTTTGCACGAATCAGGCGCTCGAGATCCTCGTCGCTGTATGCAGCTTCGAGCCGGCTGGCCTCGGCGGCGGCCTCCTGCTCGATGTCGTCGCCGCAGGGCCGCGGCGCGCTGCGCTGCCATTCGGCCAGGTACGCGTCGGAGCTGCCCTTGCCGGCGCGCATGGCGGCCCGGTCAACGGCCGCCTGGAATCGCGCCGACAGCCTGGCCTTCGCGCTTTCACGGCCGCGCTTGGCCACCACCTGCACGGGAATGTCGCGCCAGCTGATCAGTGTCAGGCTCGCCATTGCACGGCCTGCCAGCGGTTGGCAAATGCGCCGAGGTCCTGCTTCAGCCCGCCATAGCCGGTGCGGTGCATCCGGTATTCGAGCCCGAGACGCGCGGCAATGCCCTGTGCGAGCCTGTCGGATTCGTCATCCGGCGCCTGGGCCAGATAAACGAGACGGCGGTAATTGCCGAAGTAGGTCTGCAGGAGTTCCGGATGCCGGTCGATGCCGAGGCCCCTGATCACGAGGCGCTCGAAGTGGCGCAGCAGGAAATCGGTGAGATAGAAGGTTCCCGGCTCGGCATCCGAAAGGGCCGCAAATACCGCCGGCGAGGCGAAGAATTCGTAGCAATGCGCGCCGGCGATGCGCTCCACTCCCTCCTCGGCAAGCACGGCATCGAGGGCGCCCTTGGTGCCGCATTCCGCGTAAGCCACGAAAATGCCGGCATAACGGCCGCGCTGCGCGCGGATCTCCCTGCGTACGGCACCTGCGATGAGTTCCGGCCGGTTGTGCAGTTCCGGCGGCAGTGCCTTGACGTCAAGACTGGACCAGCGATTGGCGCGGCGCAACGCAGCGACTTCCCGCGCCAACGCGCCGCAGGCGATGACGAGCATTCTGGCCGGTGTACCGATCATCGCGCCGCCCCGTCAGTTCGCCCGCAGGGCGGCGCGGCGCGAGGCGATCAGCGACTTGGCTGTCTCGACCGCGATCGCCGCATCGCGGCAATAGGCGTCGGCGCCGACGGCCCTGCCGAACTCCTCGTTCAGCGGCGCCCCGCCGACCAGCACGATGTACCTGTCGCGCAGGTTTTTCTGCCGCAGCGTGTCGATGACCACTTTCATGTAGGGCATCGTCGTCGTCAGCAGCGCCGACATGCCGAGAATGTCCGGCTGGTGCTCCTCGAGCGCCGCAAGATATTTTTCAACGGCATTGTTGATGCCGATGTCGATGACCTCGAATCCGGCGCCTTCCAGCATCATCGACACCAGATTCTTGCCGATGTCATGAATGTCGCCCTTGACCGTGCCGATCACGACCTTGCCGATCGGCTCGACGCCGGTATCGGCAAGCAGGGGGCGCAGGATCGCCATGCCGCCCTTCATCGCATTCGCGGCGAGCAGCACTTCCGGCACGAACAGGATGCCGTCGCGGAAATCGATGCCGACGACGCGCATTCCCTCGACCAGCCCGTCATTCAGCACCCGCTCCGGTGCCCAGCCGCGCTCGAGGAAAATGCGGGTCGCTTCCTCGACCTCGGCTTTCATGCCGTTGTACAGGTCATCGTGCACCTGCTCGGTGAGTTCCGCGTCATCGAGCGTGCGCAGATCGAACTCGTCCTTTGCCGGTCCAGTCATGCCGCGCCATCTCCGGTGCTGCCGAATGCCAGCATGTTAAGGGGCGGGTCGGACCGGGACTGGCTGCTACGCGACAGCGGCATATCCATTGACGACAGGCCGCTGGTGAACTGAGACGGAGGTTCACATGGCCAGGGGGCGAACCGGCCCGGGCGACGCCCCAGGCCCGCTTTACCGTGCCGGACGCCGGTCTTTCCGCTGCTGGCCCTGCAGCATCGCGGCCGCTGGCGGCCTCTGCATCTGCCGTTCCGCACTCGGCGGATGACCGAACTGGCTGCGGTAGCACTTGGAGAAATGCGGCGGCGACTGGAATCCGCAGCAGGTCGAGATATCCGTGATCGGCATCGCGGTCTGCAGCAGGAGCTCGCGCGCGCGCCGCAGCCGCATCTTCAGGTAATACTGCTTCGGCACGCAGTTCAGGTAGCGCCTGAAGAGCCGCTCGATCTGCCTTCTCGACAGGCCGGTGGAGCGCGCGATCATGTCCAGCGACAGCGGCTTCTCGATGTGGTCCTCCATCAGCTGGGCCACACGGATCAGATTGCGGTGCGACACGCCGATCTGGGCGCGCAGGGGGATGTACTGGAGGTCCTGGTCACTGCGCACGCGCTCGAGCACGAACTGCTCGGACACCAGCTGCGAAATACCGGGGCCATGCTTCAGCTGGATCAGATTCAGCATCAGATCGAGCGGCGCGGTACCGCCGGAGCAGGTGTAACGGTCACGATCGATGCTGAACAGCTGGTCCGTGATCTGCACGCGCGGAAACTCCTCGCGCAGCGCAGAAAGGTTCTCCCAGTGAATGGTGGCGCGGAAGTTGTCGAGCAGGCCCGCATGTGCGAGCGCATAGCCGCCGGTGCAAAGAGCGCCAAGCGCAACTCGGCGCTCCGCAAGGCGGCGCAGTGCAGCCAGCAGCGGCGGCGTGACCGCGTCCCGGATATTGATGCCGCCGCAGACAAACAGGATTTCCACCTTCCCCAGCTTGTCGAGAGCGATGGTGGGCGTCAGGTCGAGGCCGCAGCTCGCCAACACCGGGCGGCCGTCCAGACTGACGACCGACCACTCGTAGATGTCCTGACCCGCAACCCGGTTTGCCATTCGCAGCGGCTCGACCGCGTTCGATACTGCGATCAGCGAGTAGCTCGGAAGGGTCAGAAAAGCGAATTTGCTCCTGGGCAGAGCGGGACCGGATGCCATGCTGTCTCTTGCGGCCGGTGGGCCTGTATCAGTATGCCACCCGCGCCACCCGGCTTGTCCAATTCCGACATGAACCTGTCGTATTTGGGGCTATCCGTGGCGCGCCAGCGGCTACACTTCGCGGACCGGATCGGGGGAGCTGGCGGCAAATGAAATCTCAGGCGCGGGTGGTCGTGATCGGCGGCGGCGTCGTCGGGGTCAGCACCCTCTATCACCTGGCGCAGAAAGGCTGGTCGGACGTGGTGCTGGTCGAACGCACCGAGCTGACCGCCGGTTCGACCTGGCATGCCGCCGGCCTGCTGCCACTCTTCAATATGAGCTACACGGTCGGGCAGCTCCACAAGTACTCGGTCGACTTCTACAAGCGCCTGCCGGCCGAGACGGGCCAGGACGTGAGTTTCCATGTGACCGGCAATCTGCGACTCGCAACCTGCCGGGAACGCATGGACGAGTACCAGAAGTACTGCGGTACGGCGAATACCATCGGCGTGCCGTTCCAGGTGATCGGCCCGGATCAGGTCAAGAGCCTGTGGCCGCTGGTTGAACTCGGCGATGGAGACGGCACGCCGGCCATTATCGGCGCCCTCTATCATCCGCACGACGGCCATATAGCCCCCGCCGACCTGACGATGGCATTGCGCAAGGGCGCGCGGGCGCGCGGCGCCGAGATTTACGAGCAGACCGAAGTGACGGCGGCATCACGTACCCGCTCAGGGGAATGGCTGCTGCGAACGAGCAAGGGCGACATCGTCGCAGAGCACGTCGTCTGCGCCACCGGCAACTACGCGCGCCAGACTGGGCGCATGTTCGGCCTCGATATTCCGGCGATTCCGGTCGAGCACCAGTACATCGTCTACGACGAATCGCCGGAGCTGAAAGCCTATCGCCAGGGCGGCGGGCGGGAACTCGCGGTGCTGCGCGAATCCGACAAGTCCTACTATCTTCGCGAAGAACGCCTTGGCTGGATACTCGGGCCCTATGAAGCGGGGGCGCCGGCGCGCTTTGCCGACGGCGTGCCCGACTGGTTTGGCAAGAGCCTGTTCGAGGGCGACATCGACCGGCTGCTCCCGCACGTGGAAGCCGCGCAGAGACGCGTGCCAGCGCTCGAGAACTGCGGCATCAAGGACATCGTCAACGGGCCGATTTCCTATACGCCCGATGGCAGCCCGATGGTCGGGCCGGCCTGGGGCCTGCGGAATCTCTGGATCAACGAGGGTCACAGCTTTGGCATCACGGCTGCCGGCGGTTCCGGCTGGCAGCTGGCCGAGTGGATCGTCGAGTGCGAGCCCGGCATCGACATGCTGGCGGTCGATCCGCGCCGTTTCGGGCCGTACACCAGCAAGCGCTACGTGGTGCGGAAGAACGAGGAGACCTACCGCAACGTCTTCACGATTCACTTTCCGGACGAGGAACGGCCAGACGCCAGGCCTGCCAAAACCAGTCCCGTTTACGACCGCTTGAAGGCCATGGGCGCGGTGTTCGGCCAGCGCTATGGATGGGAGCGCGCCAACTGGTTTGCGCCGCCAGGCGTCGCGGCCGCCGACCAGTGGAGTTTTCGCCGCTCGAATTACTTCGAGCATGTCGGCAATGAATGCCGCCGGATCCGCAACGGGGTCGGCGTCATCGATCTGACGCCATTCACCAAGCACGAGGTTTCGGGTCCGGGCGCCGAGGCCTGGCTCGACGGTCTGGTGGCCAACAAGGTCCCGACGAGGACCGGACGCATGGCCCTGTGCCACGCGCTGACCCGCCGCGGCGGCATCCGCTCGGAATTCACGATCACCAGGCTGGCCGAGCGGCAGTTCTACCTGGTCAGTGCGGGCGCGGCAGAACGCTACGACAGCGATTACCTCAGCAAGATGCTGCCGCAGGATGGTTCCGTGGAGCTCAGGAATGTCACGACCAGCCGCGGCTGTTTCGTGCTGGCCGGGCCGCGCTCGCGCGAGGTGCTGGCAAGGCTGACGGAGCTGCCGCTCGACAACACGGCATTCCCGTGGCTGACAGGACGAACCGGCGAAGTCGGGCTGGCGACGGAGGTGCACCTGCTGCGCGTGAATTTCGTCGGCGCGCTCGGCTGGGAGCTGCATTTCCCCCTCGAGTATGCGCACCACCTGTTCGATGCGCTGTTCGCCGCGGGCAGGGAATTCGATATCGGCATGGCCGGCATGCGCGCGATGGAGTCGCTGCGCATGGAAAAATCCTACCGGATGTGGGGCACGGACCTCAGCCGTGAAAACACGCCGTTCGAGGCGAGCCTGGACCGGTTCGTGAGGATGAACAAGGGCCCATTCACCGGCAGGGAGGCGCTGGAGAAGCAGCTGGCGGGGGGTGTGCCGAATCGATTCGTGACGCTGGAGATCCATGACGTCGCCGATGCGGATCCGCTCGGAAACGAGCCGCTGTTCGATTCGAAGGGCGTGATGATCGGCCGCGCAACCTCCGGCTACTATGGCCACGTGCTCAGGAAGAGCCTTGCCATCGGCTATGTGAAATCCGCCTTCGCCGCGGTCGGCACGCCATTGCAGATCGAAATTCTCGGTGAGCGAAAGGCGGCGACGGTGCTGGTCGACTCGCCCTACGATCCGGACAACAGCGATCTGAAGGCCTGAACACCGCGTCCCGCATGAAACGGCAAAGCTATTCCGGCCTGGCACTGCTCTGGCGAGGCCTGTCGCGGCAGCGCGGGTGGCGCGAGCAATGGCGGCGCGCGGAGCCGAAGCCGTCCTACGATGCCGTGATCGTCGGCGGCGGCGGTCATGGCCTGGGTACGGCCTATTACCTCGCCGCCGAGCATGGCCTGACAAATGTTGCCGTGCTCGAAAAGAGCTGGATCGGCAGCGGCAATACCGGCCGCAACACCACCATCATCCGCTCCAACTACCTGTTCGACGAGAGCATCCGGCTCTACGATCACGCCCTGAAACTATGGGAGGGCCTGTCCCAGCAACTCAACTACAACGTGATGTTCTCGCCGCGCGGCGTGATGATGCTCGCGCACAGCGTTCATGACGTGCAGGTGCTGAAGCGCCACGTGCATGCCAACCGCTGCAATGGCGTCGACAATGAATGGCTGACGGCCGAGGAGGCCAAGGCCTTCTGTCCGCCGCTCAATATCGAGGCGAATATCCGCTATCCGGTCGTGGGCGCCTCGCTGCAGCGGCGCGGCGGCACGGCCCGGCACGATGCCGTGGCCTGGGGCTACGCGCGCGCCGCCGACGCGCTGGGCGTCGATATCGTCGAGAATTGCGAGGTCACCGGCATTCAGCTTGATGCGAGCGGAGCCGTCGCGGCGCTGGAAACGTCGCGGGGCCGGATTCGCACGCGCAGAGTGGGCGTGGCGGCGGCTGGCAACAGCAGCGTGGTCATGCGAATGGCGGATGTGCAGCTGCCGCTGGAAAGCTACCCGCTGCAGGCGCTGGTGTCGGAACCGGTGAAGCCCGTGTTCCCCTGCGTCGTCATGTCGAACGCCATCCATGCCTATATCAGCCAGTCCGACAAGGGCGAGCTCGTGATCGGCGCCGGCACCGATGTCTACACTTCTTATTCGCAGCGCGGCGCGCTGCACGTCAACATGCATACGCTGGAGGCGATCTGCGAACTGTTTCCGAGCTTCCGCCGCCTGCGGATGCTGCGCAACTGGGGCGGCATCGTCGACCTGACGCCGGACCGGTCGCCGATCATCGGCAAGACGCCGGTGCCGGGGCTGTACGTCAATTGCGGCTGGGGCACCGGCGGTTTCAAGGCGACGCCGGGTTCCGCCCATGTGTTCGCCTGGACCATCGCGCGCGACGAGCCGCATCCGATCAATGCGCCATTCGCGATCAAGCGTTTCCGCGAGGGCGTGCTGATCGACGAGGCAGCGGCTGCGGCCGTCGCCCACTGAGCGCGGACCCGATGCTGCTGATCGACTGCCCCTATTGTGGCCAGAGACCTGAGACGGAATTCGCCTATGGCGGGCAGGCACACATCAACCGGCCGGCGCAGCCGGCGGCAGAGAGCGACCAGCAATGGGCGGAATATCTTTATTTCCGCAGCAATCTGAAGGGTCCGCGGGCGGAGCGCTGGCGGCACATCCGCGGCTGCGGGCGGTTTTTCAACGCGGTGCGCGACACCGTCACGGACCAGTTCCTCGGCAGCCATGAAACCGGCGGGAAACCGCCATCGTGAGCGCATTTCGCACGCCTGACGGCGGCCGGGTGGACCGGACACGGCCGCTGCGATTCACCTTCGATGGCGCGCCATTTCTCGGCCTGCGGGGCGATACGCTGGCCTCGGCCCTGCTCGCAAATGGCGTGCACCTGGTCGCAAGATCATTCAAGTATCACCGGCCGCGCGGCATTCTCGGCGCAGGCGCCGAGGAACCCAATGCGCTGGTCACGGTGCGCCGCGATGCGGCACGTTACACGCCGAATCTCCGCGCAACCCAGATCGAGCTCTACGAAGGTCTTTGTGCGGAGAGCCAGAACCGCTGGCCGAGTCTCGGCCTCGATCTCGGCCGCATCAATGACCTGCTGTCGCCGTTCTTCCCGTCCGGGTTCTATTACAAGACCTTCATGTGGCCGCGCGGCGCGTGGAAGAAACTGTATGAGCCGCTGATCCGCGCCTCTGCAGGGCTTGGCCGCGCACCCACGCTGCCCGACCCGGACCGCTATGCCCATCTCTACGCGCACTGCGACGTCCTCGTCGTCGGCGCCGGACCAGCCGGGCTCGCTGCCGCGATCGCCGCCGCCGAGGCCGGCGCGCGCGTGATCCTGTGCGACGAACAGGCAGAACCGGGCGGCTCCCTGCTGGGCGCATCAGCGGCGAGAATCGATGGCGTTCCGGCCGGGCGCTGGCTGGCAGAGACGCTGACCGCGCTTGCAGGCTGTCCGCGCGTGCGGCTGTTGCCGCGGACCACCGCATTTGGTTACTTCCTGCACAACGCGATCGCCCTGAATCAGCAGCTTGGCGATCACCTCGCGGATCCCGATCCGCTGCTGGCGCGCGAGCGGCTATGGCAGGTGCGCGCCCGCGAGGTGGTGCTGGCCACCGGCGCGATCGAACAGCCATTGGTGTTCCCGGGCAACGACCGGCCTGGAATCATGCTGGCGGGCGCGGCGCGGACGTACCTGCATCGTTACGGCGTGCGCGCCGGTTCACGCGCGGTCCTCGTGACCGCAACCGATACCGCTTATCAGGCTGCGCTCGACCTGCTGGTGGCGGGAGTTGCCGTCGCCGCGATAGCCGATCTGCGTGCCAGTGCCGAAGGCCCGCTGCCGCAGGCGGCACGCCGCGCCGGCATCGAGACAATCACCGGCGCAACCGTGCTCGGAACCCGCGGCAATCTGCGGGTCAGCGCCATCGAACTCGGTACCGGCGACGGCAAGGGCAATGTGCGGCGCAGACCAGCCCTGTCATGCGACCTGGTCCTGATGTCGGGCGGCCATGTGCCGAGCGTGCATCTCTTCTCGCAGGCGCGGGGCGAGCTGGCATGGAATGAGGCCGTTGGGGCCTTTGTGCCCGGGTCGGCGGTAGAGCGCGCTCACGCGGCCGGTGCCGGTCGCGGCCTGAACTCTCTGAAGCAGGCGCTGGATGACGGCGCCGGAGCCGGCGCGGCCGCCGCACAGGCGGCCGGCTACAGTGGCGTGGCGCGGCGCTTTGCGGTCGAGACCATCGATCCCGCTGCCGATGGGTGCGCAGTAGTGCCGCGATACCAGCGCAGCAGTCGCCGTAAGGCCTTCGTGGACTGGCAGCACGATGTCACGGCCGGTGATCTTGAACTCGCAGCCCGCGAGGGCTTCCGGTCCATGGAGCACATCAAGCGCTACACCACGACCGGGATGGCGACCGATCAGGGCAAGACCTCCAGTCGCAATGCGCTCGGCATCGTCGCAGAGAATCTCGGCAGGACCATTCCGGAAATCGGGCTCACCACATTCCGCATGCCGTACACGCCGGTCAGCTTCGGCAGCCTGGCGGGCATGGCGCGTGGCGAGCTGTTCGACCCGGTGCGCACCACCCCGATTCACGAGTGGGCCCGCGCGCACGGCGCCATATTCGAGGATGTGGGCCTGTGGAAGCGCGCGCGGTATTTCCCCCGGGCGGGTGAGGACATGCAGGCGGCGGTGTCGCGCGAGTGCCTTGCGGTCCGGTCGGCCTGCGGCATCTTCGACGCCTCGACACTCGGAAAGATGGCCGTGATCGGCGCCGATGCCGCCGAATTCCTGGATCGACTCTATGTCAACAATTGCGCCGGTCTTGCCATCGGCCGCGCGCGCTACGCGATACTTTTGCGCGAGGACGGCTTCATTCACGACGACGGCATCCTGGCACGCACCGGGCGCGACCGGTTTCACGTGACCACGACCACCGGCGGCGCGGCGCGCGTTCTTGCGATGATGGAGGACTACCGTCAGACCGAATGGGCGGATCTCGAGGTCTGGCTCACCTCAACGACGGAACAGTGGGCGGTGATCGCCGTGCAGGGTCCCCGCGCGCGCAGCGTGCTGCAGCCGCTCGTCGGCGGCGTCGATATCTCGGCCGCCAGCCTGCCGCACATGGGCGTGGCCGGGGGTTCCATCTGCGGCATACCGATGCTGCTGTTCCGCGTCAGCTTCAGCGGTGAAATCGGCTATGAAGTTAATGTGCCGGCTGATCATGGGCTGGCAATCTGGGAGGCCATTCATGAGGCTGGTCTTGCGCACGGCATCACTGCATATGGCACAGAGACCATGCATGTGCTGCGCGCCGAAAAAGGTTACGCCATCGTCGGTCAGGATACCGACGGCACAGTCACGCCCGACGATGCGGGCCTTGCCTGGGCCATCGGCCGCAACAAGACGGACTTCCTCGGCAAGCGCTCGCTCGCGCGCGCAGCGATGAAGGACCCAGGCCGAAAGCAGCTCGTCGGACTCCGCACGCGGGACCCGGGCATTGTGCTCGAGGAAGGCGCGCAGATCGTGGAATCGGCGGGGCAGAAGCCGCCCATGAAACTCTGCGGCCACGTCACGTCCTCCTACTTCAGCGCGACGCTCGGACATTCGATCGCGCTTGCGATGATCGCTGGCGGGCGCGCGCGCGAAGGCCAGACGCTATACGTATCCATGCCGGCCGGCGACATTCCAGTCACGGTGACGTCCCCGGTCTTCTACGATCCGGAAGGAACCAAACTTCATGCATGAACTCACGCGGCTCCAGGTCCTTCCGCCCGTCGTCCGTTGGATCCTGCAAGGCGGGCCGGCCGTGCGCGCGGCGGCGGGCGAGGGCTTTGGCGTGATCTTGCCCGAGCAGCCTTGTCGCTTCTGCACAGCGAATGACCGGTCCGCGCTCTGGCTCGCGCCGGATGAACATCTACTACTCGGGCCGCCCGGGGAGGCGAACGCAATGGAAGCGGGTCTTGTTGCAGCGCTCTCGGGCATGCCGCACTCCCTCGTGGATGTGAGTCACCGCCAGGTCGGAATCTCGGTTTCCGGGCGCGATGCGAGCGCGCTTCTAAATACCGGGTGTCCGCTGGACCTCGATCCGGCCGAATTTCCGGTAGGGATGTGCACACGAACTCTGTTGGCGAAGGCAGACATCGTCTTGTGGCGGCCAGATGCCGAGGAGTTCCGACTGGAAACGGGGCGCTCGTTCCTGAGCTATGTCATGCGATGGTTGCGCGAGGCCGAAGCGTGAAACTCGCGTGATCATTTGCCGGCTTCCCGTCTGGCTCAAAGTGAAACGATGCTTGTGAATTCCACAGTCCAAATCCCGCACGACACCAGCCGTGTCACCCGCATCCCGCGCAAGAATTTACAGCAAGGATTGGACTTGAGCGTCGCATAACTAGAAATCCAATGTCCAACCGCATGTATCTGTTCGGAAATCGCCCCACTTCTTCATGCTCACTAAATTGCGATTGACGAACGCAACAATGTGGGAGCAGATTGAGCCGCCCGGCCAGCAAATTGGAGGCTGGGCACAGGGAGTGCCGGGAATGCCGCATCTAGCGCGCGGGACTCTTTGCGTGTCGTCAATCGTGGCGTGCGGGCCCACCATCTCATCTGCCTGCACGTTAATGCCGTTATGTTCCACGAATTTCCGTCCAGCGGGAGGATAGCCATGCGCAGGCTGTGGATAACTACGCTAGCAATTGCAACTTCGTTTACTGCCTTTGCCGAAGCCGCAAGGTCGACGGATCAGAATGCGTCGCCACCAACGCTTATTGCGCGCTTGCTAGAGGACCGCGAGCCCGACCGGCCAGCAAGACCAATCGGATCCTGTGTGTTCGTGTGTGGCGATCGCCTGATAGAAGTCGAGCGTTGCCCCAACGGAGACTGTCCTGAGTTCAATTGCAACACCCGCGTGCAGGCTTGCCCAGTCCGGTAATAGCCATCGAGAGGTGCCCAAGCAAGAGACTGCCGTGGATCAACTTCGCCGATTCGAAAAACCGAAGTGAGGTCCCTTAGGTAGATCCAGTTCCAGCACTACGGTCCGCTCCGATTTAGGAGACCAGCCATGCGAAATCTCGAGTCCCGAGCGCGCGCGCGCAAATTTTGCGCAGCCATGCTTGTTCTAGTGGCGTCGCTGGTAATCATGCCCACCAACTCGGGCGCCGCTATTGTGGCCGGCCGCACGTCGGCGACGTTTGCCGTCGCCAATTCAGGTGCCGCAAGCTACGCAATCCCTCTGTGGAGCCCGCCTGGTGTCGGGGACGTTCAACTGGATTTGGCCCTGGTTTACAACAGCCGATCACCAAACGGGGTGCTCGGCATCGGATGGTCACTTGCGGGTCTATCGGCGATCACGCGCTGCAACAGGACGTGGGCGCAGGATGTCGCACCACAGCGCATCACACTGACTCTCTCTGATCGTTTTTGCCTGGACGGCCAACAACTCAAGTTGGTAAGCGGCATCTACGGCCAGAACGGATCGACATATGCGACCGAGATCGAGAGCTTCTCGAAAATAGAAGCTAAAGACACGGCCGGGAATGGACCAGCCTCTTTCACAGTAACCACTAAGAACGGGCTGATTTATGAATATGGCCTGACACCAGACTCACAGATCAAGCCAGGGGGCGGTTCAACAATCAAGATCTGGGCCCTCTCAAAGATTCGCGATCGCGTTCTGCCCAACGATGGCAACAGGATCAATTTCTACTACACGAACGACACCGCCAACGGCACTTACCGACTTGCATCGATTGCATATCCAACGACTGCTACCAATCAGGGCCCGTTTTACGAAGTCCTGTTCACCTATGCTGCCCGGCCGACCAATGATATTCCGTCGTCTTACTCCGCGGGTTTTCTTTCGCGCGAACCGAATCGGTTGACGACAATTACAGTGCGCAATTATGGGTCGCCGACTCCAACCAAGCGATACGACCTGCTTTATGGGCAGGGTACGGCCACCAATCGATCGCGACTGACTTCCGTACAAGAGTGCTCGGCCACGAACTGCCTGCCTGCGACCTCAATTGCCTATCAAAACGGCACCACCGGCTGGTCGAGCACGCTGCAATCCACTGGAGTAACAACTTCCACAGCGAGCGGCGTCAATCCGATCCCAGTCGACCTGAATGCCGACGGACTCACCGACATCTTGTACCCAAAGGTAGCCACAAGCACGACATCGCGCTGGTGGGCCATTCTTGCCAATGTAAGTGGATTTGGAACTGCAATTGATACGGGAATTACCACCGCGAATGCAGCTTTGGAAATCGTTGGCGCTTTTTCCGGGACCGGGCAACAGCAAGTGTTGATGAGTCTGGGTGGGTTTTGGTCTATTGTGAAGTATAACCCAGGTGGCTACTTCACAGCGACGTCCACCAATGTGCCGGTTGGTGGTGAATACGCCGCCGTTGACTATGACGGCGATGGATTGCCAGACCTAGCAACTGTGGTCGGAAACAACATTCAGGTGCGTCGCAATACAACTGCTCCACCTGGCCCGGTCACATTTGATGCCACGGCACAGACCGTCTTCACCTACACGGGCACATGGACGATTTCCGCTGGAGGCGCGTCGAGAATGACAATGGCAGACTTCGACGGCGATGGCCGAGCAGATCTGCACTTCACTACCTATACGGTAGTCATACTTCATGGGGAGGAAGAGTACTTCTACCGCGCAGAGATTTTGCGGTCGAATGGCTTTGGCACTCCGGCCGCGTACACCCAGATTTCGGGGGCCGACTCGCAAGCCGTGGCGGGTGACTGGAATGCTGATGGCTGCACCGACATTATTGAGGCCCCTGGGAAAGTGTACATCTCCAACTGCGCCGGCGGATTTACCTCGTTTTATCCGTTTGTGGGTGCTGGCGCACATATGGTCGGGGACTGGGATGGAGATGGTCGGACCGACGCGCTAGCAGTCGGCGCCAACAATACTTGGTATGTCCTGCGGTCGACAGGCGAGGGTTATTTGCCTACGGAGTCAACCGGCACTGCCGCGCCGCCTGGCACACAGTGGTTTGTTTTCGATCAGGATGGCGATGGTCTGCTTGATGCCGGATTTGTTGACACCACGGCCGGCAATGCAATCAAGTATCGCCTTCATAATGGCGCAACGATTCCCGCAGATCTCGCGACGTCGTTCACCGATGGCTATGGCATCAATCAGAGTCCGTCATACAAAACCATTTCCCGCAATAATTATACGAAGCACGCAGATGCGGCATTTCCGGAACAGGATTTCCAGGGTCCGCTTTATGTAGTCGATCAGTTCACAGCATCCGATGGTATTGGCGGCACCTTTCAGAATCAGTTCTGGTACTACGGCGCGCGTTTCCATGCACAGGGACGTGGGTTCGAAGGCTTCTACGGCCGACGCGCATTTGACACTCGCAGCGGATTGTATGGATACGATTACTCAGGGAGGCTGTTCCCTCATACGGGAATGCTCATTCAGCGCGCTCTATATCAAAACAATGGCACCACACCCATTTCGACTTGGAGTGCTGTGCCCGCGTCCCAGACCAGTGGAGGAGCCGGATTTGAGCAACGCGTATTTCCTTTCATTGCGTCCAGCACCCAGACCAACCACGAGTTCGGTGGTTCTCTGAATGGAGCTGTGATTGACGAAACCGTTACTCAGTACATATATGGGGATGGTTACGGTAACCCAACAAATGTTGTCACGTCGATCACCGACAAGGATCCTTACTCGCCATTCTTCAACAGCCAGTGGCAAACGACGGTTGTCAAAACCTTTGAAAACAATGCGAGCTTGAATTGCTTTGGATTGCCGCAAACGGCTGACATTACGAGCGCCGTTCCAGGACAGACGACGCAAACTCGCCGTTACAGCTATGCCAACGACATCAACCTGTGCCGGGTGAGGCAGGAAGTCATCGAGCCGAACATTCCGGCTCTCAAGGTCACGACTACCCTTGGGTTTGATAGTTGCGGGAATCTTGGGTCGGTGCAGGTCACCGGTTCGAACCCAAATGGCACCGCGATGTCGCCACGAACGACGTTGATTGGATTCGGAACCCGATGCCAATTGCCGGAAAGCTTGACTAACGCTCTCAACCAAACGAGCAATTTTGGCTACCGGTATGATTTCGGTTTGCTCACGCAACTTAGCGATCCCAACGGAATCACTACTCTTCTGGAGTATGAAGATTTTGGTCGACTCTCACGCGAAGACCGGCCAGACGGAACTGCGACGGTCTCGACCTATGATCGGTGTGCAACTCCACCGTGCTGGGGCGCCGCAGATCTGCGACTCCGTATTACGGAGGATCTCCGGAGCACTTCAAACGCAAGTTTTAATACTCGGCAGTTATTTTACGATGGCCTGGACCGCATCCGCTCCCACGAGACCAATCGCGTGCTTGGGGTGTGGACAAAGAATGTTGTCGAGTACGACGCATTGAGTCGAATCGCCAAAGTACACCAGCCCTATTCGTCGAGCAGCAATGGTTGGCAGGCTCGGGCCTACGATCCCATTGGGCGCATCCTTACTGCAAAGCTGTATCAGGGAAACGGTACCCTGGATCGAACCATTAACTACGGCTATGCCGGTAGAACAATCAGCATTACGGACCCACTGCTCCGGACAACTCAGCAGGTTCGGGACGTCAGAAATCAACTACGGCGTGTAATTGATCAAGTGCCGGCAGGCGGCACAACCAAATACGACTACGACGTTTTCGGGAATCTAAACAGGATCGAGGATCCCATTGGCGCAATTTCATCAGGCACATACAACCTGCGCGGCTTCAAAACACAATGGGAGGATATTGATCAAGGCACGTGGAATTTAACGCCGAATTCGCTGAATGAGCTGGTGTCATGGACCGATGCGAAGCTCCAGAATTTCTCTGCGATCTACGATCCACTGGGCCGCATGACAAGTCGAACAGAACCGGTCAACCAGGTCAGTACCTGGGTTTGGGGTGCGTTGGCGACCGAGAATAACATTGGTGCGCTGAAGTCGAAGTCCGGATACAACTACACAGAGGCATACACCTACGATAACAGTGGTCGCCTGAGCAATCGGAAAATTACTTCGGACCAAGTATATAACTACGACTATACGTACAACTCGATTGGTGCGCTCAACACCATCAAGTATCCGACAAGTCCGATCCCGACGGGCAAGACTGTCGGTCGATTCAGGGTCCAGTATTCGTATGATAAAGGTGAGCCGTATCGCATTCAGGACGTTACCGAGCCAACTGCTGTAACGCTGTGGCAATTGACCACAGCAAACGATTATTCGTCGCCGACGGCTGAAACTCTGGGTGCGGGTCTGGTCTCGGTCACGTCCGGTTACAAGGCGTGGACCAACGAATTGACAAGCATGACGAGTGGCGTCAGTCCTTCGACGACCAACCGCCAGAATCTCAGCTACGAATGGGACACGGTCGGCAATCTGACAAAGCGCCAGGACCTTATTCAGAACTTGACCGAGGTATTCACGCCCGATGAACTCAACCGCGTTAAATCCTCTACTCTCAATGGTGGGCCAAATTTGGACATGGGGTACAACGCTGCGGGCAACATTTTGAGCAAGACCGGCGTCAGCGGTACATACAACTACGGCCCTACGACCCAGCCCGGCTGTACGTATTATGCACACAGTCAGCCACACGCCGTACGTAATGCGGGCGGCGTTGTCTACTGCTATGACCAGAACGGCAATGTCGTCAAGCGCGGTGGGCTCACTCAGACCTGGGCGTCGTTCAATCTACCCACGACATTGCAGGCGACCGTCAACGGCTCGACCTATCAGAGCCAGTTCTCTTATGGTCCAGATCACCAGCGCTGGAAGCAGATTGGCACCTATTCGAACGGTACCGAGACAACGCACTACGTGGGCGACCTGTTGGAGAAAGTTGCTTCGACATACACGAGTCTGACGTATTGGCGTCATTACGTGCCGACGCCGACCGGACTGACCGTCATTGTTTCCAGGAATTCCAATAATTCGACTTGGACCACGTATGCGATGAGTGATCATCTTGGCAGTAGCGATGCGCTTCTCAACGGTGCCGGTAATTACGCCGCGCGACTAAGTTTCGAAGCATTTGGCGCCAGGCGTGGCAGTGATTGGAAGACATCGACGCCTCCCGAGTGGCCCGGAATCGCCGACACGACTCGGCGAGGATTCACGTTCCACGAAATGCTCGACAACATTGGTTTAATTCACATGAATGGACGGGTTTACGATCCGGTTGTGGGTCGATTCATGTCTGTGGATCCGATAATTGGCAACTTATCGGACTCGCAATCCGCCAATCCTTTTGCATATGTTGGCAATCGCCCCTTGTCGTTCGTCGATCCAACGGGGCATAGCGCCAATGATATTACCGTCAAGGTGGTCATCGATGTTATTGCTTGGGCCCGGATTATTATTGGCGGTCATGGTCCACCCCCGCCGCCGCCCGCGTCGGCTTGGCCAGGCACCAGCGCGCAGAATAGCGTATCCATGTGCGACGCGGGTATGAGATCCACGATGTGTGCCGGCGTCCCGGTAATGAGTGTGGGTCAGGTGCCGAGCAGCGACGGGGGTGCGATACCAGGCCAGCCTCAGACGACAAGCAGCACAGTCGGTGGGACGCAAATTGGTAGCTTCCTCAAGCAGCTTGCGATTGGAACGCTGGATAGTCTGTTGGAGGGTGAATGGTATTCTTCACGCATCGATGCGACAGGCAGATTGCATCCTTCGCTGGCAGAGGAGTTTGGACAATACGAGTCGCCGTTTGCTCAGCCGGTCACCAGCGAAGATGAATTCGCACGGGATCTGGGGCCAGCAGCTGCTGTATTGGTTGGCGTGATCGCACGCTCGCCAGCGGGCGCCGCAAGGGGCGTACTGCAGACGCCGAGAGTAGCCAGTGGAAAGCTGCAGAACATTATCAACGATTTGTATAGGGGTACGACAAACCCAAATCGCATCGGAAATGGCACGACCATGGATGCGATCCGGCATGAGGTCGCTACCGGGCAAAGGGTTGGCGGTGTCTTCCATAGTCAAAAGGGAACTGACTACGCGCGCGGCCTAGAGAACTGGCTGCGCGCAAATCCGAATGCGCCTTACCGCGACCGCGTGGTGGCGCAAAGCATTCTCGATGACCTACGGAGCGCCATGGGAGGCAGCCCATGAGCGTTGAGTCAATGGCGTTCGTGAAACAGGTCGCTGGATTGTCGCCGACGCTAAAAGTGCTGCTAGAAAGCCATGTGAAGGACAATTTCGGTGAGGTCCTTCCTCACGTGTTTCTCGGCGATGTCACTCGTCACGTGATCGCGCTGGTGGGAGCCCCCGCGTCAGAGGTTAGTCTTGCTGTACGACGCGAAGTGAAAACAATCCTTGATACGATGGAACATGGTTACGCGACGGGGAGCCCCGAGGTGCGGGAACTGATAGCAGCGTCGTTTCTTGAGAATCTGCCAGCGAAGGAGGAACCAGGTTCGGAGATCCGCGGTATGGTAGGCCCAAGTCTCGGCAGCCAGCTGATGAATATGACATGATGCTGTTGCCGCAAGGGGAGCCAAGTACGTCGATGGAGTCGTTCCGGGCGCATTTGGACAGGCGTCAGCAGGGGCGGCACAAGTTGTCCGTACGCTGCAGACAGGCGGTAACAAGATTCTCAAGCAGACCGCAGACGGGTTGAATGATGCGCTGGGGCGGTCCGTTTACCGCCGCGACTGGGGCCGCGCCCTAGAGGGCCTCAAGCGAGATCTTGGCCTACCTGGCGCTCATCATGGACAGATCAGAAGCACCGGCGACTATGTCGATGAAGCTGGCAACGTCCTCGGCAATCTCGTGGACTACTTGCCATGACCGAATCGAGTTCGGTTGGCAAAGGACCCACTGGCGGCCTCACACGCGTTGCCGTCCAAGTCGTGGTCTACTCCGAAACCTTGTCGCCTGGGGAAATCTCCTCTTGGCTAAACTTGCAGCCGACTAGTGCCTCAGAAAAAGGCGTCAAGGTCGGACCACGAACTGGCACTCCAGTGACAGTACGTCGGCACATGTGGCAGCTATCCTCAGAGCCGAATGTCGAGACATTGGATTTTGGTAGCCATCTGGACTGGATACTGTCGAAGTTGCTTACGGTACGCGAACAGCTTATCCGCCTTCGTGACAGCGGGATTGCTGACTGCACCGTGATTGGGGTCGTATGGACGAGCGATTCAAGCGCCCATCTGAAGCTATCAGCCCATCAGATGGAGGCGCTTGTTTCGCTCCAACTGCAGCTGGAGATCGAGTTTGCGGATTACGGCGAAGATGCCTAAGTCCGGCGCATGGACGACTTGCTTGAGCCAGCTGCTGTACGCCTTCGTACCGTCAGACCGAATGGGCGGATCTCGAGGTCTGGCTCACCTCAACGACGGAACAGTGGGCGGTGATCGCCGTGCAGGGGCCGCTCGCGCGGCAGGTGCTGCAGCCGCTCGTCGGCGGCGTCGATATCTCGGCTGCCGGCCTGCCGCACATGGGCGTGGCCGGGGGCTCCATCTGCGGCATACCGATGCTGCTGTTCCGCGTCAGCTTCACCGGTGAAATCGGCTATGAAGTCAATGTGCCGGCTGATCATGGGCTGGCAATCTGGGAGGCCATTCATGAGGCTGGTCTTGCGCACGGCATCACTGCATATGGCACAGAGACCATGCATGTGCTGCGCGCCGAAAAAGGTTACGTCATCGTCGGCCAGGACACCGACGGCACGGTCACGCCGGATGACGCCGGTCTCTCCTGGGCGATCCCGAAAGGCAAATCGGATTTCGTCGGCAAGCGTTCACTGACGCGCCCGGCGATGAAGGATCCCGAGCGCCGGCAACTGGTGGGGCTGCGGACCGCGGATGCCGACGCGGTACTCGAGGAGGGCGCGCAGATCGTGGAATCGGCGGGGCAGAAGCCGCCGATGAAACTGCTCGGTCATCTGACTTCGTCCTATTTCAGTGCGGTGCTCGGCCATCCGATTGCGCTTGCGCTGGTGGCTGGCGGCCGCGCCCGTCTGGGCCAGACCCTGTACGTGGCGACGCCCGGCGGCGACGTCCCGGTCGAGGTGACTTCACCGGTGTTCTACGATCGCGAGGGGGCGCGCCTCCATGCCTGATCCCGTTCCCGCGCGGCGCGGTCCGAAGATCCATGCCAGCGAACGGTTGCGGATGCTGCCGCCCGCCGCGCGCTTCGTCTTTCAGGGCGGGCCACCGGCGCGCGCCGTTGCGGGCGGGACATTCGGAGCGGCGCTTTCCGAGCACGCGTGCCGCGCCAGCCGGCGCGGCGATCGTGCCGCGCTGTGGCTAGGGCCCGCGGAACACCTGCTGCTGGCACCGGCGGAGGATGCGGAAAGATTGCTCGCGGATCTCGAGTCGGCATTGAACAATGTGGCGCACTCGCTGGTGGACGTCAGTCATCGCCAGATTTCCCTGCAGCTCGGCGGCCCCAACGCAAGCGCAATACTGAATACCGGCTGCCCGCTGGATCTGGATGAGACGGCGTTCCCGGTGGGCATGTGCACGCGCACGCTGCTGGGCAAAGCGGACATCGTTCTGTGGCGGACCGGCGCCGACGAATTCCAGCTCGAAGTCTGGCGTTCCTTTTCCGACTACGTGTCGAAGTGGCTCCTCGAAGCTGCCCGGGACTTCGCCGTGCCGTCGTCGTGACGGATCAGTACTGCAATGCGGCCACCCCCGCCTGCCCGGATGCCGAGAGACAGGGAGGGTTCACGCCACCTTCCTGCAGAACGAGTGGAAAGCCTCCGACAAGGTCAGCTTGATCACGGGGCTGCGCTACTGGCACGATCAGCGCAATGGCGCGTATCACAGCGACGAGCCGAGCAACGACATGCACATCGCGTTCGACCACACGCAGGTAGTCGGCATGGCCTTTGGCGCGCCCTTCGACGAGTCGGTCGTGCCGATCACGCTCGCGCCAGACGACAGTCGCTGGTCGGTCGCGGCGTTCGTCGACAACCTGGCGATTTGGTGCCGGATACAATTAGCTGAACCCGTGCGGGCGTGAAACTCGCACGGCATTTCTACCGGCTTCCGGTCCGGTTCGACGTCGAGCGGCTGCGGGCCGAGGTCGACGCCTTGCCCGCGGACGCCTGGTCCCGCCACCCGAACGAATACGAGGGCAACACCGCCGCGCGCCTGATCACCGTCAGCGGCACGCAGAACGATTCCGTCGGCGGCGAGATGCAGCCGACGCAGGCCCTGCTCGCGAGCCCTTATCTGCAGCAGGTGCTGGCGTCCTTCGGCACGGTCTGGACACGGTCGCGGCTGATGCGTATCGCGGGTGGCGGTTCGGTGCCGGCGCACAGCGACATGAACTATCACTGGTTCCATCGCGTCCGCGTGCACATTCCGGTTGTCACGCGTCCCGAGGTCCGCTTCCACTGCGGCGACCAGAGCGTGCACATGGCAGCGGGCGAGGCCTGGATATTCGACAACTGGCGCCGGCACAAGGTCGAGAACCCGGCGAGCGAAGCGCGCATCCACCTGGTCGCCGACACGGCGGGCACTTCGAAGTTCTGGCATCTCGTCGCCCGGGGGCGGACGGAGAACTTCGGGCAGCCGGATCCGGATTCACGGCTGATCGCTTTCGATCCGGCTGCGCGGCCCAGGCTGCTGTTCGAGCGCTTCAATGTCGCGCCGTTGATGCCCCCCGCGGAAGTCGAGCAAATGGCCTTCGACCTGCTGGCCGACCTTGCGCCTGCGGACGAGCGGCCTGAATCCGTTGCGGCAGTCGGCCAGTTCGTCAGGGTGATGGTCGATTTCTGCCATGACTGGCGCTCATTGTGGTCGCTGCACGGCGATGCGCCCGGCTCGAAGGGTCATTACAGTCAGCTCCTCAACTTCACCCGCCAGAATGTGGGCCAGCTGCCGCCCGTGCGCGTTGCCAGCACCGGCTACAGCGCACAGTCAGTCCTTAACGCGCGGCTGCTGTCCCAATTGTTCGCTGGCGACGGCGGCGCCCGCCGCGAGGCCGCTGAATTCAATGTCGCCGCAGCGACGCCAGACCGGGCGGCAGAACCCGGGAAGCCGCCGATCATCGAGCGCCCGATCATCATCCTGAGCGCACCCAGGGCCGGCAGCACGCTGCTGTTCGAGACGCTGCTGCAGGCAGCCGGCGTCCATACGATCGGCGGCGAGAGTCAAAGGCTGATCGAGAGCATCGGCGCGCTGCGCCCGGGCGGCGGAACTGCGACGTCCAACCGCCTGACGGCGGATGACGCGACGGCTGCGATCGTCGCGGAATTGCGCCGGCGGTTCGCGGCGAAGCTCCGCGATCGCGACGGAATGCCGCCCGCAGCTGGCGCGAGCGTCCGGCTGCTGGAGAAGACGCCCAAGAACGTGCTGCGCGTGCCGTTCCTGCTCCAGGTCTTTCCGGATGCGATTTTCATATTCCTGCACCGCGAACCGCGCGCCAACCTCAGCAGCATGATGCAGGCCTGGCGCTCGCACGGGTGGGTTACCTATCGCCGGCTGGTGGGATGGAGCGGTCCCTGGTCAATGCTGCTGCCGCCCGGTTATGAACGCCTGAAAGACCGGCCGCTCGAGGAAATCGTGGCATTCCAATGGCAAGCGGCGAATGAAACAATCCTCGACGACCTCCGGAGCGTTCCTCGCGACCGCTGGACGACCATGCGTTACGAGGACCTGGTCCGGGATCCTAGGTCGGAAGTCGCGAAGTTGCTGGAATTTGCCGGACTTTCCATGGATCCACGGCTCGCCGGGTACCTGTCGAAGCCGCTGCCACTGTCCCGCCACACGCACACTGCGCCCGATCCTGAAAAGTGGCGACAGGATGCGGCGGAGATAGAACGTGTACTACCCGCAATCGCGGCCGTCAGCGCGCGGTTGGAGCCGCAGGCGAGGGCACATTCGCTATCGCTGTAACGTTTGCCAGCCGGGCGCTCGCGCAGACACCTATAGTTCAAGTCCCGTACAAGTCCCCGTCGCAGTGCCGAGTCGTCTTTCGTCGCTGCTTGCGGGGTCGTGAGTAGCAGCGCATCCTAAGCCGCGGGACTTGTAGGTGTTGGCATAGTCTCCACGCCATGGATAGTCTCGGTCGCCAACGGCTTTTCCTGGGGCTCGCGCTCATCGTCTGTCTGGCACTGCTCGGGCAGTGGGCGATGAGTCCGGATGAGGCTGTAAACGCGCCCCCCGACGCCGAGAAACCCGCCTCCGGCGCCAGCCCGGCTGCAAGCGTGCAACTGCCTTCACTCGCCGAGGCTGCGTCCGATGTCGCGCCGTCCACAGCGAAGTCTGCGTCTGCCTTCGGAACTCTCCGCGGCTGCGTTATCGACGCCCTCACACGCAAACCCGTGCAGGAGTTCGAGGTTCAATTTCAAGGCACTCAAGCAACCAAGGTGGGCGATGAGGCTCCCGGCGCGCGAACCTTCCGAACAGTCGATGGACGTTTTGAATGGGAGTATCTACCGCCAGGCACCTGGACCGTAACCGCCAGCGCTCCCGGTTATCAGCGCTTTGAGTTGATCGGCCTGGACATGCTGAAGGGTGGAGCAACGCCGGAAGTCGTCTTGCCGTTGCGCGCCGGTAACATAGTGCACGGTCGCGTCTACGACGAGGCGTCAGGTGCTGGAATCGCGGTTGCGAGTATCTCCTTCCGTGAGTCCGATACGGGGCGATTCGAAGGAAATTTTCGCTCGCGCGTCCGTGTTACCTCGGCAAAGAACGGATCGTTTGTTCTGGAGGGCGTTCCGCCCGGCCGCGTCACGGTCGAGATTGGTGCGCAGGATTACGCTGGCCGGGAGCTCGATATCGTCGTTAGCGACGAGACATCTCTGTTAGAGATCAGCCTGTCCACCGGCGGCACGATTGCCGGCCATCTCACCGCGGCCGATGGGACGCCGGTCGCGGGAGCCGTGGGCTTGTTCAATCTCGATCAAGGTGTCGGCGGCACAGGCCGGACAGGCGAAGCTGGCGAATTTTCGTTTCCGCACCTGGCCGCAGGCCGATACCAGCTCACAGGGCAGGCAGGAAACGCAGCCGTCACGCGGGAAGTCGTGCTGGCCGGCAATCAGCGAATGGAGGGAATCGTGCTCGCGTTGAGCGCAGCTCGCAGCATTCGCGGCATGGTCACGGGCTTGCGGCCCGAGGACCTCAAACGATTCAGCATTTCACTGCGCCGCGACGGCGATGCCTGGAATCCCTATGGGGAAGTCAGTGTCGATGATCGTGGCGCTTATGTGCTGCAGGGTGTGCAGCCGGGGCGCGTGCAGGTGGTTGCAGATGTCACCATGCGCCGGCAGCTGTCGAAGACAGTGGAAGTGCCCGCGGACTCCGACATCACGGTCAATCTCGATTTTCCATCCGGCGCACGCTTGTCAGGCCGTGTAACGCGCGGCGGAAAACCGCTGTCAGGCGTATGGCTCACACCGCGACCTGCCGTGGAGCAACGCGTATACGTCTACGGAACTTCGACGTCGAAGGAAGGCGCATATGTGATGGAAGACCTGGCAATCGGTGAATACGTTGTTTTTGTCGGAGAATACAGGAGCCAGCCTGTCGAGATATCGGGGGACACCGTGTTCGACATCGATGTGCCCCTTGCGCAGCTCGCTGGCCGGTTGCTCGAAGAAGGAGGCAAGGTCCCCATTGTTGGAGCCGACGTGGACCTCTGGCCGGCGGCGCCAGGCTCATCGCAAATCCGGCTGCACGACCGCTCGAATCATTTCGGGCAATTCGCGCTGGCTGGGTTGGAGCCGGGCGATTTCATGCTGACGGCCTACAAACCAGGATTTGAGATGTTCCGTGAGCGGATCTCGTACGCTTCCCCCGTCGCCGACATGACGATCCGGCTGCGTCAGAACACGGGCGTGGAAATCAGGGTGCGTGACGCGCGCAGCGGGAAGCCTGTGCAGGAGGTCATCGCGATCGAAGTGCTCGGCAACCGCAACGGCAGCAAGCTTCAGCTCCACCTGGACGAAGACGGAATCGGAAATATCCCGAGCGCACTCGCGGGCAGCACGATTTCGTTCTGGGCTTACGGGTACGGCCCAGCCATGATCCGTGAATGGAGCGGCCAACGACTCGACCTGCAACTCGATCCGGAAAAGGCTCAGTGATTGCTAGCTAAGCCATGTCGCGCCTTCCGTAGTTCGCAAACACAGAATGAGGACCGCGCGGATCGATGTCCGCTCTGGGTCGATAACAGACGCCGCCAGAAACAACCCCGGCGCGGGGCCGGGGTCTTGATGAACTTGGTAGTGGGGGCCCGCTACCGCTGTGACGCCTGCCAGCTGGGCGCCACGTAGTAACCCTCCGCGGCGGGCAGCAGCATCGGTCTGCCAAGGATGTGGTCGGCGGCTTTTTCGGCCAGCATGATGGTTGGCGCGTTCAGGTTTCCGGTCGTGATCGACGGCATGATCGAGGAATCGACCACGCGCAGGCGCTCGACGCCGATGACCCGCGCCTCTGCATCAACAACCGCCATCGGGTCATCGCGCCGGCCCATCTTGCAGCTGCACGAGGGGTGATAGGCGCTCTCGACCTTGGCGCGCACGAAAGCATCGATCTGCGCGTCCGTCACGACCTCCGCGCCGGGCTGGATCTCGCGCCCACGATACGGATCGAAGGCGGCTTGCGTGAAGATTTCACGCGCGAGGCGCAGGCCGGCGCGGAACTCGACGAGGTCGTCTTCGTGGCTCAGGTAATTGAACCGGATTCTTGGCTTGTCACGTGCGTCGCGCGTGGCAAGGCGCACCCACCCGCGGCTCCGCGAGCGCATCGGCCCGACATGCGCCTGGAAACCGTGTTCCCGCGCCAGCGAAGAGCCGTCGTAGCTGACCGCCAGCGGCAGGAAGTGAAACTGGATGTCCGGGTAAGGCACGCCGGCGCGGCTCCTGATGAAGCCGCCGGTTTCGAAGTGGTTGGTCGCGCCCAGGCCGTCCTTGAAGAGCAGCCACCTTGCGCCGATCAGTGCGCGCGCGGCGAGGCCCATCGATGAATAAAGCGTGATGGGCAGCGTGCACGCGACCTGGAAATAGAACTCGATGTGATCCTGCAGGTTCTCGCCGACGCCCGGCAGCTCGTGCACGACCGGGATGCCGTGTTCGCGGAGCTCGGCCTCCGGCCCGATCCCGGAGAGCTTCAGGAGCTTGGGCGAATCGATGGAGCCGGCGCTCAGGATCACTTCGCGGCGCGCGCACACGGTGTGCAATGCTTCACCCCGGCGATATTCGACGCCCACCGCCCGACGGCCCTCGAACAGAATGCGCGTGGCGAATGCGTACGTACGCACCGCGAGATTCGGGCGACTCATCGCCGGACGCAGGAACGCATTGGCCGCACTGCAGCGCCGCCCATTGCCCACCGTCATGTCGAGCCGGCCGAATCCTTCCTGCTGCCAGCCGTTGATGTCGGCGGTCTGCGGGTAGCCTGCCTGGACAGCCGCCTCGAGCCAGGCCGCGTGCAGCGGGTTCGACAGCCTCCCGTAGCAGGTCTGAAGCGGACCCGAATCTCCGCGGTATACGTCGCCGCCCTCTCTGCGCGTCTCGGCGCGCCGGAAATATGGCAGCACCTCCGCATAACTCCAGCCGGCGGCGCCTTCCTCGACCCAGCGATCGAAGTCCTGCGGGTTGCCGCGCACGTAGACGAGACCATTGATCGAGGATGAACCGCCGAGCACCTTGCCGCGCGGCGTGTGCAGCCGCCGCCCGCCCAGACCGGGTTCGGGCTCGGTGTAGTAGCGCCAGTCGTACTTTTCCATCCCCATAGGGATCGAAAGCGCCGTGGGCATCTGGACGAAAATAGAGCGGTCCGAGCCGCCGTACTCGAGGACGAGGACATTGCTCCGCCCGTCCTCCGTCAGCCGGTTCGCGAGCACGCAGCCCGCGGAGCCTGCCCCGACGATAACGTAGTCGAATGCTTCAGTAGGGCGCATCGATGTCGCCCTTGGCGACATACACGCTCTTCAACTGCGTGTAGTGCTCCATGGCGGCACGACCGTTCTCGCGCCCGAGGCCGGAAAGCTTCACGCCGCCGAACGGCAGCTCGATGGGTGTCACGTTGAAGTGATTGATCCAGCAGGTCCCGGCCTCGAGCAGCGCAATCACGCGGTGCGCGCGGTTCAGGTCATTGGTGAAGATGCCGGCCGACAGGCCGTACTCGGTGGCATTCGCGCGCCTGACGACCTCCCATTCGTCCTCGAACTCGAGCACCGACATCACCGGGCCGAAGATTTCCTCCCGGACAATGCTCATGTCGTCGCCGCAGCCGTCGAAGACCGTCGGCTCGACGAAGAAACCCTTCGCGAGCGCGCCTTCGGTGCGACGATTGCCGCCCACAATGACGCGCGCGCCTTCCGCGCGCCCGCGCGCGATGTAGCCGAGCACATTCTCCATGTGCTCCCCGGAGATCAGCGAACCCACCTGGGTGGCGGGGTCCATCGGGTCGCCGATCCGCATGACGCTGACGCGCTCGACCAGACGCCGCAGAAACTCCTTCCTGACGGAGCGATGCACGAATACCCGCGTGGCGTTGGAACACACCTCGCCGGCCGAGTAGAAATTGGCGAGCAGCGCGCCGGACACGGCCTGGTCGAGCTTCGCGTCCTCGAAAACGATCAGCGGCGACTTGCCGCCGAGCTCGAGCGTCACGGCCTTGAGCGTGGCCGACGCGTCGGTCATCACGGCCTTGCCGGTGCCGACAGAGCCGGTGAGCGAGATCTTGCGAATCTCCGGGTGGCGCGTCAGCAGCCGGCCGGTCTCCGAATGGCCCTGGACCACCTGGAAAATGCCGGACGGCAGGCCCGCTTCGAGATAGGCTTTCTCGAGCTCGGCGGCGGTGAGCGGCGTCAGGCTTGCCGGCTTGAAGATCATCGCGTTGCCGAAGGCGAGCGCGGGAGCCGACTTCCAGCACGCGATCTGCAGCGGGTAATTCCAGGCCCCGATGCCGGCGACGACTCCGAGCGGCTCGCGGCGCGTATAACCGAAAGCCTGCGGGCCGAGGTCGATGTGCTCGCCGGCCGCGCTCTGGGCGAGAGCGGCGAAATACTCCAAGCATTCCGCGCCGGAGATGACGTCGACGACGCGCGTTTCCTGGATCGGCTTGCCGGTATCGCGCGTCTCGAGCGCAGCCAGCTCATCATTGCGCTCGCGCAGGATCTCTGCGGCACGCCTCAGTATTCGCGCGCGCTCCGCCGCCCCCAATGCCGCCCAGCCGGGCTGGGCCTCGCGGGCAGCCAGCACCGCCGCATCGACTTGCTCCGGGCCAGCGATGTCCACGTGACCGAGCAGCTCGCCGGTCGCGGGATTCAGCGAGGCCAGGCGCCTGCCCGTGGCCGGGGCAGCCCGGGAATGGGCCCGTGAAGCGAGGGACGACTTGCCGCCCGCATCGCCTGCAGTCGTGCTGCCCTTCAGTCGCTCATCGACGAATGCAGTCACCATCGCGCGCGCGGTATCGCTGTCCGCTTCGCGCCAGCCGGACAGGGCCGCGCGCAGCCACACGCCGTCGATCATCGCTGCGATCATCGCCGCGAGAACTTGAGCTTCCTGCGCCGGCATCAGTTGTTTGAGGGCGTTGCGCAGATTGGACAGCATGCGGCGCTGATAGGCGGTCTGGATGCGCCGGAAAATGTCGACCTGCAGCACCTGGCCCCAGAATGCGAGCCAGGCCCTGCCGGTACGTGGATTGCAGAGTTCCGGTGCCAGATTGGCGTCGATGAGTGCCTGGATTCGCTCGCGCGGCGCCGCGGTCGATTCGAGGCGGATGCGGACCTCCTCGCTGAGGCGACGCACCAGGCTTCGAAATGCCGCTGCCAGCACGCCGTCCTTGTCGCCAAAGTAGTGCGCCACAAGGCCCGGGGAAACGCCGGCCCTGCGCGCGATCTGCATCAGGGTCGTGCCGACAAAACCAAGCTCCGCGAGGCAATCGATGGTCACCTCGACCAGCTGGGCGCGCCGGGCTTCTTCGCCGAGGCGCGCCGGGGAGGGCGCAGATTGAGTCGCTGAATGCCTGTTCAATTTCCTCATACCTCGTGTCGGGAACGGAGCCTTCAGTGCGCCGCGTCGACCATGGAAGGGGTAGGTTCCGCCGACAGATAATCAATAAATAACAAGTAATTTCAACGTTTTATTGAAATTCACCCAAGCGCCCAGCAGCTAACTGAACGAGTATTCAACCACGCTGACGCTGATGATGCAGGCAGGCGGGCAGGCGGGTCAAGACCAGCCTGAATATGGGGTGGGAGTACTGTCGGGCACCGATGAGCCGCGGCTGATAGGCGCACAGGGGGCGCCATGGCACTGAAGCGAAGCGTTTACTTCTGTATCGATCCGGAGCAGGCGATCGGCTGAGCCTGCGCGGAATCCGCGCGGCCGGAATGGCGATGCTTCGCTTCTCCTGCCTGGACATCAACGCTGCGGGCGAGCGCCCGGATCACTTCGGGCGCGCCGCAGATTCCGCAGAAGCTGCTGCCTTCGGTAAGCAGCACCGGATGGCCGGTGTCGCGCTGCAACTGGATCAGGCGCTGCAGCGGAGTCCCGGCGGCGGCCACGGCTACGCCGGTCAGACCCGCGCCATCGGATCCGCACAGCGGCAGGTCGACGCCGCAATGGACCACCCTGAGGGGCTCGTCGCACGCGCCCAGGATGAGTTGGTAGCTCTGCGCATCATCGAGCCACAATGAATCGGTGCCGTGCCTGAGTTCCTGCCGCGGCCGCATGACCATGCGGCCATTCAGGACCGCGAGCGGGTTCATGTGGTGCACAAACTCGGCCACGTAGTCGTTGGCCGGCCGCAATACGATTTCCTCGGGGGACCCGGTCTGCACGATGCGCCCCGCTTCGAGCACCGATATCTGGTCGCCGAGTTTCAGCGCTTCGTTCAGATCGTGCGTGACGAACAGGATCGTCTTCCTGACCTGCTGATGCAGCGCGCACAATTCGTCCTGCAATTTGCTGCGGATCAGCGCATCGAGAGACGAAAACGGCTCGTCCATCAGCAGGATGTCGGCGTCAGTCGCGAAGGCGCGCGCCAGCCCCACGCGCTGCTGCATGCCCCCGGACAGCTCGCTGACGAAACTGTCGGCCGACTGCGAGAGCCCTACCAGTTCGAGTTTTTCATCGACGACCTGACGCCGCCGTGCCGGCGGATCGCCGCGCAGTTCCAGGCCGAGGCCGACATTTTCCCGAACCGTGCGCCACGGCAGCAGGCCGAACTGCTGGAATATCATCGCGATGCGGCCGCGGCGCAGGTGTCGCAGCGTTGTTGCATCGCAGCTGGCGACATCCACCGCTTTGCCACCATCATCGACCAGGACCCGGCCGCGGGCGATCGGGTTGAGCCCATTCGCGGCGCGCAGCAATGTGGACTTGCCCGAACCTGACAATCCCATCAGCACCGAGAGCTTGCCACGCTCGACCTTCAGGCTGGCGTCGGCAATGCCGACGACGACACCGTTCTCGGCGGCGATTTCAGCGCGATTGCGACCGGCATCAAGCGCTGCGAGGGCTGCCTTGAGGTGCGCGGCACGGCGGCGGCCGCGCTGGCGCGTGAACAGGATGTCGACCTTTTCGAATGCAAGCGCGTCGCTCATCGCGGCCCCGCCGGCTCCGTCGGGCGGGTCATCCGGTCGAGAATGATTGCCACCAGGACGATCGCCAGACCCGCCTCGAAACCCATGCCGATCTGGACGCTGTTGAGGGCGCGAACCACGGGGGCCCCCAGCCCGCCGGCGCCGACCAGCGCCGCAATCACGACCATGGACAGGCTCAGCATGATGCACTGGGTGATCCCCGCGACGATCGTCGGCGCCGCGCTCGGCAGCTCAATCTTGAGCAGCAGCTGGAGCCGGGTGGCGCCAAAAGCCTGGCCCGCTTCGACCAGCGTCTTTGGCACCGACGAGATGCCGAGATGCGTGAGGCGGATCGGCGCAGGCAGCGCGAAGATCACCGTCGAGATGACACCCGGTACGACGCCCAGACCAAACAGCACGAGTGTCGGGATCAGGTAGACGAAGGTCGGCAAGGTCTGCATCAGGTCGAGTACCGGGCGCATGAATGCGTAGAGCCGCGGCCGTCGCGCGGCGACAATGCCAAGCGGCACGCCGATTGCAGTCGACATGAATGCCGCGACCAGCACCAGCGTCAGGGTCTCGATGGTCGCAGCCCAGTATCCCTGATTCATTATAAAGAGCAGCGCGCCCGCCACGAACAGCGCGAGCGGGAGCGAACGCCTGAGAGCAAGCGCTGCAAGCGCAATTGCCGCGATGAGCAATGGCGCCGGCAGGGCAGTGAGCGCAGTCTCGACAGCCGTGGTGGCGGCACGCACGACGATCGCGATGCCGTCGAAAAAGCCGAGGCCGTGCGTCTTCACGTACTCGACGAGGCGGGTGACGACATCGCCAAAGGGAATCTTGCGGCTCCTGACCCAGTTCTCGAACGCGGATGACCGCCCAGGTTCTGCCTGTTGTCCTGGCGCCTCGTGCGCCGGCCGGCCATCGAAAGCCGTGACTCCCTGCAGCCATGCATCGACAGTTGCCGGATTCGCGGCCAGCCACGCCGCGGCCGCGGCCTCAGGCGGCTCCTGCCGGGTAAGGATCGCGTCCATCATCTCGCTCTCGCCCGCAAGCGTGAACTTCAGGTTTGCGAGCAGCCGTCCGACATTCGGGCATTCCGATGAATACCCGGCGCGGGTATTCGTGTATACGGTGGCTCCGCCGAAGTCAGGCCCGAAGGTCGTATCGCCACCGCTCAGGTACTGGACCTCGAAGCGCATGTTCATCGGGTGCGGGGCCCAGCCCAGGAACACGATCGGTTCCCGGGCCCGGTATGCGCGCTCCACCGCCGCCAGCATGCCCTGCTCGCTGGATTCGACCAGCCTGAAGCCACCAAGGCCGAACTGGTTTTCCGCGATCATCTTCAGAATCAGCCGATTGCCGTCATTTCCGGCTTCGATGCCGTAGATCGATGACTTGAGCGCATCGCTGAAGCGCGCGATGTCCGCAAAGTCCCTGAGCCCGGCGGCGTGCGTGTAGACGGGCACCGCCAGCGTGTACTTCGCGCCGGTCAGATTTGGGCCGAGCACATCGATCGAGCGATCGTCGACGAATGGCCTGCGGTCGGCCTCCATCGACGGCATCCAGTTGCCGAGGAACACATCGATGTCCCTGTTCCTCATCGATGTGTAGGTCACCGGCACCGACAGCACCGTGATCTCCGGGCGATAACCCAGATCCTGGAGCAGGCGCCCTGCCAGTGCTGTCGTCGCCGTCACGTCGGTCCAGCCGATGTCGGAGAAGCGCACCACCTGGCAGGCGGGGGGATCGGCTGCACCGTCCGCCGCGCGCGCAGTGACGAGACCCACGACCGCAAATCCGGCCAGGAGCCATGCGAGAGGAATCGCACTGCGCCCGGAAGGCACCCGGACTCGAGGCGACAATATGCGACTCATCACTGCTCCCCGGGTGTGCCGCTCAGGAAGCGACCGCCCTACCGAAGACCGTGGAATCGGGCTCAGTCCTCTGCTGCTCCAAAGCGATAGCCTGCCGACACGCCCCAGATGCGGGGCTTCGCGTAGACGCCGGCGACGACGCCGGAGAACAGCGAGCTGTCGAATGCGTACACGCGGTACTGTTCTTCGAAGATATTGTTGACGAAAGCGGCAACATTCCAGCGCCCGCCGGGTCCGGTGTACCCGATGCGCGCGTTGGCGACCGTGTACGACGGTTCACTCTCGACCGGGGCGCACAGGACCGTGAAGCAGAACTCCGCCGAGTACTGGACATCGGCCTGCACGGAGAAGGTCCCGGCGCCGACGCCAAAGTCGTAACGGGCCAGCGCGTTGGCGGAAATATCCGGCGCCTGCGGCAGATCGTGATCCTCGATGGTCGCGAGGTCCGGCAATGGCACGTCCTTGACCTTTGAATCGAGCACCGAAACACCGAGTTGCAGCGTGAGGCCGCTGAGCGGCCGCGAAGTCAGTTCGGCTTCCAGGCCCGTCTCGGTCGCATCCAGATTGATGACGGTCTGCACCGGGCCGAATTGCGCAAAGGCCTGATAATCCCTGTACGAGTAGTGAAATACGCTGGCATTCAGCGTGGTGTTACCGCCGATCGTGGACTTGAGGCCGAGTTCGAAGGCATTCAGGACTTCCGGTTCGAATGGCATGCCTTCCAGGAACGCCTGCTGGTTCGGATCGAACGGCGTACCGGTTGAAAAGGTATAGCCGCCGCTCTTGCTGCCGCGGTTGTAACTCGCGTACCACAGCAGATTCGGGCTGGCCCGGTAGTCGAGTTCCAGGCGCGCCGTTACGTCATCGAAGGTCTTCTTGGCATCGGCAGGCGTCACGGAACTGCCGGCGAAAACCGGAAAGATCTCCCTGGTATTGAAGATGATCGTGACCTCGGGCTGGCCGAAGTCCGGGATCGGAGGCGCATTGCCGAAGTACCCGCCCTCGCGCACGTCGCGCCAGTAGCGCAGGCCGGCAATCAGCGTCCACGCATCGGCGAACTGCCATTCATCCTGCGCGAACACGGCGTAGGAACTGGTGCGTTGCATCATTTCCACGGTGGGGTCGTATCCATAGAATGGGTCGGCGAACTTGCCGATGTAATCGCCGTCGACGTACATGCCGTAGACGCCGGCGACCCATTGATGGGCGCCGGCCCGGCCGGACAGGCGCAACTCCTGGGAAATCTGATCGAGCTTGCTGCCCTGGTAGAAAAACACGCCTTCATCCGGGGAGGCGTCGCCGCCCTCGATGTAGAACTTGTTCGAATGCTGGTAGTCCGTGATCGAGACGAGATCGAGGTCGCCGATTTCGATATCCACGTGCAGCGTCGAACCGAAAATCTCGCGGTCCACGTAGGATTCCTCGGTCTCGGCAGTCGCCCATGGAGTGCCGCCGCGACTCGGTGAGATCGCATCGTTCCGGTAGCCGGTCCCGGTTTCGCCGGGGCCGGTGCCCCAGAAATCGCAGGCCTCCGCCGGCAGCGTGTACTCGCCCTGGAACTGGTCGTTCGGGCAGGCGGCCTCCAGCGAGTAGAGCCCGGCCTGGGTCTCGCGGTCGGCCTTCATGTAACGCAAAATGAGATTGACGTTGCTGCTGTCGCCAGGCTGCCAGGCGAGCTGCCCACGCAAGGCATAGTGATCGTTCCCGCCGCGGTCCGGGACTCCTGCAATGACCGACTGCATGTGGCCGTCGTCCACATTCCGGAAAACCGAGAGCCGTCCCTGAAAGTTTTCGGACAGCGGGCCGGAGAGCGCCCCTTCCAGAATCAGCTGGTTGTAACGCCCGAAGGTCAGAGTGCCATAGCCTTCGAATTCCCTTGTGGGCCTGTTCGAGACGAACTGGATGGCGCCGCCGGTCGCATTGCGGCCGAACAGGGTCCCCTGTGGCCCGCGCAGGACCTCGACGCGCGCAAGGTCGAACACCGGAAAGCCCGCGAGGTTGATGGAGCTCGAATAGCTGTCGTCCTGGTAGACGGCGACCGGGGGTTCCTGCTGGTCGCCGTAATCATTCTGCGAGACGCCCCGGATGTTGAAGACGACCTGGGCCGAGGAGTAGGCGTTCATCTTCAGGCTGGGCACGGCCCGGACGATATCCGTGGCCGCATTGATATTGAGATCCGTGAGCGCATCGCCACCGAGGGCCGTGACCGAGATGCCGACATCCTGGATATTCTGTTCGCGCCGCTGCGCTGTCACGACGACCTCGCCGAGACTCGACACGCCGGCGTCTGGCCGGTCCTGCGCGGCGCCGATTCCGGGCACCGATGCCGCGCAGGCGATGACGGCTGCAATCGCGGTGCGCATCGAGGTCTGCAGCGGCGTCGCGGTCAAGCTACGCCGAGACCCCAATACCTGAATGACAAACGACCCGTAACTGTCCATGAAGCCCCCTTAATTGTTGTTTGATGAGATGCTCAAGGTGTGCGAGCCGATGCCGCAATCCAGTTTCTCGCAACGCCCTTTTGGAAGCAATCGGATCGATGCATGACCCCGAATCCCCGGGTCAGGTGATGAAAATTACTGTCCGGAGGATCCCGGTGCCGGCCCGGACAGCTCGATACCGCCCGCGAGCAGCTGTCGGCGCAGTCCTTGGAGATCGTGCTCGTAATGACGCCAATGGGCAACGGCAGAGTCGTAGATCGGCCGGCGGACCTGATGGGCGCTATGGGTCACGGCCGGGGAGGGGTTCCGATGGAATTCCACGCACGATTCCTGCCATCCCAGGCCGCAGAACGCGAGCAGCCGGCTTATTTCGCCGCGCGGGTCGGCGACCAGCCGTTCATAGCTCTGATCGTGGATGAACCCGGGCAGGGTGGCGTGCCAATGCGCCATCAGCCTGCGATAGGCGATGTAATAGCGCCCGAGTTCGTCGAGATCGTAGGAGAACGGATAGGCGCTCCGGAACAGCGTCCGGTAGATCGCATAGCATGCAGCCAGCGGGTGGCGGGCGACGTGGATGATCTTTGCTTGCGGCAGTGCCCGATGGATCAGCCCGCAGTGCAGGAAGTTGACCGGCATCTTGTCGATGAAAAACCGCCGCGGCGCGCCCGCCGGCCTGCTGCAGGCAAGGTACTCGCGTCCGAGCGATGCGGTGTCTATCAGCGCCGACCAGCGCGCGATCCCGGCGGGCGACAGATCGCGCCGGCCGGCCATCCTGCCGGCCGCGGCCGCGATCAGGCGGGTCAGATGGGGCAGTTCTCCGGCCGAGACGACCTCCGAGTGGCAGGACAGGATCCGCTCGACGAGGGTTGACCCGCTGCGCGGCAGGCCGACGATGAAGATCGCAGCCTCGCCGCCGGCAGCCGGGGCGCCCGCAGGCCGAGCTCCCGGAAAGGCCTCGATCAGCGCCTCGACGAGCGCTTCGTCGGTCGCCGGGTCATAGCTGATCTCTGCCCGTTTCAGCCGCGCCGCCCTGGCAAGCAGGGCGAAGGACTCGGCATGGCGCCCGAGGTCCTCGTATTCCTTGGCAAGTGCGTGGCGGATCTGCAGCTCCGCCGCGGGGACCGGCGGCGGGGTCGCGAGCAATTTCTCGAGCGTCGCGACATGATTGCGCTCCGCGGTCTGGGTACGAAGCTCCGAGCGGTTGACATAGGCTTCGTACTCGCGCGGATTTAGTTCCAGCACCAGGTCATAGTCGGCTTCCGCGCCCTCCAGATCGCCGACGAAGCGCCGCACCAGCGCGCGGTTGAAATGAAAGGAAGCATGATCCGGCGCGAGCCTGACGGCGCGCTCGTAGAATGCGAGCGCACGATGATGATCGGCGATCGAGCGAAAGAAGCTGCCAATGGCGTCGAGCGCCGCGGCATCGTTTCCCGCTGCACGCGCCGCAGCCTCCGCGGCCTCGATTGCCTCGGAGCGCCGATTCAATCCACCGAGGCACTGTGCCAGTCGCAGCAGGCAGTGCGGATCCGCGGGAGCGAGACGCGCGGCACATTCGGCTGACTCTAGCGCCCGCTGGAACTCGCCGAGCTGCTGGGCGAGCATGCTCGCCAGCAGCCAGCCGGGCGCAAACTCCGGGTGCGTGCCGGTCAGCACGCGGCAAAGCGAATCGGCACCACTGAAGTCCCGCACCTGCAGCCTGCGGGCAACTTCCTGATGGAGGTCTGCGGCATCGGATCCGCTCGTGTGTCGCTCCAAAGAAAAACGCCGGCCGAACGTCGATACGTCCGGCCGGCGTGCGTCAAAGGTCTGTCAAATCAGAACTGACCGCTCAGAGTCACGAAGAACTGGCGCGGCGATCCCACCTGGAATGTCTGGTTGTCGCCACGGTTGCCGAATCCATTCGAGCCGATCGTCGAGACGTATTCCTCTTCGGTCAGGTTCGAAACGTTCGCCTGCACCGTGATGTTCTTGCCGACACCGATGTCCTGCAACCGGTACCCGAGACCGAGATTGAGCACGGTATACGAGCTGACATAGCCCCTGCCGTCACCGGCGACCAGGTCATTCGTGTAGGTGAAGTAACGCTTGCCGGCGTAGTCGAGTCCCAGCTTGCCGAAATACCTGCCACTGTCGTAGCCGAGTTCCGACTTGAACAGCTGCTCCGGCGCGTCAACCACCGTCTTGCCGCCGGTCGGAGTGATCGTCGTCACCGGGACGCCCCCGATGATGGCGATGCTGACGACGTCGTCCTTGTATTCGGAGTTGTTGTAACTCACCGAGTTGTACCAGGTCCAGTCGTCCATGAATGCCCAGCGCACGCCGGCCTCGGCGCCCTGCGTTTCTACGTCGCCGACATTCTGCAGCGCGGTCGGGTTGCCGACGATGCCGGCGCCGATCGTGTTGACAAGCAGCCGATCCTTGAAATCAACCATGTAGACCGTAGCCACGGCCTGGATGGTCCCCGTGTTGTAGCGCCATCCAAGCTCGTAGGTCTTCGAGGTCTCCGGCGACAGGCCGCCGCTCGCTTCCAGCGCCGCGAAATTGACCGCGGTCGTTGCAAACGGCGAAGAACCGGTCGCCGCCGCGATGAACGCGCGCATGTTCTCCGTGTAGCTGCCGAACACCTCATGCTCGTCGTTGAACGCATAGTTGAAGCCGACCTGCGGCAGGAAACTCTCGTCGGCCTTGATCTGCCCCGAGGGACCCGGGCTCGAACGAATATCTATGATCCTGCGCGCCTGGTTCTCGACTTCCAGGGACTTGAAGCCGAAATTGATCCGGAGCGCGTCATTGACCGCCCAGGTGTCCTGCAGGAAGAACATCTTGGTATCGGTGGTGAATTCGTACTGCCAGTCGGTACGGAATGGTTCGCGCATGAAACTGAGCGAATTCCGCTGCGGTGCCGCTCGCCTGAGTCCGTAGAACCGACGTGCCTGGTTGAAATCGTTGGTGTCGTACCAGACGCCGCCCTTCACTGTGTGCTGCCCCAGTTCAATGGTCAGCGCCGATGTCACACCGACGCGATCGATGTCGTACTCGGTCGTGCGCACCGATATCGGCGCCGGATTCGCGATCGTCCCGCCGCTGCCATCGGCCGCGCCGGCCGGTGTCGCCCGGTACGGCGTAAACCAGACGCCCTGGCCATCGTTCTGGTGCCGATAGAGGGTCGTGTCCCAGGCCGTGTTTTCGCCGAGCGGCATGCTCAGCGTCGCTCCTGCGAGCTTGTCCTTGCGCAGGCCAGAGGCGTTCGCGTAGGTATCGTCCGGCGTCAGGATCCCCGCCGGATACGGGCCGCCGGGATAGGTGCCGCCGCCCTGGTAGACATCCGCTACCTGCACATGCAGCGCATAGTCATGCGACTGGTTGTCCCAGCTGTAACCGAGCCGGTTCAGCATTTCGTAGGACATGTCCTGGTAGTCGTTTTCCTGGCGGTCCGACCAGTTGTAGAAAGCGGTCAGACTGCCTTCGCCGACCGGCTGCACGAGCTTGAAGTTGACCATCTCCTGCTTCTGGTCGCCGGTGCCTTTCCACTTTTCGCTGTTCTGGTTGGTGTAGCTGAGGGACATGCGTGTCCGCGCCCTGCCGAGCTCACCCGAGTTGAACTTGAGGAAACCGCGCACGGTCGAGTCTTCGCCGCCCGTCATCGCGACATTGATGCCGCTGTCCTCCGATGGGTTGGCGGAGAAGAACTGCAGCGTGCCGCCAAGGTTGCTCGAAGAAAGCGTTTCGAGCGAACCGGCGCCCTGCGACAGGATGGCATTGCCGATGTTCTCGGCCGAGATCGCGCGGCTGATGTGCAGGCCATTGTGATTGCCGTAGCTCATGTCGCCGAGCGGCACGCCGTCGAGCGTGAAGCCGAGCTGGTTCTGGTTGAAGCCGCGCACCGAAATGCGGGTCGACCACTCATAAGCGCCGAATGGATCGGCGTACTGGAAACTGACTCCCGGCAGTTTCGCGATGGCCTTGAGGGCGCTGGAGCCGGGCGCTTCCTTGCTGATCTCGATCGCGGTGATCTCGGCAACCTGCCTCGATTGGCCGCGGCCGAAAACCAGGACTTCCTCGAGTGAGGTAGCCGCGGTCGTTTCTGCAGCCGAAGCGCTCGCCGCTGACAATACGGCCACTACCGCCGCCGCCACGTTCATCGTCCGCACCGACTGCGGCCTGCTCACTGCTACTGTCATGGATGACAACTCCTGGTTATTTCCGGACGGTGGCCAAGCGATGCCACCGGATCTTGTTGTGGAATTCACACGCCCCCTGATCGAGGTCCGGGTAATCGCGGGACTTCTGGCACACCAGCGGATCCCGTCGACCACGCGGAACCGGTGGCATTTTACGCCGTTCCCGGCCCCAGGCAACTTGAGGCCATCGCCTCAGAGGGCCGGCACGAACTTGTCGCTTCTGGACAACAGATGCCGGCTTTCAGGTCTCCCTGGACCGTTCAGCCGCTGAGGGTCCGCCTTACGGCGGCTTCCCACCCGCAGACCAGTTCGGCCCTCCGGGCAGCCGCCATGGCAGGGGTGAATTCGGCACCCAATTGCCAGCTGGCAGCCACGGCCTGAAGGCTCGGCCAGACCCCGGTGGCGAGTCCGGCCAGAAAAGCGGCGCCCAGCGCCGTTGCTTCCAGCTGCGCCGGCCGCCTGACCGGGGCGCAGACCAGGTCCGCCAGGAACTGGCAGAACCAGTCGTTGGCCGCCATGCCGCCATCGACGCGGATGACGGCCGTGCTGCGGGCGCCGTCGCGGGCCATGGCCGAGCAGAGGTCGAGAGTCTGGAATGCCACGGATTCAAGCGCGGCCCGCACCAGATGGGCGCCGGTGACGTCGAATGTCAGCCCGCAGATGAGACCGCGGGCGGAGGGCTCCCAATGCGGTGCGCCGAGGCCGACGAAGGCGGGCACCATGTAGACGCCGTGATTGTCCGGAACCTGGGCTGCCAGCCCGGCAGTCTCGGCGGCGTCGCGGATGAGCCCGAGACCGTCCCGCAGCCACTTGATGGCGGCACCGGCGACGTAGATCGATCCTTCCATCGCGTAGGTCGTGCGGCCATTGATGCGGTAGGCGGGCGTCGTCAGCATCCGGTTTTTCGAAAGCACCGGCGTGTCGCCGGTATTCAGCATCAGGAAACAACCGGTGCCATAGGTGGACTTGGCCATCCCGGGCTCAAAGCAGGCCTGGCCGATCAGGGCCGACTGCTGGTCGCCGGCGATTCCGGCGATCGGAATCGGCTGGTCGAACAAACCCGCCGCGGTCTCGCCATAGACTGCGCTCGAGTCTCCCACCTCGGGCAGCAGTGTCCGGGGCACGCGCAGCAGCCGCAGCAGATCCTCGTCCCATTGCCCGCGGTGAATGTCGAACAGCAGCGTGCGCGAGGCGTTCGTCACATCGGTGGCGTGCACCCGGCCACCCGTCAGCCGCCAGAGCAGGAAGCAGTCGATGGTGCCGAATGCCAGTTCGCCACGCTCCGCGCGCCCGCGCGCGCCGGCGATCTGGTCGAGCAGCCAGCCGATCTTGGTGCCGGAGAAATACGGGTCGAGCAGCAGCCCGGTGCGCTGCCGGACGAATTCCTCGGCTCCGTCGCTTTTCAGCCGGGCGCATTCCGGGGCGGTGCGCCGGTCCTGCCAGACGATGGCACGATGAATTGGCCTGCCGGTGCTGCGCTCCCACACGACGACCGTCTCGCGCTGATTGGTGATTCCGACCGCCGCGATGCCGCGCGCGCCGAGTCCGGAGCGGTCGATGGCCTCGCGCGCTGTCGCCAGGGTGTCGCGCCAGATGTCCTCCGCATCGTGTTCGACCCAGCCCGCAGCCGGGTAATGCTGAGGAAGCTCGCGCTGTGCGCTGGCTACCGCCCGGCCCGCGTCGTTGAACACGATGCTGCGCGTCGAGGTCGTGCCCTGGTCGATTGCGAGTACATGTCGAGCCCGGCTCATGGCACCCGCTTGGCCGCTCATCCGGCCCGGATCGCCTGCGCATCGCCGGCGATGTGCCGGGCATTCTCGAGGTAGGCGACGAGTCTCTGCTGGTCCGCCGCCGAGGCATGCAGCCCGGTCTTCGTGTGCCGCCAGTAGATGTCCTCGGCCGAGCGCGCCCATTCCTCGCGAACCAGATGGTCGACTTCTACCTGTGTCAGGCCGCCGCCGAAGTCAGCGCCCATGCCCTCCCGCGAAACCAGGCCGTCCAGGATCTGTGAAATACGCGTGCCGTAGGCATGGGCAAGACGCCCTGCCTGCCGCGCTTCGAGAAATGGCCAGCGCCGGCGTACCCCGGCGGTGAATGAATCCATGTCGCCGCCGGCTATATCGCCACCGGGCAGCGGGACCGCCCGCGTCCACGGACCGGCAAGCGGTCCGAGCTGCGGCTCGAGCTTCGCGAGCACCTGCTCGGCGAGGCTGCGGTAGGTCGTGATCTTGCCGCCGAACACCGACAGCACCGGCGCTCCCCCCGGCGGCGCGCGGACATCGAGCACATAGTCACGGGTGACGGCCGAGGCGCGCGCGGCCGAGTCGTCCCATAACGCACGAATCCCCGCGTAGCTCCACACCACGTCATCCGGTCCGATCCGCCTCTGAAAATAGCTGTTGATCGTCTGGCACAGGTAATCCGTTTCGGAGGGCTCGATCGCCGCCCTCCCCGGGGCCTGCTGCCAGTACAGGTCGGTCGTGCCGATGAGCGTGAAATCTCCCTGGTACGGGATCACGAAGACTATGCGGCGGTCCGGGTGCTGCAGCACGTAGGCGTGATCACCATCATAGAGGCGGCGCACGACGATATGGCTGCCCTTGATCAGCCGCACCGGTCGCCGGCTGCTCTCGCCCAGACGCTGCTCCAGCACTTCCGAGATCCAGGGGCCGGCAGCATTCACGAGAGCCCGTGCGTTCACGATGTAGGTCTGCTGGGTCGCCGCGTTCTCGATTTCCGCGCGCCAATGACCTTGCTCGCGCACCGCGCGAACCAGGCGCTGTCCCACCCGCACGACCGCGCCGCGCTCGGCCGCGTCCCTGGCGTTCAATATGACGAGCCGGCTGTCGTCGACCGTGCAGTCCGAAAAGGCAAAACCACGCCGCAGACTGCGGGCAAACGGCGCGCCGAAAGCCGATGTTGCAAACCGGACATTTGCCGAGCGCTCAAAACTGTTCTCGCCACCGAGGTGGTCGTAGAGGAACAGGGCGAGGCGGACTGCCCAGGCCGGGCGCAGCCGATGCTCATAGGGGATGACAAAACGCTGCCGTCTGATCAGATGCGGCGTGAGCCTGAGCAAGCGCTCGCGTTCGAGCAGCGACTCGCGCACCAGGCGAAACTGCAGATGCTCCAGATAGCGCAGGCCGCCGTGCACCAGCTTGGTGGTCGCCGAAGACGTGTACTGGGCCAGGCCTGCCTGCTCCACCAGCAGCACATTCATTCCGCGCCCGGCCGCATCACGGGCGATGCCGGTACCATTGATGCCGCCGCCCACGATCAGCAGATCGAACGATTTCACACGCGCCCCCGCTCGAACCGGACCAGGAGACCGGTCGCGACCATGGTCAGGAATACGATCCCCACCAGCAGCAGGAATACCGAATCCAGCCCGAGATTCTGCTTTAGCCAGCCGATCGCGGGCTCCTGCACGATCGCACCGACTGAACCGAGGCCGTTGATCACCCCGGCGGCGACCGCCGCCTGCCGGCGGTTTCCCACATCCATCGCGCAGGCGCCGGATAGCAGCGAATCGGGTCCCATCGCCGTGAATCCGATCAAGCCGAGCAGCACGACGAAGAAGATCACCGAGGACAATCCGACGAACCACATCATCGTCGTGAATGCGAAACAGCCGATGGTCATCCAGAAAACCACCGGTGTGCGTCGTGAGCCCGCGATTCGATCCGACCATATGCCGCCGGCGATCACGCCCAGGAATCCGACCCAGTCGAAGGCGGTCGACAGATATGCGGCAATCGACGTGGAGAGTCCGAAATGCTCGCCGAGGATCAGCGTGGACCAGCTGTCCAGCGCATAGCGGATGAACTTGAAACCGAAGTAGATCAGGCCCATCGACACGATCGACCGGACGAATGCGGGCGGCAGGGCTTCAACCGGGGCCGCGACCTTTATCCCGTCGGCGCCCGTGGCGGGCACGTCGGGCTCCGCGTCGTCCTCCAGCGACAACCCGACTGACTGCGGCCGTTCGTGTGCCCACGCGAGGAAAATGGCGGTGATCGCGAACAACACGATGCTGGAGCCGAAGAACGACCATGCCATTCCCAGCCAGCCGAACAGGAATGCGGCAAAGGCCTTGGCCGCGATCGATCCGATCTGGTAGCAGCTGCCCCAGATGCCGAACAGCGTTCCGCGTTCGGAACGACGAGTCCAGTTCGCGAACAGCGCAACATTGTGCGGCCAGCCGGCCGCCTGCGCGAAGCCGTGAATCGCCATCGTCACGCACATCCAGAGATACACGCTCGCGATCTGCGAATCGACCAGCAGTCCGAGCACGACATTGCAGGCGGCCGCGATGCTCATTCCGTACACGAGCACGAGCCGGCTTTCCATGCGCTTTCCGAGCCACGCAGCGAGGAACTGGCCGAGCATGTAGGTGATGAGATAGATGGTCCACGGCAGCGCGATCTCGACGTCGTCGAAGCCGAACTGCTCTTTCAGCGGCTGCTTCAGGACCGAATAGACCTTGCGGGCGACATAGAACCCGGCATAGGAGAGCCAGGTCGCAGCGAACAGCTGCGTGCGATACCGGTGGAGGCGCGCGCGGTCCGATTCGTTCATCTGAATGACCTGGCGCTCAGGTCGCAGCTGCCCGAGCGCAGCTGGTCCCAGAAATCCGGCGGCAGCGCGCGGTAGTCCACGCAGGCGGCGGTGGAGAGCGCCGTGTTTTCCGCGATGTTCGCCGCGCGGCAGGTCACGAAAATGGAACGCATCCCGGCGGCCCTGGCCGCGAGCAGGCCGGCCCGGCTGTCCTCGAAGACCAGTGTTTCGACGGGCGCTGCGTCGAGTGCGCGGGCTGCGAGCAGAAAGCCTTCGGGGTCCGGTTTGGTGGCATGCACGGCATCACCGCCGATGCGTGCGCGCGGCTCGACACAGTCTTCGATGCCGAGCATCTGCAGAAACGAGTCGATGACGGAGCGCGGGCTCGAGGACACGACACCGAGCTTCAGGTCGCGCGCGGCGGCAGCCCGGACCGCCTCGGTCGCGCCGGGGATCGGCAGGACAGTGGTCGCGACAGCGTTCCATTCCGCAAGCAACTCAGCGGCGAGCAGCGGTGCGGGGACGCGGATTCCGGTGCGTGCGCGGATCTCGCCGGCAATATGCGTCCAGGTGCGGCCCTGGGTTTCGGTGACCGGGAGCGTGAAGCCGGCGATCCCGTGGCGTCCGGCAACGGCGTCGACCGCGCGGCCGGTGTACATCTCGCTGTCTACCAGCGTGCCGTCGAGATCGAAAAGCACCGCGCGCACCGGCCGGAGCGAGGTCATGCGCCGTGCCGGATCGCGGCCAGATGGGCGGCGAATTCAGGAGCCGCCATCAGGGCCTGGCAGCGCGCGAAGCGGTTGACCGCATAACTCCAGAAATCGTCGGCGGGATTCCTGTTGGCGTGCTGGATCAGCCCCCAGAGCGTCCACAGCAAGTCGCACATCGCCTTGTAGATGACCATGCGGCCAAGATCGGCGGGCCGTACCGGTCCCTCGAAGTAGGCGGCGAGCAATTCCTGATCGTGCCCGGCGTCAAATCCGGCCTCGACCGAAATATCGCCCAGGTCCCACATCGGATCGTTCATGCCCGAGTACTCCCAGTCCACCAGCCACATGCGCTGGCCGTCGTCGAGCAGATTCTCGCACAGTGGATCGCAATGGCATGGCGCAAGCGGCAGCGGGCGCGCCGCCAGCGCTGCGCGCAGCTCCTGTGCCTGCGCCACGGTCGCGTGATAGCCCTCAGGCAGGCTCGCCCCGAGCTTGTCGAGATGGGCGAGATAACCGTCGATCATCGCGAACAGTTCGAAGCGGAATGCGAATGTCCGGCCGCAGCGATGGAGCAGACGGAATGCGCATGCGGCGCGGGCCGGCGCGCCGGGTGTTGTGCGCAGGCTTGCGGGTGACATGGTGGTGCAGCCGTCCAGGTAGCGCGTGACCATGATGCCGTCGTCGCCGAAATGGAGCACCGCCGGGCTGACACCGGCGGCCGCGGCGACGCGGGCATTGACCGCCTCGACGCTGCGATCGATGTACGCGTCGGTGCCCTTGCCGGGTACGCGCAGGCACCAGGTTCGGGCATCCGCCTGTACGCGAAACACCTGGTTGGTCAGCCCGCCCAGACGGACGATGTCGAGCAGAGCCGGGTCAAGATCGCAAAGCAGCGGTACCCGTGCAATCGCCGCCCGCGCGATGGCACGATCGTCCGCGCCTGTCACTGCCTTGCGCGCCGGGTGCCGACCAGCGCGGCCCAGCCCAGATTGCCGGTGCGCGCCGCCCTGCACCACAGCGCATAACGCTCAAGGGTCTCCCGGACATCCGCCTCGCTCGCGATCGCCGCCAGATGCGCGCGCTTGGCGGCGATCCCGGCCTCGATGAGTTCGAATGACGGCAGCACGTGGCGACTCCAGTCCTCCGTGACGATCGTCTCGAATCCGGCCGACTCGAGTCCCCGCTGGTAGCCCTCTGCCGTCCAGAAACCGGCTGCCGAAATGGCGGTCAGCAGCGCGGCGGTTGCAGGCGCCGGCGTGCCGACGACCACGAGGTCCGAAATCGCGATGGTGCCGCCGGGTCGCACCACGCGAGCCGCCTCGGCCAGCGCGCGTGGCCGGTCGGTGGAGAACAGCAGCGAGTCCTGGCACCAGTAAACGTCGAAGCTCGCGTCGGCGTATGGCAGCGCATGGTAGTCGGCGAACTCGTAGCGGATGCGCTCGGCGGCTTGCGTATTCCGCGTCCAGTCCCTGGCGATATCGAGCTGGGAACGGGCGATGTTGGTGGCAAGGACATTCGCGCCGCGCGCGGCCGCCAGGTAGCGCGCGCTGCCGCCGACGCCGCATGCGGTCTCGAGCACCCGCGCGCCCGCCGCAATGTGCGCGAGCTCGGCGAGCCGGGCTGTCGCGCGCAGCGCCGCCTCGCAGATATCGTCATCGTCGGCCTGCAGGAACCCCGGATGAATCTGGTCGCCGTAGACTTCGAGCATGGCCCGGTACATCGGGGCGTCGTAGCGCCGGGTGATCTCGGCCTGGAAATCGTCTGCGCTGGATGTCTCGGTCATCGGCGGGCTCGGCGGCGGGTGGCTGATCATGCGCGAAACCGCGCATGGCGGGAAGGGCGGTGCGCCGGATTCCCCCGCAACGCAGCGGCCTGGCCGATCGGGCGGCCGCCCGCATCGTTGACAATGCTTCGAGGTACGCTGATAGGATGCCGCGGATCACTTGGCGCCTACGGCTCGGGAGCCATCATGAAGAACAAGCGGCTGGCGACGGCAATCCTTGCGGGCATCCTGGCGGCGGCGCATGCCGCCGCGGGCAACGCCGACATGGCGGCGGCGAAGCGGTGGATCGAAAAGGAATTCCAGCCTTCCGCGCTGACTCCGGCGCAGCAGCTGAAGGAAATGGAATGGTTCATCAATGCGGCCCAGCGATTCAAGGGCATGGAGATCAATGTGCTGTCGGAGACGATCCCGACGCACGAGTACGAGTCCAGGACGCTGACCAGGGCGTTTGAAGAGATCACCGGCATCAAGGTGAATCACCAGCTGCTCGGCGAAGGCGAAGTCGTGCAGGCGGTGCAGACCCAGATGCAGACCAACCGCAATCTCTACGACGCCTACATCAACGACTCCGACCTGATCGGCACGCACTCGCGCCTGCAATCGGTCGTCAATCTGAGCGACTGGATGGCCGGCGAGGGCAAGGCCGTGACGTCCCCGACGCTGGATGTCGGTGACTTCATCGGTATCTCGTTCACCACCGGTCCCGACGGCAAGATCTGGCAGTTGCCGGACCAGCAGTTCGCCAACCTGTACTGGTTCCGCTACGACTGGTTCAAGCGGCCGGATCTGAGGAAGCGGTTCAGGGAAAAATACGGCTATGAGCTCGGCGTGCCGGTGAACTGGTCCGCCTACGAGGACATCGCCGAGTTCTTCAGCGTGCAGGTGAAGCAGATCGACGGCAAGCGCATCTATGGCCACATGGATTACGGCAAGCGTGCGCCGGATCTCGGCTGGCGCATGACCGATGCCTGGCTGTCGATGGCCGGTGCCGGTTCCAGGGGCCTGCCGAATGGCCGGCCAATCGACGAGTGGGGCATCCGGATGGAGAAGGGTTCGTGCAACCCGGCCGGCGCCTCGGTTTCGCGCGGCGGCGAGACCAATGGTCCGGCCGCCGTGTACGCAATCGCGAAATGGGACCAGTGGCTGCGCAAGTACGCGCCGCCCGGCGCGGCCGATTACGATTTCTACCAGTCGCTGCCTGCGCTGTCGCAGGGCAATGTCGCGCAGCAGATCTTCTGGTACACCGCCTTCACTTCCGAAATGGTCAAGCCGAGGAAGGACGGGAACAACACCGTCGACGACCAGGGCATGCCGCTGTGGCGGATGGCGCCCTCGCCGCACGGGCCATACTGGGAAAACGGCATGAAGCTCGGTTACCAGGACGCCGGCTCGTGGACGCTGTTCAAGTCCACGCCTTTGAACCGCCGCAAGGCCGCGTGGCTGTACGCGCAATTCACCGTCGCCAAGACCGTGGACGTGAAGAAGAGCCAGGTCGGGCTGACATTCATCCGCGACAGCACGATCCGGCACAAGTCCTTCACCGAGCGCGCGCCGAAACTCGGGGGTCTGGTCGAGTTCTACCGCTCGCCCGACCGCGTGCTCTGGAGCCCCACCGGCATCAATGTGCCGGACTACCCGAAGCTTGCCCAGCTCTGGTGGCAGAACATCGGGGACGTGAATTCCGGTGCCTCCACCGCGCAGCAGGCGATGGACCGGCTGGCCGGCGACATGGACGATGTCATGGCCCGGATGCAGTCGGCCGATGAAAAGGCGAAGACTTATGGGGGCTGCGGACCGCGCCTGAACAAGCCGAAGGATCCGAAGGAATGGCTGGGCAAACCCGGCGGGCCAAAAGCCAGGCTGGTCAATGAGAAACCCGGAGGCGAGACCGTCGACTACGATGAACTGGTGAAACGCTGGGCGGCCAGGTGAGTTGAGCGATTCTTGACGAGCGTGACGCGACCGGGACTCGAGCTTCGCGGTGTCGCACTGCGGGTGGATGGCCAGACGCACATTCACCCGGTCGACATCGCGCTCGCACCGCAGGGATTCAACATCCTGCTGGGGCCCACGCTGGCCGGCAAGACCACGCTGATGCGGCTGATGGCGGGCCTGCTGAAGCCCACCGCGGGCGAAGTCTGGTTCGGCGGCCGGAATGTCACGGGCATGCCAGTGCGTGCCCGCGGCGTGGCGATGGTCTACCAGCAGTTCATCAACTATGGCCACCTGTCGGTCTACGACAATATTGCCTCGCCGCTGAAAGTCGCGCGCGCCGGCCGCGCGGAAATCAGGAAGCGGGTCAACCGCATCGCGGAACTGCTGCAGCTTTCATCGCTGCTGGATCGACGGCCCAGCGAACTGTCCGGCGGGCAGCAGCAGAGGACCGCGCTGGCGCGCGCGCTGGTCAAGGACGCCGGCCTGGTGCTGCTCGACGAACCGCTGGCCAATCTCGATTACAAGCTGCGCGAGGCATTGCGCGATGAGCTGCCGCGGCTGTTCGCAGACCGCGATTGCACGGTCGTCTACGCCACGACCGAGCCAGCGGAAGCCCTGCTGCTCGGCGGCCACACGGCGACGGTCCATGAAGGACACGTGACGCAGTACGGCGCGACACCGGTTGTCTATCGCCAGCCTGTCGACCTGCTTGCTGCGCGGGCTTTTTCCGATCCGCCGCTGAATTGCGCGGCCGTCGTGAAACGCGGCGGGCGCTTCGAACTCGGCGGCGTGACCTCGTGGCCGGCGCAGGGCGAACTCGCGCGCCTCGCCGACGGGCCATACACGATCGGCTTGCGGCCGCATCGCGTGCAGCCGCTTCCCGGCGCGGCGGCCGGGGCGATCGCGGTCGAAGGGCGGGTTGCGATCGCCGAGATCAGCGGCTCGGAAAGCGTCGTGCATTTCGACCTGCACGGCAGCACTTGGGTATCGCAGTCGCATGGCGTGCGCGACTTCGATGTCGGCGCGACGGAATCCTTCGGCCTGGACATGTCGCGCGCCATGTATTTTGCGGCCGACGGACGTCGTATCGGCTCTGCGGAGGAATGAAGGGAGCCATGGCGCGGATCAGACTGAAAAACCTCCGGCACAGTTATCGTCGCGAGCCGGGGACCGGAGCGGACTGGGCATTGCAGCGACTGGATCTCGACTTTGCCGATGGCAGCGCGAATGCGCTGCTCGGGCCTTCCGGCTGCGGAAAGACGACGCTGCTGAACATCATTTCCGGGCTGCTGCGACCAAGCGAGGGATCGGTCTGGTTCGGCGACCGCGACGTCACCCCGCTCGCGCCGGACAAGCGCGAAATCGCCCAGGTATTCCAGTTCCCCGTGGTCTACGACACCATGAGCGTCTACGACAATCTCGCTTTTCCCCTGCGCAATCGCCGTGTGCCGCGCGATGCCGTCGATCGTCGAGTGCGCGAGATCGCCGCCATGCTGGATCTCGGCGATGTGCTGGACCGCCGGGCTTCCGGGCTGAGCGCCGACGGCAAGCAGAAAATCTCGCTGGGACGCGGGCTGGTGCGTTCCGACGTCAATGTGATCATGTTCGATGAGCCATTGACTGTCATCGACCCGCAGCTGAAGTGGCGGCTGCGCTCCAAGCTGAAGGAACTGCATCAGCGGTTCGGCATCACGATGATCTATGTCACCCATGACCAGACCGAGGCGCTGACCTTCGCCGATCGCGTGATCGTGATGAATGATGGCGTGGTCGTGCAGTCCGGCACGCCGGTTGAGCTGTTCGAGCGGCCGCAGCACACGTTTGTCGGCCATTTCATCGGCTCACCCGGCATGAACCTGCTGCCGGCGACATTCGATGACGGCGTCGCGCGATTCGCCGGTCAGGTGGTGCAGACGACCGCAACGCCGGGCGCGGTTGCCGCGCAGTCGCAGCTCCAGATCGGTGTCCGGCCGGAATTCGTGTCGTTTGCCGGGACCGGCATCCCGGTGAGCATCGTGAAGGTGGCGGATCTCGGGCGCTTCCGGGTGGTCGAGACACTGCATGCGGAGTTCACGATCCGGCTGCTGGTGGGCGACGACCAGCCACTGCCCGCGGAACGCGCGTGGCTGCAGTTCGATCCCGCATTTACGCATCTGTACGCGGACGGCTGGCGACTCGGGGAGCGGCCGGCATGAGCGGTCGCACGCCGAACCAGAATGCCTGGTGGCTGGTGCTGCCGGTCGTGCTGCTGGTCGCCTTCAATGCGGTCATCCCGCTGATGACGGTGGTCAACTATTCGGTGCAGGAGACCTTCGGCGACAACCAGTTTTTCTTCGAGGGCGTGACCTGGTTCGAGCAGATCCTGCATTCCTCGCGGTTCCACGATGCGTTGCAGCGGCAGCTCCTGTTCACTGCAATCGTGCTCGCCATCGAGCTTCCGCTCGGCGTCGCTATCGCGCTCGCGATGCCGCGACGCGGCCCGTGGGTGCCGGTCTGCCTGGTGCTGATGGCCATGCCGCTGCTGATTCCATGGAATGTCGTCGGCGCGATGTGGAATATCTTCGCGTTGCCCGACATCGGATTGCTGGGCCACACGCTGAACAAGCTCGGTTTCGATTACAACTTCACGCGCCAGCCGCTGGCGGCCTGGTCGACGCTGGTGGCAATGGACGTCTGGCACTGGACCTCGCTGGTCGTGCTGCTTGCCTACGCTGGCCTGTCGGCGATTCCCGACGCCTTTTACGAGGCGGCAAGGATCGACGGCGCATCGGGCTGGGCGGTGTTCCGCTTCATCCAGCTGCCGAAGATGAAGCGCGTGCTGATGATCGCCGTGCTGCTGCGCTTCATGGACAGTTTCATGATCTATACCGAGGCCATCGTGCTGACCGGCGGCGGACCCGGCAATGCGACCTCGCTGCTGTCGATCGACCTGGTGAAGATCGCGCTGGGGCAGTTCGACCTCGGGCCGGCGGCGGCGATGTCATTGATCTACTTCCTGATCATCCTGCTGCTGTCGTGGGTGTTCTACGCCGTGATGACGCGCGACGAGGCCGGATGATCAAGCGGCGATTCCAGCGGGTGCTTTCATGAGCCGGACCAGGTGGCTGCTGCCGACGCTCTATATCGTATTCGTGCTGCTGCCGATCTACTGGCTGCTGAACATGTCGTTCAAGACCACCAACGAGATCCTCGGCTCGTTCACGCTCTGGCCCGACCAGTTCACGCTCCAGAACTACCGGACCATTCTCGGCGACCCGACCTGGTACATGGGCTACATCAATACGCTCGCTTACGTGCTGATGAACACCGCCATCAGTGTCGTGGTGGCCCTGCCGGCGGCGTACGCGTTCTCGCGTTATCGCTTCCTCGGCGACAAGCACCTGTTCTTCTGGCTGCTCAGCAACCGCATGGCGCCGCCCGCCGTATTCGCGCTGCCATTCTTCCAGCTGTACTCGGCCATCGGGCTGTTCGATACCCACATCGCCGTGGCGCTGGCACATTGCCTGTTCAATATCCCGCTCGCGGTGTGGATTCTCGAGGGATTCATGTCCGGTGTGCCGAAGGAGCTCGACGAAACCGCTTTCGTGGATGGCTACCCGTTCTGGCGGTTCTTCGTCCGCATCTTCATTCCGACGATCGCCGCCGGCATCGGCGTCGCGGCATTCTTCTGCTTCATGTTCTCCTGGGTCGAGCTGCTGCTGGCCAAGACACTGACCGCGGTCGACGCCAAGCCGATCGCGGCCATGATGACGCGTACGGCGAGCACCTCGGGGTATGAACTGGGCCTGCTGGCTGCCGCGGGAGCGCTGACGATCGTTCCCGGAGCCTTTGTCATCTATTTCGTGCGCAACTACATCGCGAAGGGCTTCGCCCTCGGGCGGGTCTGACGGAGGCGACGATGGAATCGGCAACGCTCGGCTGGATGGCGTGGACCTGGCAGACCGCCACCTTCTTCGGTTTTATCGCCGCCCTGCTGGTCGCGATGGCGATCTGGGAGTGGCGCGCTCCCGGCGGCAACCCGCGGCGCGGTGTGCTGGGCATCGACACGACACGCGGCGACCGGCTGTTCATATCGCTGCTGTCGGCGGCGTTCCTGCACCTGCTGTGGCTGGCGTCGGTCGGTACGCCGCTGTGGGGCGCGACATTGCTGTCGGCGGGTGCCGCCGTTCTGGTGTTCCGCTACGTCTGAGGGCGAGATCCGGCGGGGATCCGCGGCATCGGCCGCAGATATCCGGTCACCAGCGCGGTCCCGAGCAGGATCACCAGCATCCCTGCAATCTGCAGCCACGAGAGCGTCTCGTCCAGCAGCAGCCATCCGAGCAGAGCCGCTATGAGCGGAATGACGTATCCGTAGGAACCGATGACGAGGGGCGTCGCGTGCATTGTGAGCCAGGCATAAGCCGTGTAGGCCAGGCAGGAACTCATCAGCGCGAGCCACGCGAACGCGAAGAGACCGCGCGGCGTCCAGTGAATCGCGAGCGATCCCTCGCTGACCCAGGCTGCCGCAAGCAGGCCAAGCCCGCCCGCCAGCATCTGCAGCGCGGCGAACATCATCGGCGGATTGGCGGCGCCCGCATTGCGATAGTAGATCGTTCCGAGCGACCAGCCCAGGCAGCCGAGCAGGATCAGGAACTGCCAGCCGAGCCCTGCCAGCTGAAAGCCGCCCTTCGGCGCCAGCACCAGAATGACGCCGGCAAAACCGAGCAGTAATCCGGCGCGCGCGCTCTGCGAAAGATCGCTGCGGCGGCGGCCGAGCGTGCCCAGCCAGGCGATCCAGAGGGCAGGCGTCGCATTCAGCAGGGCCGCCGTGTTGGACTGCACGAACTGCATCGCGATGACGTGACAGGCATTGCTGAAGAGCACCGACAGGAATCCCACCGCGAGCACATGCCGCAATTCCATGCGGCTGATCACGGGCGGCCCGCTGCGCCACCATGCGAAGGCCAGCAGCAGCAGTCCTGCAGCGGAGAAGCGCAGTCCGGCGGCGATCAGCGGCGGCTCGTCGGTCACCATGATCTTGGTAGCGAGGAAGCTCGATCCCCAGACCAGGTAGATGATCGCCAATGCGATCGCAAGCCTGGTCCGTCCTGCCTGAGACCCGCTCATGCACCGCCGCGGCGGCGGATCAGGTACGCGCTCCGCGAGTCGCTACCCGGTGCAGCCACCAGCCGAATGCTGCAAGCGCTGCCAGGCCCGCATACTGCCCGGGCCGCATGGAAGTCGCGACCGCGAGCACGTCGGCATCTCCGCTCGCGACGATCGGGATCGCGATGAGCACGCCGATGATCGCCTCGCCGGCGATCAGGCCGGCCGAGAACAGCAGCCCATTCTGTTTCAGCAATTCCGGGTCGGCGCCGGGCTTGCGCCGCCGGTGCCAGCGCGTAGCCAGCTCCGCAATCAGGCCGCCCGCAAAAATCGGCGTCGAGAGTTCGAGCGGAAGATAAATGCCAACGGCAACCGCGAGCACCGGCGCGCGCCAGCTCGCTCCGGTGCGACGCAGGTACTCGTCCAGTGTGATGACGATGGCGCCCACGATGGCTCCGACCGCGACCATGTTCCAGGGCAGCCCGCTGCCGAAGATGCCGCTTGCAACCGAAGCCATCAGGGTCGCCTGCGGCGCCGCGAGCGCGCTGACGCCTGCGCGTGCCGGCGTGCCGATGCCATAGGCTTCCAGCAGAAGATTCAGGACCGGTGCCATCACGGCGGCGCTGGCGAGCGCGCCGATTCCGAGCATCACCTGCTGGCGCCAGGGCGTGGCGCCGACCAGCTGTCCGGCCTTGAGATCCTGCAGATTGTCGCCGGCGATCGCGGCCGCATTGCAGATCACGGCGCCGATCATGACGGCGGCAACCGGACCGACCGTCGAGCCCTTGCCGAGTATGCCGAGCAGGACCAGCGAGGCGAACAGGATCGTCGATATCGTGATGCCGGAGACCGGATTGTTCGACGAGCCCACGAGCCCGGCCATGTAACCGCTCACCGACGAGAATACGAAGCCCGTGATCACCATGATCACGGCCATCGTCAGCGCGACGCCGAAACTGGCGACGACAGCGTAGTAGAGGGCGAATAGCGGGATCACGAACAGCACGATTCCGGTCATGATGGCGATCATCGGCAGATCGCGCTCGGTATGGGGAACGGCCGCGCCGCCGGAGCGCCGCAGGCTGGCGCCGGTCCTGATGCCTGAAAGCAGGGATTTGCGCAGCGACCACAACGACCACAGGCCGCCGATCAGCATGGCGCCGACGCCGATATAGCGGATCTGCCGGCTCCAGATCAGGCCGGCCGTGTCTCCGGCCGAGAGACCGACGAGTTCCGCAGCCAGAACCGGGTCCTGGCCGAGCATGAAGTTGTTGTAAAGCGGTATGAACACCCACCAGGAAAGCGCGCCGCCGGAAAGCATCAGCGAACCGATGTTGAAGCCGACGATATAGCCGACGCCGAGCAGCGCCGGCGAAAGATTGATGCCGAAGAACCCGATCGTGCGCTCGCCGAAAAAGCGCGCGACCGTGAAGCTCTCCGGCGAGAGCTTCAGGCCGGCAAGCACGAATTTGAACAGCGCGCCGGTTCCCGCGGCGAGTGCCAGCGCGATGACGCCGGGACCCGGATTCTCGCCCACCTTCAGCACCTCGGCGGTCGCGACGCCTTCGGGAAACTTGAGTTTCTGCTCGAGGATCAGTGTCCGGCGCAGCGGCACCGAGAACAGCACGCCGAGCAGGCCGCCGAGACCGGCGATTGCGAGCACCCACCAGTACTCGAAACTGGTCCAGTGGCCCATGATCACGAGCGCGGGAATCGTGAAGATGGTTCCGGCCGCGATCGAGGACCCCGCAGACGCGCCGGTCGCGACGATGTTGTTCTCGAGGATGTTCGAGCGGCCGAGCATCCGCAGCACGCCCATTGAAACAACCGCGGCCGGGATCGCTGTCGCAACCGTGAGCCCGGCGAACAGGCCGAGATAGGCGTTCGCGGCGGCCAGCAGCACGGTCAGGATCAGCGACAGGATGATCGCGCGGGCAGTCAGCTGCCGTGCCGAATCGGCTGGATTCATCTGGAGTTCCCTGTGATTACCAGCCGCACTCGCGGCCGCGATTCTGTTCCTCGAGCCAGGTCATCAGCGGATCAAAGTAGTCGATGATCGCGGAGGCGTCGATCTGGCGCGTGCCGGTGAGCTTCTCGAGCGCATCCTGCCATGGCCTGCTCGCGCCGAGCGCAAGCATCTCCCGGAACCGGCGGCCGGCCTCGGGATTGCCGTAAATCGAGCATTCGTGCAGAGGGCCCTGGTGGCGCGCGGCCTCGCACAGGGCCTTGTGAAACTGGAATTGCATTACAAAGGCGAGGAAATAGCGCGTGTACGGCGTGTTGCCGGGTATGTGGTATTTGGCGCCCGGGTCGAAGTCGTCTTCGCTGCGCGCCACCGGGGCCTCGACACCCTGGTACCTGCGGCGCAGCTCCCACCAGGTCTCGTTGTACTTCGCGGGCGCGATCGCGCCGGCGAACACACCCCAGCGCCACTGGTCGATCATCTTTCCAAACGGCAGGAATGCGATTTTCTCGAGCGCCACCTTCATCTGGCGGTTGATAAGGGCCTTGTCGCCGCTCTTCGTGCCTGTTGCAAGCAGGCCGATATTCGCGAGATAGCCCTCGGTCATCGACAGATTGACGGTATCGCCGATGGCTTCATGGAAGCCGTCATTCGCGCCGTCCTGGAACAGGTAGGGCTGGTCCAGATAGCTCAGGTAGTAATAGATATGGCCGAGCTCGTGATAAATCGTGTAAAGGTCTTCCTCGGTCGGCTGGATGCACTGCTTGATGCGCACGTCGCCATGCGTATCCATGTTCCAGGCGCTGGCGTGGCAGACTACCTCGCGGTCGCGCGGTCGCGTGAGCATCGAGTTTTCCCAGAATCCCGCCGGCAGTTCCGGAAAGCCGAGGGACGTATAGAAGGACTCCGCCGAACGCGTCATGCGGGTCGCGTCATAGCCCTGCTTCCTGAGCGCGGCGTTGACGTCGAGATTCGAGACACCGGGGTAGGGTTCCAGCAGATCGAAGATGTTGTTCCACTGCTGGGCCCACATGTTGCCAAACAGATGTGCCGGCAGCGGCTTGCCGTCCGGCACCCGTTCCTTGCCGTATTTCTTCTGCAGCCTGCCGCGCGCAAAGCAGTGCAGGCCGTCGTAGAGCGGCTTCACCTGCGTCCAGAGTCTTTCGGTCTCCAGCTCGAATTCCTCCGGGCTCATGTCATAGCCCGAGCGCCACATCTCCCCGAGATCGCCGTAACCGAGCTCCTGCGCGCCCTGGTTCGCGAGTTCCACGAAGCGCTGGTAGTCATTGCGCATTGGCTTCGAAATCGTGTGCCATCCGGTCCAGGCTGAGAGTTGTTCGTCCCAGTTGCGGCTCTTCACCAGCGTTTCGGCGAGCTGATCGAGATTGCGGCAGGTATCGGGGCCGCCAGGGCACCACTTGCCCGCGCCGTACATCGATTCCATGCGCGTCGAGATGGCTGTGAGTTCCGCGCGCTTCTCGGGATCGTCCGGGGCCGGCGCCGCAAGCCCCTGCCGGAGCAGAGCCATCGCGCGCCGCGACTCCGGCGAAATATCCAGGTCCGCGTAAGCCCGCGATTCCCTGACGGCTTTCGGGTAGTACTCGAGCGCCCGCTCCAGCGCCCTGGCCGCAAGCCGCTCGGTGTCCGGAGTGATGTAGGTCTGCTGCACCCAGGCGGCAATCGCGTTTTCGTGGCCGCGCCGCTGCAATTCCTGGTTTACGCGCGCGACGAACTCGTCCGCATTGTCCGCTGGCGGTTTGTCGCCGCAACCACCGATGAAAGCCGCGGCGCAAAGCGCGCAGCCTGTTCTTGTCAACGAATCCATCCTATTTTCCTTCGGCGCCGTGCATCCAGCGGACGATGCGGCCGGAAATCGCCCACAGCACGATGCTGAAGCTGATCAGCGCAAGCGCCAGGCCACCGAACACGCCGAGGAGCCCAGCGTGCTCCGCACGCACGCCCACATCGGTCGCGATTGCGATCATCCACGGGTACTCGCCCATATGCTCCGAGAAGGCGCCGATGTAGCCGGCAAGCGTGTTGGCGACGAAGTTGATCATGAACCAGACGCCCATCATCAGCGATCCGAGGCGGAGCGGCGCGAGCTTCGTCACCATCGACAGTCCGACCGGGCTGATGCAAAGCTCACCGGTCGTGTGGAAGAAATATCCGAGGACCAGCCAGAGCATGCCGGACTTCACGTCGGCGGTGCGCTGCATCTCGAACACCGCGATGACCAGAAAGATGAATCCGAGCGCGACCTGCAGCAGGCCAAAGTACATCTTGACCGGTGTCTTGGGGTTTCTGCCGCTCTGGCCGAGCCGGCTCCACAGCATCGAGAAGAACGGGGCGAGCAGCACGATGAAAAGCGGATTCAGTGACTGGAACCAGCCGGTCGGCACGGTGAAACTGCCGACCGAGCGGTCGGTGTACTGGTCGGCGAAGAGGTTCATCAGGCCACCGGCCTGCTCGAATGCGGCCCAGAACATCACGACGAAAACGAATATGAAAAAGATTACGCGCAGACGGTCACGCTCGTCGGGCGTCAGGGGGTTCTTCTTGCCACCGGCCAGTTTCAGCGAGCGACTCGCCGCGGGCTCGCGACCGACGTCGCCGATGTAGCGCTGCGCGAAGGCCAGCTGGATGATCACCGAAAGCATCATGCCGATACCGGCGGCGAGGAAACCCATGCGCCAGCCGTAGGCCGGATCCTCGCCGAGTGTCGAGCAGACCAGCGGCGCCAGGAAGGCGCCGAGATTGATGCCCATGTAGAAGATCGTGAATGCGCCGTCGCGGCGCGCATCGCCCTGCTGGTAGAGGTCGCCGACCATGGTCGAGATATTCGGCTTGAAGAAGCCATTGCCGATGACCAGCAGCAGCAGTCCGACGTAGAAACTGGTCGCCGTCTCGGGAAACGCGATACCGAGGGACTCAAATGACCAGGCCGGGCTCGTTCCCAGCAGGCCAAGCGGCGAGGCGAGCGAAAACTGGCCGAGCGCCATCACGACGCCGCCGATGATCACTGCCTTGCGCTGGCCGATGAAATTGTCGGCGAGCCAGCCGCCGAACAGCGGCGTGAAATACACGAGCCCCGTGTACCAGGCGTAGAGCGTCAGCGCCTGTGCGCTGTCCCAGCCGAGGCCAGGGTTTGCGGCATTGGTGGCGGCGACTGCGTAAAGGACCAGCAGCGCGCGCATGCCGTAGTAGCTGAAGCGCTCCCACATTTCCGTCATGAACAGCAGAAACAGGCCGTGCGGGTGACCCAGAAATGTTCCTGACGGAATGTGGACGTCGGTCGTCATGAATCAATTACTCCAGAGTCCGGCGAGTCTCGACGATGTTGCGGTGCAACATCAAGCGGGATCGCCTTCCGGATCGGGCGGTCTGGCGCGAACCAGCAGACGCGCCATGACGATGCCCGCCTCGAACAGCGCATACATCGGCAATGCCATCAAGGTCTGCGAGATGGGATCCGGCGGCGTCAGGAAGGCTGCAATGATGAATATCGCGAGCAGTACATAGCCGCGATTCTTCGCGAGCGCCTCCCGCTTGATGAGCCCGGTCCGCACCAGCAGCACGGTCGCGACCGGAATCTCGAACGCGAGGCCGAACGCGAAGAACAACAGCACTGCGAAGTCCATGTACTGCGTGATGTCCGTCATCATCTGCACGCCGTGCGGCGTCGTCATCACGAAGAAGCGAAATGCCACGGGGAAGACGATGAAGTAGGCGAAGGCCGCGCCGGCGTAGAAGAGCAGGACGCTCGAAACGAACAGCGGCAGCGCAAAGCGCCGCTCATGCCGGTAGAGACCGGGCGCAATGAATGCCCAGACCTGGTATAGGATCACGGGCATCGCGAAAAAGAACGCCGCGAGCAGCGCAAGCTTGAATGGGGTCATGAAGGGCGCCACGACGGAGGTCGCGATCAGGCTGGCGCCTGGAGGCATCTGGGCCAGCAACGGCGCCGCCAGCCAGCTGAAGATGTCGTTGGCAAAGTAGAGGCAGGGAACCGCGATTACCAGGGTGGCTGCCAGCGCCCGCAGCAGCCGGTCGCGCAATTCGAGCAGGTGCGAGAGCAGGGAGCTCTCGGCGAGCGTTTCGGATGCCGGATCGCTCATGAGGGATCGGGGCCGCCGGTTTTTTCCGCGGGCTCCCCAGGCGCGGCACCCGGCGCGCGGCGCGCCGGCGGCTCGGGACCGGCACCCGGCCCGATCGAAACCTCGTCATCGAGTTGCTGGCGGAACTGGCGCGCCATGGCGCGCGCGCGGCCGACCCAGCGGCCTACCTGGTTGGCGAGTTTCGGAAGCTTCTCGGGGCCCAGCACCAACAGCGCGATGCCGAGTATCAGGATGATCTCGGTGAATCCGACCTCAAACATCGGACCTCAGGCGTTCTTCGAGGAATCGGCGTTTTCGGTTTTCTTGGCGCCGAAATCCGCATCCGGACGGTCGTCCTGCGTGAGTTTCCTGTCGGCCTCGTCGCTCTCGCCCTCGCTCATCGACTTCTTGAAGCCCTTGACCGCAGCACCAAGATCCGAGCCGATGGTGCGCAGCTTCTTGGCCCCGAAGATCAGGAGCGCGATCGCGAGGACGATCAGCAATTCCCTGAAACCGATACCCATATTTGCAACTCCAGCCTGCGCAGCCCGCGCAAGAGCCAATGATACGCCAAGTGCCGGTCAGGCCCCGTGATGCGGCACCTGAATCCAGAATGTGACGGGGCCGTCGTTTACCAGCGAAACCCGCATATGGGCCCCGAACTGGCCCGCCTGGACGCCCGGAAACCGCAGTCTCGCCAGACCCAGGAACTCCTCGAACAGGCGCCGGCCAGCTTCCGGCGCCGCCGCCATGCTGAATCCCGGCCGCAGGCCCTTGCCAGTGTCGGCTGCCAGCGTGAATTGCGGCACCAGCAGGAGTCCTCCGCCGACGTCCATCAGCGAGAGGTTCATGCGCTCTTCGGCATCCGCGAACACGCGATAGTTCAACAGCCGCTCCAGCAGGCGCCCGGCCTCTACCGGCGTGTCATCGCGCTCGACTGCCACGAGCACCAGGAGGCCGGGGCCGATGCGCGCCGTTTCACGGCCCTCAATCGCGACCGATGCGCCGGTCACGCGCTGCAGCAGCCCGATCATTCGTCACTTGTCTTCATCGCGCGAGGCCTGCTCCCAGTGGAAACGGTGCAGCACGCGGTGAATAACCGGCGAGATCAGCAACGCCGCAACCACGATCAGGACCAGCCCTGCGTAGAGTGCGTATGACCCCGCGAACAACTTGCCGGCTTCGGTCTGCGGCATGTCCACGGGTCCCATACCGCCCAGCAGCATCGCCGCGTTCAGGAAGGCGTCCATCCACGGCAGGTCCTCGAAGGCCACGTAACCAGCCATGCCGAGCATAAGCGATGCGCCGATGACGCCGAGGCCGACGAGCAGGTGGCCTGCGACGCGTCGCGCGAACTGGGCGCGGCTCAGCAGTGGCCTGTGCCTTGGTTCGTACATTTCCGATTCAGCCTGCCGTCGGCCGGCGGCGCAGCCGCTTCAGGAACACGCCCATCTCCTTGGCGGCCTGGATGTCGCCGCTCTTCTGCGCCGCGGCAATGCCCTGCTCGTATATCTCCGCTGCCCGTTCGGCCGAGCCGGCTGCGGCATGCGCTTCGCCGAGCGCCTTCCAGGCTGCGGAATAGCCCGGATTCTGCTCGATCGCCTTGCGCAGGTGATCGATCGCGGCCAGCAGGTCGCCGGCCCTGCGGCATTCCAGGCCGAGCGAATAGCGCAGCAGCGGGGAGTCCTGTCCGCGCTCCAGCATCAGTTGCAGGTTGTCGCGCAGGCCCATCTCAGCGCCGCCAGAAAGCTGGTGTCAGCAGCAGCACCAGCGTGAAGATCTCGAGCCTGCCGACCAGCATCGCGATCGCGCAAACCCACTTGGCGGAATCCGGCACGTCGCGAAACGTAATTATCACATCGCCGAGGCCAGGGCCCACGTTGTTGAGGCTGGTCGCGATCGCCGACCAGGCCGTGACCTGGTCGAGACCGAACATCATCAACAGGAACATCAACACTGCGAATACGACGAAGTACATTGCGAAGAAGCCAGCGATGCCGCTGATGACCCGCTGCGGCACGACGCGGCCCGCGAGCTTGACCGGAATCTCGGCGCTCGGATGCACGAGACGCTTCAGCTCCACGACACCCTGGCGAAACACGATCAGCCAGCGGATCACCTTCATTCCGCCGGCGGTCGAGCCGGCGCAGCCGCAGACCAGGGTCAGCAGCATCATGAATGCCGGCAGTGCGCCGGGCCAGTCCGCAAAGCCGGTGGTCAGGAAACCTGTGCTGGTCTGCATCGACACGACCTGGAAACTGGCATGGCGCAGCGCGGACCCGAACGTGTCGAATTCGCCCTGCTGCCATAGGTAGACTGACGCGCCGGCAATCACGATGGCGACCAGCCGGAAATAAGCCCTGAATTCGGTGTCGCGCCAGTAGGCATAAAGATCGCGTTGGCGAATCACCAGGAAGTGCAGCGCAAAGCTCGCCCCGCCGATGAACATGAAGACGGTCGCGATCACCTCTATAGCCGGACTGTCAAAGTACGCGAAGCTTGCGTCGTGCGTCGAGAAGCCGCCCGTCGACATCGTGCTGAAGGCGTGTCCCACGGCATCGAAACCACTCATGCCGGCAAGGTAATAACCGAGTGCACAGGCTGCGGTCATCAGCGCATAGATGGTCCACAGTGCCTTGGCGGTCTGCGTGATGCGTGGCGTGAGTTTCTGGTCCTTCATCGGTCCTGGTGTTTCGGCCTTGTACAGCGACATGCCGCCGATGCCGAGCACCGGCAGCAACGCAACCGCCAGCACGATGATGCCCATGCCGCCGAGCCACTGGATCTGCTGCCGGTAGTAGAGAATCGATTTCGGCAGGTCATCCAGTCCGACGATCACCGTGGCGCCCGTGGTCGTGAATCCGGACACCGCCTCGAATATCGCGTCCGTGAAGTCGAGATCGGGGCGGTCGGTGATCAGCAGCGGTGTCGCGCCTGCGAGTCCCAGGCAGATCCAGAACACGGCGACCACCAGAAATCCGTCGCGCAGCCGCAAGTCGCGACGCACCTTGCGCACCGGCAGCCACAGCAGCAGGCCGATCGCTGCGACGATCAGGAATGAATCCAGGAATGGTTGCCAATGCCCGTCGCCGAAGGCAAGCGCAACACCGATCGGCGGCAGCATCGTCAGGCTGAACATCAGGAGCATGAGCCCCAGGATGCGCTGCACCATCGGGAGATTCATGCGCGCGTGCCGGCCTGGAACAGCCGGCCGACATCCTCCACATGACGACGGTCGGTCAGGAACAGGATCACGTGATCGTCGACCTCGATGACCGTGTCGTGGTGCGCCATGATGGCTTCCTCACCACGGACGATCGCGCCAATGGTCGTTCCCTCCGGCAGGCCGATCTGGTCAATCCGCTTGCCGGCGACCGGCGAATTCCTGCCGTCGGCGTGCACGATCGCCTCCATCGCCTCGGCCGCGCCGCGGCGGAGCGAATGCACGCGCACCACGTCGCCACGGCGCACATGCGACAGCAGCGCCCCGATCGTGATCGTCTGCGGCGAGATCGCGATGTCGATCTTTCCGCCCTCCATCAGTTCCGCGTAGGAAGGCCTGTTGATCAACGCCATCACGCGGCGCGCCCCAAGGCGTTTCGCGAGCATGGCGGAGAGGATATTGATCTCTTCGGCGTTGGTCAGCGCCACGAACACGTCGGTGTCGTCGATGTTCTCCTCGAGCAGCAATTCCTCGTCCGCGGCGTCGCCGGTCAGTACGAGGGTGTTGCGCAGGGTCTCGGCTGCCCGCCGCGTGCGTTCGGCGCTCCGGTCGATGAGCTTGACCTGGGCGCGGTCCTCGAGGGCGCGCGCGAGCCGGTAGCCGATATTGCCGGCGCCGGCGATGACGACGCGCCGCACTGGCGCCTCTTCGGTGATCAGCTCCTTCATCATGGTACGCATGTCGTCGCGGGCCGCGATGAAGAACACTTCATCATGCTCGGCAATGACGGTATCTCCGTCGGGCTTCACATTCTGGCCGTCGCGGTAGATCGCGGCGACCCGCACATCGCGATTCGGTATGTGGGCGCGCAGTTCCCTGAGCTGGTGGCCGACCAGCTTGCCGCCCTTGAGCGCGCGCATGCCGACCAGGCGCACGCGGCCGTCGGCGAAGTCGAGGACCTGCAGCGCGCCGGGGTAGCGGATCAGCCGCTCCACGTAATCGGTGACGAGCTGTTCCGGGCTGATAGCGAGGTCCACCGGAATCGCGGTATCGCCGAACAATTCCGGGCGCTGGTTGTAGTCACCGGAACGGATGCGCGCGATTTTTGTCGGCGTGCGGAACAGGGTCCACGCGATCTGGCAGGCGATCATGTTCACTTCGTCGCTGTTTGTGAGCGCGACGATCAAGTCGGCGCCATTGCCGCCGGCGGCCTCGAGTACCGCGGGGTGCGCGGCATTGCCCGACACGGTGCGGATGTCGAGCCGGTCCTGCAGGTCGCGCAGGATTTCGTCGCGCGTATCCACGACCGTGACGTCGTTGGTCTGTTCGCGGGACAGCTGCTGGGCAGCCGTGCTGCCGACCTGGCCGGCGCCGAGAATGATGATTTTCATGGCCGCCGATTCTAGCGCAGCGCGGCAGACCCGGCCGCTCGAACAATGGGGTGATACCAGGCGCCCGCGGGATCCGGCGGGGTTTCTCGCTCGCAAACTCCGCCGGAACTTACGAGTTTGCTCGCGAGAACCCCGCCACCTCGCGGGCGCCGGGCCGCGCCGCCACCGCTCGCCCGACCGGATTCAGCAGATCTGCTCGAGTCGCGCCAGCGAGTACATCAGCCACTTCTGGCCTGCATCCTCGAAGTTCACATGCACCTGCCGGTTCTCCCCATTGCCCTCGAAGCGCAGGATCGTGCCTTCGCCGAACTTCGGGTGGCGCACACGAGCGCCCAGGCGCATCGGCGTTTCTTCCCCGGTCGGCGGCGGCGCGGCACGCGACCGGCGCTGCGGCGCATGGCTACGGATGTCCGCCCCGCGACGAATGACGGCCGGCCCGGGGGCGGCATATAGCGGCCGGCTGACGGAAATCCGGGGCCGGATTTCCTCGATGGCTTCGGACGGCAGTTCCGACAGGAAACGCGACCGGTCGCGGTAGGCAGTGTGGCCGAAGATACGCCGGCTCTCCGCATGGCTGAGATACAGCTGCTGCATCGCGCGGGTGAGCCCGACATAGCAGAGACGCCTTTCTTCGGGCAGCTTCTCGGCATCGAATGCGGAGCGCTCCGACGGGAACAGCCCTTCCTCCAGGCCGACGATGAACACGGTCGGAAACTCGAGGCCCTTGGCCGCGTGCAGGGTCATCAGCTGCACGCAGTCGAGACCGGTCGCCGCCTGGGTCTCGCCGGACTCGAGTGTGGCATGGGCGAGAAATGCCGGCAGCGGCGCCAGGCCATCGTCATGTTCCGGGACAAAGCCCTCGGCCGCGTTGACGAGTTCGTCGAGGTTTTCGACGCGCGCCTCGCCCCGGTTGTCCTTCTCCCGCGCATGGTGCGCGCGGAGCCCCGAATGCTCGATGACCAGGCGAACCTGCTCGTGCAATGGCAGATCCGCTATCTTCGCTGCGAGCTCTTCGATCAGGGCAAAGAATGCACCGAGTGCAGCGGCTGCGCGGGAGGGCAATGCGGGAGCGAGCGCCTGCCCGGCCTCCCACAGCGACCGGCCCTTCTCCCTGGCGGCCGAGCGGAGCTGCCCCATCGTGACATTGCCGATGCCGCGGGCTGGCAGGTTGACGACCCGCTCGAATGACAGGTCTTCGCCGCGCATCTGGGTCAGGCGCAGATAGCTGAGGGCGTCCTTGATCTCGGCGCGTTCGAAGAATCGCAGACCGCCGTAGACGCGATACGGCATGCGCGCGGCCATCAGCGCCTCCTCGAAGGCGCGCGACTGGGCATTTGATCGATACAGCACGGCCGCTGCGGCGAGCGGCAGGCCGCTCTGCTGGTGTTCGCGGATCCGCTCCAGCACGAAATCGGCCTCGTCGCGCTCGTTGAAGGCGGCATAGACGCGGATCGGCGCGCCGCCGCTGGCCGCGGTCCATAATTCCTTGCCCATGCGGTCGGTGTTCTTCGCGATGATCGCATTGGCGGCGCCCAGGATCACCGCCGTGGAGCGGTAGTTCTGCTCGAGAAGGTGGACGGTCGCGGAAAAATCGCGGCGGAAGTGCTGCATGTTCTCGACACGCGCGCCGCGCCACCGGTAAATGGACTGGTCGTCATCGCCGACGACGAACGGGATGCCCGGCGGGCCGGCGATGAATTTCAGCCATTGGTACTGGATACCGTTGGTATCCTGGAACTCGTCCACCAGCAGGTGGCGGAAGCGCTCGCGGTAATACCAGCCCAGATCCTCGATGTCGCGGAGCGTCTCGAAGCTGCGCAGCAGCAGTTCGGCGAAATCCACGACGCCCGCCTGCTCACAGCGCTGCTGGTACAGCTGGTAGAGCCTGATCAGCTGCTGGCGCGTCGGATCGCCGCGGTCGTCGATCCGCTTTGCGCGCCGCCCCTCGTCCTTATGTCTATTGATGAATCCCTGCACTTCGCGCGGGACCCAGCGCTGCTCGTCGAGATTCTGTTCGCGGATGATCTTGCGCACCAGCCGGTGCTGATCGTCCTCATCGAGGATCTGGAATGACTGTGGCAGTCCCGCCTCGCGCCAATGACGGCGCAGCAGCCGGTGGGCGATGCCGTGGAATGTACCGACCCACAGCGCAGCGCCGGGCATGTCCAGCAGTGCCTCGATGCGCCCGCGCATTTCGGCCGCCGCCTTGTTGGTGAACGTGACGGCCATGAGACCGTGCGGCGACACGCCGTGCTCGCGTATCAGCCAGGCGGCGCGATGCGTCAGTACGCGGGTCTTGCCGCTTCCGGCGCCGGCCAGCACCAGGACCGGGACCAGCGGGGCCGTAACGGCTGCGCGCTGGGCGTCATTCAGCGATTCGAGGAGGTCGTGCCGGAGCATGGGGCGCGCATTCTAGCAAGCGTCCCGCCCACTACCGAGGCATTGGTTGCTGCGTGTCCCGGGTGAAATTCACGAGGGCGAGTGCCAGCGCGATGACCACGGGCCCGAGGAACATCCCGATCACGCCGAAAGCGAAGAGGCCACCGAGTACGCCGATGAAAACCGCGAGCGTCGGCACGAATGCACGGCCGGAGATCAACAGCGGTTTCAGGAAGTTGTCCACGGTGCTGACCACGAGACCGGTCACTGCCAGCACGATTGCCGCCCCATAGCGGCCCTGGAACAACAGCATGCCAACCGCCGGCACCCAGACCAGCGCCGTGCCGCCGAATGGCACGATGGACAGCACCGCGGCGATCACGCCGAATACGACCGGCGCAGGAAGATCGACCAGCGAGAAGCCGATGCCGAGCAGGAACCCCTGGATCATAGCGGTCACCACCGTGCCCAGCACGACGGCGCGCGCCACGGCGCCGAGCCGGTTCCACAGTTCGTCCCGCCTCGTGCGCTCCAGTGGCACCAGGCCAATCGCCGCGCGCGCCATCACCCGGCCGTCACGGATGAAGAAGAACAGCAGGAACAGCATCACGGTGAAGTTCAGGACTGTGCCGAGCGCGCCGAGCAGGGCTGCGCCGCCCAGCGCAGCCAGCTTCTCGAACAGCTTTTTTGCGGTCTTCAGCAGCCAGGCCTGGACCTCGTCGGCGCTGACGCTCGCGTATTGATCGAGCCACTGAAGCGCGGGACCGAGCAATGGCAGGCTGGCGAGGTCGGAAACGCCGCGGCCCTGATTCTGTTCGAGCCATTGTTGAAGCAGGCTGGCGAGCCCCGCGGCCTGCCGGCCGAAAGCGACGGCAAGCGTCGCGAGCGGGCCGATGAACATCAGCAGCACGAATATCGTCAGCACCGAAGCGGCAAGCGAAGAGCGCCCGCGCAGCAGGCCGGCCAGGCGCGCCTGCGCAGGCTGCAGCAGGAATGCAAGGAAGATCGCCCAGGCCAGTGGCGCGAAGAACGGCTCGAGTATCTGGTATACCAGGGCCGCGAGCAGCGCGAGCCCGGCAACGGCGAGGACACGTTGGTAGAAGCGCGGGTCTGCAGGATCCGTCACGTCCGCTCCTCCTGCAGTGCCGCGCGCAGGCGCGCTGCATGCCCGGCGAGCACCGACTGATCGGCCGGTTTCGCGGCGTGGATGCCGAGATCCTTGCCGGCGTAGCGCGGAATGATGTGGATGTGAAAATGAAACACGCTCTGTCCCGCCGCGGCGCCGTTCAGTTGCGCAATCATGATTCCGGGTGGCGCGAATGCCTTCTTCACCGCGCGCGCGACAATCTGCGCGGTGCGGATCGCGGCTGCCGCCGCTTCCGGCGGTGTCGAAAAAATATCCTCGCCGGCCGACCTTGGAATCACCAGCGTGTGGCCTTCGGCCTGCGGCATGATGTCCATGAATGCAATCGTGTCCGCGTCCTCATAAACGCGGTGGCAGGGGATCTCGCCGCGCACGATGCGGGCAAAAATGTTGTCGGGGTCATAGGCCATCGAAGCGCTCCGGTTCCAGTTCGATCGTGAGAAGGCAGTGATCGGGCCAGCGCCCGCCAGCCGGGTATTCCCACACCCTGTATGAGCCGGCTGCGAACGCGTGGGAAAGTTTCCGTCCGAGCACGAAGTGATCGACCGGCTGGCGCGGGCCGTGGCCATTGCGGCAGGCGACCGCGCCATGTCCAACGCCCGGATTCACGAGTTCCGCACCGGGCGGGTCGCCGTCATTGATCTCCGGCCAGATCGCCACGGTCCGGCCCTTTGCATCGCGCGCGGACTCGCGTTCGAGGTCAAAACGCCGGTTGAAGTCGCCAATCACGGCAAATGCATTGTCGGCGCGCGCGCGGCGGTCAATCCAGTCCTCCAGTACCGGCACCTGCCGCTGGAGCTGCCTGCAGGCGTCGCGGGGCTCGCTGAGCGGATCTGAGTTACATGCGGACTTCAGGTGCACCGCCAGCAGCCGGATCGCGTGGCCGGTGCCCGGATAGAGCGTGAGGTCGGCGCCGCGGCGCAACTCATCGCCGAGTCCGAGCAAGCGGTAATCGCGATCGCAGCGATGTGGAATGCCGCGGCGGACCGCAAAGCCCAGATTCTGCACATTGTGCCGGCTCGTGAAGCAGAAGACATGCCGCGGAAAGATGCGCTTCGCGACCTCGCGGCCGTCGATTTCCTGCATCGCGATGACGTCGAGATTGGCGGAGCGCGCGAAATCACGCAGGCGGGCGAGATCCCGCTCGCTCCAGCGTCCGCCGGGGACGAGGTCACAGGGAATGATACGGTCGCGGCGGCCCGCGCGCTGGTTCCTGCCGGTGCAATTCCGCGCGAGCGCGTCGAAGGTCCCGGGCAGCATCATCCACTCGAGATTCCAGGTGCCGATGCGCAGCCGTTCGGCGCCCGCCGCGGATGTCGCGAGCGCGAGCGCGAGCGCGAGCGCAGGCACTGCCAGGCGGATCATCCGGCGTGGCGCCGGTTGGCGACGAGATCCTGCACCACGGCCGGATCCGCGAGTGTCGAGGTGTCGCCGAGCTCCCCGTGCTCGTTCGCGGCGATCTTGCGCAGGATCCGCCTCATGATCTTGCCGGAGCGCGTCTTCGGCAGCGCCGGCGCCCACTGGATGAAATCGGGCTGCGCGATCGGGCCGATATCCTTGCGGACCCAGGCCACGAGCTCGGCGCGGAGCTTTTCGCTCGGCTGTTCCCCCGAGATCAGCGTCACATAGGCGTAGATGCCCTGGCCCTTGATATCGTGCGGGAAGCCGACCACGGCGGCTTCGGCGACCTTGGCATGCGCGACCAGCGCGCTCTCGACTTCGGCGGTGCCGATCCGGTGACCCGAGACATTGATGACGTCGTCCACGCGGCCCGTGATCCAGTAATAACCGTCCTCGTCGCGCCGCGCGCCGTCACCCGTGAAATAGCTGCCACGGAAGGTCCTGAAGTAGGTGTCGATGAAGCGCTGGTGGTCGCCGTACACCGTGCGCATCTGGCCGGGCCAGCTGTCCTTGATTACCAGATTGCCGTCGGCGGCGCCCTGCAGTTCGCGGCCTTCGTTGTCCACGAGCGCGGGCACGATGCCAGGCAGCGGCAGCGTCGCGCTACCGGCCTTCAGCGCCGTCGCGCCGGGGAGCGGTGAGATCAGTATTCCGCCGGTCTCGGTCTGCCACCAGGTGTCTACAATCGGACAGCGCCCGTCGCCGACCACGCGGTGGTACCACTCCCAGGCCTCCGGATTGATCGGCTCGCCGACCGTGCCGAGGAGGCGCAGGCTCCTGCGCGAGCATGCTTTCACTGGCCCATCACCATCGCGCATCAGCGACCGGATTGCGGTCGGCGCAGTGTAGAAAATCGTGACCCGGTGCTTGTCGACGACGCGCCAGAAGCGCGATACATCGGGGTAATTCGGCACACCCTCGAATATCAGGCTGGTCGCGCCATTCGACAGCGGGCCGTAAACGATGTAGCTGTGGCCGGTGACCCAGCCGACATCCGCCGTGCACCAGTAGACATCCTCCTCGCGGTAGTCGAAGACGCAGGAAAAAGTGAAGTTCACGTAGACCAGGTAGCCGCCACTCGTGTGGAGCACGCCCTTGGGCTTGCCGGTAGAGCCCGAGGTGTACAGGATGAAAAGCGGGTCTTCGGCATTCATCTGCTCGGGCTCGCAGACAGGCTGCTGTGCGGCGGTCAGCTGGTGGTACCAGAGATCGCGGCCGCTGACCCAGTTGACCCGGCCGCCCGTGCGGCGCACGACGATGACATGCCTGACCTTGAGCCCGCGCGAGGCAATCGCAGCGTCGACATTGGACTTGAGCGGAATCGTCTTGTTGCCGCGCACGCCCTCATCGGCCGTGATCACGAGCTTCGATTCGCAATCGCTGATGCGCCCGGCAAGCGACTCCGGCGAGAAGCCGCCGAAAACGACCGAATGCACGGCGCCAATGCGCGCGCAGGCCAGCATTGCAACCGCGGCTTCCGGAATCATCGGCATGTAGATCGTGACGCGATCGCCCTTGACGACGCCCGCGGCACGCAGCGCATTGCCGAAGCGGCAGACGTCGGCGTGCAGTTCCCGATAGCTGATCGCGCGCGAACTGCCGGGATCGTCGCCCTCGAACAGCAGCGCCGTCTTGTCGCCGCGCGCGGCGAGCTGGCGGTCGAGGCAGTTGACCGAGACATTCAGTTCGCCGTCGTCGAACCAGCGCAGGCGGAAGTTCGCGGGATCGAATGAGACGTCCTTGATGCGGGTCGGGAAGCGGATCCAGTCGACGCGCTTCGCGATTCGCGTCCAGAAGCCGGCCGGATCCCGCACCGACTCCCGGTACATCGCCTCGTATTCCGCGGTCTTGACCCTGGCGTCCCTGGCAAATGCCGCCGGCACCGGATGCTTGTGCACGATCATGGTGGTCATTCTAAATGGATTGACGCAGGTCAAGGCAGCGGACGCTCCGGCCAGTAGCCTTGTCACGGGAACGCGGGAGTGCCTCGTGAAAATACTGGTTCTGCTGCTGCTTACGGCGCTCGCAGCCGCCGCCGAAGGGCTGCCGGCGCCGCTTTCAGGCGGCAAGGCCGGGCTCGAGCTGCGCTATCGCCATGAAAATGTCGAGCAGCCCGACAAGCCATCCACTGCCGCAGCGAATACCCTGAGACTACGCCTGAATCTGCGCTCCGGAAGTGCCGGTGGATTCTCGGGTTTTGCCGAGTTGGACCACGTCCTGGTCGTCGGCGGGGTGCGCTACGACAGCACGCGCAATGGTCAGGTGGAATTTCCGGTCGTCGCCGATCCCGAAGGCACTGACCTGAACCAGGCCTACCTGCAGTACGCAGGAAATGCCGGCACGATCCTGCGCCTGGGCCGACAACGCATGCGGCTGGACAGCGAGAGATTCATCGGCGCGGTCGGCTGGCGCCAGAACGAGCAGACCTACGACGCCTTTACACTGGAAACGACAGCGCTGCCAGGCCTCACTGCGAGCTACGCATACATTGATGAAGTGCGGCGACCGTTCGGGCCGGATCGGGGCTCGCCGCAGCTGTCATCCGGCACCCACGGCCTCCGCTACGACGGCAGCCATGGCTTCGGCAGGGAGCTGAAATTCGGCTGGGCGCTGGAGTACGCGCGACAGCAGCGTGGCTCGCGCAATCCGGCCAGCATCGATGCCGACTACAGCCTGATCGAACTCAGCCTGGGGAACCAGGCCGCGGGCTTCACGGTCGGGCGCGAAGCGCTGTCCGGTGAACGCGGCACATTCACGGCGTCGATGAACCCGGCGTTCCAGACCCGGCTTGCCACGCTGCACAAATGGCAGGGCTGGGCCGACAAGTTCCTGACGACGCCGAGCGCCGGCATCGAGGACATTTATATGGGACTCCGCGGAAGCCTTGCGGGATGGAGCGGCCAGGCTGCCTGGCACGACTTCCAGGCGCAGGCGACCGGCCTGCACTATGGGACCGAGCTCGATCTTTCGGTGTCGAGGAAATTGAGAGAGCGCTACGAAGTACTGGCGAAATATGCCGACTATTCTGCCAGCGGGCTGTTCACGGACACGCGCAAGTTCTGGCGGCAGCTTGCAGCCTCGTTCTGAGGGCGGCGCTCACAGCCCGGCTTCCATGAACGTGTCGCATGCCTCGAGCGTGCCGTTGTCAAAGCCATTGCGGAACCAGCGTTCGCGCTGCTCCGATGTGCCGTGCGTGAAGGAATCCGGAACCACCTGAGCCCCGGCGCGCCGCTGCAAGCGGTCATCTCCGACGGCACTCGCGGCGCCCAACGCTTCCTCGACGTCCCCCGGCTCGAGAATCGCCGATGACTGCTCGGCATGCCGCGCCCAGAGACCGGCGTAACAGTCGGCCTGCAGTTCCAGCCGGACGCTCATCTGGTTGGCCTCGATTTCATCGACGCGCTGGCTCAGTTCCCGGACGCGCCCCGATGTGCCCAGCAGTGTCTGCACGTGGTGGCCGACTTCGTGTGCGAGCACATAAGCCTGCGCGAAATCGCCGCCGGCACCGAGGCGCCGCTCCATCTCGTCGAAGAATGACAGGTCGATGAATACGCGCTCGTCCGCCGGGCAGTAGAATGGACCCACGGCAGCCTCGGCAAAGCCGCAGCCGGAATCGACGGCATCCGAGAAAAGCACGAGCTTCGGCGCGCGATAGCTGCCACGCGATTCCGCGATCACGGCGCCCCAGACGTCTTCGGTATCCGCCAGCACGACGGCGATCTGCTCGCGCCGCTCCATCTCGGTTGCCGATTCGCGATAGGGCGTAGAAGATTCCTGAGCCGGGCCGACCTGGGCCGTCTGCACGCCGCCAAGCAGCACCGATGGATCCACGCCGAAGTACATGCTGATCAGGTAGACGGCGACCAGGCCGACCCCGCCGATTCCGGCGGTCCGGCCGACGCGCAGCCCGCGCCGGTCCTCGATGTTGTCGCTCTGCCTGCGTCCGCGCCAGCGCATGGATTTCCTCCGATGTACCGGGAGTCACTTCCCCGGCAACACTGCCTTGTCCAGCCAGCCGTCGCGCAGGTGCAGGTCGCGCTGCGGATAGGGAATCGTGATGCCTGCCACCTCGAACAGGTCCCAGACTTCGAGGTGCAGGTCCGAGCGCACGTTATTGATGCCGTCTTCCGGGTCGGCGATCCAGAAGCGCAGTTCCAGCAGGATGCCATTGTCGGCGAAGCTCATGACGCGGCTCGCCGGCTCCGGCTGTTTCAGGACCCGTGGATGCTTGCTCGCGGCTTCCACCAGCAGGCGCAGCGCCAGCCGCGGATCGTCCTGGTAGCTGATCTGCACCGGCAGTTTCAGCCGGATTGCGCGATCGCCGTAACTCCAGTTCACGACTTCCGTGCTGATGACGTTCTCGTTCGGGATCAGCGTATCCACCCCGTCGCGATCGCGCACGACGATGTAACGCGCGCGCAATTCCTTCACGACGCCGAAACGATCGCCGATCGTGATCACATCGCCCTGGCGTATCGAGCGGTCGCCGACCAGGATGAAGCCGCTGACGAAATTCGCGGCGATTCGCTGCAGGCCGAAGCCGAGGCCGATGCCCAGCGCTCCGCCGAATACCGTCAATGCCGCGAGGTCGATGCCGACCGCGTTCAGACCGAGCAGGCCCGCGATCAGAAGCAGGATCAGCCGTACGAACTTGGCGATGCCGACCCGCAGGCCGATCGAAATCTGGCTCGACGACATCAGGCCACGGGTCGCGATCGTGCCGAGATATGCGCCTGCCATCAGGAAGATGAACATCGTCAGGATGGCCTTCATGGCGTCGAGCAGCGAGAAACCCCGCTTGCCGAGCGGGATCGCGACGCCATCGAGCGCGGCGGCCACCGGCTCGATCCAGTCCAGCAGGTACATCGCGACAAGCAGCCAGGCGATCCAGGTGATCAGGTGCTCCGACGCCGCGAGCAGCGGTCCCGGGCGGAGCACGCGCTTCAGCACGTCGATCAACAGGCGTACCGCGGCGAGCGTCAGCGCGAGTATCGCGATGATCGAGGCGAGCCCGTACGGCAGCCCGGCACTGTCCAGTACCGCGCCCGCGGCAACAGCGATCACTCCCAGAAAAACCAGGAACGCGATCCGGCTGCTGAGCGTGGAGATAACTTCAGGCGGGGATTCGGCTCCGGTCCTGCCGGCGCTTTCGAGGTATCTCCCGAGAGCGCGTGCCGCGAGCCACGAGAATACGATGGCCAGCACGACGACGCCGATCTGCCACCACTGGCCGGGATGCTGCAGGCGCGCGAACACCTGAGCAAAGAATTCAGTGGAAAGTCCCCAAAATTCGCTCATATCCGGCTGCCTCCGGCGGAAACCATAGCGCGCCAGCTGACATTAGGCGAATGACAAGCCGCCCTGCCACCGGTATTTTAGCGGCTGGCCGCCGGCATTCAGAGCAGGCCGTACTTCCTGGCCAGCAGCCAGGTCAGGGTGATCCACATCAGCACCGCGAGCGGCAGTCCGGCGCGCACGAAATCCCTGAACCGGTAGCCGGCCGCGGCCATGACTAGCAGGTTGGTCTGGTACCCCATCGGCGTCGCGTAACTGAGATTGCAGCCGAACAGCACCGCCAGAACGAAAGGCCGGGCGTCCATGCCGAGGGTCGTGGCCATCGCGATCGCGACCGGCGTGCCGATGATCGCCGCTGCATTGTTCGACACGAAATTCGTGACGATGCCCATCAGCAGCATCAGCGCCATGATCATCGCAGCCGGCGGAATGATGTCGCCAAGACCGGCCAGGCCGTAGCCGGCGATTGCGATCAGGCCGGTTGCCGTGAGCGCCTCGCCGAGCGCGAGACTCGCGACGACGATCATGATGACCTTCGACGACAGCGCGTCGGTTGCCTCCTGCCAGCGCAGGCAGCCCGTCAGCAGCATCACAGCGACGCCGACCGCAGACGCCAGCACCATCGGCAGGATCTTGATCGCCGCCATCAAGATGACACTTGCCAGGATCGCGAGCGCGAGCGGGGCGCGGCGCGTGTGGGGTATCTCCAGGGTCGCATCGAGGATCAATATGCCCGGTGACGCGCGCAGCCGCTCGATGCCGTCTGTGGTTCCCCGCAGCAATACGACGTCGCCGGGCCGCAGCAGTGCAATGGCAGGATCAATCTGCGACTTGCTGCCGGGGCGATGCAGTCCGATCACGGACAGCCCGTGTTCGTCGCCGAAGCGGCCGGCAGCCAGCTGCGTGCCGCCGAGGTCAGAGTCGGAGGCGATCAGCGCCTGCGCCAGCTTCTGGCCCGGTTGCGCCGCGGGCCCATCCTGCTCAGCCGCATGCAGCCAGGCGCCGAGGACGGTCGCATACTCGCGCAGCTGTTCCGGTGAGTCGCGCACGCGCAGGCGGTCTCCCGCCCTGAGGGTCAGTGTCGGCGATGGCGCGATCTCGACCCCGATGCGAACCAGTCCGCGCGGCTGCAGGCCAGGCAGCTTGTTCAGGATCTCACGCAGCTCGCGACCGGCCGCAAATCCGTTCTTGTGCAGGGTAAGGGATGCGTCAAATGTGAGGGTCTCGACACGCGGCCGGTCGCCGATCCCCTGTGGCAGCAGCCGGGGCACGACCAGCCAGAGATATGGCAATGCAATTGCGCCCGCGATCATGACCATCGGCGCGAAATCGAACACACCGAATGCAGGCACCCCCTGTTTTTCCGCAATGCCGACGACCAGAAGATCAGCATCAGCACGTATGCCGTTTGCGGCGCGAACGACCAGGTGCGCGCCAGCCGGCGCACGAAGGGCTCGAGCGCGCCGGTCGCAATCAGGCCGCGGCCCAGCACCATCAGGAAGCAGATGGTCACGAGCGCGGTATTGCCGAAGCCGGCGAGAAACTGTTCCGGGCCCAGTGGCCGATCGCCGGTCTGGTAGGGAAATAGACCGAACAGCAGCATCAGCGCCAGCAGGGCGAGCAGTGCCGTGCTCTGCGCGGGCAGCCGCTCCTTGGCGAACAGCCAGAACGTACCGAGGGTGATTGCCAGCACCCCGAGGGCGTGCCAGTCGATCAGGCGGAAAAACCCCGGATCCATCGGTCCATCCTACTGGAGCACCGGCTGGCCGGTCTCAGGATGAGCGCATCGTCAATCGCGCGCGTCTGGTCACCGGTGGTTCAGGTCATGCCGCGCGGCAGGTAATGGTCGATCAGCAGCGCGGCAAACAGCAGTGCCAGGTAGTTGATCGAATAGCGGAATGTGCGCATCGGCAGGTCGGCGCGGTCGGTATTCCGGAGCGCCCAGGCGTAGCGCAGGAATATTCCATCGAGCAGCAGCGCCGCGGCGAGATAGCTGAGACCCGCCATGCCGGTCAGCCATGGCATTACCGTCACGACCGTCAGCAGCACGGTGTAGTACCAGATGAATGATTTCGTGTACTCGACACCATGGGTGACCGGCAGCATCGGTATGCCGACACGCGCGTATTCGTCGCGGCGTGCGATCGCGAGCGACCAGAAATGCGGTGGAGTCCAGGCGAAGATGATCAGGAACAGCAGCAGCGCGTCGGAGTGCAATTCGCCCGTGACAGAGGTCCAGCCCAGCACTGGCGGCGCCGCACCGGCAGCCCCGCCGATCACGATGTTCTGCGGTGTCGCCCGCTTCAGCCACACCGTGTAGACGACCGCATAACCGATCAGCGAGAAAAATGACAGGATGGCTGTCAGCGCGTTGACCAGCAGCGCCAGGATCAGCATCGAGCCTGCTCCCAGCACGAATGCAAATGCCAGCGCATGGGCTTCCGAAACCGTGCCGCGCGGCAGCGGCCGCTGCCTCGTGCGGGCCATCTCGGCGTCGACGCGCCAGTCGAGCACATGATTGATCGCGGCCGCCGAGGACGCGGCGAGCGCGATGCCGATGGTGCCCCACACCAGCGCATGAACGGACGGGAAACCCGGCACCGCGAGGAACATGCCGACGATTGCGGTGAACATGATCAACGAGACGACCCTGGGCTTGGTCAACTCGAAATAGTCGCGCGCCCTGGCCCAGATGACGGGCGTCGCCGGGCTGCTTGCGCTGTGTTCACCGGTTTTCATCGAGGTCTGAAGATGCTAGCACAGCGCAGTACATGGCATAGGCGGCGGTCCGGTCATGGCCGCGCGCTCAAGATCGCAGACGAACCGGGCCGCCTTCGGAACGCGGAATCAGGCAACGCAGCAACGCGACCATCGCAAGCGCGATTGCCGCGGCACCGGCGTTGTGCATGGTGCCGAGCCACAGTGGCCAGCCCTGCCATATGAGATTCATGCCGACCAGGATCTGCAGCATCAGCGCGAGCAGCACCGCCGTGCCGGCGCTGCGCGTGACAAGGGTTTGGCCGCGGCGCCAGACACCTGCGACGAGCAACAGCAGGAGCAGCGCCGACAGATAGGCGCCCAGCCGGTGTGAATATTGAATGGCGACGCGTGCCGGGCCGCCCAGGACACCGCCTTCATAATCGATGCCCAGCCCCCGCCACAGGACGAAAGCGTTGGCAAAATCCATGTCGGGCCACCAGCTCCCGTGGCAAGTGGGAAATTCCGCGCAGGCGGCGGCCGCGTAGTTGGAGCTGGTCCAGCCGCCCAGCGCGACTTGCAGGACCATGACCGTCATGGCGACGATCGCAAGATTCCGCACCGGGCGCTCCGCCGCTTTCAGCTCGCGCCGTTCCGGCGCGAGCGCCAGCCACCACAACAGGGAAAGCGTCGCGAAGCCGCCCAGCAGATGCAGCGTCACGACCAGCGGTTTCAGCAGCAGCGTCACGGTCCACATGCCGAGCAAGGCCTGCAGCGCCACGAGCGCGACGATCACCCAGGGCAGCACGCGCGGCTGTGCCGGGTCCGCCCGATTCAGAAACGACAGGGCGGCGAGGCCGAGGATCACCAGGCCGAGCGCTGCCACGACATAGCGGTGGACCATTTCGTTGAGCGCCTTGCGGTAGTCGAAGGGGCGGTCCGGATATGCGCCGCTGTCGATGACCTGTGCAGGGTGAATCTGGCCGTAACAACCGGGCCAGTCCGGGCAGCCGAGACCCGCATCGGTCAGCCGCACCCAGGCGCCGACCACGACCACGATTGCGCAGAGCAACGTCGCGGCCAGCGCCGCGCGGCGAAACCAGATGAGCCTGGCACCCATGGGCGAACTCTAGCCGATACCAGACAGGCGCAGCAGCCGTTCCAGGTCCTTCAGCAAACCCTGGGCGCCACCGCCTGCCGGGTGGCGCATCATCAGGTTGCCGAGCGGATCGACGACATAGACCGAGGCCACGCCGCTGGCGGTGCGCAGAAACAGCGCGATCAACGCCGCGCCATCGGCTCCCGTGGCGCCGAGCACCAGCAGATCCGCATCGCCAGGGCCGGGAAATCCGGGGACACAGCATTCGCCTGAATGCAGCAATATCCGCTGCACGCGCGTGGCGTCCTTGTCGAGCGCGAGCCGCACCTTCGCGAGTTCCGCCAGCGACTTGGTGCAGCTTTCCGCGCAGGAATTGCCGGCCAGATAGAGGAGCGACCAGACGCCGTGCATCGCCCTGGTCGAAGTAACCGTACCGTCCGGGAGGCTCAGGACCGCCTCCGGCAGCAGCCGCGGAGGATCGATCAGTTCGCCATGCGCAGTGATTGCGGGGCGCCACGCGGACGAGTAATAGAGCCAGATGGCCGCCGCGAATGGCAGCAGGAACAGCGCGGCCAGCAGCAGGAAATTGCGGCGGCTGGAGCGGCGCCTGGCAGCAGCGTCCGTCATGCCTCATCCCCGCGGCGTCGCAGCCCAAGCGCAAGCCAGATCGCGACGGACGTGGCGGCGAATGCGAACCACTGGATCGCATAGCCGAGGTGGCGCGTGGCGGTCGTGCCGGGCACCCGCCAGTTACGCAGGAATCCCTCGGGTTCCCGCGGATCGAGCAGGATCAGCTGCGGATGCAGATCCCTGCCCAGCTGGCTTGCGAGATCGCTCATTTCCGGGAAGCTCGTCAGCCGGGGCCAGCCGCTGCCGGGCGGCGCCGCGATCCGGATCGAAGGACGCGGCAGCTGGTCCATGCGCCCGGCGATCGTCCGCATTGCGGTTGCCACCGCGACATCGGGCAGAGCATCGCGGGTCGCGCCGAATGGCGCCCAGCCGCGATCGATCAGCACGGCATCGCCGTCCGCAAGCAGCAGCGGTGTCAGCACATGCACCCCGGCCCGGCCGGATTCACTCATATTGTCGAGCAGGAACTGATGGCTGCTGTCGTAGATGCCGCTTGCGGTCACGCGCTGGTAACGCGGCACGGCGATGGCGGCGGGCGGGAGCGGCAGGGCAGGCGTGGCACGGGCGAAATCCCCATCGAGGGCGCGCTTTTCCGCGGCGCGCCCCAGCTGCCAGTTGCCGAGCGCCACGAACAGCAGCACGGCCGCTGCGGTCGCCGCGGTCGTGACCGCGCGGAACCCGGATCGCGCGCGGCGCGGGCTCTGCGCCGGGCTATACTTGTTCATCCGAACAAGCACCGGGACCTTCCATGTCGTGGATCAAGTGGCTGGTACTCGCCATCTTCTTTGCGATCATCCTCAGCCTGGCATCGGCGATGCTCCACCTCGTGCACGACTACCGGGGCGAGTCGAAGCGCATGGTGCGCGCCCTGACCTGGCGCATCGGCCTGTCCATCACGCTCTTCATCGTGCTGTGGGCGACCTGGAAGCTCGGCTTGATCGAACCGCGCGGCACACATAACTAGAGCGCGCGGATCGGCGGCGGGAATGATCTCGGCGGAGTGTGGCAGATCCGTCATCGCTGAATTTTACCTGTGCCAGGCCCGTTGCGACGAATGACCTGCGGACTGCGCCCAGCCGTTCCAACCCGGCGACCACATGGAGCATCCAATTCCTAGAATTGACATGTCGCCTGTCCGTGGGCCGGCGCCGGAGCCCCGCACTTGAATCTGACGGAAAAATCGCTGAACAACCCGATCGGCGTCGCGATCGGTGTGGGGCTCGTACTGCTGCTCGGTCTGGTGAGCATCGTCAGGCTGCCGGTGCAGCTGTTCCCGGATGTCGAAGTGCCGGAAATCACGATATTCACCGGCTGGCGCGCCGCGGCGCCCGCCGAAGTCGAATCCGAGCTGCTCGAGCCGCAGGAACAGGCCTTGCGCGGCGTTGCCGGCCTGCGGGAGATCCAGTCCTTCGCAAATGCCGGTGGCGCATTCATCAACCTCGAGTTTGCGATCGGCACGGACATGGGCCGCACGCTGATCGACGTGATCGCACGCATGAATCAGCTGCCGCCGCTGCCGCGCGATGCGGATGCACCGCGGATTTCGCTGGGCGAGAATGATGGCGGCGGGCCGAATGAGACGCTGTCATGGTTCTTCGTGCAGCTGAAACCCGGGACACCGGGGCCGATCGAGAACTACCGGCGCGAGGTCGAGGACCTGCTGCGCGCGCGTGTCGAGACGATTCCCGGCGTCGGCACCATCAATGTGAATGCGGGGGCACCCGACGAACTGCGCATCGAATTCGATCCCTATCGGGCCGCGGAACTCGGCATTCCGATCCCGGCGATCGCCGGCATTGCCGGCAGCGCCGACGATGTCTCCGGGGGATTTGCGGAACTCGGCCGGCGCCAGTACACGCTGCGCTTCGCGGGCCGCTACCAGCCGGCCGATCTTGGCGAACTCGTGCTCGACTGGCGCGATGGACGGCCGGTGCGGCTGGCCGATGTCGCGACCATCGCGGTCGAGCGCGGCGACCGCAATTCACTCGCGGTCCAGAACAACAATCCGGCGATCGGGATCCAGATCCTGAAGGAATCCGGCGCCGACGTGCTGGCCACGCTGAGCGCCGTCAAGAAGGAGATCGGGGAGCTGCGCGAGGGGCCGCTGGCCGCGATGGGCCTCGCAATCGAGCAGTCCTTCGATCCCTCCGTGTTCATCAACCGGGCGATCGGCATGGTGTCGGGCAACCTGCTGCTCGGTGTATTGCTGGCGGTATGCGTCTTGTGGCTGTTCCTGCGGCGGTTCCGCGCGACGCTGCTGGTCGGCCTCGCCATCCCGGTGTCACTGCTGACGACGATCGTCGTGCTGCTTGTCAGCGGCCATACGCTCAATGTGATCTCGATCGCGGGTATCGCCTTTGCGGTCGGCATGACGCTGGATGGGGCGATCGTCGTGCTCGAGAGCATCGTGACACGCCGCGAACGCGGCCTTGACGCACGCGCGGCCGCGCTCGAGGGCGCACTCCATGTCTGGCCCGCGCTGGCTGCATCCACCGCGACGACGGTGATCGTGTTCCTGCCGGTCATGTTCATGGAGAACACCGAAGGGCAGCTGTTCGCCGATCTGGCCCTGACGATCGCGGTCTCGGTTACGGTGTCGCTGATCATGGCGATGACCGTGCTGCCGGTCGCTGCCGCGCGCTGGCTCCGGCCCGGCACACGCCTCAGGCAGGGTGGCGGCTGGCAGAGGCGGCTCGGCGACCGCGTGGTCGCACTGACCGATTCGCGCAGGATCAGGCACGCGACAATCGGCGCGCTGCTGGGAATTCCGGTACTGCTGGCCTGGCTGTTGCTGCCGCCGATCGACTATCTGCCGCCGGTCAAGCGCGATGCGATTGACGGATTCTTCCAGTTTCCGCCCGGCATGAATGTGGAGGCGATCGACCGCGAGGTCGTCCAGCCGATGGTGCAAAGACTCGCGCCCTACATGGCGGCTGAGAAAGAGCCCGCGCTCAAGAACTACTACATTCTCATATTCCCGGGCGGCGGCGCTATCGGCGTGCGGCCGCTCGACGCGTCGAGGATCGGCGATCTCGGCCGCCTGGTGCAGGACGAGATCACCACCGGATTCCCGGATCTGGAGGTGTTCTCACAGCAGGGCAACCTGTTCGGCGGTTTTGGCGACGGGCGCAATATCGAGGTGCGGCTGCAGTCCGCGGACTTCGACGGGCTGCTGAGGGCCGCGCGCGCCGCGCAGGATGTGATTACCGAAAAACTTCCCGGCGCGCAGGTGCGGTCATTCCAGGACCTGGAACTCTCCGAACCCGAACTCAGATTGATACCGGATGACCGGCGCATCAGCGAGTCCGGCTGGACCCGCGCCGATGTTGCGACGGTGGTGCGCTCGCTGGGCGACGGCATCTGGGTCGGCGAGCATTTCGACGGCGAACGCCGGCTCGACATGATCCTGCGGGCCAACGGCTGGGACAGCCCCGACGCCCTGGCGGCGGTACCGGTCGCGACACCGGCGGGCGGCGTCGTGCCGCTCGGGGAGCTGGTCGCGATCGAGCCGACGGTCGGCACAACGGGACTCCGCCGCGTGGATGGCCGCCGGACCATCGGTCTCAACGTGATCGCACCGCCCGGCATGTCGCTGCAGCAGGCGATGGACCGCATCGAGCAGGACATCGGCCCGCTCATCCGGCCTCTGCTGCCGGCGGACGGCGGCATCCGCTACGCGGGCGACGCGGGCAGCCTGGAGACGGCGCTTGCCGACATGCGCGTGAATATCGGGTTGGCGCTGCTGGTGTTGTTCCTGCTGATGGCGGCATTGTTCCGCTCCGTCAGGGACAGCGTGCTCGTGATGCTGACCGTGCCGCTGGCGGGTTTCGGCGGGGTGGTCGCGATCCGGCTCCTGAACCTGTTCACGCCGCAGACACTCGATCTCCTGACGATGGTCGGGTTCATCATCCTGATGGGCATCGTCGTCAACAACGCGATCCTGCTGGTCGACCGCACGCGCTCCAGCGAACGCGAAGGACTGACGCGCCGGGACGCGGTACGCACGGCCCTCGGCGAGCGCACGCGGCCGATCCTCGCGACCTCTCTGACGACGCTGTTCGGCCTGCTGCCGATGGTCATCATCCCGGGTCCGGGCGCAGCGCTCTACCGCGGTCTTGCGACGGTCATCGCCGGCGGAATGCTCGTGAACACGCTGTTCGTGCTGGTGCTGCTGCCGGCGATGCTGCGCCTCGGCGAACCCGCCCAGGCCAGGGAAGAGGCGGCCACGCCGCAGCAGGCGATCGAGGAGGCACTCTGATGAATCTGAACCGCATCAGGAAACCGGTTTGCGGCTGCGGGGCCGCGGCCGCGCTGGCTGTTCTCCTGCCTACGGCCGGCGCGGCCCAGAGTCAGCTCGAGGCCCCGCCGGTGCCGGTCGCTGTGGCGCGCGCCACCGAAGGAATGCTCGATGCGAAGGTCAGCAGGACCGGCACGGTCGTCAGCAGGAATGACGCGCGGCTCGCCGCTGAGGTGACCGGGCGGCTCGACTGGGTCGCCGAGCCGGGCGCGCGTGTTGCCAAAGGCACGCCGCTCGCGCGCGTTGACACGCGCACGCTGGAGTTGCAGTTGCGCGAGGATGACGCTCAGCTCGCGCGTCTCGGTGCCAATGTCGATCTGCTCGAAACGCAGCTCGCGCGGCTGAATGCGCTGCCGCCAGGCATCGTGTCGCAGAGCCAGATCGATGAAGCAGCCGCGCGCCATGCGATGTCGCGGCACGAACTCGAACAGGCGCGCGCGGCACGCGACCGCACCCGGCACCTGATCGACCGCGCCGTGATTCGCGCACCGTTTCCCGGGCACGTGGTCGAGCGCCTGCGCCAGCTCGGCGAGTTCGTGGCGGCGGGCGCCGAAGTAGTACGGCTGATGGACACCGGAAATGTCGAGGTCGTCGCCCGTGCCCCGGTTGCCGAGGCCGGACACCTGGCGGTCGGCCAGCTCGTGACCGTTCATGGAGCCGCGAAACAGGCTGAGAGCAGTATCCGCGCAATCGTGCCGGTCGGCGATGAACGGTCGCGGCTGCTGGAGGTGCGGGTGGCGCTCACCGATAGCGGCTGGCCCATCGGATCAGCCGTGCGCGTCGAGCTGCCTGCGGTGCAGGCGAGCGCCGCAATCATCGTGCCGCGCGATGCAGTGATCGTGCGGGCCGATGGCGCGCATGTATTCCGGGTCGGCAAGGGCGATATTGCCGAGCGTGTCGCCGTGCGCCTCGGCAACGGTGACTCGAAGCGCGTCGCGGTCGCTGGAAATCTCGTCGCCGGCGATCGTGTCGTCGTGCGCGGCGGCGAGCGTCTGCGCCCGGGCCAGAATGTCATGATCGCGACCAGCGCCGCCTCGGCGCCAGCGAAGTCGGCATCGCCGACCGGGTAGCTGTGCAGCGCAATTTGCGTGCCCGCGGCCCGCGCCTATACTCGGCCGGGGAGCGCGCGAAGACGTGGTCAAGGACAGCCGGAAACTCGCTGCCATCCTGGCGGCCGATGTCGTCGAATACAGCCGGCTGATGGAGGCGGACGAGGAAGCTACGCTCGCCACGTTCAAGATTCGGCACGCAGCCTTCTCTCCACTGGTCAGGGAATTCGACGGCGTCGAATTCGGCAGCGTCGGCGACAGCCTGATGGCGGAGTTTCCGAGCGCCGTGAATGCGGTGCAGTGCGCCCTCGCGATCCAGCAGCGCATCGAAAATGACAACTTGCCGCTGCCGGCTGCACGGCGCATGCAGCTGCGCATTGGCGTGAATCTCGGGGATGTCATCGAGGAGCAGGGCTCGGCCTTCGGCGATACCGTCAATGTGGCCGCGCGGCTGCAGGCGCTGGCGAAACCGGGTGGGGTGCTGATATCCGGGCCGGTCTACGACCAGGTTCATCTACGGCTGCCGGCCAGGTTCATCGCTGCCGGCACGCGCCAGGTCAAGAATGTCCATGAGCCCGTGCGGACCTTCGAGGTGCTGCGCGCCGAGCGGCCTGGCATCGCCGGGCGGATTTCGGCGATCCTCGCGCGCATCGCTTCACGGCGGGTGCGACTGACGGCGGCCGGCATCCTGGCACTTGCCTTGGCTGTCACGCTCGGCCTGGCGTGGCGCGAACTTTCGGAGTCGGCCGCCGGCCGGCGCGTCGGCGCCCTGCTCGGCTCGCCGGCCCCCGAGGCTGCGTCGAATTCGATCGCGGTGCTGCCATTCGTCAACATGAGCGGCGATCCGCTGAATGACTATCTCGGCGATGGGCTTTCCGCCGAACTGGCGAGCCGCCTGACGAAGATTGCAGAACTGCGCGTTGCGGCGCGGACCTCCGCCTTTGCATTCAAGGACAAGGACCTGGGCGTGGGAGAGATCGCCGGCAGGCTCGGCGTGCGCTACGTGGTGGAGGGCAGCGTCAAGCGGCAGTCGGATCGCATCCGGGTCACGGCCGCGCTGGTCGACGGCAGCAGCGGTTCCAGTCGCTGGTCCAATACATTCGATCTGCCGTCGGCCGACCTGTTCAAGGTGGAAAGCGACATCGCCGCGCAGCTCATCATCGCGCTGGAACTGGTGCTGGGCAAACATAGCGAGGCTTCGTCGTCACAGCCATCCGGCGGCAGTGGCGGCGCGTATGACTTCTATCTGCAGGGTCTTGCCTATCTGCGCCAGCCCAAGAGCGCGAGGACAATCCAGGCGGCGGAGTCGCTGTTCAACCGGGCGCTTGCGGACCAGCCGGACTTTGGCCGAGCACAGGCCGGGTTGTGCGAAACACTCGTCGAGCGCTTCGCCCTGGAACGGATTCCGGCATATGTCGCGAAAGCCGAGGCGGCCTGCGCCAATGCCGATGCGCTCGACGGTTCCGCGCAGGAAGTGCACATGGCGCTCGGCAGGCTGCGTCTCGTGACGGGCAATGCGGCGGCAGCCGAGGCCTCCTTCCGGCGGGCACTGGCGCTGGTGCCCCAGTCGCCCGACGCGCTGATCGGCCTTGGCGACGCGCTCGCCGCCGGCGGAAAGACGAAAGAGGCGGAGAGCACTTATGAACATGCCATCGCTGTGCAGTCGAGTTACGCTGGGGCCCACGTTGCGCTCGGCAGCTTCCTGCTATCGCAGGGGCGTGCGCCCGATGCCATCCCCTCCTATGAGCGCGCCACGATTCTCGCGCCCGATAACCCCATTACATTCAACAATCTGGGTGGCGCATTCCTTTATATGGGCAACTTCGACAAGGCGGCTCATGCCTTCGCGCGCTCACTGGCGCTGGAGCCGCGCCGGTCGAGTTACTCCAATACCGGAATCGTGCACTACTACCTTGGCCACTATCATCAGGCGGCAGAAATGTTCCGCAAGGCGATCGAGATCACCCCGGCCGATCACCGCCTGTGGGGGAATCTCGCGGACGCGCAGTACTTCGACTCCCGCGCCGATGAGGCCAGGCAGACCTATCGCCGCGCGCTCGAGCTGGTAGACGGCGAACTGGCGATGAATCCGCGGCATGCTGCGAATCAGGCACAGGCGGCGTATTATCTGGCGCGGCTCGGCGACCGAAACCGCGCCCGGCGATGCATCAGCATCGCGCTGGCCGAAGGGGAAAGCGACAACAACGTGCACTACTATGTCGCGCTCGCCGAGCTTGGACTCGGTGAAGTGCCGAGGGCGCTCGTGCACGCGCGGCGCGCGCGGGAGCTGGGATACCCGGAAAAACTGATGCGTGCCGCGCCGGAACTGGGGGAAATCAGAACAAAGTTCTAGAACAGGGGAGAACATGGCCAATCTCGATATCTATGTGGAGGTCATCAACGATCAGACGGTGTCAGATATTGGAAGTGGAAAGGTCAAAGTAGACAAGAAGGTTAACTTTCACAACCGAGACTCTGTTGGAGAGTTGGTAGTTACGATCGAATCCAAGGACGCGCAAGGCCGCACCGCACTCTGCAAGAACAATTCGAATGGGCCTGCGGACGCAATAATTCACGTGCCTTCTGCAGGCCATAGTCCCAAGTACGCGATCTGCGATTCATACAGCCTCAATTACTTCAAGTACTCGGCCGAGATCGCTCCCGCTGAGAAAGAGGATCCGATCATTATCATCGACCGTGCAATGTCATACTCAAGCGTTGCGCTTGAACTCGCGATCGGAGCGGTAGTGGTTGCTTTCACCCTGGGGTTTTTCTTCGCCAGGATGTTCAGCAAGTTCAAGCCGGCGACGCGGAGCTAGGCGACGTTTTTAGGCGCTGGAATGGCAAAAGGAGGGACACAATCATGGCGAATCTGAAAATAAGGGTGGCCGAGAAGGATGGCAGGACGGTTTCGAATTTTCGCTTGCGTTCGAATGACGAAGTTGTATTCATAAACAGATCAGACAAGGTCCTGAAGGTTGAAATCAACAAGAACGGACCGGAATCCCGAGATGCGCTTTGCATCGACGGTGTCCCGCAGCAAGAATTTCAGGTCGGGCCAAAGGAAGGCACGGCCCTGAAAATCTGCGATTCCTACAAGGCAGAAACGTTCAAGTACACGGCGACGATTGCCGGTACTATTCCAGAGGACCCGATCATCATCATCGAGCGTTAGCATTTTCCGGCGCGGCAGATCGTTATCGAAGCCCTCAGCCTGCGGCCATGTGCCGCATGTCGAGGCAGCGATCGGGGTCGCTGAACACGATTGCCTCGTGTCCGCCTGCCGGCTGCGATGGCGCAGGCGATTCGCGCGGACACCGCTGGCCTGTGCGGGCGTCAAACGAATGGCCGGCTCCATGTTGACATAATCGGTTCGGCTCAGTTTTCCCGCGCGGCCGTCCTGATCGCCGCTTCATCGCGCACGATGACGACTCCGCGCCCGAGACTGACCCAGCCCCGGCTCTTCCAGCCCTGCAGTAGCTGGTTCACGGCTTGCCGCGACACGCCGAGAAAGGCGGCGAGGTCTTCCTGCGAGATGCGAAGCGTCATGCCTCCGGCGGTTCGCTGGCCGTGCAACTGACCAAGACTGAGCAGGCGTTTCGCCAGACGCGCGGAGGCATCGAGCAGGGCAGCGTCCTCGACCAGACCGCTGGTCCAGCGCAGGCGCTCGCCGCAGAGCCGCAGCAGTTCGGTTGCGACCCTTGGCTCGCGTTCGAGCAGCGCGAGAAAATGCTCGCGCCGGATCGAGACCAGCTCCGAAGCCGCCATTGCCGTCGCCGAGGCGGTACGGGTGCCGCCGTCCAGCAGCGCGATCTCGCCGAATGTGTCGCCGGGTTCCATGATGTTGAGGAAGATTTCCCTGCCGTCGGCAGTACCGGCGCTGATGCGTATCTTGCCGGTGACGACGGCGTAAAGGGCATCTCCCGGATCGCCCTGGCTGAATACCACCTCGGCATTGCGAAAGCTGCGCTGCACCGCAAGCGCGGCGATGCGCTCGAGCGACGCCGGCGGCAGGCCACGAAACAGCGGGCTGCGCTGCAGCATGATCTTTCCAGCGAGCGTCGTCATGCTGGTGACCTGTGTGGCCGGCCGGGCGATAACGGCCGATAATACGCCTCATGGGTCCGGATGAATCACTCCGGTTTCGCAGGCATCTTCTGAATGGCCTGCGTCACTTCCTGTTCGCGCTCCTGGCTCTGCTCTGGGCCAGCCTGCCGGCAGCGGCGGACTCCGAGTACCGTTTCAATGATGTGCGCCGCGTGGTCGCGATTGCCGACGTCCACGGCGGTTACCAGGAGCTGCTGTCGATCCTGCGCGAGACGGCAATCATCGACGAGTCGCTGCACTGGCGCGGCGGCGACACTCATCTGGTCAGCCTGGGCGACCTGCTGGACCGCGGACCGGATTCGCGCAAGGTGCTGGACCTGCTGATGCGCCTCGAGGCGGAGGCCCGCAAAGCGGGTGGCGCGCTGCACATGATCCTCGGCAATCACGAGATCATGAATATCGTCGGCGATCTGCGCTATGTCAGCATCGCCGAATACGCGGCGTTTGCGGGAGGCGAAGACGACACGCTGCGTCAACAGGCCTGGCAACTGGTTCAGCAGCAGGAGCCGACCGCGTTACGGGCCGATTTCGACGCGATGTATCCGATGGGCTACTTCGCCCACCGGCGGGCATTTTCGCCGGCCGGTCAGTACGGCGCCTGGCTGCTGACCAAACCTTTCCTGCTCACCATCAATGACACGGCGTTTGTGCATGCGGGGCTCCCGGAGATGGTCGCGCGCCTCGGCCTCGACGCTACCAACCAGACCCTGCAGGCGCAGCTCGCCGAATACCTGCGGGCATGGGAATCGATCGTGACGGAACTGGCTCTCGCCCGGCCGCCCGGGTTCCAGGAGCGGGCGCAGGCCCTTGCGGGCAGTGGAGCCGAGCAGCAGGCGGCGGCGCTGCGTGCCATGCAGGATCAGGAACTCTTCACTCCGAAGGGCCCGACCTGGTTTCGCGGGCAGGCGCTGTGCCATCCATTCGCCGAAGCCGAAAACCTGGACCTGGCACTCGCCGCGCTCGGGGTAGCGCGCGTAGTCGAAGGCCATACGGTCTCGCCGACCGGCCGGGCGCAGAGCCGCTTCGATGGCCGCGTCATCCTGCTCGATGCAGGCATGCTGCAGGCGGTTTACCAGGGTTCGCCGGCGGCCTTCGTCATGGAGGATGGCCGCTGGGCAATCGCCTATTCAGACCGGCCGAGGCAGCGCCTGCAACCCGAGATCCTGCCGCGGGCGGTCGGTCCGCGGCCCAGGGGCCTCGATGACGATGCGCTCGAGCAGTGGCTGGCGCAGGCCGAGGTGGTTGATTTCGAGGATCTCGACACCGGCATCACCAATCCGCAGCGCGTCACATTGCGCAAGGACAGCGTGGAGTTGCGCGCGGTTTTCAAGACCCTCTCCACCGATTTCGGCATCACCGACCGCAATCGCGTATTGAACGAGTCCGACCGCTTTGAATTCGAGATGGCGGCCTACCGGCTCGATCGCCTGCTCGGGCTCGGCCTGGTTCCGGTGACCGTCCCGCGGTCCATCCGGGGCCGGCGCGGAATCCTGCAATTCTGGATCGACGACTCGATCAACGTGCGCCACATGCTCGAGCGGAAGCTGCAGCCGTCAGGCTGGTGTAACGCCGAATCGCAGTACAACCTGATGAATGTCTTTGACGTGCTGATCCACAACACCGACCGTACGCAGGAGAACGCGCTGTTCACGAAGGACTGGATGCTGGTGCTGATCGATCACACCCGGGCATTCACGCTGAAGATGCAGAATCCCGTGATGCTGTATCGCGGCGAGATCCGGGTGCCGCCGGCACTGGCCGACCGCCTGGCGACGCTCGATCGCGAAATGCTGCAGGCGGCGCTCGGCCCCTATCTGCATTCGCGGCAGATCAACGCGCTCTTGAAGCGCCGCGACAAGCTGCTAGACATGTACCGCTCGCGGGCCGAGGTCGGAGAACGCGCCGGACCGTGAAGATGCGCGCGGCGCGCCGTAGCGGCGCGAATATTCGCGGCCGATCAGCCACGCCACCAGCAACATCGTGGCGCTGAGGACGGCGATCAGCCACACGAACTGCAGGCGCCCATCGTCGAACAGTCTCGAACCGGCGAAGACCGAAAGCGCGGACAGCAGGTCGCCGCCCCGGTAGAAGAATGTGTCGATCGCGGTCCTGGCCTGGTATTTCTCCTCACGGCTGGCCGGCAGCAGCAGGGCGCTACGGGCGGTGTTCAGCAGCGAATAGTCGAGGCTGCGCTGAATGACCAGCACCGACTGCAGCAGCGCGAACACCGGCACGATTCCTATCAGAAGGAAACCGGCGAGAAACGCGATCGGCGTGACCATCAGGGCACGAGTCACCCCGGCGAGCAGGATGATGCGCGAGACCAGCAGCAGCTGCAGCAGCAGTCCGACCAGGGCGATCGCGGAACTGTAGTTGCCCATGAAGCGCCCGATGAATGCCGCCTGCGCCCCGGGAGCTGACTCGCGCGCGACCTTCACCAGCCAGTTCGACAGCACGTAATCACCGGTGGAAGTGATCCAGTTGAGCAGCACGACCAGGGCCGCGATGCCGATCAGATAGCGACTGCGGCCGATCAGGGCGAATCCACCGAGCCAGCGGCCGGCGCGGCCCGCGTCGCGACCGGCGGCTTGCGAGCCGCCTGCCTGTGCGCTGCGGGAGGCGGCGGGTACGCAGTTCCGGGCCCTCTCACTGACGCCGAGCGCGCCGGCCAGGATCGCGGCGGAGGCGAGCATCAGGCCGTAGGGTCCGAAGGTATCGAAACCGGCTGCCGCCAGGCGCGAGCCGATCAGCGCGCCGGTGGAAACGCCGATCGCGATGACGCTGAAGACCCGCTGACCGCACTCCACGCTGAAGAGATCGGTCGCGAATGCCCAGAACTGCGCCACCGCCATCACGGCAAAGATGCTGCACCAGACGAAGAATACAAAGCCAAATTGCAGGCCCGCCTGTCCGAGCACGAAGAAGATGACCAGGTTGAGCGCAAAGAAGGCGATGACGCGCCGGAACACAAGGCCGGCCGGCGCGCTGCGGACCAGCAGCCCGTAGGCCGGGATGATCGCGATCAGGAGCAGGGCCTGCACGCCAACCGCGTAGCTCCTGAGTTCGGCGCTGCCCTCGGTCAGGATCAGCGCTTCGCGCACCGGACGAATCAGGTAGTAGGCCACCATCAGCAGGAAGGACTGGAGGCACAGCATCATGATGCAGCGCCCCTCGCCTGCCCGCACCTTCGTGAACAGGGACAGGAGCCTTTCCGGGGTGCTCAATTGCCGCGCATCGCCCATGACTGCTTCTCTCGTCCTTCAGGTGGCTGGTGAAAAGAACGCCCGGCGGGGTAGGCGCCGGGCGCCGTAGTTGCACATCCGTCAGACCTTGCGGACGACTGGCGGCTTGAAGCTGGGACTGGCTGCGGCCGTGTTGACCGGGGCGGAAACAGCAGCGGTACCCGAGCCCAGCAATGGCGAGAAGGACTCGACCAGCGTGGTCATCAGGAGACCCGTGGTCGCGATTGCCGCCAGACCGGAAACGATGTGCCTGACGCGGGGGGACATGTCGATGTTCATGATCTTTATCTCCTCGGGCCGTGTTTGTGGCCCGGGAGTGATCCTGAACTCGGCCGCCCCGTTGTTCTGTCATCTACCTGACACAGGCGCGAAGACGCCCCCCGATGCATCGGGCGAGGACTGCCGTCAAGCGCTAATCAGGCTGCGCGTCTGCGGGCGGATGCACGCCGGCGCGGCGTGGGCGCGGACTTCATCGGCCCATTGCCACGGATCGCCTAGTCCTTGCGGATTTCCGGGATCGCCGATGCCGGCGCAGCCGGCAGTTCGACCCCGCTGCTGATGAGGGCACGGCGGAGTCCCGCATTGACCGACTCCAGGTCGGCAATCCGGTCGCGGTGGCGGCGCAATGCCAGTCGGTGGCGGATTTCGTTCGGCAGCAACAGCAGGGCCCCCGCCAGGGCGCCGCAGGCGAAGCACAGGACCGCGACGATCGCGAGCGAGGCATCGAGCCGCCAGCTGAAAAACGCGATGCTGACCGGCGCGGCATTCTGTACGGCAAACACGACCGCGGCGATCACAATTGCCAGCACGATTACCCACTGCATTGACGGCACCTCCCGATACCCCGCGTCAGAGCCCGTAGTGTCGCACCAGGAGAATCGACAGTGTGATTACCATCAGGACCGCGAGCGGAGTGCCAACCCGCAGGTAATCCCGGAACGTGTAACCGGCGGCACTCATGATCAGCAGGTTCGTCTGGTACGCCATCAGCGTCCCGATGGCGGCAGCGGCGCTCGTGCCGGCTGCGATCCAGTCCGCCGCCTGGCTTCCCCCGGTGGCAGGTATGGGTCCGGCTCCGGCAATCATGGGCGCTTAGGGTATGCGCCTGGCCAGCTGACGCCGGGCGGGGCCCTCAGTCGAGATAGCGCTCGATCTTCCGGAACAGGTCCACGCGATCGACCAGGTCGGTCAGCCAGTCGAGCCGGTCGGATTCGAGCACCAGCACCGGTGAGAGTTCGTAGCGGCCGAACCACTCCTGGTAGAGCCGGTTCAGGCGGCGCAGGTACGGGGTCGGGATGTCGTGCTCCATCGAGCGCCCGCGCAACCTGATGCGCTGGCGCAGGGTCCGCACCGGGCAGCGCAGGTAGATCATCAGGTCGGGTGGCCGCAGCGTCGCGCTGATCGACTGGTACAGCTGCCAGTAGACCTTGAAATCGCGCGCATCGATGTGGTGCTGGCGGTGGAGGTTCTTCGCGAAGATCTCCGCGTCCTCGTAGATCGTGCGGTCCTGCACCACGGCGCCGGGCTCGTCCTGCAGTTCGAGGTGCAGACGGAATTTGTGGGCCAGGAAGAAGACCTGTGAGCGGTAGGCCCAGGTCTTCATGTCGGCGTAGAAATCCGCGAGATACGGATTCTGCTCGTTGGGTTCGTAGAAGGGCTTGATGCCGTAGCGCCGGCACAGGAATTGCGTCAGCTCGGTCTTGCCCGCACCGATATTGCCGGCGATCGCGATGAATCGCTTCGCTGCCACTGGTGCAACGCCCACTGGCTCAGAGCCAGTAAACGAAGATGAAGAGCGCGAGCCAGACCACGTCGACGAAGTGCCAGTACCAGGCGACGGCCTCGAATGCGAAATGCTGGCGCGGCGTGAAATGACCCCTCAGGCAGCGCAGCCAGATCACGACCAGCATGATCGCCCCGACCGTCACGTGCAGGCCGTGGAATCCGGTCAGCATGAAGAAGGTCGAGCCGTAGATCCCGGTTCCGAGCTGCAGGCCGAGATCCCGATAGGCATGACCGTACTCGCCGGCCTGCACGGCGAGGAAGATGAATCCCAGCACGAAGGTCAGCGCCAGGAAGATCTTCAGCATGCCGCGATGGCCTTCCTTCAGCGCGTGGTGCGCGATAGTGAGGGTCAGGCCCGAGCTGAGGAGCAGCGCGGTATTGATGGCCGGCAGGCCGAAGGCGGGGATGATCTCGTAGCTGCCGTCATCGCGCGGGCTCAGTGCGCCCGGGCCGTTGCTGGGCCAGCGGGCCTCGAAGCCGGGCCACAGGAGGTTCGTGACCGCCTTCTCGCCTTCACCGCCGAGCCATGGGACCGCGAGCTGTCGCACATAGAACAGCGCGCCGAAGAAGGCCGCGAAGAACATGACCTCGGAGAAGATGAACCACATCATGCCCATCCGGAACGAACGGCCGACCTGCTCGTTGTAGAGGCCCGCCTGGCTCTCGCGGATGACTTCGCCGAACCAGAAGAAGAACAGCGCGCACAGCAGCAGGAAGCCCGCGCCTAGAACCCATGCGCCGATGCCGGCGCCGTTCAGCGTTGCGGCCGCGCCTGCCATCAGCACGAAGAGCGACGCAGACCCGAAGATCGGCAGCCGGCTGCCGTGCGGGAAGTAATACGGCTCAGCACTTCTGGGGCGCTCTCCTCGCCGCATCCGCATTCCCTTATCCATTTCCGTCCACCACTTTCGCGACATCGTAGAACGCGTAGGACAGGGTCAGGCGGTCGATGCCGGGCGGCAGCTCGCGGTCGACGATGAATCTGACGAGCATCTCGCGCTCCTCGCCGCGCGCGAATTGCTGCGGCGTGAAGCAGAAGCATTCCGTCTTGCGGAAGTACTGGCTGGCACGCAGCGGCGTGACGCTCGGCACGGCCTGGCCGGTGGTCTCGCGGTCCGCGAGATTGCGCGCGCTGTAGCGCGCTTCGTAGAGCCGGCCCGGCTGCACCTCCATCGATGCGACGACCGGCGCGAATTCCCAGCGCCCGCCGTCCGGCACTGAAGCCGTGAATTCGACCACGACGGTGCGGTTCGCGTCGGGCGCCGAATCGACGGGAGCAGAAGCGCGGCTCAGTTGCCCGCGGGTGCCGATGCCGGTGACTTCGCAGAACACGTCATAGAGCGGCACCAGCGCGAAGCCGAATGCGAAGCTGCCCGCCGTCATCAGGAGCAGCCGGGCGACCAGGCCGCGGTTCGACTTGCCGCCCGGCGCCTTCATCAGACGATCTCCAGGAGGCGGATCAGCACGTAAGCGCACCAGACCGCGAATGCGGCGACGCCGAGCGCAATCGCGAGCCGCAGGCTGGAGGCGCGCTGGTTCAATGCAGCTCCGGTGATTTCTCGAATGTGTGGTACGGAGCCGGCGAAGGCACCGTCCACTCCAGGCCATGCGGCCAGTCCCAGACGCCGGCGGTGGCGCGGGCGCCGCCGCGCGCGCACTTTACTATCAGCCAGACGAACAGGAGCTGCGCCAGCCCGAAGCCGATGCCGCCGACCGTCGAGACCATGTTCCAGTCGGTGAACTGGGTCGCATAGTCCGGGACGCGGCGCTGCATGCCCGCGAGGCCGAGGAAGTGCTGCGGGAAGAACAGCACATTGACGAATATCGCGGTCAGCCAGAAATGCCACTTTGCGAGCGCCATGTCGTACATGTGGCCGGTCCATTTCGGCAGCCAGTAATAGACCGCGGCCATGATCGCGAACACCGAACCAGGCACCAGCACGTAATGGAAATGCGCGACCACGAAATAGCTGTCGTGGTACTGGAAATCGGCCGGCACGATCGCGAGCATCAGGCCCGAAAATCCGCCAATCGTGAACAGGAACAGGAATGCAAGCGCGAACAGCATCGGCGGCTCGAAGCTGATCGAGCCGCGCCACATCGTCGCGGTCCAGTTGAAGATCTTCACGCCGGTCGGCACCGCGATCAGCATCGTCGCCAGCGTGAAGAACAGCTGCCCGGCCAGCGGCATGCCGACCGTGAACATGTGGTGCGCCCAGACGATGAATGACAGGAAGGCGATCGAGGCGATCGCGTAGACCATCGTCTCGTAGCCGAATATCGGCTTGCGGGAAAATGTCGCGACGACCTCCGAGACGATGCCGAATGCCGGCAGGATCATGATGTAGACTTCGGGGTGCCCGAAGAACCAGAACACGTGCTGGTACAGCACCGGGTCGCCGCCGCCCGCCGCGTTGAAGAAGCTGGTCTGGAAGTAGTAATCGGTCAGCAGCATCGTGACGCTGCCGGCGAACACCGGCATCACCGCGATCAGGAGATATGCGGTGATCAGCCAGGACCAGGAGAACAGCGGCATCCTCAGGAGCGTCATGCCGGGCGCGCGCATGTTGACGATCGTCACGATCACGTTGATCGCGCCCATGATCGAGGATGCGCCCATCAGGTGGATCGCAAAGATCGCCATCGGGAAGGCATCGCCGGTCTGCAGCACCAGCGGCGGGTAGAGTGTCCATCCCGCGGCCGGTGCGCCGCCCGGGACGAACAGCGTCGCCAGCAGCAGCATGAACGCAAAGAACAGCAGCCAGAAGCTGAACAGATTCATGCGCGGCAGCGCCATGTCGGCCGCGCCGATCTGCAGCGGCACCATCCAGTTCGCGAGTCCGACGGTCGCCGGCATCACGGCGCCGAATACCATGATGAGCGCGTGCATCGTGAGCAGCTGGTTATAGAACCCCGGATCGACGAACTGGAGGCCCGGCTCGAACAGTTCGGCGCGGATCAGGAGCGCGAATATGCCGCCAATCAGGAACATCGCCAGCGAGAACACCAGGTACATCGTCCCGATGTCCTTGTGATTCGTCGTGGTCAGCCAGCGGACCAGCCCCTTTGGTGGCCCGTGCTGATCGCCGTGGCCCGCGGCCGCGTTGTCGTGCGCCATCTGCATCACAGCGTCGCCTCGCTTCGCGGCTGCTGTCGCGCGATCCAGTTCTCGAATTCCTGCGGCGCCATCGCGACTACGACGATGGGCATGAAACCATGGTCTGCGCCGCAGAGTTCCGCACACTTGCCGCGGTAGGTTCCGGGCTTGTCCGCATCGACCGATATCCACATCTCGTTCATGAAGCCGGGTATCGCGTCGCGTTTCATGCCGAAATCCGGCACCCACCAGGCATGGATCACGTCATTGGCGGTCAGCAGCAGGCGGATCTTGGTACCGGTCGGCACCACCAGCGGCTTGTCCACCTCGAGCAGGTAATTGTCCACCGTGTCCGGGTCGATGCCGGAGCCGCGCTGGCGCGCGAGATCGCTGCTGCGGGCCAGGCGGCTGTAGAAGGAAACGCCGCGGCCGAGATATTCGTACTGCCAGTACCACTGGTAGCCGGTGATCTTGATGGTCAGTTCCGAGCCGCCGGTGTCTTCGATCTTGATCAGCTTTTCGACCGAAGGTATCGCCATCGCGATCAGGATGATGGTCGGAATGACGGTCCAGGCGGCTTCGAGCCGCACGTTGTGCAGGAATCCGATGTCGGCAACGGCGCCCCTGGATTTCCGGAACCTGATCATCGCGAAAATCATCGCGCCGAATGTCACTACCGCGATGGCGAGGCAGATCCACAGCATGATCATGTGCATGTCGTAGATCTCGCGGGACAGTTCGCTGACGCCTTCCGGCATGTTCAGCAGGCCCCAGTCCGCGTGCGCAGGCAGGGCGATGAGCGCCGGGAAGGCGCCGGCAAGGACCGCCAGCTTCCAGTTGCGCTTCACGATGAACACCGATGCTCCCTTGATGATGGCCAGCCTGTCGCGGGCTCACGGCCCGCGCATCGTAAGGGACGCGGCAAGGAGCCGCAACGGGATTTTCCCGTTGCAATCCAGCAGGATGCGGCGTAATGGCGGCTGTTCAAACCGGCCGCAGCAGCGCGGTATCGAGAAGTGCGGCCGCCGCCGCGCCGACACCTGGATGCCTGAGCCAGGGAACGATGCCGATGCAGGGAGCGGAAATCCTCGCGGCGAGCGTCGCGATGTTGGCGTCCTGCCGCGCAAATTCCTGATCGATGCAGTTTCCGATCCAGCCGGCGAGCCGGTAGGAGCGTGCAGCAATTGCTTCCGTCGTCAGCAGCGCGTGATTGAGGCAGCCGAGTCGCAGGCCGACGACCAGCAGGATCTCCATGCCAAGGAGGCGCGGCAACTCGGCAAATGAGCGACTGGCATCCAGTGGTACCAGAAAACCGCCGGCGCCTTCGGCCAGAACCACATCGGCGGACGCGCGAAGCTCATCGTGGGCCCGGACGATACGATCCGTGTCGATCGCGGTGTTCGCCTCTGCGGCCGCGATGTGCGGTGCGATCGCGGGCTCGAACAGCCAGGGATTCACGGTCGCATACGGATGCCGCACACTCGATTCGGCCTGCAACAGCAGCGCATCGTCATTGGCGGGTCCCTCGGGACCCGCCACGGCGCCGGCGGCGACCGGTTTCATGCCCGCGACCGTCACACCGGAGTTCCGCAGTGAACGCAGCAGCGCGGCGGTGACGAGCGTCTTGCCGACACCCGTGTCGGTACCGGTGACGAAAAAGCTCCGGCTCATGCAGATCGGTGGTCCCTGACGCGGCGCTGGATCGTCGATACCGGGACGGTGAATTCGCCGTCGAATGCCGTCTCGGGATGGTCGACGCCGCCCCAGGCCTGCGCGAAGACGATCTCGTAATTCGCCGGCAACTGCCCGTCGTGGCGATGGAGTTCATAGGTCTGCTCGACCGTGCGCAGTCTTTCCCTTCCGGTCAGGCCGCGCGGCCTGCCGGTCGTCGCATTCTGCGAGCCAATTGCCTTCAGGTCGCGCATCAGCGCGAACACGTCCGGATAGGTCAGCGTGTAGCGCACGACATCCAGTACCGGTTCGACGAGACCGGCGCGAATGAGCCCGTCGCCGATGTCGTGCATGTCCGCGAACGGCATCACGTGGCTGTAGTCATCCGCCTCATTCCAGGCTTCGTGCAGTTCCATCAGCGTATCCGGGCCGAAAGTGGAGAAGGTCAGCAGGCCGCGCGGCCGCAGCACGCGCGCGATCTCCGCGAATGCCACGTCGAGCTCGTCGCACCAGGCCAGCATCAGGTTGCTGAACAGCAGATCCACGCTCGCATCGGGCAGCGGCAATGCCAGCGCATCGGCGCACAGGTGCTCGCAGCGCTTTGCCACGTCCTGCCGGACGGCTTCGCGCAGCATGCCAGGCGCGAAATCCACCGCGATCACGCGGGCAGCCGGCCACTTTGCGCCGAGCGCGCGTGCCGCGTGGCCGGTGCCGCAGCCAAGATCGACCACGACCTCGGGTTCGAATGCGATCCATTCGAGACGGTCGATCAGCTGCTGGCGCACGCGCGCCTGCAGAACCGCGGATTCATCGTAAGTCGCGCTCGCCCGATCAAAATTGCGGCGCACGACTCCGGGATCGAGCAGTCCCTGTGTGGTGTTCATCCCGGCACCTGGATTTCCGCGAGTGCCGCTACCAGGGCCTCGATGTCGGCGTCGCGATGTGCTGCGGAAAGCGTAATCCGCAGCCGTGAAGCGCCCACGGGCACCGTCGGCGGGCGGATCGCAGCGGCGTAGAAGCCGCGCTCGAGCAGCGCATTGCTCGCCTGCACGGCATCGTCTGCTGCACCTAGCAGGATGGGCTGGATCGGGGTTTCGGAGGCCGCGAGCGGAATGCCGGCGGCCAGCGCGAGGGCACGGAAGCGGCGTGTCAGCGCGAGCGCGCGCTCGCGCCGCCACGATTCGGCGATCGACACTTTCAAGGCGGCGCGTATGGCGGCGGCGACGGCGGGCGGCAGCGCGGTCGTATAAATATATGTGCGGGCGCGCTGCACCAGCGTATCGATCAGATCCTCGCCGCCTGCGACGAAGGCGCCAAAGCTTCCGAAGGCCTTGCCGAAAGTGCCGACGAGGGCCGGAACCTCCGTTGCGTCAAGCTGGAAATGTTCCAGCAATCCGCGCCCGGTCCTGCCGAGCACGCCGAGCCCATGGGCGTCGTCCACCGCGAGGAATGCTCCCTGCCGCGCGCAGGCGGCGGCGATCGCCGGCAGGGGCGCCAGGTCCCCGTCCATGCTGAATACGCCGTCGGTCAGCACGATGGCGGCGCCGGATCCGCGGGCCGCAAGCTGCAGCTCGAGCGCCGCGGCATCGGCGTGCGGATAGCGGTAGAGCGCCGCGCCGGACAACCTGCCGCCATCGATCAGCGAGGCATGATTGAGGGAGTCGCCGAAGACACTGGCCTCGCGTCCGGCGAGCGCGCGGACCAGGCCGAGATTCGCCATATAGCCGGTCGAAAAGACGATTGCACGCTCGCGCGCGGTATAAGCAGCCAGTTCCTGTTCGAGCGCCTCGTGCTCGGGCTGGTGCCCGCTGATCAGGTGCGAGGCGCGCGCGCCGACACCGTGGATGCGCGCTGCGCCGATGAATGCCTCGACGACCTGCGGGTGTGCAGCGAGGCCCAGATAGTCGTTGCTGCAGAAGTCCACGCAGCGCCGCCCGTCGACTTCGATCTCCGCGGACTCCGGAATCCGCCGCTGCACGGTGCGCCGCCGCCGCCGCAGGCCACGGGCTTCGATTTCCGCGAGCGCGGGTGCGAGCGAAATCGGCGCGGCTGGCACCGCCATCAACCGGCGGCGGCGGCGGGTTCCGGCCGGATTCCGAGCCGCCCGAACAGTGCGTGGTCGCTTGCCATGTCAGGATTGCCGGTGGTCAGGAGCCTCTCGCCGTAGAAAATCGAGTTGGCGCCGGCCAGGAAGCACAGCGCCTGCATTTCGTCGCTCATGGTGCTGCGTCCCGCCGACAGGCGCACATGCGCGCGCGGCATCAGGATACGCGCGAGGGCAATGATCCGCACGAATTCGATGGGATCGAGCGCTGTGCTGCCCGCAAGCGGTGTGCCCGCGACCGGCACGAGCCGGTTTACCGGGACGCTTTCCGGATGCGGCGCGAGCGTCGCGAGCGTCTGCAGCAGTGCCACGCGGTCGGCGGCATCCTCGCCCATCCCGAGGATTCCGCCGCAGCAGACGCGGATTCCGGCGTCGCGGACGGCGGCGAGCGTATCGAGGCGATCCTGGTAGGTCCGGGTCGTGATGATCTCGCCGTAGTACTCCGCGGAGGTATCGAGATTGTGGTTGTAGTAATCGAGCCCGGCGTCCTTCAGGCGCCTGGCCTGGGCGGGCGTCAGCATGCCGAGCGTCGCGCAGGTCTCAAGACCGAGTTCGCGCACGCCGCTCACCATGTCCGCGACGGTTTCGAGATCGCGGTCCTTGGGGCTGCGCCAGGCCGCTCCCATGCAGAAGCGCGTCGCGCCATTTTGCTTCGCCGCACGGGCACGCGCCACGACGGTGCCGGGATCCATCAGCGCTTGGCGCTCGAGCCCGGTGTCGTAGCGGATGCTCTGGGGGCAGTAGGCGCAGTCCTCGGGGCAGGCGCCGGTCTTGATCGAGAGCAGCGTCGAGACCTGGACCTGGTTGGGATCGAAGTGCCGCCTATGCACTGACTGAGCTTGGAACAGAAGGTCGGCGAATGGCAGCGCATGCAGCTCCCGGACCTCGCTGAGCGTCCAGTCACTGCGGGTGTCGCCCAGCCGCTCCAGCTTCAGACCCATCGAATAGCTCCTGTAACCGGTTGAATTTGCACCGGATCGGCGACGCTCCGGCCCCCCAGGCTTGGCGGGTGGGGCAGTATTGGAAGGCGACAAGCGTCTGTCAACCTGGGATCTGCCGGCAGGTTTACGGGCGGGTCGGCTCGCTCGTCCATTGGCTGTTTCCGGTCACCTGCTACCTGTGCCTCGATCCCGGCCAGAAGCCGGCGCTCGATCTTTGCCCGGGCTGTGAGGCCGATCTGCCGCGCAATGAACCTGCCTGCCCGTCGTGCGCCGCGGCCGTGCCGGCGGCAGGCGAATCCTGCCACCGCTGCCTGCGGCGCCGCCGTGCATTCGATGCCGCCTTCGTTCCGTATCGCTACGAATTTCCGCTGCCCGAACTGATCCTGCGGATGAAGTTCCAGGGCGTGCTGCCGGTCACCCGCATACTCGGCTGCCTGCTCGGCAGGCGGCTGGCGGAACGCGGCGATCTGCTGGTCGACGCTATCGTGCCAGTGCCGCTTTCCGCGAAGCGCGAGCACCGGCGCGGCTACAACCAGTCCCGCGAGATCGCCTGCTTCGCCGCGCGCGAACTCGGCCTGCCGCTCGAGGACCGCCTGGCGCGCCGCGTCCGCGAGACCGCAGAGCAAACCGGTCTGTCGGCCGGTGCGCGCCGGCGCAATCTGCGCGGGGCATTCGCGATCGAAGCGCGCACCGTGCCAGCGCGGGTCGCGATAGTGGACGACGTAATGACAACGGGCGCCACCACGGAATCGCTCGCGCTTGCGCTTCGCCACGCCGGCTGCCGCCATATCGAAGTCTGGGCGGTCGCGCGCGCCTGAAAGCGTTCAGCCGCGGTAGAGGTAATCGAGCGCGAGCCCGATGAACACGACCATGCCGACGTAGTGGTTGTTGTTGAAAGCGCGAAAACAGGCATCGGGCTCGCGTTTGCGGATCAGCCACTGCTGGTACACGAAGAAAATCGCCACCGTCGCGAGCCCCGCGCGGTACCAGGTCCCGCAACCTGCCTCGTCGCCGACGAGCCAGAGCGCGAACAGCATCATGGCCTGCATCACGCCGATGATCACCCGGTCGGCATCGCCGAACAGGATCGCGGTGGACTTGATGCCGATCCGGAGGTCGTCCTTGCGATCGACCATCGCGTACATCGTGTCGTAGACCGCCGCCCACAGGACGACGGCCGAAACGAGGAGCCAGGCGAGCCGCGGCACCGTGCCGGTGATTTCGGCGAAAGCCATCGGGATGGACCAGCCGAAGGCGACGCCCAGGTAGAACTGCGGCAGGTACACATAGCGCTTGAGCCAGGGATAGGTCACCGTCAGCAGACCGCCGCCTGCGGCGTAGAGTCGCGCGAGCGGATCGAGCTGCATTGCGAGCCAGGCCGCGATCAGTCCCAGTACGACGAACAGCGCGAGCGCCTCTCCGGTGGCGACGCGTTTCGCGGCCAGCGGGCGATCGCGCGTGCGCGCGACGGCGGGATCGAAGTCGCGGTCGGCGTAATCGTTGATCACGCAACCGGCGGAGCGCATCACGAACACTCCGGCGAGGTAGATCAGCAGCAGCTTCTGGCCCGGCCGTCCCTGGCCCGCGATCCACAGTGCCCACAAAGCGGGCCACAGCAGGAGCCAGATGCCGATCGGCCGGTGCAGCCGGATCAGAAGCGCGTATTCGCGCAGCGTGCTGGCGAGCGCGCGGGAGGCATCGTGCCTGAGATTCGGCTTGTAGACCGGCTTGTAGCTCGGATCGCGCCGCGGCTTGGGGGGCGTCAGCGGGCGCAATTCGGCGTTCATTGCAGCGCCTCGGGCAGGAATACTTCCTGCACCAGCAGGCGGGCGCCATCGAGCGCGAACCACGAGCGGCGTGCCCATAGTTCGGCCGGCGGCTCGGCGCTCTGGCGCAAGGCGCGGTGGAACAGCGCGACACCCGATGTCAGGCGCGCGAATTCGAGCGGTCCGCGCTTGATCTCCGGCGATGCAGCGAGCCGCTCGCCAAGGGCGGTCTCGCCGAGCCTGGACAGCCAGCCGTGCCGGGCAAGGGTCGCGAGCGGTATCAGGCTCTGCGCAAATACCCAGGGCCGGCCATCGCAGGTCAGCTCGATTTCGCGCACGAATGCCGAATTTCCCGGAGCCTGCAGCAACGCGGATTCGGCCATTGCGAGCGGCGCTTCGCGTTCGGAGACGACAATGAGGCCCTGTCTGCCGCTGCAGCAGGCCCGCAGGCGCTCGGTCAGCAGACCGGGTTCGGCCAGCCAGGCCGCCGCCGGGGGCGCTGCGGGCGGCCTGAAGTCATCGAGACTCTGGCTCCAGTGCAGCAGCTTTCTTTCGTCCTGGGTTGCGGCAGATTGCACGAATCAGACCTTTCCGTAGCGCGTAGAAGCGCCGATCCAGCGGCGCTTCAGTTCGGCAATGTTAGCCGCATGCGCGCGCTCCATCACGTTCGCAGTCGCCTGGACCCGCGGCAGCAGGTCGGCATCGCGCATCAGGTCGGCGACCTTCAGCTGCATCAGGCCGGTCTGGCGCGTGCCCAGGAACTCGCCGGGTCCCCGCAATTCGAGATCGCGGCGCGCGACCTCGAATCCGTCGCTGGTATTGCGCAGTACCGCCAGGCGCTCCTTCGCGTGCCCGGACAGGGGCGCGCGATACAGCAGCAGGCAGCTGCTGGCCTCGGTCCCGCGCCCGACGCGGCCGCGCAGCTGGTGCAACTGGGCGAGGCCCATGCGCTCAGCGTTCTCGATGATCATCAGGCTCGCATTCGGCACGTCCACGCCGACTTCGATGACCGTGGTCGCGACCAGCAAGGCAATTTCGCCGGCCTTGAACCGGGCCATCGCGCGTTCCTTTGCAGCGCCTGGCATGCGCCCGTGCACGAGCCCGATATTGATCTCCGGCAGGGCCTTGGCAAGCCGGGCTGCGGTGTCCTCGGCGGCCTGCGCTTCCAGCAGTTCCGATTCCTCGATCAGCGGGCAGACCCAGTAGGCCTGGCGTCCCTGCAGGCAGGCGGCGCGGATGCGCCCGACAATCTCGTCGCGGCGCGAATCCGGCATCACGACCGTCTGCACCGGCGTGCGGCCCGGCGGCAGCTCGTCTATCACCGAGACGTCGAGGTCGGCGTAGGCCGTCATCGCGAGGGTGCGGGGAATGGGTGTAGCGGTCATGATCAGCTGGTGCGGATAGCGGCCGGTTGCGCCCTTGTCGCGCAGCGCGAGGCGCTGGTGCACGCCGAAGCGATGCTGTTCATCCACGATCACCAGTGCCAGGCGTGAGAAACGCACGCCCTCCTGGAACAGTGCATGCGTTCCGATAACGAGCTGCCGCTCTCCGCTCGCGGCAGCGGCGGTCGCCGCCAGCCGCGCCCTGGCGCCCAGGCGCCCGGTCAGCAGCAGCGGCTCGATCGCGAGCGGCGCGAGCCAGCGGCTGAAATTCTGCAGGTGCTGCTCGGCGAGAAGTTCGGTGGGCGCCATCAGCGCGACCTGGCAGCCTGCCTCGATGGCGGCGAGCGCGGCGAGCGCCGCGACGATGGTCTTGCCGGAGCCGACATCGCCCTGCACCAGGCGCAGCATCGGGCTCGCTGCGGCGAGATCCGCCCTGATTTCGGCGGCAACCCGCTGCTGGGCGGCCGTCAGCGGAAAGCCGATCGTTTCCAGCAGCCTTGCCGCGAGCTTTCCGGGGGTCACGAGCGGCCAGCCCGGATCGCGGCGGATGTCGTTGCGCAGCGCCCGCAGCGTCAGCTGGTGCGCGAGCAGTTCCTCGAATGCCAGCCGGCGTTGCGCAGGATGGCGTCCGGCCTCCAGCAGTTCGAGGCGCGTCGCCGGCGGCGGGCGATGCAGGAATTGCAGCGACTCGCGCAGGCCCGGCAATTTCATCTCGCGCTGCGCCTCCGGTGGCAGCAGGTCCGGCAATTCGCCGTCGGCGAGCGCAGCGAGCGCCTGCGCGGTCAGATTGCGGAGCCGGCCTTGCTGGATGCCTTCGGTGGCCGGATAGACCGGAGTCAGCGCGTCCACCACCGCCTGCTTGTCGGGCGCATCGGCCAGCCGGTATTCGGGATGCACGATCTCAAGTCCGACCGGCCCGCGACGGACTTCGCCGAAACAGCGCAGGCGCGCACCGCGCGCGAGCTGCCGTTGCTGCGCTTCGCCGAAGTAGAAAAACCGCAGCGTCAGGAATCCCGTTCCGTCGGACAGCCGCACCAGCAGTGTGCGGCGCCGGCGGAAGACCACTTCAGCCAGCTCGATCTCGCCCTCGACCGCGACCCGCGCCTCTGGCCGCAGTGCCCCGATCGGCACGACATGGGTGCGGTCCTCGTAACGGCTGGGAAGCAGGAACAGCAGATCGGCGACCGTCCCGATGCCGAGCTTTGCCAGGCGCCCGGCCAGCGCCGGACCGACCCCGGAGAGCGAAGTGACCGGCCGGGTCCCGGGTGTCACGGCACCAATATGCAATCGACCTCGATCGCGGCGCCCTTTGGGAGGGCGGCGACGCCGATCGTGACGCGTGCCGGATACGGCTCGCTGAAATACTCGGCCATTACCTGATTGGCGACCGCAAATTGCGTGAGGTCGGTCAGGTAGATCGTCACGCGTACCGCGGCGCCGAGGCCGGCACCCGATGCCTCGGCCACGGCTTTCAGGTTTTCAAACGCGCGCCGCGCTTCTGCCTCAAATCCGCCGGTGACCAGCTGCCCGGTGGAAGGGTCGAGCGCGACCTGGCCTGAGAGATAGACGGCGCCGCCCGCACCAACCGCCTGCGAGTACGGCCCGATGGCCTTCGGCGCGCGGTCGCTGTGGAAAATGCTGCGCTTCATGACAGGCTCCGTTCGACCTTCAGGACGTCCGTCATGCCGCGGATCGCGCGGATCAGGCGCGCGAGATGGGCGCGGTCGCGGACCTGCACTTCGAACAGGATCGTGGACTGCGCGCCCTGCTCGGAATCGACATTGACGTGGACGATGTTGCTCTGCTCGCCGGCGATCTCGGTCGCGACCTGCGCGAGGATGCCCATCCGGTTGGTGACCTCGACGCTGAGCCCCGCATTGAACAGCCGTTGCTGCTCTTTGTGCCAGACCGCGGGAATCCACTTGTCGGGCTGTTTGCCGAATGCGGCGACATTCGAGCAGTTCTCGCGATGGATCACGATTCCGCGCCCGCTGGACAGATAGGCGACGACAGCATCGAAGGGGATCGGGAAACAGCAGCGCGCGTAGCTGACGACCAGGCCCTCGGTGCCGGCAATCGCGAGCGGCGGCTGCGGGCCGCTTTCCGGCCGCTCTTCGTCGCCAGGCAACAGGCGCCGGGCGATCAGCCGCGCCAGACGCTCGCCGAGACCGATTTTCTCGAGCAGTTCCCTGCCGTCCTTGAGCGACAGCGAGCGCGCGACTTCGTCGAGGCGTCCGTCCGGCAGCGTCTTCAGCGACAGCTTGAACTCCTCGAGCGCCTGGTTGAGCATGCGGCCGCCGAGTTCGGCGGCCTCGCCGCGTTTCAGGTTCCGCAGGTACTGGCGGATCGCGGAACGCGCCTTGGCAGTCGTGACGAAACTGACCCAGGCGGGATTCGGGTGCGCACCCTTGGCCGTTACGATTTCAACTGTCTGGCCATTGCGCAGCACGGTGCGCAGCGGCACGAGGCGCCGGTCCACCTTGGCCGCGACACAGCGCTGGCCGACGCCGGTGTGCACGGCGAAGGCGAAGTCCACGCAGGTCGCGCCGCGCGGCAGGCGCATGATGTCGCCCTTGGGCGTGAATACGTAGACCTTGTCCGGGAACAGGTCGACCTTGACGCTTTCCAGCAGCTCCTCGGCGGAACCGTCGTGCAGCTGCATGACGCCCTGCAGCCACTCACGCGCGCGCACCTGCTGTGCCTCGCCGTCGTTTTCACCGGTCTTGTACTGCCAGTGCGCGGCGATACCGGACTCCGCCATGCGATGCATGTCCTCGGTGCGGATCTGGACCTCAATCGGCATGCTGTTGGGCCCGAACAGCGTCGTGTGCAGTGACTGGTAGCCGTTGACGCGCGGAATCGCGATGTAATCCTTGAAGCGGCCCGGCATCGGCCGGTACAGGCCGTGCACGAGTCCCAGCACGCGGTAACAGTCATCCACGCTGCCGACGATGATGCGGACGCCGAACATGTCGATGACCTGCGCGAGCGGCAGCCGCTTGCGGCGCATCTTCGTGTAGACGCTGAACAGGTGCTTTTCGCGCGCTTCGACATTCCCGGCAACGTTGCCGGCCGCTAATACCTGGCGCAGCGCCTTGACGATTTTCGGCAGGAACTCCCGCTGGTTGCCGCGCGCGCGCTTCAACTCGCGCTCGATGACGCGATAACGATGCGGGTAGAGTGTCCGGAAACCGAGTTCCTCGAGTTCCAGCTTGATCGAATGGATGCCGAGCCGGTTGGCGATCGGCGCGTAGATATCGAGTGTTTCGCGGGCGACGCTCCTGCGCTTTTCCGGCGGCAGCACCGACAGCGTGCGCATGTTGTGCGTGCGGTCCGCGAGCTTGACCATGATCACCCGGATGTCGCGGACCATCGCGAGGATCATCTTGCGAAAGCTCTCGGCCTGCGCTTCCTTGCGGCTCTTGAACTGAACCTGGTCGAGCTTGGTGACGCCGTCGACGAGTTCGGCAACTTCCTTGCCAAAGCGCTGCTCGACTTCGGCGGCCGATGACGGCGTGTCCTCGACGACGTCGTGCAGGATGGCGGCAGTCAGCGTCGCTCCATCCATGTGCAGGTCCGCCAGGATTTCGGCGACCGCGATCGGATGCGTGATGTATGCCTCGCCGGACTGGCGCTTTTGGCCGGCGTGGGCGGCCTCGGCGTATTCATGGGCTTCGCGCACCCGCTCGACCTGGTCGGGCGGCAGATAAGTCTCGAGTTTGGAAACGAGCTGGCTGATTCCCGGAGCGCGTCTTCCGCCAGGCAGCAGCCCGAGGATCGAAGACGCGTAGCTCATTGGCGCTCGCGCTCGGTGGTCAGTCCCCCAGGCCGAGCTGCGGTGCGCGGAAATCGACGCCCAGATCCAGCGGGTTCTCCGGAATCAACTCCGTCTCCGGCTCGGGATCGGGCTCGCTCAGGAGGTCCATGGTGACCTTGCCGTCCGCGATTTCGCGCAGCGCCACCACCGTGGGCTTGTCATTTTCCCAGTCGACGCGGGCTTCCGCGCCGTTGGCGAGCTGACGGGCGCGCTTGGCGGACAGCAGGACCAGGTCGAACAGGTTGTCGATGTTGTGCATGCAGTCTTCGACGGTGATGCGGGCCATGGGAAAAGACCGATATTTCAGGCAACTGGACCCGAAATTATACCGGATCCGTGGGCCATACCGCCAATTATTCCGGAAGCCTGCTTGCGCCGATCGCGGCGGCGGCCGCGGCCGCGGAGCAGGCACCTGTGCCCGGCCTGATGGAAACAGCGTGAAAGCGCTTGTCTGCCGCGGGGAATTTGCCCGTTCCATCGGACTTGGTGGCCATACGAATGCTCCTGCCTCCTGTGGCACGATTCTAGCGGTTCAGAGCGGTCGCGAAGGGTCCGGCTGGCGGCAGTGTGAAACAGTTCAGCTGGGCGACCTGAGAATCTGACTCACAAATTCCGCCAGTCCGGCGCGGTCCCGCCTGCTGACTTCGCCACGGCCGTCCAGGATCGCTTCCAGTTCCGCCAGCGCCTGGTCGAAATCCCGGTTGACGATGACATGATCGAATTCATGCCAGTGTGACATTTCAATGACCGATTCGGCCAGCCTGCGCGCGATCGCTTCCGGGCTGTCGGTTGCGCGATTTCGCAGCCTCGCCTCCAGTTCCGCCCGTGACGGCGGCAGGATGAAGATCTGGATCGCCTCGGGCAGCCGCTCGCGCACCTGATTCGCGCCCTGCCAGTCGATCTCGAGGATCAGGTCGCGTCCCTCGGCGAGGGCCGCATCGACCGTGGCCCGGCGCGTGCCGTAGAGATTGCCGAACACGTCGGCGTGCTCGATGAACTCTCCGGATTCGATCAGCCGCTCGAACTCCGCGCGACTGACGAAATGGTAATCGCGCCCTTCCTGTTCGTGCGAACGCGCCTTGCGTGTCGTGCAGGAGACCGAGAATGACAATTCCGGCCGCCGCTGCAACAAGGCGCGCAGCAGACTGGTCTTGCCGGCGCCGGATGGCGCCGCAATGACGTAAAGATGGCCGCGGCCCGCCACAACGAAGCCTCCCGGTTCCCGCTGCGCATCGATGGCGCCGAGCGGCAATTGTATGCGCTCGGCCAGGGCGCAATCACATCGAGTCAGCGTCTGTCGAGCCAGTCCTGTGGTGCCGGGAACGCGTCGGCTTCTTCCTTCAGCCACTGGCGCAGCGCGCAGACCATCGGCAGCTCCGAGTACGCGGGCGGGCAGACAAACCAGTAGCGGAATCGCGACGGCACGATGGTCTTGCTCGCGAGCAGCAGCCGGCCGGAGATCAGGTCGTGCGCTGCGATGGACCAGCGCGCCGGCGCATAGCCGAGCCCCTCGATCACCGCGGACAGCACGCTGACCGAATCGTCGATGATCGTGGGGCCGGCCGGCCATGGGGTCGGCGCCGTGTTCTTCTCGAAGCGCGACCAGGGCTCGTCCCTGGCCTGCAGCATCGGGATGCCCTTCAGGCTGTCGCGACCGTCAATCGACCCGTGCCGCTTGAAGAGTTCGGGTGACGCAACGACCACGAGCCATTCGTCCATAAGCTTTTCGTGATCGAGCCCCGGCGCCACGACCTCGCCGAGCCGCACGGCGGCATGGAAATCGCTGCGCGTGAAATCGACCGCTTCGCGCGAGGTGTGCCAGTCCACCTGCAGATCGGGAAATTTCGCGTGCAGGCGGTGCAGGCGCGGCGTCATCCATTTCTGCATCAGCGAAGACAGCGTGCTGACAGCGATGACTCCGCTCGCGCGCATCATCCGCATTTCGCGGAGCGCGACCACCAGGGAATCGAGTCCGGCCCGGACGCCGGGCAACAGGCGCGCGCCCTCGGGCGTCAATTCCACCTTGCGGCCGCTGCGCCGCAGCACCGGCACCTGCAGGTACTCCTCGAGCGTCTTGATCTGCTGGCTGACTGCGGCGGGCGTCACACTCAGGGCTTCCGCGGCCTCGGCAAAACTCAGGCGCGACGCCACGGCCTCGAATACGCGAAGCGCGTTCAGCGGCAATCGGCCATAGGCGGAAGCGACCAGAAGTTTCCCTTAACCGGGCTTGAGTTAATGCGTTTGTTCGCAGAACGCTCCGACCGCAAAGTCTAGCCCGAACCGGGACGGAAGGGCGCGTTGCCCGACTGCCTGAACCGAGGAGAACCGACATGAAAGGGCATTTGCAGGGTTTTCTGACTTTTCTGGACCTGCTTGCGGAAGGCAGCCGGCGCCAGGCGGACCTGATCGCGGGTGGGGGTTTCGGTCCGCGGCCGCAGCTGCAGCCGGTGCCGGCCCCGGCGAGGAAAAAGATTCCCTTAACCCAGGATCAGATAACGCGTTTGTTTGAAACGGATGGAAAGTCCAAAGTCTCCATCGAACATTGACAGGGCTGTTTGGCCCATTTTCAGACGCAAACACAGGAGAATGTCATGAGCAGCTATTCGACGATCCGGAACACGGGCCTGGCGGCGGTGCTGGTGGCAGCCCTCGCCGGCGTGATCAGCAACGGCCTGGCGCTCGACCAGAAGGTCATCTACGAGCGCGACATCCTGGCCTCGTCCGCGGCAGTGACCCTGCCCGAAGTGGTCGTGACCGCCACGCGTATCGAGTCATGAGTCCCGCGAATGGCGCGGTGTCCGGAGCGACTGACCGGCACCGCGCCCTGTTCCAGCTGACTGCGCCCGCCGGATGTACTGCCGGCCCATGCCGCGCCGGAATATCGAAAGAACCCTGAAGTCTCTGCCGGACGTCACTCGACGTTCTGGATCTGCTCGTCTGGGGCAGGCGTATCTTTCTGAGTCATAAGCGCTTTTCCCGATCTCAAGCTCATCCAGCTACATCTCTAGCTACAGCGCATCCTCCGGCGCGTGTCAGTTCCTGACCAGCACCGGTATACACCGCAGACTACTACGCAGCTCGACGGCGCCATGAGCTTCGCAGTATATTGCGCAGTATGCAACTGGAGGATCTGCTGCGCCAGCACGAGGGCAAGACGCTCGAGTTCAAGCGTGACCTCTCCTCGCCGGGTTCGGCCCTGCGAACCGTGGTCGCGTTCGCCAACTCGGCGGGCGGACGACTGGTCATCGGTGTCGAGGATCGCTCGCGGGCCGTCATTGGTGTCAAGGCGCCGCTGGATCTCGAGGAACGCCTCGCGAACCTGATCGCTGATTCCATCGAACCTCGCCTTGTGCCGGAAATCGAGGTTGTGCCATGGCGCAAGACGCAGGTCGTGGTGGCGACGGTACATCCGAGCGGCACACGCCCGCATCACCTCAAAGCCGACGGTCCGGCGCGGGGTACCTACGTGCGGTTGGGCTCGACCAATCGGGAAGCGGATGTCGCACTGATTGCAGAACTTGCCCGGCGCACCAGCACGGAGACCTTCGACGAGCAGCCCGTGCCGGAGCTGAACTCCGAAGCGATCGACTTCGCAGCCGCTTCGCAGTGTTTTGCCGAGCGGCGCTCCTTGCGGCGCCAGGACCTGGAGGCATTGGGCATGGTATCGCGCCATCAGGGACGCACGGTTCCCACGGTCGGCGGACTGCTGCTGTTCGGGCGGGAGCGACTGGCGCGATATCCGGATGCCTGGATCCAGGTCGGCCGGTTTGCGGGGACTGATCGGACTGAGCTGATCGACCGCGCGGACCTGACCGACTACCCGGTGGCCGCCCTCGAGCAAGCCGTGTCGTTCGTCGAGCGAAACACTCGCCTCAGCATGAGCATCGGACGCCTGCGGCGGCGTGACGCGCCTGCGGTACCTCCGGCGGCCCTGCGCGAAGCACTGGTGAATGCAGTCGTGCATGCCGACTATGCCCAGCGCGGTGCGCCCATTCGGGTCGCCGTGTTCGAAGACCGTGTGGAGGTCGAGAACCCCGGGATCCTGTTGCCGGGCCTCACGATCGAGGAATTGCGCGATGGCCTTTCCCGTGTCCGAAATCGTGTGCTCGCGCGGGTGTTCAATGAGCTCGGTCTCATTGAACAGTGGGGAACGGGTGTTCGGCGAATGATCGAGGCATGCGCCCGCACAGGGCTTGCCGAGCCTGAATTCACGGAAGTGGGGCTTCGCTTTCGCGTTGTCATCAGAACGAAGGCGATCGGTCCGGCTACGGTCGATGCCACTGAACAGGGAATCGTCGATTACATCGCCAAGGGCGAGGGCCGCTCCACGGCGGCAGTCGCCAAGCACGTCGGTCTGTCGACACGTGCGACGCAGCATCGGCTTGCCGCACTCGAACAGCGCGGGGTGATTGCCGTGGTGGGATCCGGGCCGCGCGATCCGCGCCGACGGTGGTACGCGGTGAGGAAATCATGACTCAGACCGGGCGTTTGAAGCCTGGGCAAATTGTCGTCGTGGAGGACAATTCCGCGCGGTCGCACCGCCGACCCGAAGTGGGTGTAACTCGTCCGGGAGCAACTCCGCTCGTACTGGTTAGGCTGCATCGGATTGTCGCCTTGGGAACTACTGTAGTTGAGCAACGCAGATATCGCACAGGGACAGGTAAGCAGAGCGGACGTCGAGTCGCGCTCGCACTGGCGATGCTTGACCGCGCGCGAGAGGCGTTCCGCAAGCCGGTCACTGTCGTCGCCGGGACGAAGTACGGTTCAAACCGTCTGTTTCTTCAAGCCTTGACCGAGCGGCGTCTAGTCTTCGCGACAGAAATCAGTCCAAGTACTCGGGTTCTTCTGCCGAAAAAGAAAACGGGTCGTCGACGGAAACTTGTCCGAGTTCGGACCTTGCTGCGCGGAGCAGATTGGAAACAATTCGACATTGCCGTTCCCGGTGCGAGTAACCGAGTTGATTATCACGCCACTGACCTTGGGTCCGTCCGGATCGGCGGCGATGTTAGTGGACGACTGGTGGCCGCCCAAGTAGGCGGAATTCCAGGGCTGCATCGCGGCACGATGTTTGTTCTCACTTCAATGCTTGAAGAGAGTCTCGCCGACATCCTCCAAGTAGTCGGGTGGGCGCGATGGATTCGCGTAGCGGTGCGCAGGCAGGAGCGGACTGCCTTGCGGCAACCGTCGGAGGCAGGTACGCCGCCAAATCGTGATGCCGCGGTCATCGAGAGTTCACCCGTACCGCTCCGTTCAAACATCCTGCTGTCTCGACGTCAAGATGAGAGTCGTCCTTGGGAACAGCTCAAGCTGTCGTCGCTCAAGCCAAGAGTCGGACATAGCGTAATCGAATCACTCAAGCGTGTGAACGTCGTCGAGCTCTTCGCCGGAGCGGGAGGCCTTGGACTTGGCTTTCTCATGGCCGGGACCGAGCGAACGCGTTATCGCATGGTGTTTTCAGGAGAAGCACATCCGATCTATGCGCAAACACTCAGACGCAATCACGATGCATTGTGCGCCATCAGGCGCCAGCGTGATCTCACGCCTGGCGACCTTCATCCGATCGATCTTCGCACCCCTAAAGCCCTGAAGGAGATCAAGGCGCGGGCGAAGAATCACGGCGGGACGCACCTGCTCATTGGTGGTCCTCCGTGTCAGGGTTTCTCAAACGCCAACCGCAACTCCTGGCACGGCGGCAATCCTCACAACGGACTCGTGGGTGTGTTTCTTCGGTACGTCGAGTCGCTGCGGCCACTGATGTTCCTGATGGAGAATGTGCAGGGCATTCTCTGGACCCCGCAGGCCGGCAAGTCCGCCAACGCAGGCGTTATGGCCCATCTCGCCCACCGCTGCACGGCGATGGGCTACACGGTGTTTCCAAAGCTTCTAGACGCTGTCTGGTACGGCGTGCCCCAGCATCGCAGTCGTGTCTTTCTCCTCGGAATTCGCGCGGACCTTGGCTTTAACGCCGCCGACTTCGGTTCCTGGGGTCCGTTCCCGTTGCCTTCACACGGTCCAGGAACGGTGCGGCCTTATGTAACTGTAAGAGATGCCATCGCGGATCTTCCTTCGGTGAAAAACGGAGAGGATCAAGAGATCGTTCCTTACCGCAAACTCGATCCCGCCACGCTCAAAAGTAATGAGTTCTTGAAGTCAATGAGGTCCGGCTCGCGCAATGGAATGATTTCCGATCATGTGACTTCGCGGCACGCCGACTACGTGATCGACCGGTACAGGGCGATTCCTCCCGGAGGGAACTGGGAGGCCATCTCAAACAAGCTAACCAATTACACGGCGGTCGAGCGCACGCACAGCAATATCTATCGCCGGCTGACATGGGACGAGCCTTCCATCACGATTGGCCACTATCGAAAAAGCATGCTGGTTCATCCGCGTCAGCATCGCGGGCTCTCCCTTCGCGAAGCGTCGCGGCTGCAGTCCTTCCCCGATTGGTTCCGGTTCGCGGGTTCCGCAAACGGGAACGGCGGCGGATTGGTTCACAAGCAGCAGCAACTGGCGAACGCCGTATGTCCGCTCGTCGCCAAGGCGCTAGCAGAGTTCATACTGACCTTGTGAAAAGCGTGAGCGCCTGATGAGAGCATGGACCAATCTGTGGAGGTTTGTCAGCTCATTAATCGGCGCGCTGACTGGGCGCAGGCCGCGTCGGGGTGGTGAGGAACCGCCCGTTCTTCGTGCTCGTGCCGATGTGCTAGTTGCTCACCCTCAGGTCGTAGACGTCGCCGTATCGACTCGCGACGCCGGGAGCGCGCCGAGCTTGCCGCCGGAGGCAGACACCATTGTCGAACAGCCGCGCGCGAATACCGAGGCTTGGGCTTCGGAGGAAATCTCGCCTGTCGGCGAAGCACTCGCGGAACCGGACGGAGATGACCCTGTCGTCTCTTCCCCTGCAGACGGCTTCAGCCACGAGTCTCCACGAGTCGGAATCCGGCCGCTAGACGCCGCGTTTCCCGGCGCAGGGATGTACGGTAACTCGATCCCCGAGATCGAAGTGACCGAACCGGTTCTTGTTTCAACGGCCACTATTCAGAGCGAGTCATCGGCGACGGTGGAAACTTCCCAAGTCCAAGAGCCGCCATCGAACTCCGCGGTAGTGGAAACGCCCACGGCGATCGCCGCACCGGACGTTTCGTCGCCGCATGCCGATCCGTACCCTGAACTTCCAGAGACCGTCGCGCCGGACGCGGGGATCGATCGCGAGTCAGGCTTCGAGGACGTAGGGGACGCGAGCGCCAACGGGAGCCAGCCAACCATCGTCGAGCTGGGCGTGGAGACTGTACTCGTGCCGGAAGAGGGCATGGACTCGGACGATGAGGCCGACGATTTCTCCGAAGAGCTCTGGGCGGACGACGAGATCCTAGAAACGGAAGATGGCAGCGCAGGGGGAAATCAGCCAGTCGGCCCGCATCGGCCCCGGCCCAAGGCGGGGCCGGCCGAGCGGCGTCTGGAGCCCTTTACGGAGTATGCGATCACTGCGCCGCGACCGCAGTCGGACGACTATCGAAAATGGAATAGGGCAATCGCGGAGCACCTTCTCCTCAACGTCGCCGCTGGCGAGAAGCTGTATCTCACCATCACACCCCGTATCCTGGCCCGGGCTCTCGTTGAAGTGCAGGGAACAATCGTTAGTTCCGAAGAGGCCCAACAGCATTTCGCGAATGCCGTTTCGGCCCTCTACCGCGAGCGCGTTCTTACGCAGAGGGCAAGACTTCGTGTGTTGCGTCGCACCGGAGACGACGGACTGCCGGAGTGCATCGGATTTCTGGCGCTCACCGTACTGGCGGCGTATCGCATGCGCAGCGACGAAGAGGCTACGGGGCTCGCCTACTACATGCGTCTCGGCGAGCTTCTCAGGTGCGAGCCGTCAGGGCAGTACCCCATTGGTTTCGATCCGCTTGTCTTCGAATCTCTCTGGCATTTTCTGAGGGACTGGCTTGCACACCGCCAGGGCTCTCGGCTTATCGTCCCGTCCGATGAAGTTGGCATCCGGAGGTTTGTCGGGCTGCCACTGGCTCACGTGCCCCTCCGCAGCCTGGACATAGAGAAGCTCCCAGACTTTTTTGTCTGGGCCGGCTACGAACCGCGCAGCGTCGTGACAGCCGACCGGCTCACCGCCGACTTCGCGCGATGGATTCGTGCCAGGGGGGCCCTGACGCCAACTGGCGTGGGCGCCTTCGCCGACGCCCGGCGCGCGGCCGTGCTGGCCGAGATCCGGGCCGAGCTGGATTCCTGGGACGGAACCTGCGACGAGTCCTTTAGTCGCAGGAGTGCGTGGGTCGAGGTTCTCTTTGATCCAGTGCAGTTTCGACCGGACCTCTACTACGTGCCGCGGCGTCCGTCCGGATTTCCAGCGCGGTTCGATGACGGAGTTCATGCATTTGAAGCGTCAGACGATGCTTGGTACGGGCGTATTTCGATCCGGCCGCTGGACGGGAGTGATCTTGCAAGCGGTTTCAACTGGCGCGTGCAGGATTCCGGCGTCGAGTTCGCTATGCGCCGGGCGGCGGCCTCTGTGATTGCGCTCGCACCAAGCGACGACTTCTCCTACGCGGGCTTCATGTCAGCGCATGGCCTGCGCAAGAATGTTCGCTGCGCAGTCCTTTGCGAAGAGACCGTCGTTCAAACCGCCACTGAGTATCTGAGCCACGTAGCCGGGAGGACGTGTTCACCGCGACGGCATCCGGACCTTCCTGCCGGCTGGTCTCTGTTCGAAGGAATCGTGGCTCACCGCGTCGCCGATCCTCCGTCGGGCCTCGAATCGCTTGACGTCCAAGCGAATATTGGTCTGATCCCGTCGGGAGGCATTCGACTCGGCAACCGCTGGGCCTGGCTGCACGGCGCGCCGCCCCGAATCATTGTCAGTGGTTCAGAGCCAGGGCTCGCCGTCACCGTCGATGGCAGCCCGGCGCAGGTCGACGAGGAGGGGATGCTCCAGTCAAACGAATCCCTCAACGCGCTTGGTCCGCACGTCATTCAAGTTGGACCGCTCCGGCGAACAGTGGAGATCGTGGAACCGTCGCTGCGTGTCGATTCACCCTCGCACCATGGGCCGGCGCCTGTTGGAGCCGCGCCTGTGCTGCTCGCGTTGCCGCCGGGCAGGTGGACCGTTGTCGGTGCGGTGCCTGGACAGGTCTCCCGGTCCAAGTACGGACATCGAGGCGGAACGATTGTCGAGTGTGCCTTTGCCCCCTCTTGGGCTATTCGCGTCGGACCGGGGCGCGGCGTAGCCGTGCTCAATGTATTTGCTGGCGTGCCTCCAATTCCAGACTTTCCCCACCGGCCGAGCAACAGCACCCTTGCGAGCCGCGGACTTCTCGCGTGGACGACCGCTATCTACGACGCCGCGGCGCGACATCCGCGCATCGATTCGATTGCCGGCCAGAGCGATCCCGTTGCTGTCGGCGCATCTTGGAAGTCGTATGCTCGTTGCGCCGGTCAGATCAAACGCGCATTTCGAGCCTCCAGACGATGACCGAAGTCACCCGTGGGCCGTGGGACATGCTCTTGTACTGGATGAGCAATGTCGGCGAAGGCTCGTGGGATCGCTTTCGACAGGTGGTCGCAGAACTCGCCGGCAAGGACGGGGATCTCAGCCAATTCCGACGCTCTCTTCGAGTGAGGCTCTCAGATTTTGGACACGCCGACTTTTTTATCGGTGGCTCGTCACGATGGGAGACTTTGCCCCCGCTAGTGGGCGGGCTCGTCGGAAACGTTAACACCGCGCTCCTGATCGGCGCACGCACACCCAAGCTCCTCGCGGACGTAAATGACGCAGCGGTCCGCCACGGAGTGGAAATCCTCAGCGAGGGCTGGGCAGATTCACCGGCGACCGTTCGACTGACTGGGGCACCCGCTGCTATAAATGCCTGTGCGGTCGCGGCGGCCATCAACTACGCGAGCAACTACGCTTGGCGGCTGGCGGCAAAGCTGGCTCCGATTCCTTCGTTTTTGGATCGCCCACGACGCGATACTGACAGTGCGCCCATCAATTGGGTTCCTCGGTCGTTCGATTTTCAATCGCGCGAGTGGAAGGATGGAGTCATCCCCAACGCCGCTTGCGAGTTCACGCCGCGCTATGGCCGCCCGCGCTATTTCGTCAGCAATCGGCGACGCCGGTTGCTTGAAATCGTCGGCCGCCGGGACGCCGTCTACGCGGCGGCGCACGCTCAAAGGGTCGCTCTCGCCACCTACGATTCGGCGACGAAAGCCTTTTCGGTGCCGTTGTCCGCCCCCTTGCCGGAGGCCTACGCGCGCGTGGCGTGCCTCTGCTCCGGACAGCGCGCCGATGTCGGGCAGGGACGGATAGTGTATCCGGGCGTGCCTCCTGACGTTGGAGCGATCCTTTTGACGGCACTGGGCCAGCCGGGCGCAGTTTCGGCAAGAGCCCACGGAACCGAGGAGCGATAGATGGACGATCCCTTCCACGTATTTCAAGAAATACGAAACGCGTATCTCAGATACCTCGACAGCCCTTTCAGGCTGAGATACGACGCGCTTCTCGAGGAACGCCGCGCGTTGCTGGACCAGGACAGACAGCTCTATCGACTGCCGCTGATAGAAGCGCTGGCACCGTACGAATCCTCTGACCTGACAGTTGCGCAGGCGTGTGCACGCTTGGGTGTTCCTTCCGAAGCTGCCGATTTCATCACGCGGGGCCTCTTCCGATCCGACGTCCCCCTGCATCGACACCAGTTCGAAGCCTGGGAGCGGTCTCGTGCCGGCCGGCCGATCATCGTGACGTCAGGCACAGGTTCCGGGAAAACGGAGTGCTATCTCCTGCCAATTTTCTCGTCGCTCGTCGAGGAGAGCCTCCGCGGCTGGGGGACGCCGCAACCGGTCACAAGCCAGCGGTTCTGGTGGAGGGCAAGACAGCAGGACAGGATCTCTCAACGGTCGCACGAGCCGCCCGATCGCTGTCCGGCTGTACGGGCGCTACTGCTGTATCCCTTAAACGCCCTCATCGAAGATCAGGTCAGTCGGATTCGCAAGGCGTGCGATGGCATTCAGGCGCGTGCGTGGTACACGGGACCGAGGAGCGGGCAGCGCTTCTGGTTCGGGCGATACAACAGCGTGACGCCGGTATCCGGCCCCGAGGAGAACGTGAACAAGCGCCGCGAGCTCAAGCGCCGCCTCAACGTGATGGACGCTGAATGGACGCGCGCGGAGGCTGCGGCTCAGGCCCGAGACGACCGGCGAATCCTCGACTACTTTCAGAATCCGAATGGCTCTGAAATGTGGTCGAGGTGGGACATGCAGGAGGCGCCGCCAGACATTCTCATCACTAACTACAGCATGTTGAACATCATGCTGATGCGCAGCCTAGAGAGCGGCATTTTCGAGAGAACGGCGCAGTGGCTCCGTGAGGACCGTGCACAGCGGGTGTTTCACCTCGTTGTCGACGAACTTCACTCGTATCGCGGCACTCCGGGAACGGAGGTCGGGTACCTGTTGCGCGCCCTGCTGGACCGACTGGGAATCGAGCCCGACTCGCCGCAACTGCGTCTTATCGCGACAAGCGCGTCGATCGAGAACGACGCGGACAGCCGCCTGTATCTAGAACAGTTCTTCGGTCGGGACCGCTCGTCGTTCGAGGTCATTCCCGGCGAGCGCCGTCACTTTCAGTCGCCGCCTTCTGGCCTCGCCCCATATGTTTCACGCCTGGCGGCGCTCGACGCGGCCTTGGATCAACAGCCGGTGAATGAAGCGTCCAGCGCTTTCGCCGCCACCGTCGGGATCACGCCGACGGGAGAGGCCGGTCGGGACTTAGCCGAATCGCTGGAACACATTCGCGCTCTGGAGCCAGTTCGAGCCGCAGGCGTGCCGGGTCCATTTACGCTTGAACAACTGTCCGTAGGGGTGTTTGCCGATGAGTCCGCCGAGCATCGAGCGGCGGCCAAGGGACTCCTTCGAGCGCTGATTCACGCGCGCGTGCCGACCGCCACGCCAGGAGACACTGCGGCACCGCTACCGTTGCGCATTCATTATTTCTTTCACAATGCAGGACGCCTCTGGACGTGCCTCAACCCTGACTGTCCAGGACGCACGGCGCCGGCGCCTACTGACGGCAGCGATCGAGCGCCGGTCGGCCGCCTGTTCTCGGAGCCGCGACCTAGGTGTGACGCGTGCGGTGCCAGGGTCCTTGAACTGCTGTACTGCCAGCCTTGCGGAGAAGTCTTTGTTGGCGGTTACAAGAAGATCGACGAGGCATCGAACAACGCCTGGTACCTTTCGCCGGACTACCCGAATCTCGAGCGGGTTCCTGACAAGGGGGCTTCATTGAGCCGCACTTTCGGCGAGTTTCTCGTTTTCTGGCCCGCGGACGGAAAGGCGCTCTTCAAGCGGACTCACGCCGGCCCGAAATGGAAGTGGCAGCAGGACAACGTGCGCGACTACCAGTGGACGCCGGCCGCCTGCAGTCACGCGTTGGGACGCCTAGCTCTGAGACAGCAGGCGGGAGCATCGGTCCCCGGCGAATCCAGCGGCTTTGTGTTCCTAGCGCCTGTCGATGACGCGAACGCATTCCCCTCCAAGTGTCCGCACTGTGGCGCCGATTGGGCCGGCCGCCGTCAGGTTGACTCGTCGATTCGCGATCTCGGTTCGGGTTTCCAGCGAATCATGCAGTTGCTGACGGATTCGCTGATGCGCCAGATTCCATCTGGGCCAAGTCGGAAACTTGTGCTCTTTTCCGACAGCCGGTCAGATGCCGCCAAGCTTTCGACTGGCGTCAAACTCGCACATCACCTGGACACGGTCAGACAAATTGCGACCGGACGGCTGCACAGCCAAATCGTCGCCACGGTTTCTGACTACGAGGCTGCTCTTGACTCGCGTGCGCGCGCGATCGAGTTGCTTGAGCTGGAACGGAGGCAAGGAAGCCATGGACTCGAGCTACAGGACCGCCAGCGGCGCCAAGAGCTAATCGGAGGGTTGGCGCCGGCAGTTGTCGTGAGCGTCCTGCAGAGCGCTGTCTCCGGTGCGGCGTTGCCGCCGCCTCCCGCCCCGCCTGGCGCGTACGCCTCGACGCCGTTCGACGCGTTAATTCATGCGGTCCGCGACGGACTGCTCAGACTCGGAATCAATCCCGGTGGTCCAAGGCCGTCGGTTACGAAGTACCACATCCAAGGACAACCTGTAACGGTCCACTGGACGGAGCTCATTGATTGGCAAAGCTCGCCTCCTTCTTACCGTCCGGACCTCCAGCCTATTCAGCGCGACCTGCGTGACCGTATCGAAGCCTCTTTGCTTGACGACGTTGTCCAAGGGGTCTTGTATGGCGGCAACAGCCGCGACTTTGAATCGCTTCGCCTGGGATTCTTGTGGATCAACGACCGCGGGCCGGCGGGGACCGCTGAATGCGCAGCGGCCTCTGTGATCCGACTGCTTGCGCAGGGCCGCCGGTGGGTCGGCTCGACTTCGGAATCGCGTGCGACGGCCCCGGAATACGTCGCTAGGTTCATTGATGAAGTAGCGCGGGTTGACATGCAGGATGTTATGCGCCTGCTGGGTTCTACTCTTCGTGACTGGCTCATAGTGCCCGAGCGGCTTCTGGTCCTGACTCCCGTACCGAGCGCCGAGGGGAACGTCGATGTTTACCTCTGCCGACGCTGCAGCCGGGCGCATCTGCACGGCTCCGGCGGCGTCTGTACGGTATGCCGGCAGAGACTGCCTGCCGATGCAGTCCAACACTCAACGGGCGGTGTGCCCGAGGACTACTACGAGTTTCTGGCGCGATGCACGGATCCAGCGTTCCGCCTGAATTGCGAGGAGCTTACCGGGCAGACCGATCGCGATGACCGGATTGTCAGGCAGCGTCGCTTTCAGGAGGTGTTTCTCGAAGAAGAGGTTCCATCCGCATCCGGCGTGGATCTCCTGAGCGTGACGACGACGATGGAAGCTGGCGTCGACATCGGAGCGCTTCAGGCGATCGGGCTCGCAAACATGCCGCCAGTGCGCTTCAACTACCAGCAACGCGTCGGGCGGGCGGGCCGTCGCGGGCTCGGCATGTCAGTCGCCCTGACACTCTGCCGTGGACGGAGCCACGACGATTACTACTTCGAGCGGCCTCAACTGATCACGGCCGAGCCGCCGCCGAGACCCTATGTTGACGTAAGCCGCCCGGAGATCGCGCGGCGAATAATCAACAAGGAGGTCTTGCGGCGGGCCTTCGTGGGGATTCCCCTCCAGTACTCCGGCGACAACGAACACGGCGAGTTCGGAACCGTCGGTGATTGGGTGCAATTCCGCCCCATCGTTGCTGCTTGGTTAGCCGGGAATGTTCAGGCGATTCACGACATCTGTCGTGCTGTGCTACGGCGAACGGAAATGGAGACGCCCGCAAGAGCTGCGGCTATTGAGCGTGATGTAGTTGACCGATTGGTCACGGAGATTGACGACGTTGCCAATCTTCGCAATAGCGCTCCGCACCAAGCGCTGAGCGAACGGCTTGCTGCGTTCGGGGTTCTCCCGATGTTCGGCTTGCCGACGAACATTCGCTACTTGTTCCATCAACAGCCCTCCCGATGGCCGCCGGAGTACGGAACGATTTCCCGTGATCTTGAAGTCGCGACTAGTCAGTTCGCTCCGGGAGCTCAAACCGTCAAGGACGACGAGCTTCATACGGCGGTGGGCGTCGTCGACTTCCGGCCGGTGGCCGGCAGACCGGTCATGCACCCGAACCCCTTGGGCCAGTTTGATTCTGTTGGCATATGCCGGCAGTGCCAAGCGCTTGTGGAGAACCCCGACCCAACGGGCGGGTGTCCATACTGCACAGCGGCACCCGGCGCTGACGGCTATCGCGTCGTGGACCTTTCCGAGCCACCGGGGTTCAGCACATGGTGGTCGATCCATGGCGAGTTCAGGGGTAGCTTTGAGTTTACGCCGCGTTCCTTGCGCGCGCGGATGGGGGCGGGAGTTCCAACGTCAACGACCCATCGCAACTTTCACATCGGACGTGGACCCGCGCAGGTGTACCGGATCAACGACAACGATGGTAATGACTTTGAGTTCAGCAAGCTGAGGGGCCAGCACTTTTGGTTGATCGAGGATGCCGTGCAGACAGCCCTGCGAGATCTTCCACTGCCCGAGCGCACCCGCGTGACATTGCCTACTTACGAAGATCCGGCCGTCGTACCGCCGGTGCGTCGAGCCTTGGCATCTGTTGCGCTAACGGACGTCTTGGCTGTTGGAATTCAACGCGTGGCCGTCGGCCTATGCCTCAATCCCGCGAGAGCCGAAGCGAGAGCTGCCTGGTATTCCTTCGGTTTTCTCGTTCGCCGCGCCGCTGCCGTCAGCCTCGATGTCAGCGAGTCCGAGCTTGACGTCGGCATTCAGCCGATCAACGACCCGTCAAGCCCGTTTGCACCGCCGTCAGCGCGAGTGTTTGTCTCCGACAGCTTGGAGAACGGTGCGGGATACAGCACCTTTCTTGGAGACGAGCGTCACTTCGAAGAGTTGCTGCGCTTCATTCTTGGCCAAGCTGCCCCTCACTGGACTCGTGGCGCATCCGCAACTTCTTTCCATGGCCCGCTGGTAGATGCGAGTCATGAGAGTTCATGCGCCAGCTCGTGCCACCGATGCTTGCGCGAGTTCGGCAATATGGCCTATCACGCATTGCTGGATTGGCGTCTCGGCCTCGATATGGCAAGGCTCGCGCTCGACCCGGGCGCACAGATTGATCTCTCAGCGGGCTATTGGTCAGCACTTGGCGACACAACTTCGGCGACCTACTTCGGTGGCCTCGGAATGGCGCACCGACGCGTGTCCGGCCTTCATGTCGGCGTCAACCCCCACACAAACGAGGCCGTCATTCTCATTCACCCGTTATGGGACCAGCATCCGGCCAACTTCCGGCCGGAAGTCGCGGCTGCCGTGGCACAGACGGAGGCTGACGGCTTGACGCCGAAGCTGCGTTCACTACTCCGCGCCGTACGTTTCCCGTACGAGTAGAGGATTCGTGCAAGTTCCCATTCCGCCAAGTACAAATTCGCTCCGGCACCTCGCTCCAAGCCAGTACGAAGCCGGTCGCGCCTGCAAAGCGCGCCTAGCCTGGATGACGTGTGGTAGGCGCGACGAACTTCCAGTTCACCCTAAAGCCCTCTTGGGAACGTGTTTTCACGCCGTACTCGAAGCCGCCGCCACAGGCCGTCTTGCTGTGCAGGATGACGAGGCGATCGGCGAGTCCGCTAGAGAAATGTTCGATCGTCAAGCGGCCATCGCCTATGCCGGAACGCACGCGTTGCTGCGGGTCAAGTACCGGTCCGTCGAGGACTTTCCGTATTACTACTTGTATCGCGAACGTGCTGCGCTACTGGCGCAACGCGTCGCCAAGCGACGTGGGTCGTCCTCCCCGGCGGCGGTACTTGTGCGGGAGGCAACACCGGCAACTCGTCTAATTGAGACGACATTAACGTCGCGGGACGGTCTGATCTTCGGGAGGCCGGACTACGTCGACCTTCATGCGCATGAAATAGTGGACTACAAGACCGGCGCCAGCGCCGATGACGCGCCGGCGGTGTCGCCGGCCGAGAAACGTCAGCTCAACCTCTACGTTCATCTCGCCCTGGAAAACGGCCTACCCGTGTCACGCGGAGTTATCGTGCGACCGGGTGGCCGGCGTGACGTGACGGACGTGACGGAAGCGCAGGCGAAGGCCGAAGGACGACACGCGCGAGAGGTCCTGGAAGCATTTAACCAGATCGCCGGCCGTCCGTTCGACACTGTCGCACAACCTGCCGCGGAAACGTGTCAGTTCTGCCCGTGCGTCCCGTTCTGCGAGTCATTCTGGCGTGACGCCGCATCCGCCTGGCTGGAAGAGTGCGGTACCCATATCGAGGGGCGCATCACCTCAATCACCGAGTCCCTGATCCAGGGCAATCAAGTACTGACGTTCGAATTGGAAGTGAGCCGCGGAACCGTGGACTCCGCTCGCGTGTTCGTCGAGCAAGTGCCGGAATCATGGACTACTGTGGAGGGGTGCCCGCGACCGAGTATTGGGGACGTTCTTCGAATCATCCACGGCCGCGTCACTTCTTCCGGTGGCGCCTCTGTCGTCAAGATTGACCGAACGCTTACTTCGATATGGACGGTTCCTGCCCGCACTGCACCATCGGGTGGGGCAGGCACTAACTCGGACTGATGCGCATGGACAACCTGACGCCCAAGCAGCGCAGCCGAACCATGTCCTTGATCCGCAGCAAGGATACTCGGCCTGAAATGACGATCCGCCGACTGCTTCACGCGCGTGGACTTCGATTTCGGAAACACATGCCGGGGCTTCCCGGGAAGCCGGATCTCGTTTTCGTCAGCGCGAAGGTGGTCGTATTCGTTGACGGGGATTATTGGCATGGTTGGCGATTCCCCGCATGGAGACACAAGCTCGCGCCTTACTGGCGGCGCAAGATCGAGGGCAATCGCCGTCGGGATCAACGCACTTTCCGGCGCCTGCGTCGTCGGGGCTGGTACGTTCTGCGCTTGTGGGAACATCAAATCGAACGCAGTGCGGAGCGGTGTATCGATCGGGTTGAAGCTGCTGTTCGTCCGCGCATGACGTGATCAAGGAGTCGCGAGGTCTTCTGGATGCAAGGCTCAACGGAGCGAGGGATAGATTCTATGTCACCATGCAAGCCCTCGAGTGGAAGTTAGCAGGCTGTTGAAATTCCCTTTTGCACGGTTGGATACAACTTGCGCGATCTTGCAAGTAGCTGAAATCTCAAGACGTCACCCAACGCGATTCATGATCGAACGACTGTCTCGCAGCGTTTTTCAACAGCCTGTTAGGGCGAAAGTCTATAGTCTTCAGATAGACGTATGACCAGAGCTAGCCCGGGCGGTGACAGGCAGATCCATTGAGTATTTCCCCCTAAGGCACTGAACAAACGGTTGGCGGGACTACGATGACATGGATGCTCTTCTCGACGAACATCCGATCGATGGCAGGCCGCGGTGAGTGAACGTCCTGTGCGCCACCTGGCCGGTGCGGTTCAAGTCACACCGGCGCGATGATGCTCGATGCGGCTCGCGAGCCAAAGCTGCACTTCGGATTCCACCCAACCCACAGCGCGCGACCCGATGCGCACCCGCGTCGGAAATCGACGCTCTGATTCGAGCTGGTAGATCATCGAACGACCCAGGCCGGTGACCTTGCAGACTTGGGGCAGGCGCAGGATTTGCACGGGTGGTACGGATGCAGGGAACTGAGCCGGCATGTAGGCGATCCCGTTAGGCGGTTACAGCGGCGCTTCGGTGAGTCATCTCTGGCTCGAGACTACCTTTCACGCACGCGTGATCACGAGGCCCGGATTGGGGGCAAAATTCGCCGATAGCTTCGCAGAGCCCAAGCGGCTGCGCGACGGGGCGTGAGGTTTCTGGGTGATATGAGGGTTAATGCAGGATAGGCCGGTGGCCGCTGTTGTTGAACAATCGTGGCCATGGTCGCCAGTCACTTCATCGCCGCTCGCGTGTCATCCGAGACGAAGGTTCGTCTCAAGGCGCTGACCGAACAGCGCCAGCTCAGTGAGTGGGCGCTGCTGAAGCGCCTGCTTGAGCTGACGCTCGATGGTGCCGCGGAACCGAAACTCGGCAACCCCGGCGGGGCTCGCAGGGTTGCCCGCGTCGCGCGCCTGTATTTGCGCCTGCGGCCCGACGACCAGCTACTGCTGGCGGAGCGGGCCGCCGCCCGAGGCATGGCGGCCGCGACCTACGTGTCGGTGCTGGTGCGGGCGCATCTGCGTCACCTGACACCGCTCCCCAAGGACGAGCTGGTGGCGTTCAGGCGGTCAATCGCGGAGCTTGGGGCCATTGGCCGCAATCTCAATCAGATTGCCCGCACGGTGCAGCGTGGTGGCTCCGCATCCGCTCCGCGGCGTGAGGACGTGGTGGCCAAGCTTCGGGTCTGCACCGGGTTGCGAGACCATTTCAAGGCGACGCTGCTGGCGAATCTGCGCAGCTGGCAGGCCGGTCACGATTCGCCGGACCCTTGAAGACTAGACGCCCTGGGCGGAGAGAGCGCTCACGCCCACTCGCAATCAGGCTCATCCTCATGTTCTCATTGTCGCGGCCACCCCCGAGGAGCTGACTTGCCGACTCCCCCACGGCCACAGCCTGTGGCATTGCGCGTCGAACTGCTGGATGTGGCGCCGCTCGTTTGGCGGCGTGTGCTGGTTTCCAATCAATGGACGCTCGCGAGTCTGCATTCCTATCTGCAGTGGGTCATGGGATGGACGGATTCGCACGCGCACGAATTCCGGATTGGCGCGAGCGTGGTGGCGCCCGAGCGGTGGATTCATGAAATCAGCCTGGACGGGGATGCCAGCCATTATCGTGATGAGCGCCGCGTCTCGGTGGCGGCCATGGCCGCGGAACTGGGTGTGGGTGGCGAAGCCGAGTATCGCTACGACATGGGCGACGGCTGGCGACATCGGATCGTGATCGAATCGCCGGCGCGCCTTCGAGCGGCGCAGGATCAGGCTCTGCCGATCTGTCTGGCCGGCGAAAACGCTTGTCCGCCCGACGACGTAGGAGGCCCCTCCGGCTATCAGCTGTTTCTGGAGATCCTCGGCGATCGCAAACACGAGCAGCATAAAGACATGCTGCGGTGGATCGGAGGCGTGTTCGACCCGAAGGGCTTCGATCTGAACCGGATCAACCGCGACTGGAAGGGTGCGAAGGCGCGCCGGCGTTGATCGGCGGCTTCGATCATGCATACTTCCCGCCGGTGAAGATCTTTACCGTCGGATATGAAGGTCTTGAGCTGGAGGTTTTTCTCCGGCAACTGCGGCGCGCAGGTGTTCGGCTTGTCGTTGACGTTCGCGACATGCCGCTGTCCCGCAAGCGCGGCTTTTCGAAGACGGCACTCGCAGCGGCGCTCTCTGCGGCAGGGATGGGGTATCTGCACGTCCGCAGCCTGGGTTGCCCCAAGACGATCCGCGACCAGTATCGCGCGGACCGGGACTGGAGCGCCTACACCGCGGCGTTCACTAAGCACCTGCGGAAGCAATCCCCCGCAGTCCGCGAACTGGCCGAACTGTGTGAGAAGCACACCGCGGCGCTTCTTTGCTATGAAGCCGATGCCGGGTTCTGTCATCGAACCTATGTAGCGCGCGCCGTCGCCGCCGTGTCATCTGGCAGCGTGATGCATATCAGTGCCGCTGGCATCAGCCCAGATCGAGCGATCCCTGCGGCTGCTTAGGCGGATAGATCACGCTGACGATCAGCCACTGATCCGGGAACCGGTGGATCGTTCCCAATAAGAGTTTCAGATCAGACGCAGGCAGCACGGTTCCGAACTTGTCGCGGAATGCGGCTTGCCAGTTATCGCCGTGCCTCTGCTTCACGTTCCAGTACAGGGCGCCGGCTTCCCAGTCGACGATCTTGAGGCGGTTCTCATGGCCGGCCGGTTCGGTGGGCGCACGAAACCGGTAGTGGAAATCGAAGGGAAGCTTCCGAAGCGTTCGCAGCGCCGCCGCTTCCGGATCGGCAAACAGCTCTCCCTGCACTTGCTGTTGAATGAGCTTCTGGCGTTCTTCCGCAGTCCATTCGGCTTGTCTGGCGGGCGTTATCTCGAGCGCCAGGACACTGCCGGCCGGCACGAGACCCAAGGTCACGCCATGCTCGACCCGGGCCTGTTCTAGTGCCGTGAATGAATCGAATGTGTGAATCAGATCCAGTTGCGCGCGCCGCGCCGTCCATGAATCCGTTGTCGGAATGGGATCGCCCAGACAGGAAATCGTGTCGGCGCGGATGCGATGGCTTTCCGGCCGATGATCGTCGCGGGACTTCTCGATGTCCGCCTCGATCCACTGCCACTTCCTGAACTGGCTCTGGTCATTCAGCAGGCGGAATGGCACGGGATAGAGCCGGAGCAGTCGGCCGTCAGTCGTCATTCCCGCGACACACGAAGTCTCGATGTTCCTGGCACTGGGCGACGGATAAGTCTTGCACAGGATCAGGATCCTGGTTCGTTGGAACGGCATGGGTGCTCCTACAGTTACCCCGTCTGCTGCCAATGCCGTAGAGGCGCTACCTTGCACTCGCCGCGCTCGATCGCGAGCAACAGCGTCGTCCACGATTCGAGCGCCGTCCGGCGCTCCTTGAAGTAATCATGACGGTCGTAGGTGCCTTCCACGCCGCGCAGCTTGTGCCCGAGGCAGCGTTCCGCAACTTCGCGCCGCACGCCAAGCGCCGCGAGTTGCGTGCGCGCCGTGCGCCGCAGATCGTGGATCGTGAAGTGCTCCAATCCATGCTTCACGCGCTGCAAGGCGACGTTCAGGGTGTCGATGCCCACGTGCGGCACCCGCTCGCGGGGGTCGCGGCGACGCTTCGGGAAGATGTAGTCGCTGCCCGTGGTGAGCGCGCGCCGGGCATTGAGCCACTCGACCACGGCCGGCGCCAGGGGAATATCGAGACTTTCACCCGTCTTGGTGCGTGAAGCCGGCAAGTGCCAGACCGCGCCGGCATGGGTCTCGCCGTCGAGGTCGAATTCCGCCCACCGGGCGCCGAGCAGTTCGCCCTTGCGGACGCACAGCGCCAGCAGCAGTTTGATCGCGAGCAGATTGTCCTCGCCGAAGTTCGGCGTCTCTCGGAACTTCTCGAACAGTTGCGCGAGCTCGTCGAAGCATAGCGCCCGGCTGCGCGGCCGTTCGATGCCGCCGGCATCGAGGCAGGGCGAGAAATCGGCGGCTGGGTTGCTCAGCACGAAGCGACGCCGGACGCCGAAGGCGAAGATCCGGCGCGTGAAGCGCAGCAGATCATTCGCCGCGGTCGGAGCGCGGCCCTTGAGCTCGTCCAGCAAACGGGCGACATCCGCGGGTGTGATGTCGCTTGCCGGCAGTCGGCCGAGCTTGGGTAGCAGGTACCTGTCGAGATGCCGCCGCGGCACGGCGGGGTACTTGAGCCCGCGCGCTTGGACCTCAGCGTGATACCAGTCTTCGCACAGTGTCTTGAACGACCCCTTCCGGCGTTCTTCGGCCAGCGCCGCACGCCGGACGTTCAGAGGGTTTTGCTGCCTGTCGAGGAGCACGCGGGCCTGGCGCGCCTCGATCCGCGCCTGGGCGAGCGACATGTCGGGATAGTTGCCGAGCGTGAGCCAGTGCTCCCTGCCAGCGAAGCGGTATCGCAGCGTCCACGAGGCGCCGTCGCGGGTCTGCTTACGCAGGTACAGCCCGTCGCCGTCGCTGAGCAACACCGGCTCGCCGGAGCGGTGAGCCCGCTCAACGGCAAGTGCCGTGAGCTTCGCGCGTGCCATTTCGTCCCCTTGCTCGTCGAATCCCAGCTACGGAATTAGCTACAAACTAGCTACGGATCGAGCTACGAGATTAACCCAGACGAGGTTGGAGGCCAGTGGACGATTCTGGTCAAAACAGCCAGAAACTCAGGGAGTTAAGACGTCATTTGCGGAAGTCTGCGGAAGCCGCTGGAAGCTACTCGACGTTCTGGATCTGCTCGCGCATCTGCTCGATCAGCACTTTCAATTCGACCGCCGAGCGCGTGGTCTCGACGTCCTGGGACTTCGACGACAGCGTGTTGGCCTCGCGATTGAATTCCTGCATCAGGAAATCGAGCTTGCGCCCAACCGCCTCGTCGGCGGCCAGTGACCTGGACATCTCCGCGACATGGCTCTGCAGCCGGTCAAGCTCCTCCGCGACGTCCATCTTCTGCAGCAGCATCGCGATTTCCTGCTCGAGCCGCTCGGGGTTGCCTTCTCCGGTCAGCGCCGCCAGGCGCTCCTGCAGTCTTGCGCGGATGCGCGCCTGCACCTCGGGCAGCCTTGCCGCCACTTCGCCGATGATTCTCTGCACGCCCTGGGCGCGCGAGCGAAGCATGTCGGCGATGCGCGCGCCTTCGCTTGCGCGCGAGTCGGAGAAGGCGGCCAGCGCTATCATGAGCAGTTCCTGGGCGGCGGCGGCGAGCGGGGCAATGTCGCGCTCGGCGTCGCGGATCACGCCGGGCCAGCGCAGCAGATCCACGGCATCGATGCGGGCGGCGGCGCCAAGGCGGCGCTGCACGAGCAAGGCGCTTTCGACGAGCCGGTCGAGCAGCTTGTCATCGAATTCGATTTCTGGCGCGCCGGCAGCCTGATTGCGCAGGTAAAGAGTGGCGTCCACCTTGCCGCGCCGCGCGGTTGCGGCGATCGCCTGCCGGAAATCCGCTTCGGAGCCGCGCAGCTCCTCCGGTACGCGCAGGCCGACCTCGAGATAACGATGATTGACGCCGCGCAGTTCCCAGGCGAGCACGCCTGCCGCCGTCGTCCGCTCGGAGCGGGCGAAGCCAGTCATGCTCTTTATCATCGGTCCTGCATCCCCGGGGCCGGCGGCGAGCCGGTGTTGTAAGCTGCGCGGCAGTCTAGCAGACCGGCCGGCGCGGCTGATTGCAGGAGGGGCGCGTGCAGTTCGACATCGCGGATGTCAGCCTCACGGGCAATCGGGACGACAACCAGGACCGTACCGCGGTCGCGGTCGGCAACGGCTCGGCTCTGCTCGTGGCCATGGATGGCATGGGCGGCCATGCCCATGGCGCGCGCGCCGCCGAGACCGGCTGCCGGATCCTGCTGGAAATGTTCAGCGGCCAGCCGAAACCGGTATTCGACCCGCTCGGATTCCTGCACCTGGCGCTGGGCCGCGCGCATTCGGCGATCGTCAGGATCGGCGCGAAGCTGTCGATGGACCTGCGCCCGCGCGCCACCTGCGCGGTCTGCCTGGTACAGCGCGGCGAGGCCTGGTGGGCGCATATCGGCGACAGCCGCGTCTATCATCTGCGCGGCGGCGCCGTGGTGGCGCGCACGCGGGATCACAGTCATGTCGAGCAGCTGCTGCGCGAAGGAACGATCCGCGAAGACGAGATTCCGGGCCACCCGATGCGCAATTACGTGGAATGCTGCCTTGGCGGCGAACCCGCGCTGCCCGAGATGTCGATCTCGATGCGCCAGCCGCTGACGCAGGGGGATGTGCTGCTGGTCTGCACCGACGGCATCTGGGCCAATCTGAAGGATTCCGAGATTGCCGAATTCTGGCGGCCCGGGAATGGCAGCTGCAGCGACACAATCAGGGCGCTCGCGGAACGCGCGGTGACGGCGTCGGCTCCGCACAGCGACAATGTTTCGGCAGCCGGCCTGTGCTGGCGCAATTGACGGACCGGCGGGAGACTGAAATGCGCACGGGTGGGCGGGCGGCGGATCAATTGCGGCCGGTGCGATTCACGCGCCGCTACACCTCGCATCCGGAGGGCTCGGTGCTCGCCGAATTTGGCGCGACCCGGGTGCTGTGCACGGCGAGCGTCGAGAATGGCGTGCCGCACTTTCTGCGGAACAGCGGTCGCGGCTGGTTGACCGCCGAGTACGGCATGCTGCCGCGTGCAACGCACACCCGGACCGCGCGCGAGGCGGCGCGCGGGCGCCAGGCCGGGCGCACCCAGGAGATCCAGCGGCTCATCGGCAGGTCGTTGCGCGCATGCATCGATCTCGGCGCGATCGGCGAGCGGACCATCACGATCGACTGCGACGTACTGCAGGCCGACGGCGGCACGCGCACGGCGGCGATCACGGGTGGCTACGTGGCGCTCGCGGATGCCGTCGATTCATTGGTCGGTCATGGCCAGCTGGAGCGCAATCCGCTGCATGGCCAGATAGCGGCCGTGTCCGTCGGCCTCGTCGGCGGCGCTGTCATGCTCGATCTCGAATACGGCGAGGACGCGGAAGCGGAGACCGACATGAATGTGGTGATGAATTCCGGCGGCGCCTTCATCGAGCTGCAGGGCACGGCGGAGGGCCATGCGTTCCGGCGCGAGGAACTCGACCTGATGCTGAATCTGGCCGCCTCCGGTATCCGCACACTCTGCGCGCTGCAGGGCGAGGCCCGGGCCGGCTGAATCGGGGCGCAGGCGATGAGGCGCGTGGTGCTCGCGACCGGAAATGTCGGGAAGCTCACCGAGATGCGTGCAATTCTGGCAGCCCACGGGCTCGAGCTGATCCCGCAGAGCGACTTCGGCATCGCGCCGCCGGTCGAGGACGGCGCCAGTTTCGGCGCGAATGCCCTGATCAAGGCGCGCCATGCCGCGGCCGTCAGCGGGCTGCCCGCGATCGCCGATGATTCCGGCCTCGAAGTCGATGCCCTGGGCGGCCGCCCGGGCCTGAATTCGGCTCGTTACGCGGGCAGCGGAGCGACAGCGCGCGCCAACAATGAACTGCTGCTCAGTGAACTTGCCGGCGTTGCGGAAGAACAGCGCGGGGCGCGCTATCGTTGCGCGATGGTCTTTGTCCGCGATGCGGCGGATCCCGGGCCGATCATTGCGGAGGGTTTGTGGGAAGGCCGCATCGGCCGCGAGCCGCGGGGCAAGGGCGGCTTTGGCTTCGATCCGCTGTTCATCGTCGGCGGCGACCACCGTACGGCCGCCGAACTGCCGGCGCAGGAGAAGAATCGCCAGAGCCATCGGGGCCAGGCGCTCGCGGCGCTCGCCGCCCGGATGCGCCAGTGCGGGTGGTGACGGGCAACGCTACTCGACTACCTTGATCCAGCTGCCGGGCGTCGGTTCGCCCTCGGGGTAGAGGTCATTGAACAGCCGCAGCTGCTGGACCGGGTACTTCTGGATCGCGGAATTCTTCGCCAGTTCCTCGATCTTGTCACCGGGGACGGCACGCACGATACGCAGCCGGTAGGGCTCGGCAAGCGGGAATTCGCCGGCGCGCATGCGGCGGAATGTCTGTGCGGTCGACAGGAACAGCGGATCGCCGGCGGGCGCCGCCGTGCCGGAGCGGCTCGCGGCTTTGAAGATCCACATCAGGTTGTTGTAGTAGATGATGACGTAACGCACATTGGTGGACTGCCCGTACGGTGACGCGTCGCCGCGCACGATGGCGGTCCATGCGTGCAGGCCGTTGATCTCGAGGCTCTCCGGGCGGTCCAGGCGGCGGTTTGCGAGCCCCCGCATCGCGAAATCCCGGGGATTGGTGACATCGGACGGTGGCGCCTGGGCGCGAATCTCCATGATGTGCGCGCGATTCGGGGCGATCGCCAGGATCTGCTGCGGCTCGTTCAGGACCTGCCAGTCCTTCGGGAAAGCCATCGTCAGCTGGAAATCCGCGTGGTAGAAGCGATTCTCGCGCACCATGCCCTGGCGCCTGCTGGAACCGACCGGCAAGCCGCTGAGCTCGCGCAGGAATCCCTCGGCATTGGAGATGTCGCCGGTGGCCCTGGATTCGACGCTGCCAGCCGATGCCACGGCCTGGCGCAGGCGGGTGTCATTATCCGGGTGCGTCGCGAACACGCCGTGGTAGAGACGCGGCTCGCGATTTTCGAGGCGGGCACGCTCGCGCTCGAACAGGTCCTGATTTTTCAGCGTCGCAAGCACGTCGATCACCGCATCGGGCCGGTAACCGGACCTGGCAAGGTATTCCGCGCCCAGACGATCCGCTTCCAGTTCCGCTTCGCGGCCATAACCGCTGATGATTGCGGCGCCCGCCATGTTGGTCAGGTCGGCGAGCGCGGGCACGCCGGTGAATATCGCGGTCGCCGCGCTCGCCAGCCCGGCCATCGTCGACTTCCTTTTCTGCGCCTGCAGGTGACGCGCAGTGATGTGGCCGATCTCATGGCCCAGCACCGCCGCGAGCTGGGCCTCGTTCTGCATGTAGGGCAGGATGCCGCGCGAGATGTAGACGTAGCCGCCCTGGGTCGCGAACGCGTTGACGTCATCGGTGTCGACGATCGTGAATTTCCACTCGAGATCGGGCCGCTCGCTGAGGCTCGCGACCTTTTGGCCGACCCGCTGCACGTACTCCTGCAACTCCAGATCATCGTGCACGCCCATGGCTTGGGTGATCTGGACATGCATGGCCTGCGCGGCCCTGACCTCGCGGCTCGGCTTCTTCGCTTTTTCGGATTCGGCCGCGATGACGCTGGCCGCGCTCGCGGCGAGCACGAGCAGCGCGCAGGTGATATGGAACTTGCCAGCCAGCTTCGGCATGAAGACCTCCGGTGCAGCTTAGACGCGCCGGGGCCCGGAAAGTTGAGTGGCAGGGCCGGCCGGACGCTTACTTCAGACCGTACTTCTTGCGGAAACGATCGACGCGGCCGCCGGAGTCGAGCAATTTCTGCTTGCCGGTGTAGAACGGATGACAGTTCGAGCAGACCTCGATGTCGAGATCCGCACCGAGGGTCGAACGCGTCTGGAACTTGTTACCGCAGCTGCAGGTGACGGTAATTTCCGTGTACTTTGGATGTATATCCGCCTTCATGACTGCAATCCTGCTTCCGGTCCGCCGCAAAGGGCGCGCAGTCTAACAGGACTGGTGCCGGCCAAGAACCCCCCGGCAGGCCGTCGATACTGTCATCTAAGTCCACGGATCTTCAAGAATTTTCGCCTTATCCACAAATTATGTGGATAACTCTGTGGATTAGTGGTCTCGCGTAGAGCCGCGAATCGCGGGAACGCGCTTATATCGTGTATTGCCTAATTTTTGATCAGGCACCTTTCCCAAATCAGAACAACGAGTTACCTGAGTCCAGTTAAGGCACATCACTAACAATGTGTCGAAAGTCCCTCTGCGGACCGCGTCGGGGAGCCGCTGTGTACAACTCGCCGCGGCCAGCTACTCCCTCGTCCGCGGGCAGAAAGACTGCCTGGAGCTCGTTCAGGAACCGGAATCCAAGCTCGGTCGGCGTCCAGCGCCCGGCCGACTCGGCGATCAAGCTGCGCGCGGCCAGCGCTGAAAGCTGCGGCTCGATTGCGGCGGCTCCGAGCGCGGTCGCGCGCTCGAAATCCCCGAGCGTGAAGCCCTCACGCAGGCGCAGCGCATTCAGCATGAATTCGAATGGCAGTTCGCGCTCGGGCACCTGCCGCCGCGTGCCTTCGCTGCCCGCGCGGACAGCTGCGCGGCGCAGGTATTCGCGCGGACTGCGGGGCTTCTCGGTGCGCAGGACCCGGCCGTCGACGGAAATCTTGCCGTGGGCGCCTGCGCCGATGCCCAGATAGTCGCCGTAGCGCCAGTAGTTCAGGTTGTGGCGACACTGCCTGCCGGGCCGCGCACAGGCTGACACTTCGTACTGCGCAAAGCCTGCCGCGGCCAGCAGCTCCTGGCATTCCTGCTGCATGTCGAAGGACTGGTCGTCGTCGGGCAGTGGGGGTGGCCGGCGATGGAATGCCGTGCCTGGTTCGAGCGTGAGCTGATAGTGGGACAGGTGAGCGGGGCCGAGCGCGATCGCCGCGGTGAGATCGGCGAGGGCGCCCGCCGTCGTCTGTCCGGGCAGCGCATACATCAGGTCGAGATTGAAGTTGACGATGGAAGCGGCGCGCAGTTCGGAAACCGCGACGCCTATTTCCTCGGGACCGTGAATGCGACCGAGAGCCTTGAGCCGTTCTGCGTCAAAGGACTGTGCGCCGAGCGAAATACGGTTGACGCCGGCCGCGGCGTAGCCTTCGAAGCGGCCGTGCTCGACCGTTCCCGGGTTGGCCTCCATCGTGACTTCGACATCTGCCGCAAGGGGCAGGCGGGCCGCGACGCCCTCCAGCAGTGTCGCTATCGCATCGGCGCCGAACAGGGAGGGTGTTCCACCGCCGAGAAACAGGCTGGTGACGGTGCGTCCCGCCGCGAGGTCCAGATCGGCGTCCAGATCGGCCAGCAGCGCGGCGACGTAAGCCGCCTCCGGAATGTGTGCGGGCGCCGCATGGGAATTGAAGTCACAGTATGGGCACTTGCGGACACACCACGGCAGGTGGAGGTAAATCGCGATCGCCGTGCTCATCCGCACATTCTAGGGCATATCGGGACTGTATCCTTGATTCGCCCCGGGCTGCGTGACAGTCTCCACCGTCACCGCCGGCAGGCGCGCCCATTATCGACCGGAGCCGGATGAGCAAGAGCAAGTATCAGCTGAAAAACCTGAGCACCGGCAAGAGCAGCGAGCTCGAGACCCGGTCGGGAACGGTCGGCCCCGATGTCATCGGGATCGGCGGCCTGATGCGCGACCACGGTGTCTTCAGCTTCGACCCCGGGTTCCTGGCGACCGCGTCGACCGAAAGCCGGATCACATTCATCGACGGCGACGCTGGCACGCTCTTGTATCGCGGTTACCCGATCGAGCAGCTCGCGAAGCACAGCAATTTCCTCGAAGTTTCCTATCTGCTGCTGAAAGGCGAGTTGCCGAGTGCAGCCGAGCTCGCTTCATTCACGCGTTCAATCACGCGTCACACGATGCTGAACGAATCGCTGCTGCGTTTGTACGGAGGGTTCCATCACGATGCCCATCCGATGGCGATGGTAGCCGCGATCGTTGCCTCACTCGCCGCGTTCTATCACGACACCACGAATATCAGCGACGATCGCCACCGCGAGATTTTCTCGCACCGGATGATCGCAAAGATCCCGACCATCGCGGCCGCCGCCTACAAGCACGCCCTCGGCCAGCCATTCGTGTATCCGCGCAACGATCTCGATTACTGCAGCAACATGCTGCACATGTTCTTCGCCGTGCCCTGCGAGTCCTACACAATCGATCCGCTGCACGCAAAGGCGCTTGATCTGCTGTTCATCCTGCATGCGGACCACGAGCAGAATGCCAGCACCTCGACCGTCCGGCTGGCCGGCAGTACCGGCTGCAATCCCTACGCCGCGATCTCGGCCGGGGTCTCGGCGCTATGGGGTCCGGCGCACGGCGGCGCCAATGAAGCCGTGCTCGACATGCTCGAGGAGATCGGTGACGTGGGCCACGTGCCGGAGTTTCTCACGCGCGTGAAGGACAAGACCGGGGGCGTGCGCCTGATGGGTTTCGGCCACCGTGTCTACAAGAATTTCGACCCGCGCGCGACCATCATCCGCGCGATGTGCCACCAGGTGCTGGCAAAGCTCGAACAGAGCAGCAATCCGCTGTTCGAGCTTGCATTGCGGCTCGAGGAGATCGCGCTCAAGGATGAATACTTCATCAGCCGCAAGCTTTATCCGAACGTGGATTTCTATTCCGGGATCATCTACCGGGCGCTCGGCATCCCGCGCTCGATGTACACTGTGATGTTCGCGATCGCGCGTTCAGCTGGCTGGGTTGCTCACTGGCAGGAGATGATCGGCGACCCCGAGATGAAGATCGCGCGACCGCGCCAGCTCTACACTGGCCCGGTGCGCCGCGACTATGTTCCGGTCAGCAAGCGCTAGGATTCGGCGGCCAGCAGGTCTTCGACTTCCTGCAGTGTCGCGCGGCGCATCGGCCGGCCATCCACCGGGCCGAGCGGCGCCTGGCGGATCCCGTCAAGTGGAAATATGGTTGCGTCCACGTCGTGCGGGCCGGCAGTGAATCTCACGGCCGGGTAGGCCTCGAACTCGTCACGCTGGACCTTGATGCGCCGCTCGGCGAACTGGTGCGGAATGCCGCGATCGAGCAGCTGTACCGCGACCGACTCTGGCGTGTCCGCAAAAAGGTGCAGCGTGATGTCGTTGTGCGCGGTGGCCGTGCCTGACAGCAGCGGACCGACCAGGCGCGGTTCGAAATCCTGCAGCAGGCGCATCGCCGCTACTGCCGCGCGCCGCATCTCCAGCAATTCGCTCGCGTGCGCCTCCGGCACGAACAGCCGCTGGTGCTCGGCCAGCGCCTCCTCGATCTCGGTGTTCTTCGGCAGCACGGCATGGTCGGTCACGCCGAGGCGCGCGGCCGCCTTGCGCTTGGCGAGACCATAGTCCGGCAGGCCGTGCTCGATCATCAGACGCGCCGCTTCGCGCGCGAGCGCCTGTCGGAGCATCTCAGCGCGTGCGGATCGCCTGGGCATCAGAATATCGGCTCTTCGTACTTCTTCGGCGCCTGGATGCCGGGCGGCTTGCCGCCGGTGCCGCCGTCGAAGCCGGGCGGGAGGTGCTCGGCAAGGAAATACTCGAAGACGGCGGTCGGATCGCTGCCGGCCGCCAACTCGCCGGTCGCGGGCGATATTCGGGCGGTCACGACGCCGTCCGGCATCGGCAGGCGGCGCGGTGGCTGGCCGGCGAGTGCCTCGCGCATGAAATAGATCCACATAGGCAGGGCAGTGCGCGCGCCCTCCTCCTCGGCGCCTAGCGGCCGCTCCTGGTCGAACCCGACCCAGGCGGTCGCGACCAGGTCGGCATTGAATCCGGAGAACCAGGCGTCGCGGCCGTCATTGGTGGTGCCGGTCTTGCCGGCAATATCGCTGCGGCCGAGCGCGCGGGCGCGCTGGCCGGTGCCGCTGCTGATCACTTCGCGCATCAATTCGGTCATGATCCAGGCGTTCGCTTCTGAAATGGCGCGTGGCGCAAGCTGATCCTCGGCAAATGCCAGCGGGGTAGCGGCATCCGGACTCGGCGAACTGCAATCGGCGCAGGCCAGGAGCGGCTTGGCCTCGATCACGATACTGCCGTCGGCGGCATATACCCGATCGATCAGATAGGACGACACGCGCGAGCCGCCATTCGCAAACACGGCAAAGCCCATCGCCATTTCCAGCGGTGTCAACTGGGCGGTGCCGAGCGCAGCGGTCAGATCGGCGGGAATATGCTCTGCGGGCAGGCCGAAGCGCCCGGCGTAGTCGCGGGTATAGCCGATGCCGAGCAGGCGCATCAGCCGGATCGTGATCAGGTTGCGTGAGCGCGCCAGCGCGTCACGCAGTCTGGTCGGCCCGTAGAAGCGGCGCGAGTCATTGACCGGCCGCCAGTCCTCCTCTTCCTCCGTGCCGTCCTCGCTGGCGGGCGTCTCGTAGACCACCGGCGCATCCAGCAGGATTGAAGCGGGCGTGAAGCCGGCGTCGAGGGCGGCGGAGTAGATGAATGGCTTGAATGCCGAGCCGGGCTGCCTGCGGGCCTGGGTGACTCGGTTGAACTTGGAGGCCTGGTAATCGAAACCGCCGGACATTGCGACCACTGCGCCGTCGTGCGGATCTACGGCGACGAATGCGCCCTGGACTTCCGGCAGCTGCGCAAGCAGGGCCTCATCTGCCCCTGTGGGCAGGACATATACGACATCGCCCATTGCGAGGACATCGCGGGGGTTTTTCGGTGCGGCGCCCTGGCCAGCGGTGCTCCGGGCGGGCCGCGCCCAGCGCAAGCCCGCCATCGGCAGGCGGTAGCGCGTGCGGGTGCGCGCGACGACGGCTGCGTCATCCCGTCCGAGCGCGATGACCACGGCCGGCTGCAGGCCGCCGACAACCGGGTAGCGCTCGAGCTCGACCGCAAGCACGGACTCATCCACCTCCATCGGCAGATCGAGCCTTGCGATGCGGCCGCGATAGCCATGGCGACGGTCGTATTCGAGTACTGCGCTGCGCAGCGCAACATCGGCCGCGCGCTGCAAGCGGCTGTCGATGGTCGTCACCACCCGGTAGCCGTCGGTATAAAGGCTCTCACCGTAGGTCTGGAACAGCGCAAAGCGCACCAGTTCAGATACATAAGGCGCATCCACTTCGACGCGCGGACCATGCAGGTCGCGCGAAATCGGCATCGCGAGCGCGGCGCGGTAGGTCTCGTCGTCGAGGTAGGCGAGTTCGTGCATGCGGCGCAGCACATAGGCGCGCCGGCCGGCTGCGCCCTGCAGGCTTGCCGAAGGATTGAGCTTCGAAGGCGCCTTCAAGATGCCTGCAAGCAGTGCCGCTTCGCCGGCATTGACCTCGGCCAGCGACTTGCCGAAGTAGGTTTCAGCCGCGGCGGCGAATCCGTAGGAGCGCTGGCCGAGAAACTGGGTGTTCACGAACAGGGTAAAGATCTCGTTCTTGGTCAACTCGTTCTCGAGCTGCAGCGACAGGAAGATCTCCCGCAGCTTGCGGCGAAGCTGTTTTTCCTTCGTAATCAACGTTGTGCGTACAAGCTGCTGGGTCAGCGTGCTGCCGCCCTGGGAGACCTCCATCGTGAACGCGGCGACTAGGACTGCGCGCACCACGCCCTGCCAGTCGACGCCGGGGTGCTCGAAAAAACGATCATCCTCGGCGGCCAGCACAGCCTGCATGACTACCGGCGGGATCTCTTCCCAGCTGACCGGGACGCGACGCTGCTCGCCTAGCTGGCCCAGCAGACGCCCATCGCGGCTGTAGACTCGAAGCGGCATCTGCAGGCGTACATCGCGCAACTGCGCGACGTCCGGCAGGGTCGGCTTCAGGTAGTAGAACGTCGCGAGAAAAGCCATCAGGATCAGGCCCGCCAGCGACACCAGGACGGTCGCGGCGATGCGCAGCCTGCGCTGCAATCGGTTCTTCATCAGGCTGCGATTATGCATAGTAATGTGAACAGCCGCCGAAACCGCGGTAGCCCCCCTCTTGCCACCCGGACCGTGACGCCAGACACGGTGCTGACCCCTGATCGCGTGCAGCATCGGCGGTATGCCGGGCTGCGCAGGCGGCGCTGGGCGCGAGTTGCTGCCGGCATCGGTGTGCAACCGGGGAATTGACTCCGGATGGCATTGAGACTGCGTCTGCGACGGGTTGTACCGGAATCGAACTGCGAGTCGGGTCACGTTCAATTTAACAATTGCTTGCTATATAGTTGAGCGGCACCGTTGACCCAGCGCAGTGTTTGGCGCGCAGTGGCCTGACCTGAAAAGGAAATTTCCGTGCTTAAGCTGCCGAAGATTTCGCTGGGACCGCGGTTCAGACCGCTGATCGGACTCGACATCACGACGTCGTCAATCAAGCTGATCGAACTTGCGCAATCGGGCGGTCAATACCGGGTCGAAGCATATGCAGCCGAGCCGACCCCTCACAACTCCATCAACGAAAAAGCCATCATCGACGCAGCGGCAGTCGGCGAGGCCATCCGCCGGGCAGTCAAACGTTCCGGCGTGCGCTCCAGGGAATGCGCGGTCGCGATTTCGGGCGACGCGGCCATCACCAAGGCTGTGCAAATGCCACGCAACCTGTCCGATGCCGATCTCGAGCAGCAGATCGAGATGCAGGCTGACCAGTACATCCCTTTCCCGATGGAGGAAGTCAGTTACGACTACCAGTTGCTGGGGCCGTCCGAGAAGGACCCGGAGATGCGCGACGTGCTGCTGGTGGCCTCGCGGTCCGAGAATGTCGAGCAGCGCGTCGCCGCGGTGACTGCAGCCGGCCTGACGGCGAAGCTCGTTGATGTCGAGGCTTTTGCGCTCGAGAATGCCTGCCGGCTGCTGACCCACCAGATGCCGGACGGCGGCATGGACCGCACCATCGCGGTCGTGGACTTCGGCGCAAGCACGACCACATTCAGCGTGCTGCGTGATCTCGTTGTTGTATATACACGTGACTTTGCTTTTGGCGGCCAGCAGCTGACCGAGGAGATCATGCGAACCTACGGGCTTTCAATGGAGGAAGCCGGCCGCGCCAAGAAGGAGGGCGGACTGCCATCCAACTACCATCTCGAGGTGCTCGATCCATTCATCGACGACATGACCCAGCAGGTCAGCCGTTCGCTGCAGTTCTACCTGGCTTCCGGCAGCGGCCGCAGCCAGCCGGAGCAGATCATCATCTGCGGCGGCTGCGCCAATATCCCGGGTGTCGCGGACGTGATCGCGAGCCGCGTGGGCATCCCGGCGGAGCGCGGCGACCCGCTCGGCCAGATGAAGATTTCCTCGAAGGCAAAGGCGCTCGGCGTTCAACGCGACGCCACTGCCTTGCTGACGGCCTGCGGCCTCGCATTGCGGAGTTTCGACGAAGATGCCAAGTATTAACCTTCTGCCGTGGCGGCAAGCGCGCCGCCAGCGGCGAAAGAAAGAGTTCTTCATCGGGATCGTCGCATCGCTCGCGCTGGCTGCGCTGGTGACGTTGCTTGCGCACCTGACCGTCAGCTCGATGATCGACTCGCAACAGGAGCGCAACGATCTTCTGCAGGAAAAGATTGCCGAGCTCGACAAGGCGATCGAGCAGATCATGGTCCTCGAAGAGCAGAAGAACCGCATGCTCTCCCGCATGGAAGTCATCGACAGACTGCAGTCGAGCCGCCCGGAAGTCGTGAGGCTCTTCGACCAGGTCGTCGCAACCCTGCCCGAGGGCGTTTACCTGACGGGCATCAAGCAGAGCGGCCGCAAGATCGAATTCAACGGGGTGGCGCAATCGAGCACCCGCGTTTCCGCGTTCATGCGCAATATCGACGCGTCCGAAACGCTCTCGGCGCCGGAGCTGAAAGTCATTCAGACCGGACGCGAAGCGGACCCGGGCGCGCAGTTCACGCTGTTTGCGCAGCTGCGCACGGTGGCTGATTCCGAAGGACCCGCCGCCGACAAGCGCACGGCCAGCGTTTCGGAGCTCGGCCGATGAAGTTCATTGAACAACTGCAGCAACTCGATCCGCGCGACATCGGTCGCTGGCCGTTGCTGTTCCGTGCACTTGCCGTCGCTTTGGTGTTCCTGGTGATTACCGGGGGCTTGATCTACTACTTCGTGCAGCTCGGCAATCTCCAGGAGCTGCGCAAGGCCGAAGCGGAGGAGCGGACGCTGTGGCAAACCTTCGACCAGAAGCAGCGCAAGGCCGCCAATCTCGAGGCCTATCGCCAGCAGCTGGCGGAAATCGAACGCACTTTCGGCGCGATGCTGCGCCAGTTGCCCGGCAGGACCGAGGTCCCGAGCCTGCTGATCGATATTTCACAGACCGGTCTCGCGGCTGGCCTGCAGGAACACCTGTTCCAGCCGGGCTCCGAGTCACGCAGGGATTTCTACGCAGAGTTGCCCATCAAGATCCAGCTTTCCGGCGGCTATCACGAATTCGGCCTGTTCGTGAGCGGCATCGCCGCGCTGCCGCGTATCGTCACGCTGCACGATATTGAAATTGTGCGCGGCGCCGCCGGGCGCAGCAATGCGCGCGGTCGCGCACTTCAGCCGAGCGACGAGCTGACCCTGAATCTGACCGCGAAGACCTACCGGTACCTCGAGGAAGGGGAATTGGAGGCCGGTGCCGGGGACGCGAAGGGCGCGAAGAAAGACACGAAGACCAAGCCTAAGCGGAACGAGACATGAGGCAGGCACTCATTTGCACTTTCTTCACAGTCACCGGGCTCGCGGGGGCGCTGCTGATCGGCGGCTGCTCCAGCGACCTCGATCAGCTGCAAACCGAAATCGACAAGGCCCTGCAGCGGCAGGGCGGGCGCATACAACCGCTGCCCGAGGTCATGCCTTACGTCAGCCACGAGTACCAGATGGCGGACCGGCGCTCGCCATTCCTCCAGAGCCTGGCGGGCGAGAACCCGAGCGGACCGCGGCCGGACATACAGCGCCCGCGCGAATACCTGGAGCAGTTCCCGCTCGATACTCTTAAGATGGTCGGCACCCTGCGCCTCGGCGGGGCGTACTACGGGCTGCTGCAGACGCGCGACGGGCTGATTCACCGCGTGCTGCCCGGCAATCACATCGGCCAGAACGACGGCCGTGTGACGTCGATCGGCGACGCGCGCATTTCAGTGATCGAGATTATGCCCGATGGACTCGGCGGTTACCTGGAGCGCCCCGCGGCGCTCGCGCTGAGCGATTGAATCCTGGGAGATGTCTGATGGCTCGCATTAACCGTACCACGGCGTTGATCAGCAGCGGGGCGCGAAGCCTGGCGCGCGTTCTCGGCGGCATGCTGGCCACAGTGGCGATTGCATGGTCGCAGATCGCGGCGGCGCAGGGGCCGGTCCGGCTGACCGCTGTCGAAGTGCAGCCGATGCAGGGCCAGACCCTGCAGATCAGGCTGCGCACCGACGGTGTCGCGCCGCAGCCGCTGACATTCACGATAGACCGTCCCGCGCGGCTGTCGGTGGACCTGCCGGACGTGGTGCTCGCGCTCGAAAGTAGGCGAATCGACGTCGGGACGGGCGGCGTCGACACGATCGTCGCCGCAGAAGCATCGGGTCGCACGCGCGTCGTGTTCAATCTCGATTCTCTCGTGCCTTACTCGGCCCAGGCTGACGGCGACAGCGTGATCGTGACCCTCGGCGCCACGGCGACCGCTACTGCACCGGCACCGGCCACATTCGCGGCCGCGCCCTCGGCCGGCACGCGCAGCATCACCGGCGTCGATTTCCGCCGTTCGCCGACTGGCGCCGGCCGCGTGGTCGTGCAGCTCTCGGATCCCGCGACACCTGCCAGCCTGCGCCAGGAAGGCAACCGCGTGATCGTCGACTTCACCGGTGCCCGGCTCAGAGAGGACCAGATGAAGCGCTATGACGTCGTGGATTTCGCGACGCCGGTCACGATGGTTGACGCGGCGCGTGTCGGCGACAACGCGCGCATCGTCGTGACCGCGAGCGGCGACTTCGAGCAAATCGCCTACCAGGCGGACGACCAGTACGTCATCGAGGTCAAGCAGCGCGAAAGGTCCACCGCGACCTCGATGGACGAGAAAGTCTATACCGGCGAACGCCTGACGCTGAATTTCCAGGACATCGACGTGCGCCCGGTGCTGCAGCTGCTGGCCGACACCAGCGGGCAGAACATCGTGGTCTCCGACTCGGTCAAGGGCCGCGTGACACTCAGGCTGCAGAATGTTCCATGGGACCAGGCGCTCGACATCGTGCTGCGCAGCAAGGGTCTCGACATGCGGCGCAAGAACAACGTGATCCTGGTCGGGCCCCAGGCGGAGCTGGCGGCGCAGGAGAAAGCCGAGCTGGCCGCCCGGAAGGACATCCAGGAACTGGCGCCGCTGCGCACCGAATTCCTGCAGGTCAACTATGCGAAGGCCTCGGAGATCGCGCGGCTCGTGAAGTCGTCCGGCGGCGGATCCCTGCTGTCTGCGCGCGGCAATGTCTCGGTCGACGAGCGCACCAACACGATGCTGGTGCAGGATACGGCGGAACAGCTGACCGCCATCCGCACGATGGTCTCGACGCTCGACATCCCGGTCCGCCAGGTGCTGATCGAATCGCGGATCGTGATCGTCAGCGATGATTTCAGCCGCGAGCTGGGCGTGCGCGCCGGGTTCACGCGGGTCTCCGACGATTTGGGTGACCTGATGGCTATCAGCGGCAGCGCGCAGTCCACCGACACGATCATGGGTTCGGCGCTTGACAATCTGGCGAACACCAATCCGCGGACGCCATTCCCGGTCGAGGTGCCATTCGGCAACTTCGATCGTTACAACGTGAACATGCCGGTCGCGAATCCGGCGGGCCGCATTGCGCTGTCGATCCTCGACTTTGACGATTTCCTGATCGATCTCGAATTGTCGGCTGCCCAGAATGAAGGCCGTGGCGAGATCAAGTCGACCCCGCGCGTGATCACGGCGAACGGGCGCGAGGCGATCATCGAGCAGGGTGTCGAAATACCGTACCAGGAGTCGGCGTCGAGCGGCGCCACGACCACGCAGTTCAAGAAGGCGGTGCTGTCGCTGAAGGTGACGCCCCAGATCACGCCGGATGACCGCGTGATCCTCGACCTGACGGTGACCAAGGACAGCGTCGGTCAGCTGGTGCCGAGCGCCACCGGAGGCTTCGTCCCGTCTATCGATACGCGCAACATCCAGACCCAGGTGCTCGTAAAGGACGGCCAGACAGTCGTGCTGGGCGGCATCATGGAGACGGAGCGTCGCGACTCGATCAAGAAGGTTCCACTGCTCGGAGACGTGCCGCTGCTCGGCAACCTGTTCAAGTCCAAGAGCAAGATCAACAATCGCGATGAACTCCTGATCTTCATCACGCCGAAGATCCTGCGCGAGGGCTACCGAGTCGACTGACGGTCCCGCGGCCCCGGCTTGCGTACCGGGCCGGTTAACATGCAAAGTCACACGGCCGCCTCCGGGCGGCCGTGTCTTTATCCGGCCGCCGCGCGGCTCAGGGTGCACCGCGATTGGTTCGCAGCGTCTTTCTGGTGGGGCCGATGGGTTCGGGCAAGACGGCGGTCGGCCGGCGGCTCGCGGAGCAGCTTCGCCTGCCGTTCCTCGACAGCGACGCCGAGATCGAGGCCCGCACCGGTGTCGACGTCTCCTACATCTTCGAGCGCGAGGGTGAGGCAGGATTCCGGATCCGCGAACGCGACATGATCGATGAATTGACGAAGCGCGTTGGAATTGTGCTCGCGACCGGTGGCGGCGCAATACTGCTGCCCGAGAATCGCGAACGGCTCGCCACCCGCGGCACGGTGGTATTTCTCGACGCCACCATCGACCAGCAGCTTCAGCGTACGCGGCGCGGGCGCCACCGGCCGCTGCTCCACACGGCTGACCCGCGCACCAGGCTCGAGGAGCTGATGCGCGTGCGCGATCCGCTCTACCGCTCCATCGCGGCCGTCACACTCAGGACAAACACGCGGCGCCCGGGCGCAGTAGCCGAGGACATCGTCAAGGCCCTTTCCGAATGCAGCGAATCGACCTGAATCTGGGCGCGCGGCGCTGCCCGATCCTGATCGGGCCGGGCCTGCTGGGCATGCAGGCGGTGTTTGCGGAGCACGTCGGCGACAGGCAGCTGATGGTCGTCAGCAATGAGACCGTCGCGCCCCTGTGGCTGCCACGCCTTCGCGCGGGCCTCGGGGGCCGACCATTCGCGCAGTTCCTGCTGCCGGACGGCGAGCAGCACAAGACACTCGCCAGCGCCGGACGGATCATCGACGCGCTCGTGGACGCAGGATTGAATCGCGACTGCATGGTGATGGCGCTCGGGGGCGGCGTGGTCGGCGACATCGCCGGCTTCGCGGCGGCGACTTACCAGCGCGGCGTCGCCTGCCTGCAGTTGCCGACCACGCTGCTCGCGCAGGTCGATTCGGCAATCGGCGGCAAGACCGGCGTCAATCATCAAGGGGGCAAGAACCTGATCGGCGCATTTCATCAGCCCGCCGCAGTCATCGCGGATACCGACACGCTCGCCACCCTGCCGGACCGGGAATTACGCGCCGGCCTGGCCGAGGTCATCAAGTCCGCATTGATCGCCGACGGCTCATTCTTCGTCTGGCTCGAACAGCGGATCGAGGCCCTGCTGGAGCGCAGGCCGGAAGCGCTTGAGGAGGCGATCCGTCGCGCCTGCGAGATCAAGTCCGGAATTGTCGCCAGCGACGAGCGCGAACAGGGCCCGCGTGCGATCCTGAATCTGGGTCACAGCTTCGGGCACGCGATCGAAACGGGGCTCGGGCACGGGACCTGGCTGCACGGCGAGGCGGTCAGTGCGGGCATCGTGCTGGCGGCGGAACTGTCGGCGCGCAGCGGCCGCCTCGCTGCGGCCGACGTCGAGCGTGTACGCGGTCTGCTCGCGCGTGCGGGACTGCCGGTGGAGCCGCCGCGGCTCGGACGCGAGCGCATGCTCTCATTGCTCGGCATGGACAAGAAAGTCGCGGGTGGCCGCCTGCGCCTCGTGCTGCTGGATTCGATCGGAAGCGCTGTCTGCACCGCCGACTTTCCGCAGGCGGCGCTCGGGGAACTCCTCGAGGACAAGGCCGGCATGGGCGATACGTGAGAAAAGGCCGCGATCCGGACGCGGGACTGGCACCCTGGGCGGCGCTGCTTGCCACCTCGCGCGGGCGCCGCCATTCCGAGCCGCCGGCCGGCTACCGCAGCGAGTTCCAGCGCGATCGCGACCGCATCGTGCATTCGAATGCCTTCCGGCGCCTGATCTACAAGACGCAGGTCTTCATCAACCACGAAGGCGACATGTACCGCACGCGCCTGACGCACTCGCTGGAGGTCGCGCAGATCGGCCGTTCGGCCGCGAGCGCACTGGCTCTTTCGGAACCGCTGACCGAGGCGATCAGCCTGGCGCACGACCTCGGCCATACGCCATTCGGTCACGCGGGCCAGGACGTGCTGAACGAGTGCATGCGCGAATACGGCGGGTTCGAACACAACCTGCAGTCGCTCAGGGTTGTGGACGAACTCGAGGAGCGCTACGCGGAATTTCGCGGCCTCAACCTCACATTCGAGACCCGCGAAGGGATCCTGAAGCATTGCTCGCTGGCCAATGCGCGGCTGCTTGGCGAGATCGGCCGCCGCTTCATCGAGCGCCGGCAGCCTGGTCTCGAGGCCCAGATCGCTGATCTGGCCGACGCGATTGCCTACAACAATCACGATGTGGATGACGGCCTGCGCTCGGGTCTCGTGACAATCGACGACCTGCTGGAAGTGACCCTGTTCGCCCGCCACCATGCGACCGTCAGCGCCGCGTACCCGCATCTGCCAGAGCGGCGCATGATCCATGAGATCGGGCGGCGCATGATCGGCGATGTCGTGGGCGACCTGATCGAGGCGACCGCAGAGCGCCTCACCGAGGCAAGGCCGGCGGACATCGACGCCGTGCGTGCCATGCCGCGTCCGCTGGCGGGGTTTTCCGAGGTCAGGGGCGCAGAGCACCTGGATCTCAAGAAATTCCTGCGCCAGCGGCTCTACCGGCACGAGCATCTCGAATCGCAGCGCACCGGCTCGAGCCAGGTGCTGCGCGGCCTGTTCGAGGCATTCATGGATGACGTGACGCGGATGCCGGCGGAACACTGCGAAGCGGCGCTTGCGATGGAGGCTGCGGGTGGCAAGGCTGGGCGTGCCCGCGGGGTCGCCGACTATGTCGCCGGGATGACGGATCGCTACGCATTCCAGGAACATGCGCGGATCTCGGCCGCGGTTTGATACCATCGCGCGTTCAATCGAAGGAGACACGGTGACCAGGACCGAGATACCCGCGCGGGAACGGCTGATATTCGCACTGGACGTGGAGAATGGCAGCGCCGCGCGCCGCCTCGCGGACACACTCGGCGATTCGGTGTCCTTCTACAAGCTCGGACTGCAGCTCTTCATGTCCGGCAACATGTTCGAACTGCTCGACTGGATGGTCGGTCGCGGCAAGCGTGTGTTCGTGGACCTCAAGTTCTTCGACGTACCGGCCACGGTCGCCGCGGCCGTGCGCAGGCTGCGCAACCGCGGCGTGACATTCGCGACCGTGCATGGCAACCAGTCGATCATGGAGGCGGCCGTAGCGAGCGCGGGCGATGTCGGAATCCTCGCCGTCACCGCGCTGACCAGCCTCGATCGCGGCGATCTCGATGACCTTGGATTCAATTGCGACGTCGGGCAACTCGTGCTGTCGCGCGCGCGCCGTGCGCTGGAGGCCGGCTGCGCCGGTGTCATTTCCTCGGGTCTGGAGGCGAAAATGCTGCGCGCCGGCGTGGACGATCGCCTGATCGTCGTCACGCCGGGCATCAGGCCAGTGGAGAATCGGCCTGCCGACGACCAGAAGCGCGTCGTCGGTGTAGCCGAGGCATTCGGCGGTGGCGCGGACTATATCGTGGTCGGGCGGCCGATCCGCGACGCCGCAGACCCGCGCGCTGCCGCGGAACAGATGCAGGCCACCATCGCTGGCCTGTTTCCCGGCCGATGAGCGCGCAGCAAGGGAATGACCGGCTGCTGCGCGCCCTGATGCGCCAGCCCGTGGATCGCACGCCAATCTGGATCATGCGTCAGGCCGGCCGCTACCTGCCGGAATACCGCGCAGTGCGCGCGAAAGCCGGCAGTTTCATGGGGCTGTGCACCAACCCCGAACTTGCCTGCGAAGTGACGCTGCAGCCGCTGGAACGCTATCCGCTGGATGCGGCCATCCTCTTTTCCGACATCCTGGTCATCCCGCATGCGATGGACCTCGGTCTCGGCTTCACGGAGGGCGAGGGACCGCGCATCGCACGGCCGGTACGCAATGAAGCCGACGTACAGGCACTGCCAGTACCTGATCCGGACGACAGATTGCGATTCGTGCTCGATGCCATCAGGTTGATCCGGCGCGATCTCGCCGGCCGCGTGCCGCTGATCGGTTTTGCCGGCTCACCCTGGACCGTTGCGACCTACATGGTCGAAGGCGGCTCGAGCAGGGACTTCCCGCGGATCCGCGGGCTGCTGCGCGCCGAGCCGCGGACGCTGCATACGCTGCTCGACAAGATCGCACGCGCGACGACCGCGTATCTGAATGCGCAGATTACGGCCGGCGTGCAGGCAGTCATGGTCTTCGACACCTGGGGCGGCGCACTCGCGACGCCGGATTACCTGGAGTTTTCGCTGGCGTACATGCAGCAGATCCTGGACGGCCTGGCGCGCGAGCCGGAGGGTCGGCGGGTGCCGGTGATTCTTTTCACAAAGGGCGGCGGCATCTGGCTCTCCCGCATGGCGGCGAGCGGCGCGGATGCGCTCGGCATCGACTCGGCGACCGAATTGTCCGCTGCACGCAAGGCGACCGGCGATCGCGTCGCGCTGCAGGGAAATCTGGATCCGGAGCTGCTGCACCAGCCGCCGGAATGGATCCGCCGCGAGGTGGCGCGCGTGCTCGAGAGCTATGGCCACGGCCACGGGCATGTTTTCAATCTTGGCCATGGTGTCCAGCCCGAAACGGATCCTGAGCATGTGGCAGCCATGATCGCGGCGGTGCATGAACTCTCGCCGCAGTATCACCGCTGAACCGCGCGGACCAGCTCAGGCCGCCTGGGTATTCCTCAACTCGTCGCGCAGCGTGCGGCGCAGGATCTTGCCGACATTGCTCTTCGGCAGTTCATTGCGGAAATACACGGCGTGTGGAACCTTGTAGCCGGTCAGATCGCGCTTGCAGAACTCGATGATCTGCTCGCTGCTGAGCGCCGGGTCTTTCCTGACGACAAACAGCGCGACGACCTCGCCGGATTTCTCGTCAGCCTGCGCGACTGCGGCGACCTCGAGCACGCCCGGCATCCGGGCGACGACGCCCTCTACCTCGTTCGGATAAACATTGAAGCCGGACACCAGGATCATGTCCTTCTTGCGGTCCTCGAGGTAGGTCTGCCCGCGTTCGTCCATGCGGCCGATATCGCCGGTCCGCAGCCAGCCGCCCGGCAACATGACCTTGGCGGTCTCGTCGGGTCGATTCCAGTAACCGCGCATGACTTGTGGCCCGCGCAGGCAGATCTCGCCGACCGAGCCGGTCGGCAGCGGATTGCCGTCGTTATCGCGGATCGAGATCTCGGTGGATGGCAGCGGGTAACCGATTGAGCCGGTGAATTCGGTCGAACCCGGCAGATTCGCGGTGCCGACGGGCGAGGACTCGGTGAGCCCCCAGCCCTGGCAGATGTGCCGGCCGGTCACCTTCCGCCAGCGTTCGGACACCGCCGCCTGCACCGCCATGCCGCCGCCGAGCGCGATCTTCAGCGAGCTGAAATCGAGCTGGTCGAAGCCTGGCGTGTTCAGCAGCGCGTTGAACAGCGTGTTGACGCCGGTGATGAATGTGAAGCGGATCCGGCGCAGTTCCGCGACGAAGCCCGGGAAGTCGCGCGGATTCGTGATCAGGACGTTGTGACCGCCGACGCGCGTGAACACCAGGAAGTTCGAGGTCAGAGCAAAGATGTGATAGAGCGGCAGTGCCGTGATGACGACCGAGTTAGGGATGTCCTTGAGTTCCGGCATGAACGCGACGACTTGCAGTGTATTCGCAACTAGGTTGCGATGCGTCAGCATCGCGCCTTTTGACACGCCGGTCGTGCCGCCGGTGTACTGCAGGAAGGCGATATCCTCGCCGTTCACGTCCACCGGATCGAGTGCCAGCGATTCACCCGCCTTCAGGATGTCGTTGAAACGCACCGCGCCCGGCAGCTTCCACGGCGGCACCATCTTCCTGACATGCCGGATCACGAAATTCGTGATCGGTCCCTTCGGAAAACCGAGCATGTCGCCGATGCCCGTCACGATGACCTGCTTCAGCTGGGTCCGGGCGATGACTTCCTCGAGCACCGCGCAGGCATTTTCGAAGATCACGATCACGGTCGAGCCCGAGTCATTCAGCTGATGCTCGAGTTCGCGCGCGGTGTAGAGCGGATTGACATTGACGACCGTGCAGCCGGCGCGCAGCGTGCCGATGATCGCGACCGGATACTGCAGGATGTTCGGCATCATCAGGGCCACGCGGTCGCCCTTGTGAAGCCCCGCCTGCTGCTGCAGCCAGGCGGCAAAACGCCTCGACTGCTCGCCGAGTTCGCGATAGCTGAGCGTGCGGCCCATATTGGAGGCCGCCGGATCCGCCGCATACTGGCTGCAGGCGTCCTCGAACATCTGCTTCAGGGAGCGCACTGAATCCGGATCGATCTCGGCCGCCACGCCCGGAGGATAGTCCCTGAGCCAGTAAGCGCCAGTGTTCATCGGGGGCGCTGAAGGAGCGGCACAAGCTGCGGCCAGAGATTTTCGAGCAGCATCGGCTGTGCCTGGGCATTCGGGTGGATGCCATCCGGCTGGAACAACGCGAGATCCACCGCGACCTGGTCCGACAGGAAGGGCACCAGGCCGATCCGGTAACGGATCGCCAGATCCGTGTAGATCTTCTGGAATGAACCTGTGTAACGCGGCCCGTAATTGGTCGGCACGCGAATTGCGACCAGCAGCACCGTGGCGCCCGCTGCACGGCTCTTCGTGATCAGCAATTCCAGGTTCGCTCGGACACGCGGGACCGGCAGGCCACGCAGGCCGTCATTGCCGCCCAGCTCGATGATCACGATGGCGGGCTGGTGCTGGGCCAGTGCGCGATCGAGCCGCTGCACGCCGCCGTCCGTGGTCTCGCCGGTCACGCTGGCGTTGACCACGCGGTAACCGTAACCTTCGCCCTTCAGCCGCTGCTGCAGCAATGTCACCCAGCCCTGCCCGGGCAGCAGCCCGTAGCCGGCCGACAGGGAATCGCCGACGACCAGGATGACGGGCGGTTCCGCGGCCCGCGCCTGCAATGGCGTGGCGGCGACCAGACATAGTGTGAGTGCCAGGACGAGACGCATGAACAGAAAGACAGTCCTCGAAGCCCGGAGTTTGGGCAAGCAGGTTAGCAGCCCGGAGGGAATGCTTACCATCCTTGATGACGTCAGCCTCCAGGTCGGCGCCGGCGAGTCAGTCGCCGTGGTCGGCGCCTCCGGCGCCGGTAAGTCCACACTGCTCGCGCTGCTCGCCGGTCTCGATGAGCCGAGCGCAGGCGCGGTCTGGCTCGAAGGTATCGAGCTCTCTGCGCTCGACGAGGACGGGCGCGCCGCTGCGCGCGCCCGCCACGTCGGCTTCGTGTTCCAGTCATTTCACCTGATCCCGTCGCTGACGGCGCTGGAGAATGTGATGCTGCCGCTCGAACTTGCCGGCCGCCGGGATGCGCGCGCTGCCGCGCGCGAGGTGCTGAGGCAGGTCGGGCTGGAAGGCCGGCTGGGGCATTACCCGCGCCAGCTCTCCGGCGGCGAGCAGCAGCGCGTCGCCATCGCGCGCGCCTTCGTGACCAGGCCCTCGGTGCTTTTCGCCGACGAGCCCACCGGCAACCTCGATACTGCGACCGGCGCGCGCGTGATTCAGCTCCTGTTCGATCTCAATGCCGCCTCCGGCACGACGCTGGTGCTGGTCACCCACGATCGCGAGATCGCCGTGCGCTGCAACCGCGTCATCGAGCTGGACGCCGGCAGGCTCGTGCATTGAACAGGACAGGCTGAAATGCGTGCCCTGCGCTTTGCGCTCCTCGCACTGCTGCGCGACTGGCGCTCGGGGGAACTCGCGGTGCTGCTCGCCGCGCTCCTCGTCGCCGTCACGGCGCTGACCGGGGTCGGTTTCTTCACCGATCGCATCGCCCAGGCCGTGGTATTGCGGGCGTCCGAGGTGCTGGCGGCCGATCTGCGCCTGCAGTCAGGCCGGCCGCTCGATCCCGGATACGCGGTCCTCGCGGGCGAGCAGGGCATCGCGACGGCAACCACGGTTTCGTTCCCGAGCGTCGTATTCTTCGGCGAGGACTCGGCGCTCACATCGTTGCGCGCCGCCGGTCCCGGTTACCCGTTGCGTGGCCGGCTCAGAATCTCGGAGGCGCCGTTCGAGCCTGCGCGCGAAACCTCCGCGCTCCCCGGGCGCGGCGAGGCCTGGCTCGATTCGCGCCTGCTGGCGCGTCTGGGCGCCCGGGTCGGCGACCGCGTCAGCGTGGGCGCGACCACCTTTGCCGTGACCCGGGTGCTGGACTACCGGCCGGATCAGGGCTCGGCATTCGTGGACCTCGCCCCATCGCTGCTGATCGGTCTGGCCGATCTCGAATCCACGGAGCTGCTTGGCCCCGGCAGCCGCGTGACCTGGTCGCTGCTCTTCGCCGGAGAACCCGCGGCGATCCGCGATTTCAAGACCCTGCTCCAGGAACGGCGCAAGCCCGGCGAACGGCTGGTGGATGTCGCGGAGGCGAGCCCGCAGATCCGCTCATCCACCGAGCGCGCCGGACGATTCCTCAATCTTTCGGCGCTGATCACCGTGCTGCTGGCGGCGGTTGCGGTCGCCATGGCGGCCCGCCGCTACACCCAGCGGCATCTCGACAATGTTGCGGTGATGAAATGCCTGGGCGCGCCGCAGGCGCTGGTGCTGCAGGTCACCGTGATTGAACTGGGCCTGCTTGCACTGGTTGCCGCCACCGGCGGCAGCATGCTCGGCTTTCTCGCGCAGGAAATCCTGGCGTGGCTGCTGGGCGGTATCGTGCGCGCGGATCTCCCGCCGCCGACCGCGGCCCCCGTGCTGATGGGAACGGTCACCACGCTCGCGATCCTGGTCGGATTCGCGCTGCCGCCGATGCTGCAGCTGAAGCGCGTGCCGCCGGCGCGCGTGCTGCACCGGAATCTCGAGCCGCCGCCGCTGCGATACTCGCTTTCGTACGGCCTGGCGCTCGCTGCGCTCGCCGCCGTGCTGTACTGGCTGGCGCGCGACGGCCGGCTGGTCTTTTTCGTCGCCGCCGGCGTCGGCGGGACGATTGCGGTGCTGTCCGGCGCCGGATGGCTGCTGGTGCGCCTGGCGGGGCGCATGCGTGGCGCGGTCGGCATAGCCTGGCGCTATGGACTCGCAAACCTCGCGCGCCGCGGCCGCGAAAGCATCGTGCAGGTGGTTGCCTTCGGTCTGGGGCTCATGGTGCTGCTGCTGCTCGCGGTCGTGCGCAAGGACCTGCTGGACGACTGGCGCGCGAGCCTGCCCGAGGACACGCCAAATTTCTTCCTGGTCAATATCCCGTCGACCGACACCGGGGAATTGGCTGAATTCATCAGCGAACGCGGTTTTCCGGCTCCAAACCTGTTCCCGATGATCCGCGCTCGCCTGACGGCGATCAACGGGCGGTCGGTGGACGAACTCGGGCTGCGGACGGATCGTGGGCGTGGCTTCGCCGAGCGCGAACAGAATCTGTCATGGGCCGAGGATCTGCAGCGCGACAATCGCATTGTCGATGGTCGCTGGTGGACCGAGGCGGACCGCGGGCGGAAGCTGGTTTCGGTTACGACCGAATACCGGGAGGAGCTCGCGCTCGAGCTCGGCGACCGACTGAGCTTCGACGTCGCCGGCGAAGCGCTTGATGCGGAAATCTCGAGCTTCCGTGAAGTTCAGTGGGATGGCTTCCAGCCCAATTTCTTCCTGGTCTTCTCGCCCGGCACGCTCGACGGCCTGGTCGGCACCTGGCTCACCAGCATGCGGCTCACGCCCGAGCAGCGGCCGCTGCTGGCGGACCTGGTGCGTCGCTTCCCGTCGGTGTCCATATTCGACATCGATGCGATCCTCGCGCAGGTGCGCGACATCATGGAGCGTGCCGCGCTCGCGGTGCAGTATGTGTTCCTGTTCACGCTTGCCGCCGGCATCACCGTATTGCTCGCCGCGATCCAGGCGACCCGCGACGAGCGCCGCTACGAAAGCGCCATGCTCAGGACGCTGGGCGCGAGCCGGCGCGTCGTTCTTGCGGGTGTCGCCTCGGAATTCGCGGCGCTCGGCATGCTGTCGGGTACGCTGGCGGCGCTCGGCGCCACGCTCGCCGGATGGCTCCTTGCAGTCCGGGTCTTCGATCTGGAGTACACGCTCGATCCCTGGGTGTGGGTCATCGGTCTTGCGGCAGGTACCGCGATCGTCGGCGGCGCCGGCACCTTTGCAGCGCGCGGCGTCATCAATCATCCGCCGATCAATACCTTGCGCCAGGGCTGAACCGGAGCGGCGACGGCTGCGGAAATCGCCCTGCGCGGTCCGCTCTTGACGAAAAACACCCGGTTGCTTTTCAAATTTCGTGGGCGCAAATTACCGATGCCAAGTTCGAGAGCCTGTTGTGCGGCTCGTCCCGCGCAAGCGGGCTGAGTTGCAGCCGACAGGATCCCTGTGGACTGATCAACGAGCAGTAACGCTTGACTACGTCACCCAAGGGGAAGCAATCATGCAAATGAAAAACAGGATGCGAAATAGCGCGCCGCTCTGTGCGCTGGCCGGGTCAATGGCAATGCTGATCTGCAATGCTCCGGCCGCTGCCGCTGGCCCGGCTGCCAGCGCAAAACCGAAATTCTCGACCGCGGTGGCCTTCGATGTGTCGCGCCCGCTGCGGGAACTGGCGAGGTCTGCGACGACCGCCAGCCAGTTTTCCAGCGATCCGGATGCCGAACCCTATGAAGTCCGTCCGGAGCGGGATGCCGCCGAGCCGGTGGCGGACAATGGATTCACCGGCGATGCTGCCCTCGGTGCCGGCGCAGCAAGGCGTTCGGCGGCGACGGCCCTGACTGTCAGCGCACCGCTGGCGAACTTCGAGGGAATCAGCAACCAGGACAACTTCAACATCTTCGGTTTCCGGGTGAATCCACCGGATCCGGTGGGTGACGTCGGCCCGAACCACTACGTCGAGATGGTCAACCTCGCCTATGCCGTCTACGACAAGCAGGGCAACCAGTTGGTGGCACCCACCGACAGCGGCACGCTCTGGGCGGGCTTCGCCATCGAAGACTGCACCGATCCCTCGGGCGACCCGATCGTCGTGTACGACCAGCTGGTGGGTCGCTGGATCCTGAGCCAGTTCACGACCCGCGGGTTCGATCCACCCTTTACGGCGCCATTCTACAATTGCGTCGCGATCTCGAAGACCGGCGACCCGACCGGCGAATACTACCGCTACGCTTTCATCACCCAGCCCGATGACGTGGATGGCGGTTACTTCTTCCCTGACTACCCGAAGTACGGCGTCTGGACGGATTCCTACATCATGACGACCCGCGACTTCGGATTCGCCAGCCGCTACGGGATCAGCGTATATGCACTCGAGAAGAACAAGATGATCGCGGGAAACCCGAAGGCCCGTGCCGTCCAGTTCTTCCTGGAATTCGGCCCGGTGTCGCTGGAACTGATTGGTGACGGCCTGCTGCCGCCCGACATCGATGGACACCGCAGACCGAAGGACGGCATCGCGGCGCCGATCGTGGGGACGATGGACGATGGGGCTTTCTACGGCGCGCCTTTTGACGCGATCAATATCTACGACCTGAAGGTATTGTGGAATTCGAAGCCCGTTGCGTCCCTCACCGGGCCAACGCAGTTGCCGGTAGCCGCATTCGATTCGATATTCCCATGCGCGCCGACCTCGCGTGACTGCCTGCCGCAGCCTGGAATCACCAATCCGGCTCAATACCTCGATATCCTGTCTTACCGGCAGCGGCCGACGCACCGGCTTGCCTATCGCAACTTCGGCAAGCACGAGTCGTTCGTGACCAACCAGTCGGTCGAGGCGGGCCCGGGCGTCGCAGGCGTGCGCTGGTACGAAATCCGCCGCACCAATGGCGTCTACTCGGTGCATCAGCAGGGGACCTACGCGCCGGCTGACGGCGTCAATCGCTGGATGGGCAGCGTCGCGATGGACAAGAATGGCAACATGGCAGTTGGCTACAGCGTGGTGAATGGCACCGATGTCTTTCCGGGCATCCGCTACACAGGCCGGCTGAGCAGCGACCCGCTCGGCGACATGGGCAGTCTCGGTGAAGAAATAGTCATCAACGGTACTGGCGTGCAGAGAACGACTAACTCGCGCTGGGGAGACTACACGTCGATGAATGTGGACCCGGTGGACAACTGCACCTTCTGGTACGTGAACGAGTACTACACGGCTGCAGGTCAGGCAAGTTCAGTTGCGGGCTGGCAGACCCGCATCGCCAGTTTCAGGCTGCCGGGCTGCTAAGCCGTGACCTGTATTGATGGCTGATGTTTTCGCGGGCGGCCCCCGGCCTTGCAGGCCGGGGGCCGCCCGCCATCCATACCGGGTGATCGCCATGCATTGACCCGACTCCCTGGCTCGCTGCGTTTATTCTATGCGTCCAGAGACCGAGGAGTCCCCGACATGAGTTCTTTGTCCGCCCGTATCCAGCTGTTGATGACTGGCAGCTTTCTGGCCTTATCCGCGATGGCGGCCGATCCCCAGACCGCGCTGACTGTCTACAGCTCGGCGCAGCCGGGGGGCATCCCGGCCGAGTGGTACCGTCCGCTGCCCGGCATGGGCACGCCGCAGGCGAGCGCATTGCCCGGTTTTGCGCTGGTGCGCGTGGACCGCGACCTGGACCTTCAGCGCGGGCGCAGCGCGCTGAAATTCACGGACGTGGCCGCCCTGATCGATCCGACCACGGTGCAGTTCCGTTCGCTGACCGACCCCGCCGGCACCAAGGTGCTGGAGCAGAATTTCCAGTTCGACCTGGTCAGCACCGAGAAGCTGCTGTCGCGTTACGTCGATCGCAGGGTCAGCGTGGAGAGCGCGGAGGGCGATGGCGTCAAGCTCACCGAGGGCACGCTGCTCTCCGCCAACGATGGCCTGGTGCTGCGCGGCGATGACGGGCAGATCCACGCGCTGCGCAACTGGAATGGCATGAAATTCGGCGAGCTGCCGGGCGGACTGATCACGCGGCCCACGCTCGAATGGGACCTGCTGGCCGCCAAGGGCGGCAATCACCGCGCGCGCGTTTCCTACCAGACCGGCGGCATCACCTGGTGGACGGACTACAACCTGGTCTTCGCGGAAGGCGCGGATGCGAACTCAGGCTTCGTGGACGTGGGCGCCTGGGTGAGCCTCCTGAACCAGTCGGGCGCGAGCTACCAGGAGGCAAGACTCAAGCTGATCGCGGGCGATGTCAATCGCGTGCAGCCGGACCGGAAGGCGTTCCAGATGCGGACATTCGAAGACTCGGCGATGGCAGTTGCCGCGCCGCCGGGCTTCGAGGAGAAGTCCTTCTTCGAGTATCACCTCTACACGCTCGGCCGGCCGGCGACGATCCCGAATAACTCGACCAAGCAAATCGAACTCTTCGACGCCGCGACCCGCGTCCCTGCCAGGAAGCAGCTCGTTTACTACGGGGCGGAAGGACTGGGCTACTACGGCGGGCTGATGCTCGAGAGGGAAATGGGCCCGACCTCGAACACCAAGGTCGACGTGTGGCTGACACTCAGGAATGACAAGGCCTCGGGTCTCGGCATGCCGCTGCCGGCCGGCCGCATCCGCGTCTCGCAGCAGGACAAGGCGGATGGCAGCCTGGAATTCATCGGTGAGGACAAGATCGACCACACGCCGAAGGACGAGGATCTGCGCGTGAAACTCGGCACGGCTTTCGACGTGGTCGGCGAGCGGCGCCAGACCGATTTTACCGTGAACACGAAAGGCCGCGTCATGGAGGAGGCGTTCGAAATCAAGGTGCGAAACCACAAGGACCAGGCGGTCGACGTGATTGTGCGAGAGAATCTGTATCGCTGGAGCCAGTGGCAGCTCTTGTCCCAGTCTGCGCCGTCGCAGAAGAAGGACGCGCGCACCGTCGAGTTCCCGGTGCGGATTGCAGCGGACGGTGAAGCGGTCGTGACTTACCGCGTCCGCTACAGCTGGTGAGATTCGAGCGTCAGCGGCGCGCCGACCGCGAGCGTCTCGCCTATGCCTTCGACCAGGACGCAGTTCTGGCCGAAGGTGACGCCGCGCAGCTTGCGGTCGTGGCGATACGTGTGGAGCGTGCGCAGCGGTTCCTGGCGCGGATCGCGTGATCCATTTTTCTGGTCGGTCGTGGTCACGGAGCAGCGCGTGCAGAGCTTGACGCCGCGCAGCACGACGCTGCCGAAGCGGAATCTGGTCATGGAATCCTCCACATGCGCAGCGACGCCTTCGATGACGATATTGGGCCGGAAGCGCGCCATCGGAATCGGCGCCGGCAGCCGGCGGTTGAGTTCCGCCAGCGATTCGCGCGAGATCATCAGCACCGGGTAGCCGTCGGTGAATGTGACGGGCTGCGGACGGGGTCCGACATATTCGGGATTTGCAAGCCGTGGCCGCTGCTCGTCGATGCGGATCAGCCGGAAACCGTCGCCAAGCACGCCGCCGAGCCATGCTGCAGCTCCATCGCCGGCGTCGATGCCGATGCATTTCTCTTTCCAGATCTCGACCGTTCGCGCAGCGCCGCCAGCGCGCGGGTCGATGTGCAGCGGCGGGTGACCATCGGCTGCGAGTTCGAGCCGGCCATTCGCCATTGCGGTCGTAATGGTCGCGAGCTTCGGCTGTTCACGCTGGGTCACGAAGCGGTTCCTGCCGTCCACCACCATCCAGCGCCGGTCCCACTCGAGCCCGGTTGGCGTAACGCGGGCTTCCGTCACGTCGATGCCGCGGCAGGATTTCACCGGATAAAAATGCAGACTTGCTATGCGTGCCATGGGCCAAGCTTAACGAGAGTGGAGCAGGCGATGGCGCGGACCGCGACGGAACAGGGCCGCGAACGCGTCGAACATGCGCATCGCGGCTTCGGTCGCGGGGCCGATATGACGGTGGGTGTCGGCATGCAGCTGGCGCGCGCGGTCCGGTCCCTGGAGCGCCTCGAGTTCTTTGCGCCACGCGGGCACCGAAAGCCAGCGCGCGATCATGCGGTTGTCAACCTCGGGGTGAAACTGCAGGCCGTAGGCATTGCTGCCGTACCGGAAAGCCTGGTTTGCGCAGGTCGCGGTGCTCGCGAGGTGCACGGCATCGGGCGGCACTGCGAAGGTGTAGGAATGCCACTGGAATACGTGCTGCCCATGCGTGACGTGGCGCAAGAGCGCATCTCCGCCCGCCGTTGGCGAAGACTGCAGGGGATACCAGCCGATTTCCCCGACCGGCGCCGGATGCACCTGGGCGCCGAGCGCGGCGGCCAGCAGCTGCCCGCCCAGGCAGATGCCAAGGATCGGCATTTCGCGCACGAGCGCTTCCTTCAGCACCTCGATCTCGATCAGCAGATGCGGAAACACTCCGGTCTGGTCCACATTCATCGAGCCGCCGAGCGCAACCAGGCCGTCGTAGCGGCGCGGATCCGGGTCGGCGTCGGGCGTGCGTTCGAAATTGATGTAGCGGAGCCGGAATCCCGCGCCGCGCAGGAAGGGATCGAGCGTACCTGCGGTTTCTGCGGCGACATGCTGGAGCACCAGTAACCGGGGCATTTCAGCGTCCGGCCTTCAGCGCGAAATCGAAACTTCCATAGTGAAGGTAGTTGGCCCAGTCGGAGGACGGCAACTGACGGACCGCCGTGCGCGCGGTATTGAGCGCTGCGCCGATCGACGATCCCTTTGCCAGCTCGCGATAGAGCGGCGTCGCGAAGGCAGCCGCGCCCGCATCGGAGACCGGCCACCAGGTGCCGATGAAATTCGCGACACCGCCACGCAGGAACGCCTCGGCAAAGCCGACGCTGCGATCCAGCTGGCGGATCGGCTTGCCCGGGCTTCGCAGGCGCCCGGACTCGCAGGCATTGAAGAAAACCAGCGCCGGCACGGATTCCATCGCCGCGAGATCGGCGCCCGAGAGCACCCGACCGCCTGCGCACAGGATGCCGCTCGAGGCAGGCGCGACCGGATCAAAGAAAGCGTGGCCGGCGAAGTGGATGGCGTCATAGTCGCCGGAGCGGAACTCGGCGAGCAGACGCGCGCGCGTCGCTTCGCCGCCGCGGATCGCTGTGATGCCGGTACCGTCGAGGCGAGCGAGCATTCGGCCGACCCGCTCGCCTTCCTCGACGGCACCCGGCAGGTCGCCGGTCGGATTGACGATCAGGAGCACATTGAGGCCGCGCTCGCGGCGGCGCTGCTCGCGCCACTTGGCGACCGACATACCTTCGGCGGCATAGCGGCGGCTCAGTCCGGCGGCGGCGGCCGGAGCCCAGCCCTCGATGCTGAGCGCCTCCCAGGGCCAGCGGCCACTCGCGCTGTCATGCACGATGACGAGCGGTGCCGCCTTCTCTGAAGGCAGGGCCGTGACGATTTCCCCGGGCAGCAGCAATTCGGCCAGCCGCTCGCCGAAATCCTCGAGTTCCGCGACCTGCATGCCGGGCGCGAGGCGCGCATGTTCGCGTTCGAGTGCGCGCAGGTCGAGTTTTCGGGTTGCCGTGAGTGCGGTCGCCTTCGGCGTCGTGCCGAGCAGCGCCGCGCGTAACTGCCCGACCGATTCCTGAACGATAAGCCATGTCAGCGGGGTGGCGGTCGGCCTGGCAACGCGCCCGGTCTTTCGCGCCGCCTTGCGTGGCGGCTGCAGGCGCAGCAATGGCCCCGCGGGATGCATGCGCAAGAGGTCCTCGGCGACCTTGCGCGCCGCAGCAAGCCGGCCCGGGTCGCGCGACAGGATGGCAATGCGCCGCAGCCGCAATTCCGGGGCAAGATCGGAAAGCGCGGTCAGCACGCCCTCGATCTGGGCCCGCGCGGCATCGGCGGGATCGGCGCCGGAGGCCGTGCCCCAGAGGACCATCGCGAAATCGTCGATTCCTGCGCGCGCCAGCGTGCGGGTGACATTCGCGGCGGCGAGCCGCTGCACGTCGGGCCCGTAGCGTCCGAAATCTCCGAGACCGGCGAGCACCACGAGCCTCGCAGCAAGCCCGCGCTGGCCGACCGGCAGCACGAATACCTCGCCCGCGGCGGCGCCGATCGCGCGCCGGCGCGCCAGATCGCTGATCGCGCCGTGCAGAATCGTATCGATTGCAAGCGCCGCGCCTGCCGGCTCGACATTCGCGTACGCGCCCAGAACGAGTGCCGAGGCCTCGCTCTGGGTGATGCTTCCCCTGACAAAGTCCAGTTCGACCGGGCGGGACTGAACGCGGCGGCGTGCTGCGGGCATGGCCTCCGTGGGCGGCTCCGCGACAGCCACGAACTCGTGCAGGAATTCGCGTTGTTGCCGCTCGGACAGGTCGCTCCAGGCGATCTTCACGGATGGCGGAGCGCGGGTGTCGGTTTCCCAGAGAATCTGCTCGCCATGCCGGCGCGGCAGCACACGCGGCAACGCCGCGGTCGAGTCGTGTTTCGCGAGATCGGTGGCAGCGCGGCCGACCTCCGCATTGCCCGGCAGCGCTCCGTGGGATTCCTCGACATACCAGGTCGGCACTCCGGGCCAGTGCGCAAGTGTCAGCGGCACCGTGCCGTCACCCGCGGAGCCGCGGCCGAATTCCAGGCGCCGTGAGTTGCGCTTGAGGCCGAGCACCGTGTCCTGGCCGAAACCCGCGATCAGCCGGAAGCGCTGGTCCGGGGGCGGCAGCGTCTCGAGCGCGCGCCGGGCGTCCGAGAGCAGACCCGCGGCCGGGACCGGTCCCTGCGGCCACTGCCCGGCATCGAATGGATCGAAGTCGCTGCAGGCGCTGGCCGGGGGCAGCAGCTGGCAGAGTCCCGGGAATGTCGTCAGCGCGCGGCGCGCGATTTCATCGGCATCGTGCAGCAGGTCCAGCATCGCGAGACGCCGGATCAGCGAATAGCTTCCCCGCAGCGCCTGGACTGCGACGAACGCCCCGCGATTGGGCGTGCCGAGCTGGATCACGCGCGCAATGCGCGTGCCTCCCTCATGCGCGAGCGCGGCGCGCGCAACCAGCCCGCCCATGCTGTGGCCGATCAGAACGACGTCCTTGCCGTCTTCCCTGACCAGGCGATCCGCCAGCACGCGCCCATTGGCCGCGAGATCGAGCCGCCAGTCGTAAGGATGGAATGTTGCGTCGTAGCCCGCGATCCGAAGCACAAGGCGCAGTCTTTCGTAGGCGAAACGCAGGACGCCCAGCGGCCGATAATGGCGACCGCGCGGCAGGGCCAGCTTTGTCAGTCCGCCGAGCGCGATTTCGGCTGGGTCGAACCACTTGACGTCGTCTGGAAGGCCCTTGCGCTGACGGCCAATTGTCGAGCCCATGATGCCGGGCAGGATCAGTGCCCGTGGCCCGCCACGCATGCCGGCCGCGCGCCGGGCTAGCCGCGAGAGTTCCGGATCGGCCTCGCGATGCGATGACATTCAGCGGATTCTACAGGCGAATGTAATATGGAAAGCATGATGCACCGAACCGCGCACGTGGATACATTTGCGCGCGACCGCCTGCCGCCGCCGCAGCAGTGGCCCCGGCTGCATTTCGACCTGCCCGAACTGCGTTACCCCGAGCGCCTCAATTGCGCGACGGCCTTGCTGGACGAGGCGGTCGCGGAGGGACACGGCGAGCGTCCGGCGATCCTGACCGGGGCCGGGAGTATCAACTACCGGGAGCTGCTGGCCCGCGCGAACCGGATCGCGAATGTCCTGCAGGCGCAGGGCATCGTGCCGGGAAACCGCGTGCTGTTGCGCGGCTATAACGGCGCCGAATTGTACGCCTGCTGGCTGGCCGTCATGAAGGTGGGCGCGATTGCGGTCACGACCATGCCGATGCTGCGGGCGCCCGAACTGGGCGCGATCATAGAGAAGAGCCGGCCGGCAATCGCGCTGTCCGACCACCGGCTGCTGGCAGAACTGCACTCGGCGGCGGGGCCGACCAGGATTGTTCACGGTACCGTGAGCTGGGGCGGCGGCGATCTCGAGGGCCGTATGGCCGGGGCAGCGGATCGCTTCAGCAATGTTGACACGGCTTCGGACGACGTGTGCCTGCTCGCTTTCACTTCGGGCACGACCGGCAAGCCCAAGGCCTGCGCGCATTTCCACCGCGATGTGCTGGCGATGGCGGATGTCGTCGCGCGGCATCTGCTGCATACCGGACCTGATGACGTCTATACCGGCAGCCCGCCCCTCGGTTTCACATTCGGCCTCGGCGCGCTGCTGGTGTTTCCATTCCGGTTTCGCGCGGCGGCTGCCCCGGTGGAAATACCTGCACCCGCGGCGCTCTTTGCGGCAATCGAAGGGCACAAGGCAACCTGTCTCTTTACCGCGCCATTCGCCTATCGCTCGCTGATGGCAGAGTTGCCCGGCAAGGACATCGCTTCGCTGCGGCAATGCGTGTCGGCCGGCGAGTACCTGCCGAAGGCTGTATCCGATGCCTGGCACGAGCGCACGGGCATCCGGATCATCGACGGCATTGGTGCGACCGAGATGATCCACATCTTCATCTCGGCGAGCGGCGCTGCGATTCGCCCGGGCGCGACCGGAAAGCCACTGCCCGGCTACAAGGCCTGCGTGCTGGATGACGACGGCAGGCCACTGGCGGCGGGCAGCACCGGACGACTCGCCGTCACCGGGCCGACCGGTTGCCGTTACCTCGATGACGAACGCCAGCGCGACTACGTGCAGAACGGCTGGAATATGACCGGCGATCTTTACCGCGCGGACGCGGACGGTTATTTCTGGTTCGTCTCGCGTGCCGACGACATGATCGTGTCGGCGGGCTACAACATCGCCGGGCTCGAGGTCGAATGGGCGCTGCTCGGGCACCCTGCCGTGCGCGAATGCGCGGTCGTCGGCGCGCCGGACGCCGAACGCGGCACGGTCGTCAAGGCATTTGTCGTGCTGACGCCGGGGAGCGCCGCTGGTGCTGCGCTTGCGCGCGAGCTGCAGGACTTCGTCAAGCAGCGCATAGCGCCCTACAAGTACCCGCGCCTGGTCGAATTCCTGGATGCGCTGCCGAAGACCGCGACCGGCAAGCTGCAGCGCAAGGCCCTGCGCCAGGGCAGCTGAGGCTGCCGCCGGCATGCGACCGTGGTCGCGATTTTCGCGCCATTACTTGACATGTCAATGATATAGGTCTGAAATGCTTCCCGGTACACGGGAGATCGGGTTGCGCAGGATCGTTTGCCTTGGCGGCGGGCCGGCGGGGCTTTATTCGGCAATCCTGTTCAGGAAGGCGCTGCCGCGCGCGCGCGTCGAGGTCCAGGAGCGCAATCGCCCGGATGACACCTTCGGCTGGGGTGTGGTGTTCTCCGACCGCACGATGGAAGGCTTCCGCGAGGCCGATGCGCCCAGCCACGCGGCCATCACCGCCGGCTTTCATCATTGGGACGACATCGACGTTCACTACCGCGGCACCACGACCACGACCGGCGGGCACGGCTTCTGCGGCATCAGCCGCAAGCGCCTGCTGAACATCCTGCAGGAACGGGCGGCGGAACTGGGAGTGCAGCAGACCTTTGAGCACGAAGTCGAGGACGATGCGCCTTATGCCGATGCCGGCCTGGTGATCGCCGCCGATGGCGTCAACAGCGGGACGCGGGCGCGCCATGCGGATGTCTTCGAGCCGGACATCGACGTCCGCCAGTGCCGCTTCATCTGGCTCGGCACCACCCAGCGCTTTCCTGCATTCACCTTCGCTTTCGAAGAGACCCGGCACGGCTGGTTCCAGATTCACGCCTACCAGTTCAGCGAGGATCTTTCGACGGTGATCGTTGAAACCCGCGAGGAGACCTGGCGCGCGCACGGGCTCGACCGCTTCGATCACGCGCAGTCCATCGCGTTCTGCGAGCAGCTGTTCGCGAAATACCTGGGCGGCCATCCGCTGATGAGCAATGCCTCGCACCTGCGCGGCTCGGCCTGGCTCAATTTCAACCGCGTGCTGTGCCGGCGCTGGCATCACCGCAACCTGGTGCTGATCGGCGATGCTGCGCACACGGCGCATTTCTCGATCGGTTCGGGCACCAAGCTCGCGATGGAGGACGCGATCGGGCTGACTGCATGCGTGGCCGGCGCGACTGACGTGCAGGCCGGCCTCGCGCGCTACCAGGAGGAGCGCTCGCTGGAAGCACTGAAGCTGCAGAGCGCCGCGCGCAATCGCATGCGCTGGTTCGAGGAAGTCGCGCGTTACGTCGACTTCGAGCCCTGGCAGTTCACCTACAGCTTGCTGACCGGCAGCCAGCGCATCGGCCACGACAACCTGCGGCTGCGCGATCCGGCCTTCGTGCATGAGGTCGAGAAGAAACTCGCGGCGCGCGCGCGGGCACACTCGGCCAGGCCGCCGATGTTCCTGCCCTTCGAACTGCGCGGCATGAAGCTGGAGAACCGCGTCGTCGTCTCGCCGATGGCGCAGTATCTGGCGCAGGACGGCATGCCCGGCGATTGGCACCTGGTTCACCTGGGAGCGCGCGCCACCGGCGGGGCAGGACTGGTGTTCACGGAAATGACCTGCGTGTCCGCCGAGGGGCGCATCTCGCCCGGTTGCACCGGGCTCTGGAATGAAGCGCAGCGCGATGGCTGGCGGCGCATCGTGAATTTCGTGCACCAGGCGAGTCCCGCGAAATTGTGTCTGCAACTCGGTCATTCCGGCCGCAAGGGTTCGACCCAGCTCGGCTGGGAGCAACCGGATCACCCGCTGCAAGCAGGCAACTGGGAGACGATTGCCCCCTCGCCGATACCGTATCACGAGGGCATCAGCGCGCCGCCGCGCGCGATGACCCGCGACGACATGGATGCCGTGCTCGCCGACTTCCAGCGCGCGGCACTATTCGGCGCCGAAGCCGGATTCGACATGCTGGAACTCCACATGGCGCATGGCTACCTGCTTGCCAGTTTCCTGTCGCCGCTGACCAACCGGCGCGACGACGATTACGGCGGGACGCCTGCCAACCGCCTGCGCTTCCCGCTGGAAGTGCTGGCTGCCGTGCGGATGGCCTGGCCCGCCGAAAAGCCGTTGTCGGTGCGGCTTTCCGCGAGTGACTGGGCGGACGGCGGCCTGGGCGAATCCGAGTTGCTCGACTTCGCCCGTGCAATGAAAGGCGCGGGCGCCGACATCCTCGACCTCTCGAGCGGCCAGACCGTGCCCTGGCAGAAGCCCGTGTACGGGCGCATGTGGCAGACGCCATTCTCGGACCAGGTCCGCAACCTGACCGCCATCCCGACCATCGCAGTCGGCAATATCTACGAGCCGGACCATGTGAATTCGATCATCGCCTCGGGCCGCGCGGATCTGTGCGCGCTCGCGCGTCCGCACCTCGCCGATGCTGCCTGGACCCTGCATGCGGCCGCCGCACAGGACTATCGCGAGCAGTGGTGGCCGAAGCCCTATGAAACCGCGAAGCGGCAGCTCGAACGCAATCTCGAACGCGCCGCGCAGATGGCGGGGCCGGTCTGATGGTACGCGCGGCAGCCGACGCCGAGACCCGTGTCGCGAGCGATGACCATGCCGCAATCCGGCTCTGGCTGCGGATGCTCGCGACCAACCGGCTGATCGAGACGCGGACACGCCGGCAGCTGCAGGAACGCTATGGCACCACGCTGCCGCGCTTCGACCTGATGGCGCAGCTCGAACGCGTGCCGGCGGGACTCAAGATGGGGGAGCTGTCGAAGCGCATGATGGTGACCGGCGGCAACATCACCGGCATCACCGACGGGCTCGTACAGGAAGGCCTGGTGGAGCGCGCAGGCGATCCGGACGATCGGCGCGCCTGGCTGGTGCGACTGACACCGGCGGGGCGCCGGGCATTCGCGCGGATGGCGCGCGAGCACGAGCGCTGGGTGGTCGAGGCATTCGGCGCGCTCCGCGCGCGCGAGATGACGCTGATGGCGGGATTCCTGGCGCGCCTGAAGGCGCATGTCCGTGCACTGGAGGAGTGAGGCGCATGAGCATCAGATCGGCACAGCATTTCCTCTGGCGCGTCGAGGGCCGGGTCGGCCACGTGACGCTGAACCGCCCGGAACGCAAGAATCCGCTGACCTTCGAGTCTTATGCGGAGCTTCGCGAACTGTTCGGGTCGCTCAAGACGGACCAGGGCGTGCGCGTGGTCGTGATCGACGGCGCGGGCGGCAACTTCTGCTCCGGCGGCGATGTGCAGGAAATCATCGGGCCGCTGACAAAGATGAAAAAGCCGGGGCTCCTGAAATTCACGCGCATGACCGGCGACCTGGTGCGCGCGTTGCGCGCCTGCCCGCAGCCGGTCATAGCGGCGGTGGACGGCGTCTGTGCCGGCGCCGGCGCCATCCTGGCCATGGCCTCGGATTTCCGCATCGCGACACCCGCTGCGCGCACCGCGTTCCTGTTCGTGCGCGTGGGACTCGCGGGCTGCGACATGGGGGCCTGCGCGCTGCTGCCCCGGTTGATCGGACAGGGGCGCGCCGCGGAACTGCTCTACACCGGGCGCTCGTTCAGCGCCGGGGAGGGCGAGCGCTGGGGCTTCTACAACTCCATCGTGCGGACGGACGCGCTGTTGCCGGAAGCGATGCGCCTCGCCGGCGAAATCGCCGCGGGCCCCACCTTGGCGCACGCGATGACCAAGAAGATGCTGCACCAGGAATGGGACATGGGCATCGACGAGGCGCTCGATGCCGAATCCAGGGCGCAGGCAGTCTGCATGCAGACTGCGGATTTCAGGCGCGCCTACAAGGCATTTGTGGAGAAGCGCAAGCCGGTATTCGAGGGCAGCTGATGGCCATCAATGACGATCGCATGCAGTGGCCCTTCTTCGAGGAGGCGCACCGGCGACTCGCGGAGGAGGCGGAGAACTGGGCTGCCGCGAATCTGGCAAACGGCGAGCATCCTTCGGAACGGTCGGCAGTGGACGCGCGCTGCCGCGAACTGGTGTCCGGGCTCGGACGCGCAGGCCTGCTCCGGCATTGCCTGCGCGCGGCGGACGGCGGCGTCGCCGCGGATTTCGACGCGCGCTCGATCTGCCTGCTGCGGCGGACGCTTTCCTATCATGACGGGCTCGCGGATTTCGCCTTGGCAATGCAGGGCCTCGGCAGCGTGCCGATCTCGCTTGCAGGCGCAGAGTCGCTGCGCGCGCTCTGGCTGCCGCGGGTCGCGGAGGGAACGGCAATCGCCGCATTCGCGCTGTCGGAACCGGAGGCCGGTTCGGACGTCGCCGCAATGCAGGCAAGCGCTCGTCTTGATGGCGACAATTACATTCTGAACGGGTCGAAGACCTGGATCTCGAATGGCGGCATCGCCGATTTCTACTGCGTATTCGCGCGCACTGCGCCCGGCGTGCGCCGGGCCGACGGCAGTATTTCGGCAGAGGGGATCAGCGCCTTTGTCGTGGAACCGGGCGACGCGGGATTCGCGATCGCCGAGCGCATCGACGCCATGGCGCCGCATCCGCTGGCGCGCCTGACATTCGAGGATTGCCGCATCCCGCAGGCACGGCTGATCGGCGCCGAGGGCGAGGGTTTTCGCATTGCGATGCGCACGCTCGACATCTTCCGCACTTCGGTCGCCGCGGCCGCCTGCGGCTTCGCGCGCCGCGCGCTCGACGAGGCGCTCGCCCACGTGCGCGAGCGCGCGATGTTCGGCAGGAAGCTTGCGGACTTCCAGCTGACGCAGGTCGCGCTCGCGGGGATGGCGACCGGAATCGAGGCCGCAGAACTCCTGACCTTCCGCGCGGCCTGGCTGCGCGATCGCGGGCTGCCGTTCACCTCTGCGGCGGCGATGGCGAAGCTGATGGCGACCGAAACTGCGCAATCGGTCATCGATCGCGCGCTGCAGATGTTCGGCGGGCGTGGTGTCGTGCAGGGCGAGATCGTCGAGCGCCTGTACCGCGAGATCCGGGCTCTGCGGATCTACGAAGGCGCCAGCGAAGTGCAGCAACTGGTAATCGGGCGGGAGCTTCTGAAATGAGCCACGAAATCCTGCAGCCGGCCGGCTGGCCTCGCCCCAGCGGCTATTCGAATGGCATCGCGACCGCGGGCCTCCAGATATTCGTATCGGGCCAGATCGGCTGGGACGCCCGCCAGCAGTTCGCGGGCGACGGCATCGCGGCGCAGGTGCGCCAAGCGCTCGCGAACATCGTCGCGGTGCTCGCCAGCGCGCGAGCCAGGCCCGAGCATCTGGTGCGCCTGACCTGGTACGTAACCAGCCGCGACGAGTATTACGCTGCGATCGAGGAAATCGGCGCCGCCTACCGCGAAATCATCGGCCGGCATTTCCCGGCCATGTCGGTGGTCGTGGTCGCGGGGCTCCTGGAGCCGCGCGCGAAGGTCGAAATCGAGGCAACCGCAGTTATCTGATCGCGCGGGGCAGGTGGGCGGGGTCCCGCGAGTGAGCGCGTAGTGCGCCGCATTCGCCGCGAGCAGCGAGCTGCTGAATGGACCCGGCGCGCTGGCGCGTTCACAGCTGTAGATATAACCGTGCGACAACAGCAGGTCTTCGCGGCAGCTCAGCAGGCCCGGGTGCCTGCACGAAAGCCCGTTACATTCACCAGGGGCAGGACCAGCAGCTGCACCCGCGACAACAGGCCTTGTGGCGCCGAGTCGAGGAACTCAAGGACTCCCCAGGGCCCGGCCGGCTCTTCGCCGTGAAAACCGCTGGCCACCAGCAGTCTTGGCGTGCCCGGCGCACCGGTTCCGGGGCGCAGCAGCAACAATGGCTCGTCACCGATGCTGCCCAGGACGATCGGTGTGCCGTGGTCCACGCGGATCAGGCAGCGGTTCGCTCGATGACACTGCAGACCGCGGCGATCGCCTGGCCGCGCGTCGTGGAACGGCGCCAGGCCGCGCCGATCAGGCGCGACGGCGAGGGCGGCGCGAATGGCCTGAGCGCAATACCGCGCGCGGCGCCAAACGGACCCTCGGCCGCGAGCCGCGGCAGCAGCGTGAGACCAAGACCGGCCGCGACCATGTGCCGCAGCGTCTCGAGACTGGTCGCGCTGAAATCCTGCTCTTCCGTGCCGGCCTTGCTGCATACCTCGAGCGCCTGGTCCCGCAGGCAATGTCCGTCCTCGAGCAGCAGCAGTTTCTCGCGCGCGAGATCGGCGACCTTCAGGCGGCGGCGGGTCGCGAGCGGGTGGTGGTGGGGCATGGCGACCAGGAAGTTCTCTGCGAACAGCGAGCGCGTCTCGAGGCCGTGCGTGTCGGAGGGCAGCGCCAGCAGCGCGAGATCCAGTTCGCCGTCCACTACACGCGCGATCAGCGGAGCAGTCTGGTGCTCATGCAATATCAGCTGAAGCTTCGGCAGCGCACGCTGCAGTCTCGGTGCGATGCGCGGCAGCAGATACGGGCCGAGCGTCGGGATCAGCCCGATCTTCAGTCGTCCGCCGAGCGGATCCTGGCTGGCGCGCGCGAGGGCGCGAATGTCCTCGGCTTCGCGCAGCATGCGCCGCGCCCGCTCGACCACGGTCTTGCCGGCCGCCGTCAGCGCGATGCGCCGTGGCTGGCGTTCGATCAAGGCCACGCCCAGGAACTCCTCGAGCTTCTTCAGCTGGGAGGAGAGCGTCGGCTGGCTGACGTTGCACTTGCGGGCCGCCCGGCCGAAATGCCGGGCTTCGGCCAGCGCCACCAGGTATTGCAGGTCGCGGAGATTCAGGGAACACCAATAGATAACATTTATCAATCAGATGATAACAATCGATAGCCGCCATTCCCGACGCTGTCGGACATCAGGCGCGATCCGCCTGAGCAGTGATTTTGCAGCGCATCATTGCTTAGGCCGGGGCTGGCGCGGCAACATGCCCCCTACGTGCCCCGAGAGGCGCGACCAGTCATAAACCATGAGGGGGCAATATGAACCTGAAAATCATCCTGATCGGTGGCGTGGTGTATTACGCCGCGCAATGGATCGTGGGTGCATTAACCGGGCCGCTCATCCATAACGGCATCTTGGTCGAGGCCTACGAGGCAACCGCCTCGTTCTGGCGACCCGAGTTGACACAGAAGCCGCCGGACATGGCCGCATTGCTTCCGATGTGGATCACGACCGGCCTGATCGGGGCTTTCCTGTCGGCCGCGGTCTATGACTGGATAAGGCCGGCGCTCGCGGGTTCCGGCTGGCAGCGCGGGCTCAAGTTCGGCGTCATTGCCCTCGTCTTCCACCTGGTCGCGACCCTCGGCATGCAGGGCGTGTTCAACCTCCCCGTCAAGATCTGGATGTGGTGGAGCCTGGAAGCCGCCGCCTACCTGCTGGCGGGTGGCATCGCGCTCGGCTGGGTGGCGCAGAAGCTGTATCCGGCCAGGAACTAGGTATCGCGTTGAAAGGCCCTGGTCCGGCGCGGACCGGGGCCTTTTCTATTGCTCGTTTCGGTATTGGACCATGAGCCTGGATCGCCTGGATTCGAGATACCCGTCCAAGCGTGCGCTGATTACCGGCGCCGCGAGCGGCCTGGGCCTGGCAACGGCCGGACTGCTGGCCGCACGCGGCTGGCGGCTTGGCCTGCTCGATCGCGATGCGGCTGCTCTCGCCGTCGCCGCCGTGGAATTGCGGGCCAGGGGCAGCCCGCTCTGCGAAATCCATGCGGTCGACACGAGCGACGAAGCGGCCGTGAAGTCCGCGGTCGACGATTTCGCGGCGCGTTGCAATGGGCTCGATTTCGCCATGAATTCGGCAGGAGTCGCGGTGGCCGGCAGCCTGCTCGAGACGCCCGCGGCGGACTGGGACTGGATCGTGAATATCAACCTGCTGGGCGTCGCGCATTGCTGCCGCGCGGAATTGCCGCGGCTGGTCGCCTCTGGCGGCGGCATCGTCATCAACATCGCGAGTGCCGCGAGCTTCGCCTGCGCCGGCCGGATGGGCGCATACAATGCCTCGAAAGCCGCGGTCGTCGCGCTTTCGGAAACGCTGTACCAGGAATTCGCGGATAGCAGGGTGCATGTCGCGGTGGCGATGCCGGGGTTCTTCCGCACCCGGCTGATGGATCGGGCGCGGGCGCCCCCCGGCGCGGCGGAGTTCGCGCGCAGGATGATGGAGGCCTCCAATCTGGAGGCCGATGCCGTTGCGCATGAAATCGTCGCGCGCGCCGCGGCAGGAGCGACGCACATCGTGCTGCCTGCGCGCTATCGCTGGCTGTGGCGCTTCAAGCGCCTGGCTCCACGTGCATACTTGCGCTGGATGACGTCATTGCAAAGGCGCTACGCCCGGCAGACCGCCGCGCATCGCACCACAAAGTGAGGACCACATGTACCTGCTGATGAAACTGCTGCACATCGTCGCGGTGATCGCCTTTCTCGGCAATATCGCCACCGGACTCTTCTGGCACATGCACGCCGCACGCAGCCGTGACCCGCGGCTGCTCGCCCACACGGTTGACGGCATCATCCGGAGCGACCGGCTGTTCACGATACCCGGCGTCGTCGTGATCATCGTGACCGGCGTTGTCGGGGCGATCATCGGCGGGCTGCCATTGCTGCGCACCGGCTGGATCCTCTGGACGCTGGTGCTGTTCGGGGTCTCGGGCTTCGCCTTCATGGCCTTCGTCGCGCCGCTGCAGCGCCGCATGCTGGCGCTGGTCCAGGCCGGATCAGCGGGGAGCTTCGACTACGCCGGGTATGCGAGTGTCGTACGGCGCTGGGAAATCTGGGGCGCCGTGGCGCTGCTGACGCCGGCCGCCGGCCTCGTGCTGATGGTGCTGAAACCGGCACTGTGAGCGTCCGGCGGGCTAGTTGAGCGCGCGCAGCGATTCGAACGTCGTCTGGCGCAGCGTGTCGATCGCCTCGTCGACGCGTCGATACGCGGCATCGTCCTCGGCCAGCAGCGCCGAGTTGGCCTCCCAGGCAGTTCGCAGCTCGCCGGCGTCCCGGATGACGGCCACCGGCATCAGAGCAGCCAGGTCAGCGATCGTCAGCACGTCGGCCCAGCCCATGTTCGAATCCCCGCGCTGGTCGTCCTCGGCATAGCGGGCGTAGAAGATGATCTGCTGCAGCGAGCCGATTTCGGTGAGCAATTCGAAGCCGGCAGCCCGGATATTGCGGTTTTGCTCGGTGCGCTCATTACGCCAGGTGTTGTATCCGAGCGCCGACAGCGCAACGACGAGGCTGATGAGCGCCACCATGTTGTTGCGGAGCTGTTCGCGCATGCCCGGCATGGCCCGATGTTAGCGCAACGGCGAAGGCGCTAATATTCCAGCCGGCAACCGGGAAAGCCATGGCCAGGCTCGAAGACAAGCAGAATCGCGGGCTTCCGCCGCCACCTGCCGCGACGCGGCGGAGCGCAAACCCGTGGAAGTTTTCCGAAACCGCGCGCAAGCAGGAACCACCGCCCGAGCCGGTCGGCGAGGAACTGATCGAAGAACTGTTGCGGCATGCGCCGGACGACGAGCCGGAGCTGCGGGAGGAGGAGCCGCCACCGCCAGCCCGGCAGCGCACCGGACCCGGGTTGTGGTTCCTGATCATCGCCGGCGTCGTGATCCTGCTGGCGATACGCGTTTTCATCGAAGCGCGCGAAAATCGCGACTGGACGAAACTGGTCGGGCCGCTGGTGCTGATCGCATTCGTCGTGCATGGCTGGTGGCGGGCCCGCCAGCGTCGCGAGGCGGACAAATCTAGGATGGATTGAGCGCAAGCTTCCAGACCAGCGTCTGGTTGCTGGCCGGCATCCGGTGATCGGCCTGCAGGGCGAAGCCGATGCCGCGGGCGAGCGCATCCACCGCCTCAAAATCGCGAATGCCGCTGGCCGGGTCCCGCGCATGCAGCACTTCGTCGAAGGACGCATTGCTCTCGGAGGTGTAACTGCCGGCGTAGCGGAACGGGCCGTAGATCGCGAGTACGGCGCCGGGCTTCAGGATTGGCGGAACATTGAAGAAGAACGCCTCGATCTCAGGCCAGCTCATGATGTGCAAGGTATTCGCCATGAACACGCCGTCCATCAGCAGCACATCCCATGGCGGTTGCGTGACATCGAGCTCGACCGGCGCACGCAGATTCTCCGGCCCCTCGTGGACGATGCGCCTGCGCAGGCCCGGCATCTCGTCGGCACGTCCGCTGGGCTGCCAGACCAGCCAGGGCATTTCATTCGCGAAATGCACGGCGTGCTGGCCCGTCCCGCTGCCGATCTCGAGGATCCTGGTGCAACCCGCGAATGCCAGCCGCAGGACCTCGAGTATCGGCCCCTTGTTGCGCTCGCAGGCTTCAGAGTGCGGCAGCATCGGTGAAATATCGCGCAATTCTCTCATCCGAGCGCGAGGCCCCAGGCCATGGCCAGCAGCAGCAGCGCGGTCAGCCCGGCTGCCCACTGCAGGCCGGTCCGGCCGGGCGGCGGCATCCGCAGTCGCGCGCAAATGGCGCCGGTGCCCGCGCCGACCAAGAACCCGGCAAGATGCGCGAGCAGGTCGGTGTTCTCCCCGCCGGTACCGGTGAATGCAAGAAGCGCGATGCCGCCGATCAGCGGAGCGGACCTGCGCATCCACGGCGACCAGTTCCTCATGTGCCGGCGCCAGCCATAGGCGGCGACCAGGCCGAGCGCCGTGAATACCGCCGTGGATGCGCCCAGCAGGTGATGATTCGGCGGGTGCAGCAGGGCATCGACGCCATAGGCAAAGCCGCCGCCGACAAGAATCAGGAGCCAGGCGATGCCCGGCCCGAACAGACGGCCGGCGGGATAACCGAACAGTGCGCCGAAGGCGAGATTGGACAGCAGGTGCGGCAGGTCAGCGTGCAGCGTCAATGCCGTCAGCACGCGCCAGGCCTGCCCGCGTTCCAGAAAGCCCGCGTCGAGCACGCCCTCGGTGCGCCAGTTCTGCCCGCCCAGATGCAGGACGGTGGCGAGCGTGACTGCGATCAGGATCAGCGCATAGCCATACACGCCATACAGGGCATGCGGGTGATTCGGCCATACCACGGGCGCCGCGGGCGGGCGGCGGTTTTCGCGCAGGTAATGCTGGAGCTCGAATGCAGCCCGGGCGTGATTGGCGGGCTCGATCCAGAGACTGGAACCATCGACCGTGGTGCGCCGCTCGTAGGGGATGCCGGCCGAGTCGAGCACCAGCGCGCAGTCGGCGCAGACGGAGGCCGAAAGCTCGCTGGTGAGGGGAATCTTTGGCTCGGCCGCGATCATGGTCGCTTCACTACATGGTGCCTATTGGAAAGGTATCAACTAAAGTAATGGCCATGTACGCAGAGAAGCGCAAGCTGGTCCAGCCGCGGGACGAGCAGCTCGGCCGCTGGATACTCGGCGGGCTGGCCCTGATCGCGATCGCCGTCGGTATCTGGTTCTGGCAGAAGCGGCAATCGGCCGAGGACGTCGCGCCGGTCACCGACCAGGCGGTTGCGACCGATGAATCGCGGATTCTCCATCCGATCGACGCAGCCCAGGATGACGGTGCGGCCCTGCCGGCGCCGGACCGCATTGCGGCGCTGGTCGGCACGGCGCGATTCGCGTCCATGCTTGCCGGCGAGGACATCGTCAGGCGCATTGTCGCCACCGTGGACAATCTGCCGCGCCAGAAGGTCGCGACGCAGCTGTTACCGGCGAAACCGCCGGCGGGCAGTTTCATCGCCGTCGGCAGCGAGGACCAGATGGTGCTCGGCGCGGCGAATTTCGATCGTTACGCAGCCTGGATCGAGCTGGTCGACTCGCTGGACCCGGACACGACATTCAATCTGTACCGGCGGCTCTACCCCGAGTTCCAGGCCGCATACGAGAGCCTCGGCAACCCGGACGGCTATTTCAACGACCGCCTGATCGAGGTGATCGACCACCTGCTGACGACGCCGGCGCCGCCGGCCACGATCGCGCTTGTGCGACCCAATGTGCTGTACCAGTTCGCCGATCCCGCGCTCGAAGCGGAATCGGCGGGCCGCAAGCTGCTGCTGCGCATGGGCCCGGGCAATGCGGCGCGCGTCAAGATGAAATTGCGCGACATGCGCGACCGGATCGCTGCGCAGAATCGCTGAGCGGCCGTTCCCCGCTCAGTCGCCAGGCAGGGACTTCCAGATTCCTTCCCTGCGCGGATCAGCGCCGCCCTCGAGCTGCCCGTTCTCCCGGACCAGCACCCCGTGCAATCCCGATTCCTCGCCGCGGCCGGGCTTGATCGTCACGCCGCGCCTGCCGAGACCTTCCGTGACTTTCGCCGGCAACTTCGACGCCTCGCCGAAATATTCGTCGCCACGCGCGATCACATTCGGCAGCTCGATCGCCTGCTGCATCGTCAATTCCCAGCCCAGCATGCCCACGAGCGTCTTGGCGTTGTAGGCGAGGATCGCCGATCCGCCCGGCGAGCCAAGCGCGGCGACCAGCCTGCCCCCGCGATCGAGCACTATGACAGGCGCCATCGAGGAGCGCGGGCGCTTGCCGCCCGCGACCGCATTCGCAACCGGTTGCCCGTCGATCACCGGCCGGTAGGAGAAATCGGTGAGCTGGTTGTTCAGCATGAAGCCGGCCACCGCGCGCCCGGAGCCGAACAGCGATTCGACCGTCGTTGTCATCGATGCCACATTGCCCGCGGCGTCAATCGCTACAAAATGGGAGGTACCCGTGGCTTCGTTCGTCGCATCGGGGCCGCGTTGGATCGGCGCAGGAAAACCTGGAGCAGGAGCAGGACCGGCGACTGCGCCGATCGACGCGGCTCGCAGGACGATATAGTCGGGGTCGAGCAAGCCGGCGACGGGTACCTCGACGAATGCGGGGTCGGCGACATAACGGTCGCGGTCCGCATACATCAGCCGGCTTGCCTCGGTGAACAGATACCAGGCTACAGGGTCATTCGGCTTGCGCAGCGCGATGTCGGTGTGATCGAGTATCGCAAGCAACTGCAAGAGCGCGACACCCGAGGATGGCGGCGGCGGCACGCAGACGACATAGACCAGGAACGGCCCGCACAGAGGATCGCCGACGCGCGGCTGATAAGCGGCGAGATCCCTGGCGGAAAGTACGCCCGGCCGCGGCTCGGCCCTGGTGCGCGCGATGATGGCGTCGCTGAGCGGCGGCTCCAGCAGTGCGCGCGGACCACGCGTCGCGATCTGCCGCAGCGTGGCGGCATAGGCCTTGTTCGTCAGGCGATCGCCTGCCTGCACCGGCCTGCCATCGGCGCCGGAGAAGAGCGCGCGCACGTCGGGCTCGGCGACCTGGGGCGCCCGGTTGCCGTTCACATAGCCTGCAAGCCGCTGCGGTACGCTGAATCCGGATTCTGCCATTCGCATCGCGGGGTCGAATAACCGGTGCCAGGGCAGCGCACCATGCCGCGCATGAGCGGCACCGAGCATCGCGACCACCGCGGGGACGCCGGTTGAGCGGCCCGACAGCACGGCATCGCGGTAGGAAAACGGCGCGCCATTCTCATCCAGGAACATGCCCGGCGATGCCGCCGCCGGCGCGGTTTCGCGACCGTCGTATGCCGTGATGCGCGAAGTCGCCGCATCGAAGTACAGCAGGAATCCGCCGCCGCCGATGCCGGAACTTTGCGGCTCGACGAGCCCGAGCATGGCCTGGACGGCCACCGCGGCATCCGCCGCGCTGCCGCCGGCGGCGAGGATTTCCAGACCGGCATCGACGGCCATCGGATTCGCGGCTGCGATACCCGCTGCGCGAACGGGAGGCGGCGCATCGCGCGCGGGGGGCTGTGCGCAGGCTGCGAGCCAGGTCGCGGCGAGCGGCAGGATAATTCGGAACGCGGACTTCACTTATCGGGCACTGGCTGTACCGGCGCTTGCCACCCGGCATCGCGCGCCGCGATTTCCGATGGCGCATCGAGCGGCTCGCTTTCGATGGAGGCATCCACGGCGCGCAGCACCACGATGGGCATCGAGGCGGCTCCCCGCAATTCGCCCTCGAGCGGGGTAGCCGCGGCGAGCACCTGCAACTGCCAATCTGCACCCGAACGACAGGCGAGACCCGCGAGCGGCGCCTTTTGCTGCAGCCGGAATGTGCGGCAGAACGCGCCGCTGCGATCGCGATAGCTCAGGCCGATGCGCACGCCACCGGCGCCGGCGTCGCTTGCGAGCTGGCTGCTGAGCGCAATGGCCAGGTCTCCGCGCGCGACCAGACCCGCTTCGGTTTCCGCATAAGGCGCCGCGGGGCCCCGCATCACGAATATGCCGACAAACAGGCCGAGCGCGACCGCTGCCGCCATCGCGCTCCACTGCGGCAGTTGCCATCGTCCGGCCGGTGCTGCGGGTTCGGGGGCCGACCTGGCAGCGCGGTGCGCCGCGAGATCGACGACCGGCGCGGCGACCACCGGCGCGACCAGGCTCGACAGCTGCGCCGGAACCGGCTCGGTGAGCACACCGCTGTATGCTGTCTGCAGGCGCGTGCGCAGCGCCTGATGGCGCAGGACGATGCGCGCGATGGCGGGATCGGATGCCATCGCGGACTCGATTTCGGCGCGCGCGACGAGATCGAGCTCGCCATCCGCGTAAGCCATCAGCGTCGCGTCGGAGAACTTCATCATGGCGCCTCCCATCCGTCATCCAGCAGTGACTGCAGGGCTTCACGCCCCCGCGCGAGCCGGCTCGTAAGGGTGCCGACCGGTATGGCGAGCGTCTCCGCGGCCTCCTTGTATGACAGCCCCTCGATCAGCACCAGCGCGACCGCAAGCCGCTGTTCTTCGGGCAGGCGCGCCATCGCGGCCTCCACGGACAGCGCGGTATCGCGGTCCTCGGCCGAGCGGTCGCCGACGCCGAGACCGGCCTCCTCCGGCGCGAATACGCGCGCGCGCCTGCTGCGCGCCCGAATCTCGTCTATCCATGCGTTCTTCATGATGCCGAACATCCAGCTGTCCAGGCGCGACTCAGGCCGCCATTGGTCGGCGTGAGTCAGCGCTTTCTCGATCGCCACTTGCACGAGGTCGTCGGCGTCCTGGGCGTGACGCGTGATCACCCGGGCAAAGCGCCGCAGCTGCGGCAGCATCGCGCCAAGCTGTGCGCGCACGTCATCGAACGACGAAGGCCTGCTCATGCTCTATACGTCCGGAGGGCGGCTTTTGTTCCCGTGGATGGAATGGATCACGTTGCGCGTATGCAGGGAATAGGCCTACGCACGGGAATGCTAGCATTTCCGCCGGTCGGACCCGGCCGAAGGATTGGATCATGAAGAGAATTCGTGCGATCGCATGGATGCTGCTGCTCGCGGTGGGCGCCGCGCACCGAGCTGCGCAAGCTGCGTATCCGCGAGCTGCCCAACGCCGAGCGCGAGCGGCTGGAGGCCGATCCGGATGGCCAGCCCATCCTGCGCCGGCAGCTTGGCGCCCTGTCGCCATCGCCCGAGGCGCTGGCGCGCGCGATCGACGCCGGTTTCACGATACTGAGCGAGGAATCGCTTGCGGGTCTCGGGCTCAAGATGGTCGTGTTGCGCGCGCCGGAAGGCATGTCCACGCGCCGCGCTCTCAGGCGTCTGCGTCTGCTCGATCCCGAAGGCAGCTACGATTACAACCATCTCTACCTGGAAAGCGGGGGCGCAAGCGAAACCGCGTCGCCGGCACGGTAATCCACCGCTTCGGTTGCGACGGCGCATCGCTGCCTCAGAGCCACGGCACGGCCGTTGCTTCGCTTCTGGCAGGTCGTGCCGCCGGCTTTCGGGGCGCGATGCCGGGCGCGGAACTCTATGCCGCGGACGTATTCTGCGGTCACGCGGGCGGCTCGATCGCGCTGCTTTCGATCGCGCTCGACTGGATGGCACGCGAGAGCGTGCCGGTCATCAACATCAGCCTGGTCGGGACGAAAAGCATACTGCTGACGCAGCTCGTGCGCGTGATGGCCGGGCGCGGACCGCTCTGGAGAAGCTGAGCGCAATCGCCGTCGACCTGGGCCCGAAAGGCATCGACCCGACTTATGGCAAAGGCCTGGTCGGGGCCGACCTCCGGGTCCAGCCGGGGACCTGAAAATAATGCCAGTCACGGAAGAAATCGGGTACCCAGAGCGTACTTGCCTGTGAGAACCGCGGATATTCCGCGATCGTCACAGGAGATAAGGCAATGAAAAACCAACACTTTCTGCTTAGCGTTGCAGTTGGCGCCCTGTTTGCCATGGGTCCTGCAAGCGCCCAGGTGCTGGGTGGTGGTGCAAGCGGTGGCCTCGGTGGCTCGGTTACCGGGGGCGTCGGCAATATCGGCGCGACCGGCGGCGGTGCAATCAATGGCAGCCTCGGCGCCGGGACGGGTGCGCTTGGCACCGTGCGTGGCGTCAGTTCACGTACGCGCGACAAGGCGGCCGGGACGGCCGAAAGCACGCAGAAGCGTGCCAAGTCAACAGCCGCCACGGCGACTGCGACGGCCTCAGGCGCCGTGGATGCAACGGTCAACACCGTCGGCGACGCGACCAGCACGGTCGCAGCGACTGCCGGTGCGGCGGGCGAAGCTGGCTCGAATGTAGAAGTTCCGGGCGAGTCCGTTTCGGGCGATGTCACCGGCAATGCCACGGGCAATGCAGAGCTGATCGGCGGCGTGGATGCCGGCGGTGCAAGCGGCGCGGCCCCGGCGCTGGACCTTTCCGGCCAGGGCAGTGGGCAGGGCAAATGCCAATGCCGACGGTGATATGCAGGCCTCGAGCGATGGCAATGCCTCGGCCAATGCCAATGTCTCGGCTGAAGCCGAAGCCAGGGTCGAGAACTAAGGCCGGATGGCCCGGCAGGATGCGGCGGGGGTCCCTCCGCCGCTGCTTCCAATCGTCGTCGGGAGGAGTAATCTTTGGTCGTGGACTAGCCGTAGGAGGACCCTGCCAATGCACGACGAGCTGACCACGCTGCCCGGTGTCGGGCCCGCCATCGCGGCGGATCTCAGGCACCTCGGCATTCGCTCCATCCGGGATCTCGCGGAAGCAAACCCGGAACAGCTCTTCGCCCGACTTCGCAATATCACAGGCCATGAACAAGAACCCTGCCTGCTCTATACCTTTCGTTGCGCAACCTATGCTGCGCGCACGCCGGAACCGCAGGAAGAATTGCTGAAGTGGTGGAACTGGAAAGACCGCACACTCGACGACTGAGACGCTGACTGATTCGGGGCGTCCGCCCCGGACCCGCTTCCGCGCCCGGTCGTGCCCTTCTTCGGCTTCACCGTCGCCGGACGGTGAGCGCGCCTTGCCGCAGAATGCCGTCAGGAACGGCGTTGTTCCGGTAACCCCGCAGCTTCCGGAATCGGACGTGCATCACACAAAATCCCTTTTGGACCAAAGGATTTGGCGCTGGCGGGCGTCCAATTAGATATGGCTGAGCCTGTTCATGTCGACCGGGCGGTGGCGCGCCGGATTCTGGCCGGCGACGAGGCCGAATTCCGGGAGTTGTTCGACCGCTATTTCCCGCGTCTGTACCGGTTCGCGCTCGCGCGGCTGAACCGGGACCAGGAGACAGCGAGGGACGTCGTGCAGGAGACATTCTGCAAAGCGATCGAACGGCTCGATCAGTATCGCGGGGAGGCGGCTCTCTACACGTGGTTCTGCCAGATCTGCCGCAACGTGATCCGGGATCACTATCGGCAGCGGCAGAGAGGCGCCGATCGCGTGGTGCTGCTGGAAGACCAGCCGAATGCGCGGGCGATCCTGGAAGCGCTCGCGGCGCCGGTGGGCGATGAACCGGACACTGGCGCCTGGCGGCAGCAGGTGCACCGGGTGGTCGAGGCGACGCTCGATGCCTTGCCGGATCACTACGGCGAAGTGCTCGAATGGAAATATCTGGACGGACAGTCGGTCGAGGAGATTGCGCGGCGCCTCGAATTAGGGCCAAAGGCCGCGGAATCGCTGCTGACGCGTGCGCGCGGCGCATTTCGTACCGCCATTGCCGAGCTCGCCGGCGCGTCGGATGAATTGACGGGATCGCTGGGCCGGAGCCCGGGGCAGGAATATGGATAACAAATCACAGGAACCGAAGAACGGGCCGGACCTCGTTGCCGCGCTCATTCGCGCTGCGGGCCGGCGCACGGAGCCGCCCGCGGACGCCTATCAGAGGGTGCTCACGGCCGCGACCGCCGCATTTCGCGCAAAGACTGCGAAGCGCCGTGGCCGGATGACATTCTTCTGGGCCGCGGCCGCGACTGCAGCCGCGCTCATGATCGCCTTGTCGATGCAGTGGAGCCTCAGCTCTTCGCGGTCGCCGGTCGCCACGGTGGCGCGCAGCGTCGGATCGGTGGAGTTCGCGACCGGTGACAGCTGGCAGCCGATGTCCGAAGCCGGGGGCGCGCTCGCAAGAGGCGCAAGACTTCGCACGCTGGCAGGCGGAGGTGTCGCGCTTGCGCTCGCTGGCGGGGCGTCGCTGCGCCTCGCCGCCGCGACCGAAGTGCAGCTGGAGCGACCGCGACGAGTGCTGCTGCGGTCGGGCAAGCTCTATCTCGACAACCATGGCAGCGTCGGCATCGGATACCAGATCGAAACCGCTGCGGGCACTGCGCGCGATGTCGGTACGCAGTTCGAACTGCGTGTCGCCGACGGCGTGCTGCGCCTGCGGGTGCGCGAAGGGCGCGTGGAAATCGATCGCGGCGGGCGCCTGCTCAGCAGCCGGGCCGGAGAGCAGCTCGAGATCGACGTGCTGGGCGGGGTCACGCGCTCATCGATTGCGGCGACCGACGCCGCGTGGCAATGGACCGAGACGACCGCTACGGCGCCCGAAATCGACGGCCAGCCTGCGACGGTATTGCTAGCCTGGGTTGCGCGCGAGACCGGCAGGCAGTTGCATTACGAATCGCCGTCCGTTGCGACCCGCGCGGCCGCCGTGATCCTGCACGGCAATATCCGCCACCTCGCGCCGCTCGCAGCGCTCGACATAATGCTCGCGACCACTGATCTCGAATATGCGCTGATCGGCGATACAATGGAGGTCCGTACCCGCAACGAGTTCTGACCCAGGCAGTGAGGAAACTGACGCTGCTGTTGACCTTCCTGCCGGGCGTCGCCGCGGCCACGGCATACCTGGGGCAGACCGTAGAGCAAGCGCTCGAACTGCTGCGCGAGCGCGGGATCGCGCTGTTCTACAGCAGCGACCTGGTAAAACCCTGGATGCGAATCGAACGCGAGCCGCAGGCCACCGAGCCGCGCGCGCTGCTGGTCGAAATCCTGACACCGTACGGTATCACCGTCAGCGACGGCCCGGATGGTTCGCTGTTACTGGTGCGCGCTGCGCAGCGTGCGCCGCGGCAGGCGGCGCCGGGAGCACCGCACCGTCCCGCACCGACGCCGCTCGACGCGGTCGTCGTCAGCGCGAGTTCCTACCTGTTCGGGGACGAGGCGCTGCAGTCCTCGACGTCCTTCAATGCCGGCGACCTCGAGATGCTGCCCGAAATCGGCGAAGACCCGATACGCGCGGTTTCACGCCTTCCCGGGGTTGCGCGCCAGGACTTCTCCAGCCGCGTCCACGTGCGCGGCGGCAGCAACGAGGAAACCCTGGTGCGCTTCGACAACCTGAGGCTGTACGACCCGTTTCACTTCAAGGATTTCTACGGGATTTTCAGCGCGATCGATCCTGGCATCGTCAGCGACATCCGTGTTTATACGGGCGGCTTTCCGGTGACATTCGGCGATCGCAGCAGCGGCGTGGTCGAAGTCGCGCCGCGCCTGCCGGGGCGGGAGGTCCACGGCCAGGCGGCGTTTTCCCTGTTCACCGCCGGCGTGACGCTTGACGGTTCCTACAATGACGGCGCCGGCGACTGGGCGGTGGCCGGCCGGCGCAGCAACATGGGGCTGTTTTTCGACCTGAGCAGCCAGTCACTCGGCGAGCCCGATTACCACGATCTCTTCGCGCACGCGGGCTACCGCATCAATGACAAGCTCGCGATTGCCGCCAATGTGCTCACTTTCGTCGACCAGATCACGGCGACCGACACCGACCAGGAGGAAACGGCGCGCGCCGAGTACAAGGACGCCTACTACTGGCTGCGCCTGGACTTCGGGGAGCATGATGGTCTGGGCGGGAGGATGCTCGTCGCGCGCACGGACCTCAGCAGCGAGCGCACCGGCAGCACGGAGCTTCCGGGCGTGGCGACCGGCTCGCTGGAAGATGAGCGCGACTTCAGCATGAACTCCATACAGGCCGATGGCTGGTGGCGGCCGGGCGCGCGCTCGGTGCTGCAGGCGGGCGCCGAGTGGCGGCAGCTGAGCGGGCACTATCGCTACACCGACGACGTCGAGTTCGAACTGCTGTTCCTGACCCCGGGCGCGCCGAACAGGCCGATGCGCTCGCGCTCGATCCGCTTGCGTCCTTCCGGCCACCAGGCCGGCGCCTACCTGAACTGGCGCTTCGAGCCCGCCAGAACGATGACCACGGACCTCGGACTGCGCTGGGACCGCGAAACGCTCGCGGCCGGCGACGGCTCGCAGATCAGCCCGCGTGCTGTGCTGTTGTGGCGCCCCGCCGGGGACACAAGACTGCGTCTTTCCTGGGGGCGCTATTTCCAGGCCCAGGGCATCAACGAACTGCATGTGTCGGACGGCGAGCGCCGCTACTCGCAGGCACAAAGAGCGACGCACAGTGTCGCAAGCATCGAGCACGACCTGACGGCCGCGCTGGCGCTGCGCGCGGAGATTTATCGCAAGGACTACCGGAATGTCCTGCCGCGCTACGAACTCCTGATGAACACGCTGGTCGTGCTGCCCGAGCTGAAGCCCGACCGCATCCGCATCGCGCCGGACTCCGCGCGAGCGGAAGGCGCCGAGATATCGCTGAATTACGACGCCGGCGCCATCAACGGCTGGCTGAGTTTCAGCGTATCGCAGGTGTACGACGTGGTGGATGGCCAGAAACTGCAGAGGCGCTGGGACCAGCGCAATTACGCAAGCGGCGGGCTCGGCTGGCGCGGCAGCAGCTGGGAAGCATCGATTGCCGGCAAATGGCACACGGGCTGGAGGACGAGCGCGCTCGAACTGGCGACACTCGAACCTTTCCCGCTGGTCGCAGTCGGCAAGCGCAATGCGTTACGCCTGTCCGATTTTGCGAGCATCGATCTACGCGTCGCGCGGCGCTTCGACCTGGGATCGGCCGGCGAACTGACCGCCTTTGTCGAGCTCAACAACCTGGTCAAGCGCAGCAACCAATGCTGCGTCGAATACCAGCTCGAAGATGAATTCGACCCCGCCGTGTTCGACGTCGAGGTGCAGCATTCGCTGCCGTTGATTCCTTCGGCCGGTTTCACCTGGATGTTCTGAAAAAAGAAGGCCCCGCAAGGGGGCCTTCGTTTCCGCCAACCGGATGCAGCTTACTGGGCGGCAGCTACACTTGCAGGCGCAGCCGGAGCAGGCGCCATGTCCGAATTCCAGGTGTCGCGGACATATCGCCACTGGCCGTCCCGCTTCTGGAGCACGCCGAGGTACTTGCCGGTATCCACCGTCGCACCGCTCGCGTCGGTAACGCTGTACGTCCCGGCCTCGTAGCCGAGATCGCCGGAAACGTCGACGGCGCCCGATTCGGGAATGTGCATTGTCAGGCCGGCAGACTGCACCGCAGCGATGTCACCGGCAAGCAGTTCCCGGATTGCGGCAGTGCCCGTGGCCGACGGCACGCCCGGCGGCTGGACGACTGCGTCGTCCCAATACATGGCTGTCAATGCGTCCGCGTCGCCGGCATTGAAGGCGGCTGCCCAAGCCGGAGCCGTTGCCGCGATCGCCGCCTCATCCGCGGTCGTGTCCTGTACGGCCGACTGGCATGCTGCCAGCGCGACCAGACTCGCTGCAATGACTGCAGCAGATTTTAGAATGTTCACGATTTCCCCTCTCTGGTTGATGTTTGGTCGTTGGCCGCCGATTTCGGCGGTCATGTACCATTCTACCCCCTCCGGGGGAGTTCATGCGCGACCTGACCCAGGGCCCGATCCCGGGGAATCTGCTGCAGATGGCCGCGCCGATCGCCGTCGGCATGCTCGCGCAGACCCTGTATTTCCTGGTCGACCTGTATTTCGTCGCCCGGCTGGGGCATGCGGCGATCGCGGGTGTGAGCGCGGGTGGCATCGCGATGTTCCTCGTGATGGCAATGACCCAGACACTCGGCGTCGGCACCGCGGCGCTGGTCGCGCAGGCGGTGGGGCGCAAGGATCCGGCCGACGCGAATCTGGTGTTCAACCAGGCTTTCGCGCTGGCGGCGACCTGCATGGTGTTCACGCTGATCGGCGGCTACCTGCTGACCCCGGTTTACATGCGCTCGCTCGGCGCGGACGCCGCGACCGTCGAAGCCGGCATCACCTATCTCTACTGGTTCCTGCCGGGACTCGCGTTGCAGTACGCGAACATGGTGATGATGTCGGCGCTGCGCGGCACCGGCGTCGTGAAGCCGACGATGATCGTGCAGATGGCGACCGTGCTCCTGAATGTGATCCTGGCGCCGGTCCTGATAGCGGGCATCGGCACCGACCGGCCGCTTGGCGTCGCAGGCGCGGCGCTGGCCAGCACGATTTCGGTCTTTGCCGGCCTGCTGCTGCTGGTCGGGTACTTCCGGCACCTCGAAAAATACGTGCAGTTCCGCGCTGCGCTGTGGCGGCCCCGACTGGCCGTGTGGGGCCGGATGCTGAATATCGGCATACCCGCGGGCGGCGAGTTCGCGCTGATGTTCATCTATATGGCGGTCATCTACTGGGTGATCCGCGACTTCGGCGCCGCCGCGCAAGCGGGGTTCGGCGTCGGCACGCGACTGATGCAGGCGATCTTCCTGCCGGCGATGGCGATCGCCTTCGCGACCGGCCCGATCGCCGGGCAGAATTACGGCGCGCAGCTGTATGGACGCGTGCGCGAGACATTCCGCGCCGCAGCCATCATGAGCGCCGTGCTGATGTTCGCGCTGACGCTGGTCTGCCAGTGGAGTCCGGGCTGGCTGGTCGCGCAGTTCAGCGGCGAACCCGGGGTGATCGCGGTCGGTTCGCAGTTCCTGCGCATCATCTCCTGGAATTTCGTGGCCTCGGGGCTCATCTTCACGTGTTCCGGGGTCTTCCAGGGCCTCGGCCACACCTGGCCGGCGCTCGTGAGCAGCTCCTCGCGCATCCTGAGCTTCGTGCTGCCGGCGGTCTGGCTGACCACGCTACCTGGTCTCAGGCTGGATCATGTCTGGTACCTGTCGGTCGCGAGCGTCATGTCGCAGATGGTCCTGAGCCTGGTGCTGCTGCGGCGCGTGATGCGCGAGCGGTTCAAGTGAATCGACGGCACGCTTGCACGGACGCCGGCATGCCCGCCGCCATGCTTCAGAATTGGCGTGACAGGCTGCGGCCCAGCCGGATCAGCGCGGCATTGGTGACCGCGCCAGGATCGGCAGGATAGAGGTCGGCGCGCAGCACGGCGTAGCGCGTGCTTTTCAGGATGTGGATTTCGTCGCCATCGATATATGCGCCGTTGCCTATTCCCGGCACGTTGACGATGGGGCGTTTCATCAGGAGCGCGCGCTTGCGCACATTGAAGAAGCGCTCGGTCGCATCCTGCATCACGCTGATCGTCACGGTGTCAGCGTATCCGACCCCGCTCGAGGTGAGGGTGCAATTCATCGGACTGAAGCGACCTTTGACTGCGTTGCCGACGAGCAACTCCACTTCCGCGATGTCGATCAACGGGCACTGCAGCTCGGAGCCGCCATCGCCTGGCTTCCACACGCGGATCCAGTTGCCGGTGCCGGCCTTGCCGGTCTGCACCCAGGTATCGCCGCTTACCGTATAGGTGCCGCCGTCCTCGCCGCCGGCCCAGCGCGATGACCAGCGCCCGCCGGACGTATCCAGCGTGCCCCAATGCTCGAAGGGCCGCGCATTGACGCCGAAATAGCGATAGCTGCCATCCTCGCGGATATGCCAGAACATGCTGAGGCCCGGCTGCGCGTGCTTCCACATGCCGAGCAGGGCCGGATCGACCTTCGGGTCGGCCGCTGCCGCCGGCGTGAAAAGACCTGCGACCGCTGCAAAAAGCACTACAACCATTGACAGGTTTCGAATGTCCGGCATCGCACTATTCCCCTATGACCCAGATTATGCCCGCGGCGCTTCCAGCAGCGCGATCTCCACGCGCTTGTTGCGCTTGCCTTCGTTGCGGATCCGCAGCACGCGGATGCCGCCGATCTCGGAGATGTCTCTGACATGCGTGCCGCCGCATGGTTGCAGGTCGATGCCGGGAATCCTGAGCAACCGGATTCTTCCGGCGCCGCGCGGCGGCTGCACGCTCATGGTCTTGACCAGTTCCGGCTGCGCGTCGAGTTCTGCGTCGGTGATCCAGACGGTTTCCGTTTTCACGCCGCGCGCGATGAGTTCATTCGTGCCGTCCTCGATCTTCGGCGCGTCGAGCAGTGTCATGTCGATGTCGAAATCGAGCCGCGCCTTGTCGGGGGAAATATTTCCACCGGTTACCGGCGCAATGACGACACAGGACATCACATGCAGCGCCGTGTGCAGGCGCATCAGCGCGTAGCGGCGCGGCCAGTCGAGTTCGAGGGATAGCTGCTCGCCGGGTTCCGGCAGCGCAGCGCCGGGCGCCAGTACGTGGTTGACGCTTCCCTGCGTTTCGCCCTTGCGCGTGTCAAGAATGGCGATGCGCTCGCCGTTCTCGCGCACCAGAAATCCGGTGTCGCCGGGCTGGCCGCCGCCCAGCGGATAAAAAATCGTGCGATCAAGCTCAACAAGACCCGCGCGGGCGGCAACCACGCGCGCCGTCGCGGTTTTCAGGTAAGCGTCGTCGCGAAACAGCAGTTCGGCTGCCATGTAACCCCGCGCCGGCCAGCGAAATGTGCCGGCCGGCGCGGGGATTATGGCGCAGGATGGCTCAGGGATCAGGCACAAAGCCGCCCGGGAACGGATCGGGGAAATTTCTCGCGTAGCGTTTGCCGGGGATCACGCCCTGGGCGAGCAGATTCCGCTGCGAGTCGTAGAAAATCCGGATCATGGACTTGGGTTCGCTGCTCGCGCGCTCGAAATTCGTGTAGATGGCGCCGGAATCCCGGCGCTCCCCGTGGCCAGTGCCGAGCCGTCCCATCAAGCTTGCTGATTCAGTGCTGTCGCGGCGTGACTCGGCGGCGGCTGGTGCATCCGGCCGCGGCGCAGGCCGCAGCGGCTCGGCATCGCCGGCGGCGACAGAATCCCGCTGCTGCATGATGGGCTCTGGCACGCGCTCGCGGAATATCGCGACGCCGATGACACCCACATTGTCGGGCCGCCCGGTACGGGCCGCATAGGAATCGGGCAGCGATGTGAAATAGAAGGCGGCGACTTCGTTCATGTTTTTCCGCCACCCATCGATTTCGACGCTTCCGTAGGCGTCGAGGACATAACCACTCTGATTCGGGGCAGCGCTGCGGCCATTGATCACGTTGACGCCGTCCACGGAAGTGATGGCGAGGATGCGCCCGGGGCCGCGATTGCGGATGCGGACTTCGTACTCGTGACCCGGCTCGCCCGCGACATAGCGCTCCCCCGCATGCCAGTAGACGGGCAGCAGACGGCCCGCCGAGCGGTCGTAAATATCGACCTCCACCGGTGGGCGCGCGAGGGCGGCGAGGGGGAAGAACATGGCCAGCAGGGCGGCAGCCCGGAAACTGAAGCGGTTCATGGCAGGCTCCGATGTAATGGGGTCCTGCCAGCTTCAACGCCGGCTGTTTATCGATCGGGTTGGTAGATACAATATGTAACTACAGATCTGAATTGGACTTGGAGGGGAAACCATGGCTGAGGGGCTGCTGTCCAGATTGACCCGTCGACTGACCGGCGAAAACCCAGTGGAAGCGTCAGCGGAACCCCAGTCAGCGGCTGCGGAATCCAGTGCGGCCCTGGCGGAAGTCGTCCGCGGCATTGCCCGGCAGGAATTGCCGGTGGCGCCGAAAAAAGCGGCGATTTCGCTCCGTCTCGATGCCGATGTCCTTGACTGGTTCCGGGCCCAGGGCGCCGGCTACCAGACCCGCATCAACGCGGTCTTGCGCGCCTACAAAGTGGCGGCTGGTTGAATAGATGTGATTGACTTCAGGATCTTGCCTTATAATAGGATGGTTATATACATCCGATACAGGCAGGAAAAACGACTGCGAGGCCGATTCAGCGCGATTCCAGGCCGGCGATCGCCCGTTCGATCAGTGTTGCGAGCTCAGAGGGACGGCGATCCGGAAAGTCAAAGCCGGATCCGCCGTAAGCGGCAAGCGTCATGCCATGCTCGATCTGCCCGAGATCTGCCATCGCTGCGCTCAACTGGGCGCGATCCAGGTACAGATGCTCAAGGGCCGCGTTGCTCACGAGCGTGAGGCGCACGCCGCTCATGCGCTCGCCTGAGTCGATTCGATGACGAGCCCAGGTTTCGAAATGAAGATTTCGAATCCGCTTGCCTCGACCGCGACTTCGCCGGCCGCGCTACGCCCGGATGCGAGCGCGACGAAAAGCGCAGCGGCGGCAGACAGTTTCATCGAGCCTTGCATCGCTCCTCAGTACGGTCTGCCATCCTTGCGTGAATATTTGCCGCGCGCATCGGGAGCGTTCCAGCGCATGTCCACATCCGGGTATTGGGCCGAGTCTTCGTCATCGCGATTGCTGATCTCGAGATAGACCGCGGGCTCGCCGCTGCGGTTCACCAGCTGGTGGCCGTCGGTCCGACCGGCGGCGAAGCCGGCGAACTGACCGGCTTTCAGTAGTTGCTCGCCGGCGTCGGTGACCAGCACGACCTCGCCCGACAGCATGTACAGGAGTTCATCCTCGTGCGTGTGCCAGTGGCGCATCGAAGACTCCTTGCCGGGCGCGAGCACGGTGTAGTTGATGCCGACCCGGGTGAGCCCCGCGGCATCGCCGAGCGCGCGCTTTTCGCGCGGCAGGACGCGCGAGCGGTATGCGTCGGGGTAGCCGGAGCTTGTGTTGGGCTCGAGATCCAGCGGGTACATTGGTGTTGCGTTTGATTTCATGGGCTTGGCTTCTTATCAGATGGTTGAAGGCATCCGGAATCACAGGCGTTCCGGCAGGATGAAACGCGGCAAACCAGCCTGATCAACCTGCTGTTCAAGGACTGCGAGGTCGCCGCTGCGCAGCGCTGCAAGTTCATCCTGACGCCTGCGCAATACGATCAACAGCGCATCGTATTCCTCGCGCAGGCCCTGTGCCGGCGGGTAGTCGGAGGCTGCATTTGATTCGTACAGCCACGCGAGTTGCGAGTACAGCTTGGCGCCGCCGTCACGTCCTGCCAGCACGTCATAGCTGACCTCCGTCCGCGGGTTATGCAGTTCGCCTTCGATCGCATCGCAGGCTCCGAGCACGCGTCCGGCGGTGGCAACGATTTCCGCCATCGCGGGATTGCCCGCGAGCCGCGCGCGCAGGTCGCCGACCTGCGTGCGGATCGCCGTGATCTCGGCAATGTGATCCACGACATCGTCCAGCGCATTGCGCACGGCGAGCGTGTAGGCGACATTCTGCCGGATGTCCTCCGCCGTCACCGGCGCGCGCGGATCCGCCTCGATGACCACCGCGCCTTCAGCGTCGGCGCCGGCGCCACGTAATGTCAGCGTGTAGTGTCCCGGCGGCGCCAGCGGGCCCTTCTCCACACCGCCGCTGTCGGTTCTCGCGTGAATGCGCTGCGCGCCTTCCATGCGCAGGTCCCAGGAAACGCGATTGAAGCCGGCGTCCTTGGTGAGCTCGGGCTTCGGTTCGCCGGGGGGCTCATCCGGGTCGTCCTTCGGATATTTCGGCAGCTTGATCTCGCTCGTGAGCGTGCGCACGAGCAGACCGGAGGCGTCCCTGATCTCGAGCTCGAGCTTGCCCTCGGGCTCCTGGGCCAGCCAGTAACTGATGAGGGCCCCATAGGGCGGATTCGGGATCTTGCCGGCTGGCGGGTAGTCCCAGCGCTCGTCGGAGCGGAAGCGGTGGCCATTTTCCACCGAGAGGATGGCGGTCGCGCCCGGGGCGGTCTTCAGGGCACGGAGCGCAGCCAGGTCTTCCAGCACCCAGATGCTGCGCCCGCGGGTTCCGACCACCAGGTCACCGTGCCTGGCCTCGAGGTCGGTGACCGTCACGGCCGGCAGGTTCAGCCGCAACTCGCGCCATTCCTGCCCCGCATTGCTGGAGTACCAGACGCCCCGGTCGGTGCCGAGGTAAAGGTAGTCCGGATCGGCCGGGTCCTCGCGCAGCACCCACAGCGGCAGGTCGGCCGGCAGGCCGTCGCTCAGTGCCTGCCAGGTCTGGCCGAAATCGCGGGTGCGGAACAGGTAGGGCCGGAAATCGTCCAGCCGGTAGCGGTGGGCCACAACATAGGTCGTGCCCGCTTCCCGGCGCGAGGGTTCGATGGCCTCGACGGTTGCGTCGACGGGCAGGCCGAGCGGCGTGACATTGCTCCAGCTCGCGCCGTCATCGCGGCTCACATGCACTAGGCCGTCGTCGCTCCCTGCCCAGATGATGCCGGGCGCCGCATAAGCTTCCGCCACCGAGAAAATCGTGCCGTAGGTCTCGACCCCGGTGATGTCGCCAGTGATGGGCCCGCCCGACCACTGCTGCTTGCTGACATCGTTGCGCGTGAGGTCGCCGCTGATCGCCTGCCAGCTCGCGCCACGATCGCGCGTGCGAAACAGCACATTGGCGCCGTGGTATATGACCCGTGGATCGTGCGGCGAGGCCGCGATCGGCGCGGTCCACTGGAAACGGTACTTGAGTTCCGCCGCCGGCCGGCCCGAGGCTGTCGTTGGATAGGGCGAAATCACGCGCGACTGGCCGGTGCCTTCCTGGTAGTGCGTGATGATGCCCATGTATTCGCCGGCAAATATGCTGCCGGTCTGGCCGCGCTCGTAAACGAAATCGCCCGCTTCGCCGCCGCCCACCGCCAGCCAGTCGGCCAGCGCATTGGCCTCGCCGCTCTGGCCGCCGCCCATGCCGGGGCTGGCGAGTGAGCGCGCTGGGCCGCTGGCCGTGCCCCAGTCCTGCATGGTGCCGCCCACGTGATAGGGCACGCGGTCGTCGACATCGATGTTGTAGAACTGCGCGAGCGGCAGCGGCGTATGAAACCAGCTGCGGCCGCCGTCCACCGAGAGGTCCACGCCCCCGTCATTGCCGTCGATGATGCGCGCAGGCTCCCGCGGGTCAATCCACAGGTCGTGGTGGTCGCCATGATGCGGGCCCTTGACCTGGGTGACGGTCTTGCCGCCATCGATCGACTTCAGCAGCGGCACCTGCGGGAACCAGACCACATCCGCATTGGCCGGGTCGATGGTCAGCACCGTGTAGTACCAGTGGCGCTGGCGGAGCGCGCGATGGGCATTGATGCGCTCCCACTTGGCGCCGGCATCATCCGAGCGGAACAGCCCGCCGTCCTTCGCCTCGATCAGGGCGTAGACCCGGTTCGAGTCGCTGGGGGCCACCGCCACCCCGACCTTGCCCCATTCCCCTTCGGGAAGGCCGGCACCGGCGAGCTGGGTCCAGCTGTCGCCGCCATCCGCGGAGCGCCACAGGCCGCTTCCCGGCCCGCCGCTCGTCATGAGCCAGGGCGAGCGGCGCATCTGCCAGAGCCCGGCGAAAAGAATATTGGCGTTGTTGGGATCGAAGGCGACATCCGAGGCGCCGGTGTCCGCATCCCTGTAAAGCACGCGCTGCCAGCTCTTGCCGCCATCCCTGCTGCGATAGATGCCGCGTGTTTCGGAAGGGCCGAAGGGAGAGCCGAGCACCGCCGCGAAAACGATATCGGGATTCGCCGGATGCACGATCATCTGGCCGATCTGGCCGCGCACCTTCCAGACCTGCTGCCAGCTGGCGCCCGCATCGAGGGTCTTCCAGATGCCGAGACCGATGGCGACATTGCCGCGCGCATTGGCTTCGCCGCCGCCGACGTAAATCACATTCGGGTCGGAAGGCGCGAGCGCAAAGGAACCGATCGACTGCGTCGCCTCTTCGTCGAAAATCGGCTTCCAGTCGCCCCCGCCATCGGTGGATTTCCACAGCCCGCCCTGAGCCGCGCTCGCATAAAAAACCTGGCTGTCGCCGGGCACGCCGGCAACCGCGGTGATGCGCCCGCCGACCGCGGGACCGATCAGCCGGTACTCGAGCGCGCCGAATTCCTTCGGCTTCTTTTCGCCGATGGCGGCGGCCTGTGCAAACGTCGATACCGCGGCGAAAACGAGGCAAACCCTTGCCAAGGTCGCGAGCATTTTCCTGTGCATGAAAGGAACTCCGGCGCGATGGTTATTGATTTCAGGCGCTTGGTCCAATATACGATGCTTGAAAACATCCGGCTAGCGGCCCATGACGGGCCGGGAAAAGGATTCTGGCGACATGATCAGCGATTCTGGTCCGCGCGGAAAACGCGCAAAACTGGCAGCGGCCGCGCGTGGCTTTCCACGCATGAATCCCAGGCTGGTTCCGAAGCAGGGATGGCTGCGCGAGATCCGCGATGCGCTCGGCATCTCGCAGTCGCAGCTCGCCGCGCGCGCCGGCATTTCGCGCGCGACCGTGCAGCAGATGGAACGCGCGGAAGGGCGCCGCCGGATCACGCTCGCGAGTCTCGATCGCCTGGCGCAGGCCATGGATTGCCAGGTCGCATTCGCGATCGTGCCGAAGAGCGGCACGCTGCAGGAAATCCGTGCACGCCAGGCACTGGCGCGCGCCGAGCTGCTGCTGAAGGAAAAACTGGAAGCATCGCCGAACCCGGATCTTCGGCCGCGCGAACTCGCGCGCCGCAAGGAACGGATCGCGGCAAGACTTCTGCGCGGCAGCCGGCGCAAGCTGTGGCGCTCCGATACGAAGGGCGCCGGGAACAAGATCGTCAAGCCACCACGCCGCTCGAGCGCAAAGTCTCGAACTCGGAAAGACTGAGGCCGAGTTCCTGCTGCAGCACCAGCTGCGTGTGCTGACCAAGGAGCGGTGGCGGATCCCGGTACTCGAGTTGGCTGCGCGAATAGAGCACGGGGTTTCGAACCTGCGGGAGCCTGCCGGCGATGGGATGCGGCAGTTCGAACCGCATCTTTCGATGTTTCAACTGCGGCTCATCGAAGACTTGAGCCAGATTGTTGATCGACCCGCAGGGCACGCCGAGCGGCGCGAGCGTAGCGAGCCATTGCCGGGTCGATTTCTGTCCGCATAGCCGGTCGATTTCGGGCACCAGCGTGGCCCGGTTCGCAACCCGTCCGGCATTGCTGCGGTACCGCTCATCCGCGGCCAGTTCCGGGCTGCCGGCCGCTGCGCAGAAGCTCGCGAACTGGCGGTCGTTGCCGACAGCCAGCATCAGATAGCCGTCTGCTGTCGTAAATGCTTGATAAGGAACGATATTTTGGTGTGCAGTGCCCCTCCGTCCAGGCGCAGTGCCCGAGATCAGGTAGTTCAGGCTCTGGTTGGCGAGGGCTGCGACTTGTGAGTCGAGGAGCGCGAGATCGATCGCCTGCCCCTCGCCCGAGCGCTCACGCTCATACAGCGCACCGAGCACGGCGGACAGCGCATACATGCCGCTGATCAGGTCTGAAACCGCGACGCCAACCTTGACCGGGCCGGCGCCGGGCTCGCCATCCGGGATACCGGTGACACTCATGAGCCCTGACATGGCCTGAATCATGGCGTCATAGCCGGCGCCGCCCGCTGCGGGCCCGTCCTGGCCGAAAGCGGAAATCGAGCAATAGATGAGTCTCGGATTCGCGCCGCGCAAATCTTCGTAACCGAGCCCGTAGCGCGCGAGCGTGCCGACCCGGAAATTCTCGATCAGGACATCGGCGCGCCCGGCAAGAGCGCGAATCAGCTTCTGCCCCGCCGGCTTCGTGAAATCGATGGCGAGCGAATGCTTGCCGCGATTGCACGAGAGATAATACGCGGCTTCATTGCTGTCACGACCGGCGGAGTCCTTGAGCCAGGGCGGGCCCCAGTGCCGCGTGTCGTCGCCGGTGCCTGGTTTTTCAATCTTCCAGACGGTGGCGCCAAAATCGGCGAGACATTGCGTCGCCCAGGGACCGGCAAGGATGCGGCTGAGGTCGAGGACCGTGATATTGCTGAGCGGACCCACTGCGATATTCTGAACGGAGTCGTCACATCGTGCGCGGGATCCTGCGATGACAGGCCAGGCAGCCTCATGATGATACAGTCGATGTTGGAGCGGATCTGGCAGGCGCATGTGGTGTGCCGGGCTCGCAGCAGGTCAAGCGCAGCCGCGGTTGAGGGCATTCATGCGGTGTTCATCAGCGTTGGTGCAGAATGGCGCGAATCGGGTTGCTCGATGTGCGTCGGCATCAACGGCGACCGCGGTCACCGGCCGGATCATCGGTCCACGGGAGTTACTGCCTTGAAACACCAGGAACGATGATCGTGCAGCCTGTCCGTCGCATTCGCTTGCGCACCGTCGTGATGCCGCGGGCCGTCCGCGGCCGGAATTCGTGCTGAACCAGCAGGCCGCGGCCGGCTGCACGATTCTGGTTGCCGGGCCCAATTTTGGCTGCGGATCGTCGCGCGAGCACGCAGCCTGGGCGCTGTACGAGTTCGGCATCCGGGCCGTCATCAGCAGCTCCATCGCCGACATTTTTTACGGCAATGCGCTGCGCAACGGACTGTTGCCGGTGATTGTCGAGGTGGCGATTCGCGATTGGCTGCTGGCTCACCCCGGCACCGATGTTGAGATCGACCTCGAAACGATGACGGTGGCGCTCGCGGACGGGCGCCGTGCCGCATTCCCGATCGAGGCATATAAAAAGGCCCGCGCCGGGTAGACTCTGGTGTTGCCGGCGTGCGACACGAGAATTGGAGCAAATGGGCCGAAAATCGCTAAACTATCGATGATCATGAGCAATTTCCGCATCGCTGCCGCCGCGCTGCTGGCCGCAGTCCTCACTGCGGCGCCGGCCCAGGCCGGCCGCATCCTCGGTTACTTCAGCGATGGCATTTACTCCGACCCGCAGAAGGTCATGACGGTGCGCTCGCCGTTTCCGGGCAAGCCGACAGTCCTCGACGGTATCGAGCCGGCCAACAACGGCGCGGGCGCGGTGTCCTTCATCGATGAATTCGGCGCGCTGCGCGGCATCCTGCACATGCGCAATCTCGGTTCCCGCGAGGTCGGGCCGAACGAATTGCGCGACTGGTTCCGCGAAACCGGATTCCCGAAGTTTTTCAAGGTGAGCCGGCCGAAGGCGGCAATACTGCGCGATGAGCCGGGCGAAATCGCCGGCAAGCCGGCCTGGATCGCGGTCGCATACCTGCCGGAGGGTTCGCCGCTCGGCAAGATCGTGTATGGTCATGATGAGCCAATTCATGGCGATTCATGGCGCGGCATGGCAGTCGTCGCTCACGACCAGCGTTTTTACCTGTTGATGACGGAACTGCGCATCGAAGCCCTGGCTACCCCTAACTGGAGCTACGACGCCGAGGCAACGGACTGGGATCAGTTCGTTCCGCAACTCGTGGACCTGTACCAGCGCATCAATTTCCTGAAGCAGTAGCTTCGCAATACATTTATGGAGATCAGAACCATGTTGAAGACAAGGTCCAGTTCACTCGCGCTGATGCTGCCGGCGGCAATCGCGGTACTCGCGCTCGCTGCCTGCGGCAAGCAGGCGACGCCACCGTCCAGCGAAGATCCGGCCGTGCAGGCCCAGATCGACAAGGACGCGGAGATGAAGGCCAAGGAAGAGGAACTGGCGCGCAAGGAAGCCGAACTCGCGCTGAAAGAACGCGAGCAGGAGCTCGCGCAGCGTGAAGCGGCGCTGGCCAAGGCGAGCGCGCCGCAGCCGAAGCCGACGCCCACGGTTGCCGAGGCGCCAAGACCCACACCGGTGCCCGCTGGTCCGCGCAAATACACGGTCGCGTCCGGCACTTCGCTGTCGGTGCAGTTGCCTTCCACCATCACCACCAAAACCGCGCGGGTCGGCGACCGCATTGCGGCCAACCTCTCCAATGATCTCGTGGTCGACGGCAAGGTGATCGCCAAGGCGGGCGCGCTGCTGCAGGGCTCCGTGACCGAAGTCGTCTCGGGCAGCAGCAAGATCGGCGGCACGCCGACATTGGGCCTGGCATTCGACAACCTGGTGCTTGCCGACGGCAGCGATACGCGTGTCTCCGGCCAGATCAGCCAGGTCGCGGCGAAGAGCGATACCGTGCGCGATACCGCGAAGATCGCGGGCGGCGCGGCCGCCGGCGCGATCATCGGTCACCAGGTGGACAGCAAGAAAGGCAAGATCATCGGCGGCCTGCTTGGCGCTGCCGCCGGCGCTGCCGCTGCCAAGAACACCGGCACCGAGGTCGAATTGCCCGCGGGCACCGTGATCGGCTTCACCCTCGATCAGCCGGTTACCGTAGAGATGTAAGGCGGCTCCGGGCCCAGGCGAATATGCCGGGCGAAATCGAGAGCAGCACGATCGCGACGATCACGATGCCGAGGTTCTGCCTGACAGCCGGGATATTTCCGAAGAAATATCCCGCGCTGCACAGCGACACGACCCAGATCAGTGCGGCGACCACGCAGTAGGCGAGATACCGCGGGTAGGGCATGGCGCCTATGCCTGCGACGAATGGCGCGTAGGTGCGGACGATCGGGATGAAGCGCGCCAGGATGATGGTCTTGCCGCCGTGGCGCTCGTAGAAATCGTGGGCGCGCGCGAGATGCGCCGGGTTGAACCAGCGCGAGCGTTCGTACTGGAACACCTTCGGGCCGACCTTGCGCCCGATCAGGTAATTGACATTGTCGCCGGTCAGTGCCGCGGCGACCAGCACCGCCATGAGCGTCGCGATGTCCATGTCGCCGGTCGCTGCCAGCGTGCCGCTGACAAACAACAGCGAATCGCCCGGCAGGAACGGCCAGATCACGAGGCCGGTCTCGATGAACACGATCAGGAACAGGATCGCGTAGATGCCGGTGTGGTATTCGGCGACCAGCGCCTGCAGATGCACGTCGAGGTGCATCGCGATGTCGAAGGCGGAGCTCAGGAGGTCCATCGGGTGTCCTGAAGGCACCATGCGATTGCGCACAGGCCGGTTAGGAGCGCGGCAAGGAATGCGAGCAGGATGGGCCGCGGGCCGGCCTCGCGCAAGTGCGAAACCGTGACCCCGAGCCCGACCGCCGCCATGCCGGCGAGCAGCAGCCACTCCGAAGCCAGACCGGCGAGCGCCAGGAACTGCTGCCACTCAAGCAGCCAGTCGCCCGATCCAGCGAGGCCATCGCCGAGCGTCCGGAGCATCACGAAGCCGATGAAGAAGAGCACGAAGACCGGCATCGCCTTGCGGCGCAATCCGCCCGGCAGTTGAGCGGGCTCCGATGCCTCGCCGCGCGCGCCCCACCAGGCGGCCATCGGCAGCAGCAGCAGGAGCCCGAGCGTGCGCATGAACTTGGTGAGTCCGGCGATCGGCACCGCCTCGGGCGCGCTGAACTGGTCGGCATAGATGAGTGCCGCGCCCACGACCTGCGAGGTATCGTGGATCGAAGCGCCGAAGAACACGCCCGCCATCGCCGGTGAATCGAATAATGTGCCGGCAAGCCACGGAAAGAGGATCATCGCGGCCGTGCCAAACAGCACGACACAGCTGAGCGCGATGCCGATGTCGGCCTTGCGTGCATGCAGCAGTGGCGCGACCGCGATAATCGCGGTGCAGCCGCAGATCGCCGTGCCCACTGCCAGCAGCTGGCGCATCACCGGCGCCACACCGAGCAGGCGGCCGATGCCGATCGCGGCCGCAAATGCGACGGCGACGCAGGACAGCACGACCGGCACCGCCACCAGGCTCACTTCGCCAAGCACTGCGAGCGTGAGGCGGAGCCCGATCAGCGCGATGCCGGCACGGAGCAATGTCTGTGCGGCGAATTCGACGCCGCGTTCCGCCCAGGCGCCGAAACCGGCGAAATTCCGCCACAGCAGACCGGCAACGATTGCGCAGAGCACGGCACTGACGGCGCCGCTGGCAGCAAATGATGCGATTTTCGCGAGGATGGCAAGCGCCGCCGCGAACGCGAGGCCGGGGATTGCAGCCAGCATGCGCTTGTGCGGGGACACCGGCTAGCGGATCGACTTCATCAGTTCATACGGTCTGCCGGGCACCGGCGTGCCGATGGCGGGCGCGCCCTCGCGCTCGGCATGCACGACCGTGACGCCGGTAATATAGAAGGTGTCCTTGCCGGGCGGCTCGGACTGGGCGGCAGTCGCGATGAGGGCGATCGAGACGATCAGCAAATTGCGGAACATGGGTATTCCCCGGACGGCATCATGAGGATCATATTATTGCTCGGACTGCTGCTCGGTGGCGCCAACCTTGCCGCCGGCGACACGAATCCGGTCGCTGCCGCCGAGCACTCATTCCTCGATTTCCTGGATGCTGCCAATGCCATCGGCGCCATCGACTCCGGTCTGTTCACTGAATACCGGGGCCGGAACCGCGCAATCTGGGATCAGTTGCAGCAGAACTCGCACCGGGCGCTGACGGAACAACTCGCGGCCATCGACCAGGCGGCGCTTGCGCCGGAAGAGCAGGCCGCCGTCGCGGCGTTGCGCGTGACGCTTGCGGACTACGAGGACCCGAGCGCCGCGACCTCCGCCACACCCGAAGCGCCGGGCTGCGCGGACGCCGCGCGCGATGAGCTCGACTATGCGGCACTGCGCGCTGCGCTCGTCGGCTGCTACCGGGAGTTCGGCAACGCGCTACGGTTCGAAGGCAGCACGGTGGACCGCGGCACGGCGCTGCAACTCCTGCACGACATCGAAGAACCTGCCCGACGCAAGGCGCTCTTCGATGCCTTCCGGCCGATGTGGTCGGCACTCAATGGCGAAAACGATGCCGCAAGCCCCTACCGCCGCATGATCCGGATGGCGGCGGCGGATGCGGCAAGAAACGGCTCGCAGGTGGATACCGCGGCGCGCGCCATCGGCGTCACGACGGCAGAGATCGAGAAATGGCTGCTGCAGATTCTCGAGGCCTGGCGGCGGTCGAATGGAGCCGCGATGGTGGAACCCTGGGACTATCGCTACTCGATTGGGGAGGCCAACCGCAGTCTCGCGGAAAAGATCCCCGCCGCGAAACTCGTGCCGATCAATGACCGTTTCTTTCTGAATCTCGGTGCGGATCTCGGGAAGCTCGGCGTCGTCTACGATCTCGAGCAGCGCCCGGACAAGTCACCGCTCGCCTACACGGACTTCCTGTCGCGCGGCCGCATGGTCAATGATGAATGGCGCCCCACCATCGCGCGCGTGGTCGGGCGCTATCCGCTGGGCGGCCTGTTCGCGCTGAACGAGCTGGTGCACGAAAATGGCCACGCGGTCCACATCAGCGCGATCCGCAACCGCCCGGCCTTCACCGACTGGCCCGATACGCTTTTCACCGAGGCCTTCGCCGACGTGCCCTCGTGGAGCGTCTACGAGCCGGCCTGGCAGAAAAAGTATCTCGGCACCGAGCTGCCCGAGGCGATGTCGCTCCGCGCGCTTTATGGAACCGTCGTTCTGGATGTCGCCTGGTCGCTGTTTGAGATTCGGATGCTCCGCGAGCCCACCGGCGATCCGAATGCGGTGTGGACCGAAATCACGAGCAGGTATCTGCGCATCATTCCGCATCCGGAATTGCCGTGGTGGGCGATGCGCGTGCAGCTCGCGAGCCGCCCGGGCTACATGGTGAATTACGGACTGGGCGCGGTACTCACGGCGGAAATCCGCGGACAGACCCGAAAGGCGATTGGGCCATTCGATGCCGGTAATGCCGCCTGGTACGGCTGGACCGGCGAGCAACTGCTGGTGTTCGGCTCCGAGTACAGCGCAAGCGGGCTGATGCTCGCGCTGCTTGGCCGCCTGCCGTCACCGAAGGCAGTGCTGACGCAGATCCGCCGGATTCGCTGAAGTCGCGCGGGTTAGCCCAACTTGCGCAGTTGGGCTAGCTGGAACGTTCGAAAGTCCAGGGCTACGGCGGGTGACATATTGCGATGGCGTGCGCTGCCAATCGCTTGATTTCGGGCACCAAATCGAGGTGTAGCAATCGGTGGGTGACGGAAGACTGTTCATATCCACGTCAGTCGGCCGCCGGTGCCCAATGAATTACCTGTACTCGCTGTATGATGCCTTGGTCAGCATCAACGTCCCGTCCGACAGGGCTCGGGCGGTTGTGGATGCGATGGAGCGGGAGATGGGCACAACGCTGGCAACGAAGCAGGACTTGCTGCTCCTCAGGCAGGAGCTTGAGAGCCGATACACCCTGCTTGACCAGAAAATCGATGCGCTGCGCGGCGACATGGCCCGCGATTTGGCTACCCTCGACTTGCGCATGACGGTCAAGCTGGGATCGATGCTCTTCGTCGGTTTCGGCCTGACGATCGCTGCCATGCGACTGTGGAGTTGAATCGGCGCGGCCCTCAAATCCCAAAAACCTTCAACACCGCATCGGTAATTCCCTCGAGGCCTCGGCCCGTGGCTCCGCTGCCGCGGCCGCCTGCAGGCATCTCCTCATATACATATCGCCCCGGTCCGCCGGCGAAAAGATCGTTGAACAGGGCCTCCCGTCTGCGCAAATACGGGACGAAGGTCTCGCAGCGAACGGTCTTGTAGTCGAGGTTCGCGCTGAATCCCAGCGTGGCCGCCTGATTGATCAGCCGCGGCTGGCCCGGGCGCGGCTCCTCCGATCGCACACCGCGGCAGCCCTTGAGGATCAGGCGGCAGGGCCCATGGAACACCAGGTAACGAAGCTGGAGCGTCAACCACGCGTGCAGGCTCGCGAGTCGCCAGTGGCGGGAGATGAGGACAGGCCTGTCGTCCGGCTTGACGATGCCCGCCAGCGAACGCGGTTGAATGACCATCGCCGCGCCTTCGGGCAGTTCGATGACGCCAATCTCGCCGAAGGCGTCGTCCTGCGAAGAGACGACGATATGCGTGCTGGCGTTCCCTTCGGGGCGGATGCGGGTGAGCGCGAACATGCCCGAGGCGATGCAGGAAAACGGCAGACGCGGATTGAGGAACCACTTGGTTTGCTTCCTGGCCGGCTGGCTGCTGCTCTGCAGAAAGCCGGGCTGCAGCAGTAGCTCGTAGCCGGGCTCGATGTCGATTGCCACCGATACTGCAGAACCTGGCATCGCTGTGATCGCCGGCGCCTGTGCATTCGGCAGGATCTGGATCGGCGGCAGGCGGCTGGCGAGCGGCGCGAGCACGAAGTAGAAGAAGGCCCTGATCAGGAATGGCATCAGCAGGATGCTCGCGAGCACGCCGAGCGCTAGGGGGATGTTTGCCTTGATGGTCTGGAACAGGACTGCCTTCGGATCCTCCGCTGCGCGTTGCTGCTGGGCCGCCAGCAGCTCCTCGACAGCGAGCACCTCCTGCTGCCTGCGCTCGCGCTCGGTGGCGAGCGTCGCGTGTCGCGGCGAGATCGACTTGCTTCGATCGTCGATTTCCCGCGCGAGCAATTCCCGGCGCTGGTAGAGCGGCTCTGCGGGCGAGCGCTGGAACTTCGGCGCCTCCTTGGCACGCGCCGCTTTCCAGACCTGGGCGGTCTTTTCGAGCGCCGCGTGCGTGGCGCGGGCGGCTTCCAGCGCGGCGACTTTCTGCGGCGACAGGAATCGGTCCCAGGGCCAGAAATCCATCTCCAGTGCTTCCACTCTTGCCTTTGCGCGCGCTGCGGCGGCGGCCGTGGTTTTCGCCGTGCGCTCGAGACTCGAGAACTTCTCGAGTGCCACCCGCCACTCGCCTTCGACTTCGGCGATCCTGGCGTTGGCCGTGCGAAGCTCAGCCGCCAATGCCTGGGTCGCCAGGGCCGCCTGCTGCCGCCATTGCTCGGTGTCGGCCTCGATCGAGAACTCAATGCGCTCGAGATCGGCGCGCAGGCCGCTGAGCACCTGTTCCTGTTGTGTGATCTCGCGGTTGAGCGTCTCGAGTTCGTTCCACTCTTTCCTGAGCCAGGCGCCGATCAGGAGTACGCAGAGGATGATGAGCAGAAGCCCGAGCTTCTGGATGATCCACTTGACGACGATCGCGATCAGGCTCGGCATGGGTGGTGCTCGGCCGCTGGTTGCGTTCTGCACCAGCTTACCGTTCGACAAATTGCAGAGCTACGCTTGTCCGCGATAGTCGGATGCGACGGAGGCCATCGATCAGGTACCGGCACTAACGCCTGTCGGTCTCGCCATGAACTTTCACATATGGGCGAACACCATTGAGCTTGTAGCGCCCGATGCCACGGACCCGTTCAAGATCCTCGATCTTTTCGTACGGCCTCTCGCGGATGATCTCCCGGGCAAGCGCCGGGCCGATGCCGGGAATAGTCTCGAGCTCCTGCTGTGTTGCCGTATTGATGTTGACAATGAGGGCGCCTTCGCCGGGAGTGAATTCCTTGCGGCTGCTCTTGTAGAGGTAGAACGCACCCATTGCGAGGGGGATCGCGATTGCTGCGATCATGAGTAACTTCTGGCCGCGCGAGCCGTTGTCCGGCGGTTGGCTGCCGCGGAACGCGGGACCTCGCATGTACTCGCGGTCAAGCAGGCCCATTCATCGCCCCAATGCTGTCAGGTCAATGCGACTGTACGCCGGTAACGGAATCGAAGTCATTCTCCCGTGATCGTCATGCTGATCAGATTCACGCCAAACAGGGGCCCGTGCAGGGCGAGCAATACGGCGTAGACCGCGAGCGCGATGAGCGGCCGCAGCAATCCGATTTCGCGCAGTGCCGGACCGAGCCGATTTCTGCCCGCCGCGATCGCAGCGAAAGGGACATTGGATGTGACCTCAGCGAAGGCCTTCCACTGATCGCCGACCCGTTGGCGCTGCCTGGCATCGATCAAAGGCGTGCCGCCGACTGCCAGCAACAACAATGATCCGAAGACAATCAGGGAAGCAAGATCGCCGTTGACGACGAGGTGCACGAACGCCCAGAGCGCAGTACCCCAGAGGAACGGATGCCGCGTAATGCGGGTCATGCCGCGCACGGCGTCCGCACCCCGGGCGAGCATCGATCGCGTGCCGACCATGGTGGGGTTCGGCGTCGTCAGGCCGATCACCCCGAACAGGGTAGCGACCAGCACCAATGCCATTGCCACCGGTTGCAAGCCGCCGGGATCACCCCACAGGATCACCGCGGGCGCGCCCGCATAGGCCATGCCGAGCCAGACCAGGCCAATGACGGATGCCAGCGAGAACAGTCCGACATAGCGGCGTTCTCCCAACCGGGCCACCAGCAGGCCACGCAGTGGCGTCCCGGATACACCGAAATGGATTAGCAGAAAGAAGGCGCTGGCGGCAATGAGGTTGCTCATCGGATGACTCCACAACTTTCGGGTCCGCTGAATGATTCATAGAAGTGGACCCACTTTTTTAGACAGTTTTCGCGGTCGGGATAAGTGGGACTCCGCGGGTTAAGCCGCCACCGCGAGCGGCGGGTTTTTGAAGTACACGGCATCCGGCGTCTGGCGGTCAAGCGCGCTGTGCGGCCGGCGGCCGTTGTAGAAGGTCACGTAGCGGCCGATGCCGGCTCTAGCCTCGGAGACCGATTCGTAGGCATGCAGATAGACCTCCTCGTACTTGATCGATTTCCACAGCCGCTCGATGAACACGTTGTCGCGCCAAGCGCCGCGGCCGTCCATGCTGATGCGGATCCGATGCCGGCGCAGGAGCTCGATGAAGCCGGCAGCGGTAAATTGCGAGCCCTGATCGCTGTTGAAGATCTCCGGGCTGCCGTAGCGGCCGATCGCCTCCTCGAGCGCCTCGATGCAGAAGTCGGCGGTCAGCGTGTTGGAGAGGCGCCAGGCCAGGATCCTGCGGCTGTACCAGTCCATGACCGCGACCAGGTAGATGAAGCCGCGCGCCATCGGGATGTAGATACCGTCTGAGTTGTCAAGCCGCAGCGACCGGCCTGGGGCGGTACACGTCACCGCTCTTCCAAACGCCATAGCAGAGATGTACGAGTTTTCGCATTGCGGCGCCCAATGCCACCATTTTCGGTTTGCCAGCCGCAACCAGACGTTGGTATTGATCGCGGATGTCGGGATTGAGCTTTGAGGCAACGATAGCAGCCATGTACAACGACGCGCGCAATCTCGGATTTCCGGCCTTGGAGAGTCGTGGGCGGCCGGTGTTGACGCCCGACTGTCGCTCGACCGGAACCAGCCCGACGAATGCCGCGACTTCACGAGCAGATTGAAAGTCATGACCGCGAAGCAGAACGAGCATGCGCGGTGCGGTCTTGGGACCGATGGCAGGTATGGAGCGCAGACGACGCATATCGTCAGCGAGCCTGGCATCACCCGCCACCGCTGCATCGATTGCCGCCTGGAGCTCCTTGCGCTGCGTCTTGAGCGCACGTGTGACCGCATCAATCGAGTGAATCACGATCGCTGTGGTGTCCCTGACGCAGGCTTGCTCACGGCGGTTAATCTCGCGCTGTAGATCGTCTTCAATCTCCTCGAGGCGCAAGATCAGTGCCGAAAGACCGTCAATCACCGGCTCCGAGGGGATCCAGCGCCGTGGCTTAGCCAGGCGCCCGAAGTGAGCGAGGACGAGACTATCGACCCGATCGTTCTTCGTCAGAATCGCCAGTCCATGCGCCAGCTTGCGTACTCTTGCGGCGTTGGCGATCGAAACCAGGAAATCTGCTGCATGAAGTGCACGAGCCGCACGTGCGTGGTATGCGGCCGTGGCTTCCATCACGACCACACAGCTATGCGCTTCAGCTTCTTCAAGCCAACACGTAATCTTCGTGAAACCACGACGGTTGTTCGTGAAGCAGCGAGAGCGACGAAGCGGCTCGCCATTCTCGTCGATCAATGTGCAATCAAGCTTGTCCCGAGAGACATCGATACCGCAGTAACGCATGGCACCCTCCGTTGCCGCGTCACCTCGCGTCGACCCACCTTGTTGATTCAGGCTCTCCGCAGGGGCGGGGCCTCCATTACCGTTCGGTCTCGCAGTGACGCGAAAGTGAGGCGGGGCGCCACATCTACATCCCAGACTCGAGGTCTCACGTAATATCCGTGCCGACCCCGCCTCGCGTGACGATAGCGACTCGCCACGGGGGAAAGTAGATACAAGGTGATGTCGGCCGCCCACACCTGGTTGGGCCGGTCAATGGCGAGGCCCCGCAGCAGATACGGGTAGACCGGATGCGCCGGATGCCGGCGGCTGGTATGCGCCCGCCGGTAAATCGCGCTGATCCCCATCTTCCGCATCAGCGTCCGGACATGCCTGCGGCCGATGGCGTGGCCTTCACCGACCAGCAGATCGCGCAACAGCCGGCTGCCGGCGAACGGGTATTCCAAGTGCCGCTCGTCGATCCGGCGCATCAGCGCCAGATCGGCGTCCGTGACCGGCACCGGCTGGTAGTAGAGCGAAGCCCGCGACAGCTCGAGCAGCTCGGCCTGCCGGGTCAGGTTCAGTTCGTGGTCCCGGTCGATCATCGCTTTGCGCTCGGTCCGGGCAGCCGTCCGAGCGCGCCGGCTAAAAAATCGTTCTCCAGCGCCAGCTGCCCGATCTTGGCGTGC